>OJAC01000168.1_pt1 | contig 61753 bp, 55 predicted proteins | sample 1588701 | NCBI WGS metagenome assembly OJAC01 (sample SAMN03283256) | human gut metagenome | biome: human-associated habitat; material: feces | host: Homo sapiens | place: USA | collected 2013 | reverse complement strand
GTGTTAAGCACGCCGCCAGCGTTCATCCTGAGCCAGGATCAAACTCTCGTTAAAAGTGTTTGTATCCAGTTCAGAATCAACATACTAGCTAATTCTTCCCTTTTTACTGTTGTTTGGTTTGTTTAAAACCATTCTTAAAAATCTTCTCTTAAAGAAATTTTCAAGGGTTATTGTTGTCTATTGTTCAATTATCAAGGTTCTTTTTGCTGTTCTTTTCAAGCGACAGCTTTTATATTTTATCAAAAGCTTTTCTCTTTGTCAAGAACTTTTTTAACTTTTTTCAAAGTTTTTTACTTGCTCTACTCGTTCTCACGAGTCAGCTTAGATATAATACCATTTGTTCTTCTCAATGTCAATACTTTTTTCAAAGTTTTTCATTTTCTTTTGAACCAGTCTTATATCATCTTTGATATCATTTTGTAACTCTTACATATAAAAACTACTGGCTATCCAGTAGTTTTCCGGATGATATCAAACGGAGAAAGAGGGATTTGAACCCTCGCGCCGGTCACCCGACCTATACCCTTAGCAGGGGCACCTCTTCAGCCTCTTGAGTATTTCTCCTGACTGAACTCTACTGTATTTCTACAGTATTTATTCAATTAGCACCAACAGTGCGAAATTTATTATACAAAAAGATTCTATAATTGTCAATGCCTTTTTTGTTTTTTCTTATCCTTCGCAATTGTCAAGTGTTATTGCATAACTTTTTCAAAAAAATTTGAACTTACTGAAAACGCATATAGTGTGAATGTTTTCATGCTTGTTTGCGTTCTACTTTATGTAAAAACATTGAATTTTATTATACGCCAACTAAACCTTTGAAAATAGGACTTTTCAAAGGTCTCAGGACTATATTCAATTGGTTGTATCAAGCCATATTCCACTCCTTTTCTTCTTCTCGGAAGAGTTCATACATCTCATCTGATGTTCTTCCATCAAACATCTTTCTAGCATAATCATTCATCCACACTTCTATCTCTTTAACTTCTCTACGTGTGATATGATCGAAATTTGCTCCCTTTGGATAAAAGCGTCGTATAAATCGGTTTTGATTTTCATTTCTCGCCCGTTCGCAAGATCGGTAGGCATGACAGTAATACACTTTTGTTCTATTCTTCTTATTTCTTCTGGATCTCTCTATCCCTTCATGATCACTGAATTCCATACCATTATCAACAGTTATAGATTTGAAAATTTCTCTAAATTTCTTTTCTCCTAACTCACGCTCCAGCCGATCTAATGCACGAACAACTTCATTAGAGCTATGATTTTTTAACGGCTCTATGATTTCCTTCAGACTTTTTCGCTCTGTAAGAACCAAGAAAGTCTTTTTCGATTTTCCTTGCGGTCCTACAACACTATCCATTTCCCAATGTCCAACCTGTTCTCTATTATTTATTTCTTCAGGACGTTGATCAATACTTGTTCCGACACTTGCTCTTTTTTGTTTCTTTCTTTTTCTGATCCGCTTCTTTTTCCTAGGCATCGGCATATCATCCATTGTTATATTGTAAAACATTCCCGATCTTACATAATTATATAAGGTAGCTAAACATACATCTGTATCGAATGTTAGATTCTCACGCTTGATATCATATAGAGCCACCTGCAAAGATTTTTTCTCATCAAGTATCTTTCTTTCGATGTACTCAACAAATTTATAATCTTTCCCTAGCTTCAATCCTTTACCATGTTCTTTTTTCTTCTTATTGCATCTTTCCTGTGCGATGTTATAGCTATAATGCTCTTCTTCTGTCCAATCACCATTTCTATGTATATATTTGCCTCGTTGCAGCTCCCGCCAGATGGTAGAATAGTTTTTACCCAACTGTTCTGCTATTTCTCTTATGCTCCTGCCTGCCTTTGTCAAAGCTTCTATTTGAATTCGTTCATATTCTGTTATATGCTTATACTTTTTCATGTGAAATTTCCACCACTTTCAATATCTAATAAATATCACTACAAAAATACGTGTATACAAAATACTATGTATCCACTCTGTTTTCAATGGTCTTTTTTCACATATTCTTATTCAGATTTTTGGTATTTTTACACATAAAATAAAATCCTGAAAATGTACACATTACCATTTCCAGGATTTTGATATATAATTTTTTCTACCTTTGGAAGCAATAGTCTTGTGATAATCTTTGCCCACATTTAGCACAACCATAACACACCAAATCACAGATAATAAAATGTAAGTTTTTATTCTTTCAATTTTCGTAGCTGGTCTCCATTCACACAAAAAACTGATTTCTTCTATTCTTAAATATCTATTTACATCAAACTATCTGCCAACGCACAAACATCTCTGCAAATCTTTCCATTGTTGTTTTCGTATACAGGAAGATCGTCTTCAAAGATTCTTAACAAATTTTTTCGCTTATCATATTTTCCAATCTTTTTCTTTCCAACAGTATAGCAAGGATGTGAGACTCCATCATCTAAAACATAATCTTCATCCTCATAAGAATTTGTCATATCTAATTTTACAACATTAAAATCTACTTTTTTGTTAAATCTCTTTTCATATTCTTTATTCGCAAAATCAATTAATTCATTTGCTAATTGAAACGTAAAAATATCTCTGCCTTCTTTTCTAACATGAAAGCCCCAGTGTGCTTCACATATACCATCTTCATTCCACTGCGTAACTTCGGCATAATAGTTTAATTCTTTAAGTTCTTTACTTTTCATAAATTTACCCTCGCCTTATTTTCTTCACTCCACGATAATAGTGTCCAGCCTTTGTACTGAAAGCTTCCTCTCTTCCTTTTTCCAAGAAAAGTTCTTTTAATGTCTCTTATTCCGCCCACAAATTGCAAAGGTGTTCCTGGCAATAATTCTTCATGTTCTCTTGCCCATAACATAAGATTATTTATCTCATATGTTTTACCTTCAGGTGATTGTATAATCCAGCTTTTTGCAATTGCATTTGTCTCAAATCTTCCGGAATTAGGACTTTTTTCTGCTGCTTCTTGTGCGAGCAACAAGCTTTTTGAAGACGCTCCTACTTTTCCATTATTTGCCCTCTCTATTCTTTCGCATTCTTTACTACATGTAAGCTTTCCAGATGAAGGACTTGCAGGAAATTTTTTCCCACAGATAACACAAGTTTTCATATTTTGAATATATTCTGCTCTACATTTATGTGAGCAATAATATTTATTTCTTTCAAGTTTCTTTCCACAATTAAGACATATTTTTATATTTTTAGACATTATATTTTACACTTCTCTTACAAACCTACTTTTTCTTCTTTGCTCTACTTCTTTTAATTCTTAATGCATTTTCTGATTGGTTTTCATTATAAACAGGTCTTTTCCTTGGAATATATGCCATTACCGTTCTCTTTGAGCAACCTATTTCTTTTGCTATATTATCTGGTGAAATATTTTTTCTATACATTTCCAATATCAAAGCATGAGTTTTATTAATAATGATTCCTTCTGAAGATAAAGTTTTTACTATTTTATTCCAACTGCATCCAGTTTTCTTTACAGTACTCTTTACTGAATGTGTTTCTTCATATACTTCTAAAATTCTTTCTGTAATACTCATCGGTCTTCTTTTTAGGGCTTTTCATTCATTCGCAAACTCATAAGCTCTACGATACTGCTTCATTTTATCTGCAGGTAGTATGAAATAAGTCTTAACTTGCTTCTCTGTCAATCCATTCTCCAGTCCCAGGAGAATCTCATTGATCTGATCTTCATTTAGTCTCGCTGCATAACGGAGAATACATTGATTAACAGATCCTGATAAGTCCCATTTTTCAGGATTTTCTAGTTTTTCTAATGTACCGAAATTCGGTACATTGGATTTTTCCTCTTCCCTTGGTGACTCTTCCAATCTTTTTTCCATGTTCTGTGATTTTTTCATATCTTTCTTGCTGTTTGCAAACATCTGCAGAAGTTCCTCTTCTGTTGGTCTTGGCTCAGCATCAAAATTAAGATATAAAAAATCTTTCTCATCAATCTCACAGACTTTTATACTCTTATCTGTTTTCTCAGCTTCCTTGTAAAAAGCTATATCTTTTTTATCAATCACCTGAAATTCCGGTTCACTTTTGATTGTTCGATAGGTCATTGTTTTCGGGTTATATACAACACGTACCGGATGTTTATACCCCTTCTTTCCTGCAAGTTTTTCAGATTCTTTCCAGGCAGGTGTATTAAATGGAAGGTTTTTCCGATCCATTATTGGGTATTGCTCTTCAATAAAAATTATGCAATACTTCCGCTTCATTCGCTTCACTTCACCTGGACTCATCAGTCCCCTTCCAGTTCTTTGATTATTCAGGCTTGAATTACCATGCATTCCAGTTGTCACTCCATCATTTCTCGTGTCGATTGTCATTTCACCTAATAGTTTTGATATGTATTCATGCGTAGAGTATGCTGCCGGACCGGAACCCAAATACATCATAACAGCACAGTTATCAAGGAATACTTCCCACTTTTCCTGTGGAAAAATTGCTTTAATCTGAGCAACTGACTGTAAAATAGGAACAATTGACATATTTCTACTTCGGATTGTACCCATCAACACCTCTGTGTTCGTCGGTTTCGGGCCTGCATAGAATTCATCTGCCCATAACCTGACATGAATCGGAAGACTGCCATTACATTTATGGTCTGCGATTCTGATCAGAACATCAAATAACTGTGTGTAGAACATAGAAATCAAAAAGTTGAAAGACTGATCATTGTCTGGCATGACTAAAAATAATGCTGTCTTCTTATTCGGATTCCCATCTGCACCTAATCCTAAACTTGGGATATCAATATCATCATCCTCAAAGAGCCTCTTCAATGCGGCAGTTTCGCACAATCGCAGCATTGCATTCACCATAATGATAATAGAACGAACCGTCTCTGACGCCCCTTCTTTCAGTTTTCGGTAATCCCGTACTGGTGGGTAATCATCCCCATGAATTCCTGCAAGCCTGTCCATTTCAATTTGTAATTCTGTCTTCTCATCCTCCTCGCTGCCCACTTTCTTTGATTCCATATTTACAAGTTTTAGAATATTATTAAGCGTTGGTTTTCGTTTTTCTTCTTTTGCTGTTAACCACTCATGAAAGAACATTGCCTGAAGATACAATGCAACACCGTCATCCCAAAATGGATCTCCTTTCATCGCATCCGGCGGTTTGACTGATGCCTGCATATTTGTAATCAGTCGAATTACATCTGTTTCCTTTTCAAGATAATACATTGGATTATATCTATCAGATTCTTCTGGATTAATTAAATTAAAGGATTTTACAGTAATTCCATGAGCCTTCAGATAATTTCCATGTTTTCGCAGCAAATCTCCCTTAATATCCAAGATTACATTTGTCATACCTGCCAGTAAAATATTGGGTGTTAGTACGGACGTTGTTTTATATGATCCAGAACCTCCTATCACAAGCATATTCATATTGGATAAGGCGTGATTGGATACAGCAATGTGCTCACTAAGATAAGTATTATTCTGTTCGTTCTTGGAATCCCTTAATGTTTTACTTAATTTCTTTACGTCAGCCCATTGTTCCGAACCATTTTCGACTCCGAAATGATAATTTCGATTCTGATCCAGATAGTATGCAATAAACATAATCCATGCCACAAATACTAAACCTATAAAAGCAGGCGTTTTATCTGTCCACCAACTCCGAAACGGGTGACTGACGATATACAATAATTTTTCCTGATAATTGTTTATTGTAACATCATCCAATTTAAAAAGACCGCAGCCAAAATATGCTGCGATCATCATAATTATAAGCACTATGAGAAAGACACCCCAGGGAGTTTTCCTTTTTTCAATCATCTATTGTCACCTTCTTACTTATTTTGATTTCATTGGTGGTGCTGGTGCTTTTACAGATTTTTTTGGTAGTGTTTTTCCAGTGGCTTTTTTAACTTTCCTCTGAGCTCTTTCTGTTGCTTTCTGCTCTTTTTCTGACAGGTCATAATGTTTCCTGAATAATTCATTTGTATTTAATCGATCTTCTACATGTACTGTCTCCAAATTACCATCAAAAACCATAGGTTTGGAAATTTTGCTAAGAAATGCTGTATAAGTTTTTCTATCCTCAGATAAAAATACACATTCTTTCGGAATCAAAAGATATTGCACATCCTTTCCATAAGTTCCTGGAATTCTGCTCATAAAAAAACCTTTTTTGTCTGTATCTATCATTTGACTCTCTACAGCATCATCTTTCTTTAATGATTCTACTAATGTAGCTTTGTCAATTGTAATTTTTTGATACAGTTTATTGCCTTCATAAAATTCATATCCTTTTTCCTCTTCGGCTAATGGAATCTTATTCGTTGATGATTTTTCATACTTTTGGTTTGCTTCAGCGACTTTTTTATCTCCAGTATTAATATATTCATCTGTTGACATCTCTCCTGTTTTCTGATAAGTCGACATATCAATCAAATTAAGATCTGGAATTTCTTTTCCCTTTTTCAACATATCTGTCTGATATAATTTATACCACTGTTCTACTTTGGCTGCATCGCTGTTTGCAACCATTATTTGAATCTGACCATCTCCGACCTTTAAATCTGGCAATACCGTATAATTGACCTTTAATGCTGCAAAATCCTCTTGAAAAATCTCTTCTTTCCCTTCCAGTGGTACACTGAAAATACTCACTTTGCCATCCGTAAACGCTTTCAGGCTTTCTACCGTCTTTACACCACCTCTGGACATTTTATTATTCAGATACCTTGTATACCATGCTGAAAAGAGTTCTTTATCTTCTCTACTGACAGCAAGCTGCACATAGTTATCTTCCATATTTAAGTCCGGCATTTCATAAAAACGTACCCCATTTTCCTTCAAATCTGCAAATTCTCTTACTACAAATGCATTTTCATCAAATCCTTTTTTATGTTCTACTGGGATGTTAATTACATCAAACTCTCCCTCTGTCCGTTTAACAAAATCCTGGAAATCTTTAAACTCTCTTTTGTCAATAATCTTCTCTTTTGCCATTCTCGCAAGAAACTGTATCATTTTAGCAAGTCCTCTTGCACTGATCTTCATGATCGGATCAACAAACATAGCTGCCTTTCTTATGATCATCAAGACCTCTTCTGTATCTCTGTATTCATCTGTCATCTATTTCACTCCTCGTATCCTTGCTTATTCTGAAACTTACAACCATTTTCCTTTGTACCGAATTTCGGTACAATCACAGTTTTTTTGTAATCTCCTTTTCCTTTTTCTGACGGACATCAGTTTTTTGCTCTGATGTTGGAGTTACCTCCTTTTGTTCTTTCGCCACTTCTTCCTGCATCGGTATATTATACTTTTCCATAAATTCTCGAAAATACGCTGTATTACTCTTAATCTCCTCCAACATCCTACGGATTTCCTTCATTTCTAATCTGATTTCTGATTTCATCTGTTCTAATTCTCTGTTGTCCTCATTCATGGTTTTACCTTCCTCTCCTTACCGTGTACCGAATTTCGGTACATTATCTCTTGACTGTAGTTTATTGATTCCTTCCACTATCTGCTGCTCCTCAATTTGCTCTTCTTCAATAACCGGACTATTTGTCTCATCCATGTTAAGTAACGCATTAAGCTCGGATAATCGTTCATTTTTTTCTTTCAAATCTGCTTCTTTAGAAAATGGTTTCTGTACTTCCACTTTTGCATCTTCCAACTGTGATTCCACTGTCTGCAGATTTTGTTCTGACCTTGCAATACGCTTAGGGATATTATCCAATACATTATTGATACGAATAATATTTCCAACTCCATTCTCTCCGATTTCTGTAAGATAGGACATCCGATGCTGCAGTTTCACATTATAAGTTTCCGTAAGATGGTTGTACCTCACCGCCATTGTAAAGCCCTGGTAACTTCCAATTTCAACGCTTTCCCTTGACATCTTGGATTTTACCTTCTTCGCAGCCATCAAAACCGCCTTACCTGCCGACTCTTTCTCGTTATAATGTACATCTTCCACTACCATATCAAAATGCTCCGGATCTCTTATCTGGTTCAATTGATAATAGTTCCAATCTTCCTTCAGATACTGGATTGTTGATTTTTCTGTTGAAATTTTCAGTGGATATTCATGCACAATCTGATTCTCTAACCTGTAAATATTGGCATTATGGTTAGCTTTTAGTACTTTTAATTTTGCGACCTCAATATCCAGTTCCATCTTTTCCTTGATATATGGATTTCCCGTTGCAAGTGCCTTGATCTCTGCAAAGGACAATACTGCTTCATCCACATCTTCACAACTTCGCACTGGTGACTTAGAGGTCATAATTTGACCGATGAATTTCTGTTTATTCTCCAGCAATTGCCACATATAGCTATCAAATGTACCTTCCGTCACATACCGAAAAATCTGCACTTTTTGATTCTGATTCCCCTGCCGTAGGATACGACCTTCCTGCTGTTCAATATCTGATGGTTTCCAAGGGACGTCCAAATGATGTAACGCAATCAGTCTGTCCTGTACATTCGTTCCAGCTCCCATTTTGGCTGTAGACCCCAATAAAAAACGAACCTGTCCATTTCTTACTTTTGTGAACAGTTCCGCTTTTTTTATATCTGTATTTGCATTATGAATATAGGCTATTTCTCTTTCTGGTACACCCATATCCATCAATTTTCTTTTCAGATCATCATACACATTAAATGTACCATCATTTTTCGGTGTTGATAAATCACAGAATATTAACTGTGCCGACTTTTTTTCTTTTGTATCTTTCCATATCTGATAACACTGTCTTGCACACTCTGCTACTTTTCCATCCGGAGCATCCGGGAAAGAAGCATCAATCAAACGCTGATCCAATGCCAATTTACGACCATCATTCGTTATCTTCAGCATATTATCAATGGAAGAATCCACACCGCCATTTCTGACCTGTTCTGCACGTTCACCCAGATCTGCTACATACTCTTTCTGTTCTTCGGTTGGTTTAATGACAATTGTTTTATAGTCTACTTCCGGAACTGGCAGATTCAGTTGGTCTGATGTTTTAATATCTGCAACCTCTTTCACCATACTCATAAGCTCCGGGACATTGAAAAAGCGGGAAAATCGAGTCTTTGTCCGATATCCCGTTCCTTCCGGTGCTAATTCAATTGCCGTTACCGTCTCACCGAAAGTAGCCGCCCAGCTGTCAAATTGTGTCAGTCCAATCTCCTGCAGTTTCTCCATTTGCAAATAACGCTGTATTGTAAACAACTCTGTCATACTATTGCTGATTGGAGTTCCTGTTGCATAAGTAATTCCTTTCCCACCATTTACTTCATTGATATATTGGCATTTGTTAAACATATCTGTTGACTTTTGTGCTTCAGTCTGTGATACACCAGCAACATTTCTCATCTTCGTATACAGATAGAGGTTTTTATAATAATGGCTCTCATCCACGAACAGCCTGTCTACTCCAAGTTCCTCGAATGTAACAATATTATCTTTTCTTTCCTTCTTATTCAGATTTTCCAGCTTTACAACCAGTTGTTTTCTAGTCTTTTCCATCTGCTTAATGGTGAAATTCTCTGCATTACTTTCTTTTGCCACTTCAATTGCTGAAAGAATATCATCAATCTGATTTTCCAGCATTTTCTTCAGACGTTCGTCACTTAATGGAATTTTCTCAAACTGACTGTGCCCAATGATTACTGCATCATAATTTCCCAATGCAATCCTGGCACAGAACTTCTTCCGATTCATCGGTTGAAAATCTTTTTTTGTTGCAACTAAAATATTCGCACCTGGATATAGCTGTAGGAATTCCGCTCCCCACTGTTCTGTCAGATGGTTTGGAACAACAAACAGTGCCTTTTGCGATAAACCAAGTCTTTTCGATTCCATTGCCGCCGCAACCATCTCAAAAGTTTTTCCTGCCCCCACGCAGTGTGCAAGCAGAGTATTTTTCCCATAAAGCTGATGTGCGACCGCATTTTTCTGATGCGGTTTTAACTCGATTTCCGGATTCATTCCAGGAAATATTAAATGGCTTCCATCATATTCCCGTGGACGTACTGAATTAAATCTTTCATTATACGTTTTACAGATTACTTCTCTCCTTTTTTGATCCTTATAAATCCATTCTTGAAAAGCCTCCTTCATAGCATCCTGACGCTGTGCTGCATACATTGTTTCTGTTTTATTCAGGACATATCTGACCTGTCCGTCACGCTCCACCCGGTCATAGACTCTTGCATCATGTAAGTTTAATGTTGCTTCAAGAATCTCATATGCATTGATTCTTTCTGTTCCATAAGTATTGTAGGCAATTGTATTGGAAGAACTATCCAAACGTTTTCCTTTGATTCTCCATTCTCCTGTCGTCTTGGAAAAATATACCGCAATCCTCTTGCTGTTAAGATGATATCTAGGTGTATGAAACACTTCTTCCATAAATCGTTCATAAATCTCCGGATCTAACCAGGTTGCACCGATCCGTACTTCTATTTCAGATGCATCCAGATCTTTCGGCTGTATTTCTTCCAAGGCATGGACATTTTCCTGATATCTTGGATTCTCTTTAGCATATTCTCTTGCAACCGCTAATTTGTTTCGGACGTTTCCTGAAAGATATTCGTCATTACTTTCCCATTGTTGCGTCTCCGGATCGAAGAAAATAACTCCTCGAAGCTCTTCTATAATTGTTTCTTCGCTGCGATCTGTTAATTGAGCCATATAGGAAAGATTAATCCTTGCATATTCGCTCATCGATACTGCCAGTGCTTCTACTGCTGTGTCTACTTTCGTAACCGGCACTGCTCTGCTGATTGTCCGTTTGGAAAACATATCCGCTTTTCGTTCCAGTTCTCCATTTTCATCCAATATTTCCAGTGAACATAACAGGCAATACGAAGCATCTGAGGAAAATGCTCTCTTATTTCCCTTACTGCTTATCACACCATGTTTTTTATAGAACTCATCATAGACATCGTTCAGTTGTTTTTGTTCTTCCTTAATCTCCTCATCTGTACCATTTTCATCCATTTGTAATGTAATCAGTTTTCTTACAGATTCCCGGATTGCAAGCATTCCCCGAACCCGTTCTTCTGTAGCTTTCGGAAGATCAACCGGATACATCCTGGAATTTTCCCTGTAATAGAGCTGATTCTTTACAAGTGTGTAAGAGTAATTTTTCACATCCGGATCTGCTGGAATCTCTTCCTTATTGTCTTCAAATACAGCTTCTGGGCTTGCTTCTACAAATATTTCACCATGAATATTCCTGATCGCCTGTTCCAGTTGTTCCTTTAAATCTGCACCTTCGATTGGCACACATGCAGTATCTTTCCCATAGGGTCCGCTGATTTCTTCCATATGTCCAAGAACCATTTCAGGATGGTTAATGAAGTATTGATTCAGCTCAATGCCCTCCTCATTTACTCCGATTTGCAGCCATTCCGGAGAATCATAAGAGATTCCTTCCCGCTTTTGGAAAAACAAAATGTCCGATGTTACTTCTGTTCCTGCATTTGCTTTGAATGCCGTATTCGGAAGTCGAATTGCACCCAAAAGCTCGGCTCTTTGAGATAAATACAAGCGGACGGTATCACTTTTCTTATCCATCGTGCCCTTCGACGTGATAAACGCAGCCACTCCACCGCTTCGTAGCTGATCTAGTGTTTTAGCAAGAAAATAATCATGTATCATGAAATGCTGACGTTCATATCTGCGGTCATAGATTTGGTAATTGCCAAACGGTACATTTCCCACTGCAACATCGAAGAAATCATCCGGATAACCGGAATTTTCATACCCTGTGATCTGGATTTCTGCATCCGGATAGAGCTGTCTTGCAATCCGGCCACTGATATCATCTAATTCCACACCATACAGTTTTGATCCACGCATAGACTCCGGCATAACTCCGAAAAAGTTTCCAATTCCCATGGATGGTTCTAAAACGTTCCCATTCCTAAATCCCATTTGTTCTAAAGCTTTATAGATGCTTTCTATGATGACTGGCTGTGTGAAATGTGCATTGAGAACAGATTCCCTTGCCGCTTTATACTCTGCATCTGTGAGAAGTTCCTTCAGCTCATTATATTCCTCTGTCCAGTTCTGTTTATTTGCATCAAAAACATCCGAAAGACCTCCCCATCCGACATAATTTGAAAGTGTTTCCTGTTCAAATCTGTCCGCCTGACGGTTTTCTTCTTCCAATTGTTTCAACAGTTGAATTGCTTCTACATTTCTCCGATACTTTTCTTTCAAAGTACCTGTTCCAAGCTGTTCGTCAGTGATGTGGAAATTACCTGCCTTGCTTGTTTTTCCATTTTCCTGTTTTTCTTGCTGTGCTTTCTCTGTATCCTCTTCCTGTTGTACATTCGGAACACTTTCAGCCGGCAGCCGCTTTTTCCATGTTTCCTGGACAATATCATCATAGGAAATAACTTCAAGATCATCGGCATGTTCCCGAATATATTCATTAACGGCTGCAAAATTGATAAAAAATCGGTTCGGCTGTGGATATACCTGTAATACACCATTATCACCAATTTTCACAAGCCGGAAACGAATTCCAACTCTGCCATCCGGATAGTGAAAAGTAAAAAATCCTATTTTGCGGTCTTCAAAATCTTCGGTACTTTCGATTGCAACCCTGATACGGTTTGCTTGAGCTGCCATAATTTGCGGTGTACCGAAATTCGGTACAATTTCTTTTGATTCTACATTCTCTAAATCCTTTTGAATCTTTTGTGCATCGTCAAACCATACATTTATTGCTTCCTCTTCTGTTAAATACTGATTGTTCTGGATTAACGCTTCAATCCGTCGTAATACACTGCTCCAGGTGAGCTGTACTTTATCACAAAATTCTTTTTCAAGTAAAACACCTTTCGCATCATGATCTTCAGACGAATGCCATGCTCCTATGATTCCTGGTTTTCGTCCACCAATTCCGTACTCATTTTTTAGAAACTTTATTTTATCCTGGACTGAATGTTGTTCACTGATGTCCGTCAGATAGTTATAAATCCGTTCTTTTCCATTAGACACTCCTGATCCTCTGCCTAATGTAGCTAAAATTTCATCCTCTGTGATAAACTGTTCTTGCGGAATAGCAATATCCGTTGATTGTAAGACATAATGATTTCTATCTGGTGTTAATTCTTTAAAAATTCTTCGATATTTTCTATTATTACGTTGTATCCATCCTGGCAAAGACAGACTTTCCTGGAAAGCCTGATCGATTTTGTCAAATAATGCCGTTATCTTCTCTTGTCCGGATTTTTCATATAACATCGTTTGAATGGTATCTCCCCACTCTTCTGTATGCCGCATTTCATCCGGCAGGATACCAGCATCCCGAAACATTAGTTCCAGTCTGTCTGAAAATGCTTCTCCTGTCACTTTCAGAGCATCTGTCACAATTGAATTCGGCAAATAATTTCCTTGCTCATACATGGAAATAATCCGATTTGATGCTTCCTGCCATGTTACGATCCGGTCGTACTGCTCCTGTGCTGAGTCACCTCTTGCGAACCTTAATCCCTCCTGATCGTACCACACTGATATTTTTCTTTCATTCAGATAGACACCCTTTCCACCTGTTCCATATTCTTTTGAAAGGAACGTTGCAAATGCATCTTGGTCGATTCCTTTGATCAACCGGGCTGCAATGGAATATCGGGTATTGTTTTCTCCTCCGCCAAGACGTAAGATTGCATCTATTTCTGAATCTAATATGAGATTTTCATCATTTTCAAGTTCATGCGAACCTACTTCAAGCTGAATCTGTTCTGTCTGTTGTTCCTCTGATGGAAGAAATTCTAATTGAATATAATCATTCTCACCTATCTCTACATCCTCGATCTGGACTGGATGCTCCGGAAGTGTTCTCATAACATGATTATCCGGTTCACTTGATACGGTATCCTCGCGTTTTGATGTACCGAAATTCGGTACATCAGTTCCCGTGGAATCCACTGGTACAACCTCTGAAGCTGTATCCTGTACAATTTGTTCCTGAGAGATTCGTTTTCTGTTTCTTTCCAGACAGATTGTTATTCCATGTAGAATTGAGTTACAGGTCTCTGTAGTCGCATATCCTAAATGCCGGAGTACTGATAGGTCATTAAAATTCGTGATGAAATCAAATGCATCTGTCGTAAGATACATGTCAGGATCATATCCGCATTTCCCAAGGCATACATAATAAATACTGTGGTTAAGCAGTTCACGGAACTCATACTTTAATTGATCCTCCTCCAACCCATCCAGATATGTTCCATCCACATCTTCCTTCAATGCATCATAAAGATCATCGATTACATCCTCTACACTCTCCTTTACAAGTAACTGCATTAAATCCGGGATATTGGCAGACGATTCATCAACAGAGAGCATATTCTGTAAATATTCTCTTATCTGTGATTCATTCTCATCTGTGATCTTCCATATATTTAGTGGACGTGAATCATATCTTTCTACTGTCTGGCTCACATCAAATACATAATCAATCTTTTCATATCTTCTTTTTGCATGTATTAATCCAATACCTGAACTGCCTTTCTTAACCGCTCTATGCATGATTCTGTTCCATACATCATAGGTTGCAACGGCTGTTGCTTTTGGTGCTTGTGCATAGATTAATAACTGATCCTCAAAGGAGTATCGAAAGATACGTGGAGCTGCATTCAAATATTTTTTCCAGGCATCCGGACTCTTTACAATTGCATCTACTGTTCGCTTTGATAATTCTTTTAGCCTTATTAATGTCGTTGCCATACAAACCCTTTCTGTACCGATATTCGGTACAATAAAAAAAGACTTCTATCGGTGAAGTCCCTTTTCAATCTGATGTTGTTTTTTCTTTCTGTTTGTATTCTGTTGTCTTTCCGATTGGATTTTTTCATTTACAGCTGTTTTTTTCTCTTCGCAATACTGCTCCAGCTGATCCAGTGCATTCATGATAGAAGAGTTTTCTCTATAATGTTGAATCATTTCAACGTTTTCTCTATGCACTTGTCCCCAGTGCATCAAACCGTATTTTCCTTCATAATCACTTCCATCATGTAATTCAAATCCAATTCCTTTCACTGCATTCATACGTTCTGCAGGAATACTTTCATATTTCTCGATTGCTTCTTCTAATGTAAGATTCTCATATAATTCTCCCAGGTTTGGAAATTCCATACATTCCGCAGTGTAAAAAGAAATGGACTCTTCTACTTGCTTAAGTTCATTGTCTTCCACTGTAATTCCATGTTCCTTCAGATAATCAAATATGACTTCTTGAACTTTGGTATCAAATCCATACCACACATCCTCAGCCACAAGTGTTCCATCTTCAGCTACTATAATATCTGCCACTTCTGATCCATACCGTTCGTGTCTCATCTGGAAAAATGTTTCGCCTTGATATACTTTTTGATCAAAAGTATACCAGGTTCCCTCATGACCTTCCGCTTCAAATCCTTTGGTATTTTCTGTAATATGTGCCACTCGAGCATCTAATGTTTCTTCCAAATTCCTGTCCCTGAATTCCTTACGAATCAAATCAATAAATACATTTAAAACTGCTGGATGACTGTTTATGATATAGTCCCTATTCAAATCCACTCCTTGACGGATGTTTTCCGGAATCTTAATTGTCTTTCCCCATTGTTTGTTCCTTTCAGAAAATCTTCCATCTTTAGATAGCTGATGTAACGTATTCGCCAAAACAAAAGAGACTCTCTGTTCCCCATATGTCTGAACTATATTTAATGTGGCATTGGCAATGTTCGGATTCAAAGATGTTCCATCATAGTTTTCTGATATTGCCTTCTCAATTGCATTTTTACAGTCGATATTTAATTTTCTGGAATCCAAATAAGCATCTGCATTTCTTTCCTCTACAGCCTGCTCTAATGTCCCCTTATAGACAGAGGGAGTTTCCTGCTCTATAGAGATTTCTAATAAATTTGCTCTTTGTAGCACAAACTCCGGAAGTTCTTTAAATCCTACACTATCCACATAATAGGCTTTCATCTCTCCATTTTGCTTCATGATAATGACATCAGAAGTTGACATGGAGTGTCCTTCAAAGTCTTCCGGTTTATCAATATTGAACTTTTGAAATAATGTATCTAATGTTTCTGTCTGATCCAATGTACCTATATACATTATCCGATAGTCCTGACCATCCACAGATAATCCCATATTTTCCACAAAATCAAATCCCATAAATTCATATCCCCAATCTCCATCCGTATGATCATACTGGTAGATTGCATAGGAATCATCTGTTCTTGCAAATAAGGTTCTTTCATCAATTGCTTTTCTCCACTCTGCCACAACCGGATCAGCATCTACAGTAAATTCAAAATCATAATATTCCGGATCTGATTCTTCAGAAGACATACTTGATGCAATTGCCACAATTTCAGCTCCATGCTGTTCCAAATAGGTAATATAGTCACCATCCCATTCCTCTTCATCAAGAGCAGCCATGTCATGAATTAATTTACCAACAGTATCCCGTGACATATTTGTAATTTTTATTACTTCCCATTCTGTATCAAATTCTGCCGAAAATTTTACAACAACATCATCTGAGTTTATGACCTTATCATCGTTCTCTTTTTCCAGTTCCTTATTCTTCTGCAATTCCTGCAGTCTATCTGTAATATCCGAAATAAATTGTGATGAAGTTGTTCTGATTGTATCCATTGAACTTCTCAGTTCAGACATTTCTTTCCCGGAAGACCAGCTTGCAATATAACTAAATGAATAATCCGACGTATCCAAACCAAAGTGATTACACACCACATAAGCTACACTTTCCGCTTCTACCTCTTTTGTCATCCGATCTTTTGTCATTCCATTTTCTTCCATGATATCTCTGTCATGAAGGATTGCATGAGCAGTTTCATGTACAGCAGTTTTCATTGTCTGTGCCTGACTCATATTACTCTGTATTGCAATATATTTTTCACTGTTGCTATAATATCCTTTTGCACCACTTTCAATTTCTATAAATTGAAAAGGAACTGGTGATAGGTCTTCCAGTCCCTCTATAAAATCCTCATATATGATTACATCTCCGTCTAACTCTCTCGTCTCCAAGGTAGGCAACGGCTCTCCATCCGTCTGACTCACATCAAATACAGTTGTCACCCGAAACCTTGGTAAAATACGTTCTACAACTTCTGTCTCTGGTTGTCCATCCACACCAATGATAATTTCCTGTGTCTCATCGTCCACCTTCTCTACTTCCCTTTTTTCCTTAACCGGAGCAGGTGCAATAATCTTAATTCCTTTTTCCCCACGCTTCACATGTCGCTGAAATTTTTTCTGCCAGGTCTGATAGCCTGCTACAAGCGTTGCATCCGGACGCTGCATGGCAATCAGTAAGGTATTATTGAAGGAATAGTTATGAAATTTTGCCATTGTATCCAGATAGATATGATATTGTTCTGACGTAAATATCTTTTCGACCCCTTCCTCCAATGATTTCATGATGGTATCAAGTTTTGATTCTTTTGCTTCACTTCCCCGATTTCCATAAGAGGAACGTTCTGCAACACTCATTTGTTGTGTCCATTGTAATTTTGACAGGTCGGACACATACTCGATATCATTTGTATATGAGAAAACATTGTTTTCCCGAAGAGAGAAGAACTCCTGATTTCTTCCAACAATAATATGATCCAAAACAGGAATTCCCATAATAGAAGCTGCGTTCTGTATTCGGTCAGTGATTGTAATATCCTCTCTGGATGGATTCAGTGAACCTGATGGATGATTATGTACCAGCATCAAATATGCTGCATTAGAAAGAATCGCACTTTTCATGGTCTCTCTTGGATTTACATATACTGTGTTTAACGTCCCCATGCTGACTACATTCATATTAATAGGAGTTAAATGTGAATTCAAATTTACAACACAGAACAATTCCCGATCCATCTCACTTAACCATTCTCCCAATACTCTGACTGCCGCTTCTGGATTATCCATAGGCTCCGGACTCAATAATGGGGGTTCTTCTACCATACGGATTCCCACTTGTTTCAGAGAATCCTGTACTTCCTTATTCATCATCTTCCGCCTCTCCTCCTCTCGTAAAATCCACGGAAAGAAAAATCTCTCCCTCTGTCATTTGAATATCCTTAGTCAGCTCCTCAAATGTTATATAGTTCTTTTTCTCTGTTTCTTCCTGATATGTCATTTTTTCTTTCCTCTCTTTCCTTTTGGGGCATAAGAATGTACCGAAATTCGGTACAATACAATTAGACTTTAAAATCTTGGAATAATTCCCATCGTCTTCTCTTCTTTTTTCTCCGGCTGATTTTCTGCTTTTTCAGAAATTTTATCTTCCTGCAATTCGTTCTCTTCTACAAGCTCCTTCTCCCTTTCCGTAGCAAGTTTCAATTTTCGTTCCTGATAATCATAAAATAATATCTTGTCAGAAAGCAGCTCTTCTGGTGATCTTTCCTGTTCATTCATTCTCCGAACCACTGTTTCCATTTCCTGAGCTGTCATACTATGTCCACTATTCGGATACACTAGCATTTCATGCCTGGAAGAAGGGAATAGATAGTAATTTTGTTGCAGCAAATCTCCCACTTTTTCAATAATCTCAGGTTGTACTATAAGTACTGCACCATTGTCTAACGCTTTATTTGATAATATATATATCGTGTCTGATTCAATTTTTCCTCTATCTGACTCCAACAGATTCTCTGGTTTCGGAGTGCCAAACTGTAAATAAAAGGCTTCTTGTTCCCACTCTGCCATAAATGGTTGATTCCACACTTCTCTGACTTTCATTGTGTCCTGATGAAGTTGTTCTTTGGTAATTTCCCAGCGATCGAGCATTCGATTTGTGATTGGTATATACGTATGTAGGTCGTTTGTGCAAGATTTAATTGATATAGTACAACATAACTTCCTGCCTTTGTTGTAACTCGATCCTGGGCAATAGCACTCATATCCGGATCACACAATATAGCCTGCAGATATTTCTTTGCTTCGTTATAATTATTTACCAAATTAACCGCCTGCCTTTTTTCCTCTGTTCTTTTACTCATAAGCGACCATTTCTCTGCAATATTCTTTGCTACATTTTCCATTATGGGAAACATACTTCTAGCCTGCACAAATTGTTCATATGCTCGATTCAGATACACATTTAATTGTTTAGAAGAATTACTTTCAGATATTGTCAACCGCATATGGTTCACTTCTATCTGATAAGAATTAAAATCGGATGGCAGATGATACTTTAAATTTTTTGCAACAAATTGTATAAATTCTTCTTTGTTCATCCTCATTCCTCCTTCACTATTCTCTGGTATTCCTGAAGAACATACTCCGAAATTTTTTCTTGCATAGCTTTTCCAATGGCATAAACTACATCATGATATCCATCTGCTTTTCTGTATTGTGGCATATTAATGAAATATCCTTTCTGTCCATGCTTAATTGTAATTCCATGGATTGTAAGCCCCAGAACTTTAACGGATGCTACTCCACATATGTATGCTCTTGCACCTGGTGGATACCTGGGAACAATCGGACAGATAGAGAGATCTTCAATTTCCGGCAGATAAAAATCTTTTCTCATCTCTTCTTTTATTTTTTCGCCAACTGCCTTTTCTATTTCTTGCTTTAATGCATTATCCGGCACAAGAAGATTTTCCCACTTTCCATTCCGTTCTCTTCTTGGGTAACTGATAAAAGACGTTTCTTCACCTGTTTCCTTATTCTTGTATTTTCTAAGCTGTACTGGAAATCTAATCATATTTTCCAATGTAACCATTCCGTATGCCCATACATCGGAATCATAAGACAGATGAATTTCTACCTGAATATCCATTCTTTATCCTTTCCGCTTCCTGTAGAGTGAACTTAAACGCTTCATCTGATCCACTGACAGATGTTCTGACGCAAAACTATCCATTTCTTTTACACTCATTCCTGATTCCAGGCACTCCAACAGATATTCCTTCTGTTCATCAGACAGCTTGTCATTGTTCAGATATTTTTCAATAAATTTTCTGGTATCCGTAGTAGAAAAGAAATATTTTTTCAACCTTTCTCCTACCCCTTGTTTCTTTTCTTCTGGTCGAATCTCTTCCGATATAATTTCCAGTTCACTGCTTATATCTTCGTTTTTATTTTGATATTCTACAGACTGTGACTGGGGCAATACCCTTTTCGCAGTTCCTGTTGTCTGCCCAAGGTCATATTTGTCTTCCTGTTGTTTTTCTAAATGGATTACCTTTGTCTGTAGTTCTTCAATCCGCCGTTTATGCTCAACCATCTGTAGGTTTAACATCCGAATCATTTGATCCTTTGCTTCTATTAACTGGTTTGATTTCTCAATTTGTTCCTGGATTGCCTTATCTAGTCCTTTTTCAATCGAGGATCGGACATCCCTGTTTTCCTGAACAATCTCTTTAACCTGGCTTTTAAGTTTCTGGACTTCACTGTATACTGGACTGTTTCCCTGGTATTTTTTCATCAGAAATTCTGTACGTGCAGCTTGTATTTGTGGAATCGTAAATCCTGCAAGTTCCAAGATTTCCTTATCTGGCATTCCATCCAATGCACACATGAGATACCACATACATGTTTTACTGTCCTTAGTCTCATTGAGCAGTTTTCCAATCAAATCTGATTTTACGTCCTGGAATATTTCGTTGAGATTAATCATACTCACCTTGCTTTCACCCATTGCTCCTGCACCTCTTTCTTCTTATCTTTTGATCGTTCTATCGGCTGTAATGGCGTAGAGAAAAATTGATCCTCTGTTTCCTCTCTCTTAATGTGTCTGATAATTCTTTTTTCTTCCCGAAGAATTTGTAATTTCTGTTCTATCTGCTCCTGCTCATTAAAAGTCTTTCCATTCAGAACTGCATCCGGAAGATTCTGTTCGAGTTCTTCTAACTCGTCCAATACTTTCTCAAATTCATCTTCTGATTCTGGAATCTCTTTTAATCTCTCTTTCAAACTTCTGTATTTTAAATACACTTCATTCTCCTGCAGAAAATCTGTGCTGTACTTCTGATTTTTTAATGCTTTCTCCTGCTCTTTTATTTCTGTCTCTCTGCATAATAGTTCCTCATACGTCTGTATTTTTTCCTGTCTTAGATAAGTCACATCCTCCCACAGCTGGTTAATATGTAACATGCTTTTCCGCACCTGCTGATAATCTACTGCATACGGATTCTTTAGATTATGGCATCCAACAGAAACAAAATAGATTTTTCGTATTCTCTTCTTTTGAAATTCCAGCATCGGAATGTACTTCACATTTTTACCAATTCTATAAAACCGGAGTTTCGGACTTGTCGGATATTTACAGACAAATTTTTCTGTTTTAATTCTGGAAAGTATTTCTGAATAACTATAACCGTTTCCAAGATTGTAACTTCTCCAGGCTCTTTTCTGTTCCATTGCCTTAAATGCTAAATAGACGCCATGCTTTTGTGATTCTCCTTTTCGGATCTGATAACCTATTTTCTCCATGTTGTGAAAAAATTCTGTTTCATTTTCAGAAATGGAAATAATGTAGTCGATATCTGCACGGATTATTTTTTTCCAGTTTGGTTTTCCTTTCTGATCCGCCTCCCACTGTGCATAGGACTTTCCTTTTCTGATTTCCGCATCGAATTCTAACGGCGGTAATCCATGTCTTTCACAGATTCTATCCGTAATCGGCTGAATGAATTTTTCCCAATCCCCATTTTCATACCGATATTTATATCCACTCATTCGATTGACCGAGTTAAAAACTATGTGTCCATGCATATGTTTCTGATCATTATGAATAGAAAACACATAATCAAAATCATCCCCTAAATATTCTTCGCAGAATTCTTTGATCACTTGATATGCAGTTTCTTCACTTGCTTCTCCTGGCTTAAAACTGATCACATAATGATAGCCCTGTCTTCCATCCAGTTTTTCCCAATCACTTTTGGTATCCATCATCGTCTGATATACTTCTTTCGGAGTCATTCCTGCATTTCCTCCGATCAGTTTTCCGTCCTCTGTTTTCTTCGGATTCATAATATACTGAATCGAATTATTCAGATGTCTGCTCCCTCCCATCTTTCCCTGCTTGATGTTCATCAGCTTTGTGATTGCCACGGTCTTCCTCCAATTTTTCAATTAATCTTTTCAACTCTTCCTCAACTTGTGAAAGATTTTTCTGTAAATAAAAAATGGAGTCATAATTTTGGTAACCGCTGTTTATCTTTGCGGTTGCCTGATTAATATTGACTCCAATTTTTCTAATTTGATAGGTTAGATTTTTCAGTTCTCTGTAGTATCTTATCTCTTCCATCTCTTTCCGAAACAGGACATCCCTGATATAAGCTGCTATATTTACCCGTCCTTCTTTAGTACCGTATTTAAACTTCCACTCATCATTTTCTCGGATTTTTTGTTCCAGACGTTTCCATTCCTTTTCCGTAAAACGGATCGTATAGATGATATTTCTTTGGCTCATGACTCATTGCCGTCAAACATATATGGATTGTTCTCTTCCTTCTGTTCTGTGCCGAAATCCGGTACATGTTCCTCCGGCTTGCTAACAGACTCTTCCAAATTTTCTGAAGCAATTTCCATCTCCAGGGAAAATTCTTCACTGTTTTTTTTCAGGATATCTAAAAAGGCGTCCATATTTTTTTCATTAATTTCTCCGAAGCTCTCCTGAACTGCCTGTAAAATTTTTTCATTTTTTTCTTTCTGAATTTTCTGTTCGAGTTCTTTTTTCTTCAGTAAAATTTTTTTCTTCTTCTCATCATACTCTTCTAAAAATTTATCTTTTTTTCTTTCCAGTTTCTCCTGATCGTCCATAACTTTTTTTAATTGCTCTTTTAAATTCATTCTGTATTTCCTCTCTTCTTCGCATAAAAAATACCGATCTCCAATCATTAGAATTTTTGTTCTAACTCCTGGCATCGGCACAACTCTTTTCCTCTATTTCTCTAATTATATTTTATCAGATCTATATTCTACATTCTAGGTTACTTTAGGTACGCTTTTTTTCAGAAGAATGCTTTCTGCTCTTCAATTTTTTTCTGATGCTCTTGAGCTACCATCAGCTTAATCTCATCAAGCTGCATGGAAACTTTATTTAATAATTCAGTTGTATTCTCTGTCGGAGCTAATAGTTTTGCTTCTAAAAAATCTGTGGCGGTTGGATAAACTGACTTATCCCTATTTTCTATAACTTGTACTGCTTCATCTGATAATCTGTAAGTTTTTCGTGTTCTGCTCATCTTTATTCCTTCCTGTTTCATAATGTTTTGGTAGTGTACAGCTAATCGTATGTACTGTACAGCTAATTGTATGACATCTGTACAGCAGTCCATGTGCACTGTACAGACAAGCGTATGGCATTTGTACAGCAACTTGTATGGCACGTACAGCTAACCGTATGACATCTGTACAGCAAACTGTATGGCTGATTGCCTTTTTCGTACAACTAACTGTATGACTTTCTGTACAGCTACTTGTATGACTTTCCATGAATCACTGAAAGTGATTTGCAAGATACGCAAAATGTAATACATTTCACGCTCTTGTTAGGGAAGTTCCCTAAGACCCTTTTTTACGTTATTTTGGTAGTTATTCTCCTTATTTAAGAGTAATTTTACGTTCTGCTGGAATTGTCTTTTGTCAATTTTTTCTTCTCTGTACTTTTTCAGTTCGCATTCCAGTCCATCCAAAATTTCATCATATTCCGTCTGTGCCACTTGAAAATCCACATTCATTTTTTCTCCCTCTGAACGAAATGTTACTGACACAGGGAGCTTCTTTTTGTTCAGATCCATGATTACAAGCATCAAATCAGAAATTGAAAAAATTGGATGCACCTCTTCTGAAGTGCTCACATCAAATCCAATCAGTTCATTCATGCTGCATCCAACGATGTTACAAAATTTTTTCATAATCTCAACCGGAATGTCTGTAAAATGATTTTCATAATTTGAATACGCTGATGGAATCATTCCCAAAATTTCAGCCATCTCTTTTTGTGATATTCCTTTTTCTTTTCTCAAAATTTTCATCTTTGTTCCGATTTTTAAATACTCTGATAATTTCATTTTCTCTTTCCTCATCCGGATAAATCCGCAAAAAAAGAACAGCATTTTTTTACTGTTCCTTTTTTACATCCACTTCTTTGTTATTGAATTTTATATACTATCTTGAAAGGTGAATCGAGCTTTTCTTCTCTTTTTTTCTCACTGGTTTCGTGTCGGGCTTTTTGATTTCCTCTATTCCTTTTTGCTGAAACAAATTTTGTAAATCCGCATTTTTTGATAATTCTATCTCATGAACTGTCATTAAAAATTTTTCCGCATTCAGGTAAGCAATCGTATCATTATGGGTTGGCTGTCCGCTATATATTACACAACATTTTTTCACCGGAGCGAAATTTTCACTGACATAATTTATAAAGTCTTCATTTCGTAAATGGCGGGTCTGTCTCTCTACAACTTGATCGGAATGTTTAATTTCAAATAAATAGCATTCCTTTTTTTCTCTGTCTACAATGATAAGATCAGCTTCTGACTCCGGCAAGTCATCTACTGGACCGACTGATAATTGAGACACATAAAATCTCTTACGATCAATATCTTGATAACATTTATATGTTTCAGAAAGAATAATATTTTCAAGAAGAATTCCTTTCACAAATTGATCTGCCCTCTGCATAAATTCTTCTTTGTCCTCAATCTCACATGTCTCACTCCAAACCTCATCGTGTTCCAATTGATTCAGTAATTCCGTAGCATGTGCATAAATCATTCCTGGCTGTTGCAAAATCTCTAAGTCTCGTCCACCGCCACGTTTAAGAGAGCGAAATGTAGGTATCGTGATATACAGATCCAAAAATTTTAAATATTTTTTTATCGTTTCCAAATCTTCTTGTGTTACTACTGTCTGCATCTCATCATTATTTTTTATTCCTAATGCTGACTTCGTTGCAGCATTGATCAGCATAACCTCAAGTTTCCCTTGGTACTTTGATTTATCAGTCTGATATGTGGCATATAGAGGTGCACTTTTATAAGTTCGATTGATTGCTTTTATAGTAATTTCATAACTAAATCTATTAATCATTTTCTGAATAACAGAAACAAGTTCGTTTCGATCATAAAGCTCCGTCAAAACTGTAGCATGTTTTCTTTTCTCTTCTCTTCCCTCTAATCCATGCAGAATATTTTCCACGATGGCGGTATTAAGATATTCATTCGCATCCTGATTATTTTTGTAAGTGGTATTGGTGAGTGTTCCGCCATACTCAATATAGGTGTCCAAATCTTTTTTACAGATTCTCCTGAACTCTGCATATGGTATCTGTGAGGTATGAATCATGATTGTACGATCATAAAGGATATCTGTTTTCGCCATATAAATTCCAAAAGAATCCGTTCCAGCAATAACAATCTTCGCTCCCATTGTACGATAATAATCTGAAAAGACGTTTCCATATACCTGTAAATCTTCGATCAGTGTCACTTCATCAATAAAGAAAAACCTCTTTCCTTTCTCATATAGGTCATCAATCACCTGTTCCACTTCCAACATATCACAGGCTTCTTTACATAAAATATATACACTCTTTTCTTTCTCTTCTGGTGGCAACTCAGAAATACACTGATTCATCATGACGGTTTTTCCGGTTCGTCTCAATCCATATAATGCACAAATTTTTCCGTTGTAATCTGGATTGTGTTCTGTTACATATTTATATAATTCTGAATAGCAATCTCTTTTTTCTGGATAATCTTCTGCTGAAATATTTCTTCCATCTACAATTCTCATCTTTTTTTTGATCTCTATTAATGCTTCTTCCTGCCACTTTTCCATATCGTCACCCTCTCAGCATTTTTTACTAATATTAGTTTACAAAATTTCCAAACTATTTTCAACAGTTCCACAGATTTACTGTAGCGAAAATCCAAATGTTCCCGCTGCAATATGATAAGTTACCTGAAGGTGTTTTTTGTCAATCCGCTCTGTTGTAAAATCCGCTTCAAATGTAATCTCCTGATCTGTCTGCACAATTTTATCTGATGGAATTGAAATCTCCCGTCTCAACTCATTGTTCCCTTCCAAAAATTTCTGCATCTCTTTTTCCAAATTATTTAAACTCTCTTCTGGAATTTTTCCCTGCAGATTTTCTTTTCCGGACAATGCAACTGGAATATCTTCCTGTCCATTTTCATTCCATGCCTTTGGAAGCTGCTGTTCTTCTTCCCAGGAACTTGTATCTACAGCTTTTGTTTCCGACTCTTTTTTTTGCATCCAGTCTGCTATTGCTGTATCAGCATATTCTTTCTCCTGTGTCCAGAAAAGAAATTTCTTCTCTTCTTTTTTATAGTTCGTAAACAGTAACGTCCCGTCATCCAATGTAAAATAGAATTTAATCTGATTTTGAGTCTCATAGGCATCATCTGTACAGATCATTTTTGATACAGAGTCAAATGTTTCATCCTGTCGTAAAAAAGATTCTGCCTGTTCTTCGAGACCTTTTATTTCTTCTGCAGAAAAATAAGAATCCAGAACATTCATATTTTCAAATTGAATGTTTATCTGAGAACTTATCTTACCTTCTTCTGCTTTCTTTTTTTCTTTCTCTTCTTTTTCAATTTCTACTGCTTGTTTCTTCATCTCCTCTTTCTTTGATATCTTCTCAGAATTTTTCCTGAGAAGAAAAATTCCGCCAGTTAAAATTCCAACAAGCAAAATTAGTAGAATCACACTGATAAAAATTCTTTTTTTCATATTCTCCACCACTTTATTGTTGCAGATAATTATATCCTGTATTCACTGCCCTCACGACCCTTGAGTTCCATTCCGGATGACATCCTGCCGTTCCCGGATTAGCATGAGACGGATACCATGTACTCTTCTTCACAACAAACTCTACTACACATCTTCCATTGTCGTGTCCATATTGATTACATCCCGGATCACTTTGACTCTTAATATCTCCGATTACAGCGTGTATGATTTCTCCATTTTCCCTCTGAAAATCAATGTAGTCTCCCACCTGTCCATACAATGTTGTGCAAGCAATTACATATCTGCCATCAATAATTGCAAAACCTTCACTGTCATAATGCTCTCCACTTCGTTCACGTAGCTGATACTGTAAACTCGTTGGACTTGTTATCTTCTGCCACCCCATATAAGTATGATATGTTCCCATTTCTTCAGGAATTTCAATTGTTGTTCCTGCTGGATATTCTGGATTGCAATAACCTGTAATATAAGAGCTTTCAATCGCATAACTTCTCGAATGCACCGCATCAGAAGTATTTCCCTCAATCGTAATAACTCTTCCATTTTCTACATACTGCACAATTCCAATATGTTCATCCGAGCCAAATATAATAAAGTCTCCTGGCTGTGGAGTGTAGTTTCCTGAAGCAGAATGAAAGCGTCCTTTTTCCTCGTAGAACCTGTGATAAGCTCTAACAGATGCAGCCTTTGGAACAATACCAGAATCTATAAAACCTGCTTCTTTCGCACACCACGAAACAAAGCTGGCACACCATGGAGTTACATTACCGTTCACAAAATCGCTTCCCACAACATAATTCCAATACTTTGCTCCACTTGTATTATTTTCTTCCTGCAATGCAATCTGCACAATTCTTTCTCCCCCTCCGGTTAAATCCGGAGTCGTAGTTATAGTTGCTATAATACTGATTAATATGGAAACAATCGCTACAATTGCTATAATGGGGATCAAAAAGGCAATTATCATCGACACCAATATTGTAAGAATTGAAAATATTGCTTGTATAATAACTGCAATCACTGATAACAGTACTGCTGTGATCGTTGCACCAACATATTTTATAACTCCCGGCATAGCATCCATCTCATGATTATCATTTCTGATATTCCTCATATTCGATTCCGCATTTCGAATCACCTGTTCACTTGCCATTGATTTCTCTTGCATATAGGCTTTAAATTTATCTGCTGCTTTTTTCCCTGCCATAACAACAGCTCCCCCTCCAGTTGTTGCCATACTTGATGCAGTTGTATTAGTTATATGTGTAGAATTGATCGTCGCTGATTCATTAATACCATGACTACCTGTTCCAAATTTTACTTGTGCTGAACTCTGTTTTAAATTTTCATCCGTATTCATTGCTTTATGAGCAATATTTTTTTTTGCATTTTCATCCTGTAAGTTATCGTGTTCATCTTGATTCCGTCCAAATCGCTTTTGAAGTTTCTTCCCTGAACTTCCATATGTATTAACTGCTGATAGTTCTTGAACGTAATGTAAATGTTTTGTATAAAGTGATGCTGTCTGCCTCTCTATTTCTTCACCCAAATTTTCATTATTTGATAACCACGATCTTGATTTTGAACTTTTCTCAGAAGCTTTTATTCCCTCTGCTATGTATCTGTTTTTCTGCGATTGAGATAGCTGATGCCATTTATGAATTTCCTTACTACTTAAAAATCTTGTCGGATCTACGATTGGATCTGTCTTATAGTCCGATTCATCAGGATCATTTCCCATGCTCAATGTCGTTAAGTGTTGTTTTGATGTTTTGATGGATTGATTTAAAGTTCTTAATGCGAATGCTATTCCTTCAAAATTTTTTTCGCTTGTGTCAAAATGCATTCTATTCAACCTTTCTGTATTTGCCATTCACTTCCATTAGTTTTCCCTCTGACGCTAAGATCATGAGATAATTACGCCCTGTCTCAAAATCTACCTTCAGTAATTGTTGTACTTCTGCTTCTGAGATGTCCATAATATCTGCAATTTGAAGAATTAAAGTTTCCTCTTTTTCCCTTAACTTGTAAGATGATGCTGTTTCAGCAACATCTGCTTGTAAAACAATTTTTTCGTCCTCAAACGATAACTTCTTTTGCTCTCCCGCTTTTTCATGGAAGTTTGTATTATAACTTCTGTATAAAGCATTATTTTTACTGATCAATGCATCAAATAGCACTATCTTCTTGTTCCATACAATGACACCCTCACCAACTTTTCCTGCAGATAATGCCCTAAATTCTTTTGCACTAAACTCCTGGATAGCAGCAAGACTCTGTGCGTCAACACCACCCTGGTCAAGAAATACTTTATAGGAACAGTTCTGAAACAGCTCGATCAGTGTCTGATTCGATAATGCCGCAGTAACATTCTGCAGTGCCATCGTTACGATTCCACCAAATTTACGGAATGTAATAACTGCATTGTTTAACTGTCTTGCACTTCCTGGTTTCTTAGACACAACCTGTGTTTCATCAATCACAAGGTGTGTGGCTTTCTGGAAACGTTTATTATAATCCATACGAATCGAAAGATAATGAAGGATTGTAACCATAACCGCTTCCCAGTTATTCTCCGGTACATTCGACATTCCAAATCCGATCATACGGCGGTTCAGGCTTACATTTGATGCATGAGCTAACATATCACAACTTCCTATTGTATACTCTTCCAGACTGTTATAGATCACTCGAATCAGACTTGCATCATGTTCATTATCGACATTCTGTAATTCCTGATAAATTTCATCCCGCAGCCATAACAAAGTCGGTTGCTTTTTCAGCTTCTTCTGTTGGAATACTTTTTCAAACATTCGTTCTGTACATCTGCTGATTACAGAATCATGCTCCTGTGTTACATTGATATTTTTCATTCCTGCAGCACAAAGTGTCTTGGCATATTCTGTTTGTGCTGCAACAAATCTCCTCTTAACGGCAATCGGTGAGCTGAATACTTCATCTGATACTTCAAACCCATTCAGAAAAATTCCACTCTTGGGTGTCAGATCAAAATAACTTCCATTGTACTCTTCTATAATATCCCGGAATTCATTCTGAGGATCAATAATCATAATGTCATCATCTGTTGCAAGCAACGTTTGTGAAACCTCTGTAAGTTTAATGAACATTGATTTTCCAGTACCTGAGAAACCTACAATAATTCCATGTGGATTCGGTAGCTTCTTTCGGTTTCCAACAATGAAATGTTTTGTGGTACGGTTGAGTCCCATCATCTGTCCACCTGCTTCAATTACATCCTGAGCAAAATACGGCTGAAATGCTACAAGGGAAGATGTCAGGAAAAATCTCATATAATCCACCTGTCTTCCTCCAATTGGCAGTGCTGTATTCCATGCTCTCAATTGTGTATAATCACAGGTTTCCAAAACAACACCTTCCCGCTTTCCAATTGCCTGCATTTCCTTCATACGCTCTGCAAGTTGCTCTTCACTATATGCTGTTATTACAACTAACAAATTCAGGAAGAAGCCCTTTTCGTCATTCTCATCCAACTGGTCAATATAGGCTTCAATCTCATTCTTCTTTTTTTCTCTCGGATAAGATGCAGAAATTGTCGGAATTCCTGCATTTCTTTTCTGTTCAATTTCTTCCGTTATTGCTCTTTCATTATTTACCTGGGCATTGATCAGCTTATCATTCACCAGATCCGTTTCAACTGGAGCATAATCTAATGTAAGAAAAGACGGATAAGAAACATTTGAAAGAGATCGTACAAAACTGTCTGAATCAATTGCCTGCCGATATCTATGGCCAAAAAGGACTGTAACGTAAGTATCTCCCATCACCATAAAATTCGGATGTTGCCGGATACTTCTTGGCAAAATATCATTTTTCCAATCTTTTTGATGCTGCTTTTTATCGGATGGTAGATTAATATATTCCTGTTGTTCCGGGTGATCTGGACAAATTAATTTCTGAAGTGATTCCATTCTCTCATAAGCATTCAGCTTTTCGATACGACTTCCCCATCCGGAAAATGCTTCCATAATAGTTGTCTCTACTGCATTTAAGTAGACTCTGGCATTTATCTCATTATCAGCTCTTGCTGTTACAGTCAAATAACGTAACGTCGTTACATTCGGATTTGTTTCATCGAGCCTTTCATCTTGCCATTGTCGGATTCCCTTTGCAATGGTTGGATATTCCTCTCTGTTTTTTTCTGCCCTTATAGATTCCAGGAACTCTTCCATGCTTTGGTATTCATTTGCCAATGTAATTTTAAATTCCACATCCATGGAATTTAACCAAAACATCAAATTCGTTAAAAAGATTTTCTGTTCCCCTACATTTTTATTAATGTAATTGATATCTTCAAAAATATAACATCTATCATAAAGTGCCATTTTTTCTTTTGGCTCAATCTTAAAAATCCCATTTTCATATGCTTGATCAATCTGCAGCGATTGTTTTACATTTTTGGGAACCTTTGCAACCGGCATAGTTTTGCTTTTTTTTGACAGAAACAAACTGTTTCCATTAAAAATTGACATTTATTTCTTCCCCCTCTTTCTCTTTGGTTCTTTGATTGTTTTTATATTCATAGAAAAAAGCCTATAAGATGAATGATTTCTTTCTTCCATCTCACAGGGCAGTTCTTTCGTTTGTAAATAAAACCAGATATTTTTCAAATACTCTGTCCAGGTATGTCCCTGATGCTTTACCATTGCAAGATAAATAATAGGTGCCATAAAAGGAATTCCCGCATAAATAGCAATATTGATTGCAAGCCCCGTTATTTTCCATATTCCAAACGCAATTATTCCTGCTACAAATAATGCAATCCCCGCATACGCTAACTCTCTTGCAGTAAAGCCTTTCCACAATTCATTTTTATACTGTTCTTCAAAATCCTTATTTATATCTATTTTCATGAATTTCCCTCATCTTGTATCATCACAAATTAAATGTTTTATTCAGGAATGTCGGTGCTCCTTTTACCGAAACTGCCATTAGTATCATGTAAATCGTTGAATTTAATGCCTGTCCAAATCCGTCAAACATATTCAGGACACCACTATCTGTTACGAAAACAGAAACGCCCGCTGTGATTCTTCCTGTAATGGCCATTGCTAACGCAATAATCACAATTTCAAACGTATTAGATAAAAAGCTTTTCACCCATGCATAAGCAGTACCTTCAACTCCACGACTTCCTGTTATTGTTGGCATTGCAAGAGGGAATGTTACCACCAAAGTATATAGCTTTATATATCGACCATATAATGTAAGCAAAATTAAAAATGCACATACTATAGCAACGATAAAATAGAAAAAGCCAAAAATCCAGTAAAATATTACTGAACCCACATCTACATCGTCTGTAAAAAAAGCTGGCGGTTCAACCATAACCGCCATGCCTGCCATTGCAGATGCCGCCTTAAATAACGTTTTAATGATTCGTAATCCACTTACCATCAATACATTTAAAATTACGATTTTAATGAATACTTCAATCATAAGTTCCAACGTCATATTTTCTTTAAAGTTTCCAACTGCCCTAAAAAATCCTATCATTATAAATAGATCCATACTCATTACACCAATAGCCAATGCCCAGGGATACAATTCTGTCTGTACATATTCCCATGTATCGACTGAGAATCCCTGTGGTGTTGTAGTCATAATCCCTGTACATACGGTCATGACAATATTCCATATTGCACTGGAGATCTGATAGAACGGACCGTACAATAAGTTACTATTAAGAAAATCTGGCAACCAATCTGGCATCTTTTTTCCTCCTTACGCTCCTACACTTGCTGTAATTACAGGGATCAACTGCGGTGTAATAACAGCAACAAGTCCTCCTGCTATACGCTTAAACGCCATAGACTGTGCTCCACCATCCTGCATATTCATGGACTGTGCCCACTCAAAGACTCCCCAAAGCAAATAGAGACTACCAATAGATGATACAATTGCTGCAATAAGCCCATAAATCGTATTAAATCCTGTCTGAATCACCTGGGTACCATTATTTTCATCAGCAAAAACCGGATAGCACATCTGCAGTGTAATTACCAGTGACATTACTACTGCAAGTATCATAAATGTTGTAATTTGTTTCCTATTCATTTTTATCATTTTCTTTCTCATCACCTAGTCCCTCCGATATGTAATACCTTTATAAAAATAAATACTAATACAAGTAACACAATTGCAAATGTTCCAAATCCTACCAATCCTTTCCAGACATCCGGAGCAAACATTGCAGCCAGAACGCCTGCGATAATACTTAATATAAAAGCTACTCCTACAACTAATTTTGTTTTCCAGTTACTTCTACCCATTTTATATTCTCCTTTTCTAAATCCGTATTTTCTTTACATGGAAGTCTTCTGACTTTCTGCATATCCTTCAGCAAAATTTCTGTAATAACGTGATTCGTATCATTATCTGATAAATACCGATAGAGTGCTGTTTCGTAGTCTCTATAATGGCTGTGCTTTAGATAATCTTTGGATGCACATATTCTTTTTGCTACTCTCCCTTTTGAATATCTCCCTAAAAGGATATCTAAGGTCTGATTGATGCTTTCTGTCTTTTCATATTCTCCCAACAGATCAATGTAAAATTGTTTTGGAAATTTTATCTTTCTAAACCGCTCTGCATACAGATACTTTTTGTGTCTCGTGGCAAAGAAAAAGACGATCGCTCCAACAAAGCAAATGCCTGCAAAACCGCCAAATATAATTCCTGTTCCCATGTATTGTAAAGCTGTCATATTTTTTCACCTACTTCTGACGGAAACAGTCACTGACTTCATGTACCTTCTTCATTAAGTTCTCTGGTATCATTGTGTTACTGAAATATCCTGATGCATAAACTCTGCTGTCATTCTCATCGAAATAAAACTTGACCCCAGGATGCTGCGTGTTTAACCGAATCAGTAGCCGATCTAACGCTCGACTCTTCTTCTTCGGCACTGAAATTTCAAAAGCAGCCGGCTGAGAGAACAAAAATACATAATCCAGGTTATTAATATTGGCATGAAGCTGTTCCCCTTCCTCAGAATGTCTGATTTCAGAAGAAATATATTTTACTTCACTTCCTGCTAAGTATTTCTGTAAAATTGGTGCTGTCAGTTCTTCAAACACCTCATCTTCCACATCTATTTCCTGTTCGGACTTTTTCTGACCAAATGTAGGAATATATTCTTCCTCTTCATCTGTACCGAAATTCAATACATCCTCTTCTCCCTGTTCTGATTCTACTGGTATTTCTTTTTCCTGTGAAATATTTGACACCAAATTCAATAAACGATTCTTTTCTGCTTCTACTTTCTGCATATTTTTCTGAAGCAGTTCATTTTTTTCTTCTAATTGTTGAACCTGTTTCTGATATACATCAATTTCTGCTTCTAAACCTTGCAGCTTTTCAACATCTTCCGTTCCTCCAAGTAACGATTCAAAGAATTTTGTTGATTCCGTTCCCGGTTTTCCATCTGCATCCAGAACTAAACCAAGCATATTTAATTTATGCTCATATTCCTCTTTTCTCTGATTTGCAAGGATCTCCGTGTTCTTGGCTTTCTCAATCTGTATTTGGAATTTTACTTCTATGGCATCTTTTTTTGCATTAAGATCTTCTTTCTCTATCTTTATCTGTTCCCGTTCCTTATCCATCTGCTTTTTTTCTTCACAGATCTGCTGATACCAACTCTGCTGATATTCTTCCTCTTTCCTTAATTCTTCCTGCTTTCTTTCCAACTCTTCTGCAGTTTTTTCCAACTCTCCCTTCTCTTTTTTAATCACTTCCATCAAGTTAGTTAATGCTATTTTCTGCTTCAAATAATCCTGCTCTCTCTGCTTAAAAAGCAGTTCCCGTTCCTTATATATTTCATTCAAATCTTGAAAAAACGGACTCTGATTTGTTTCATCCATCATATCCTATCCGCTCCTTTCCTATTTTTTCCAAGTGTATAACCACATACCCCGATGGAAACTACTGATATCCCAAGTAAAAATGATAAAATGAATAATTCATGTTCCTCTCCTGTTTTCGGCGGTATGTATTCTTGTGTGCTATTGTCCTGTATTACTTCCTTTTTATCCGTAGCTTTCTTTCTGTCATTTTCATATACAATGCACTGAATGCTTGTACTGTATTTTTTCTTCTTTTTATCATAGTAGGTATATTTAATCGGATAAATTCCAGCCACTGACGTATTTACAGATGTTACATCTACCTCTGCTTTTGTTACATTTTCATTGCCATGAATGTGATATATTTCATCCGGCAATGCACTCCCCTTTTCAATTCTGATATCCTCAAGATCTACTAACTCCGCTTTTTCAAGTTCTTCCTGTTTTATCTCTGTACCAGTTTTGAGCATAAAAAAAGCACCGAATCCACATCCGATACCTAATAAAAAGAGTGTTATTGTTATTAGTAGTCTCTTCATCCAACTTTGCTCCTTAAAGAACAACTTTTTCTTTGGTAACTTTGCAATTCACAACCAGACGATAAGGTGTCCGTGTATATCCGGTACAGGTTGCCAAGGTAAAGGTCTGTACCTCTTCCCCGTCTATTCTCCAATCATCCTGAAAAACCGCATCGTCCTTATAACAAGAATATACAGATACTATTGTAAGTCCTTTTGTCCGTTCCGGCGTATATACATAGATACTCTGTTCGTCTTCTTCATCAACTGTCAGCTCATCTAATCTGCCAAAAATCTGCCCCGACATCATATTGTGTCCAAAAAGACAGATGTGAGAATCTGATAACTTTTCATTTACATGAGCGAAAGTGAATACCGAACCTAAGATGCTGCGTGTCCCATCAAAACCTTTGTTTAAATATTCCGTGTCTGTCCTGCCACGCAGAATTGGCTCATCTACTCCAATCTTCGGAATATATAGCCATCCGATAATATCCGGATTGATTTCTTTTAATAAAGTAAAATCAATCTTTCGATCCATGGGACTGTCCGAATTCTCTTCCGGCTTCTGTGATACAACCGCTTTTTTTATGGCTTCATGACTTACCTTTGCATCCATAAACGGTTTATGTTCTCTGTATGCCAGGATTCCAAAGAATACCGCAAGCCCCAACAGGATTGCAATAATAAATCTGTATACCCTGTTTCTCATCTAACCTTTCCTCTTACGCATTCTGATCATGCATACTACAGCACCGAGAACGCAGATTCCTGCCGCACCTGCATATTTCCATGTGCTGTCTTCTAAGTTTGTCTGCGGTGCGACATTATTTTCCTTATCCGGTTTTTCCGTGTGTTTCGGTGTGATCACAACATCATAAAGCATATCCTCATCTGAATCACTCCATGTCGGAATTGCAATTAATGATGGATCTACTGTATCATAGGTTTCTGAATCCTCTACATAAATAAGATATACTCCGACTTCCAGGTTATTAAATGTTACTATCCCGGATGCATCTGTCATATCCATAGTGGCATTGTTCCCACTTTCTGCCACCAGCTTCTCTGCGGCATCTTTCAGGTCATTGGAAGTCTCTATTGCATTTAAGTCTACCTCTACATGTTCATATTCCTCTATAAGGACATATTCCCCTTGTACAATGTCTGCCACTTTCTGACAGCTGATCTTGATATTGCTCTTCTCTGTGCCGGCTTTTCCGTCTGTCAGTTCCACCTGGATACTTCCTGTCCTTGCTTTATCAACCTGTTCCAATTCCGTACTGTCTGGCAATACCTGTTCTCCTGCCGAACCAATCATCTCATCCATAACCAGATCACTATCTGTTATTGTTGTATCTGCCGCATATACAGTTGAAGTTCCAAGAGCAGCCATGGCACACACTACAGTCAGTATATGTTTATATTTTACCATCTTCATAGGTCTCCCTTCTGTTCCAAAGATATAGTCCAATTGCTATTGCAGCAAGCAGAAATGGCAGGAAAAAGAAAATAAGTTCCCGGATCGATGGAAGTTCCTGTTTGATTGAATCATGTTCTGCTTTCTTATATTCCACCCGTTTTCCTGTCACCAGTAACCGTTGGGTGTTAATTCCATATGGCGTACAAGTCACAAGCGTCACCAGATCCTCTCCGGCTTCTATCTGCAGGCTGGACACATCTTCCGGATCTACAACCTGGATCTTGCATACTTTATATGCAAGTGTCTCACCACCGATCCGTAGGAAAAACAAATCTCCCTTTTTCATTTCATCCAAACGGATCAACAGTTTTGAACTTGGTAATCCCCTGTGTCCGGTCAGGACACAATGTGTATTTTCTCCACCGATCGGCAGGCTTGTCCCCTGCAGATGTCCAACTCCATTCGAGAGTACCGCATCATCTGTTCCATGATAGATAGGAAGTTCCACATTAATCTTCGGAATATCAAGACTTCCCATTGTCCCATTCCCGGAAATGTCCAGCTGATTCTGATAGCTTTCATCGCTCAGGATCTCTGTATCGGAATTATCTACGATTGCTCCTCCTGTCTGATACAGCATATCATTATATGCCCTTGCATTTTCCATGATTTCCTTAAGCTTTGTATCATCCTTTTTGCTCACTGCATTTTGGTAGGTAGCAACGGCATCTGATTGATGCCGCTGCTCGATTACATTCCAGATAATTGGCAGACAACAGAGTGCGAATCCGATCACGAATAAGACTCCCATGCCCAATTTTTTTCTCATGTAATCTCCTTTCCTTTTCTACTTAGATCTCGTCCTCTTTCTTGCGTCCTTTCATAATTGAAAGGCTCATAAGAACAACACCTGCTCCAAGCATGATCACTACCGTAGATGTACCTGTAATTGGAAGTTTCTTTCCAACCTGATTCACGATTGTGATGTTTGCAGATCCCTCTTCTACGTTTGTTGTCAATGTTTTGTCCTCTGACTTGCTCAGTCCGTTATAGAAGGTTTTGATATTTGCCTTTGCATCAAGTGCTGTAAGAGTCTTATCTGTTGCACCGTCGCCTTTTACATAGTTATCTCTCTCTGTTGTGAAGGTTGCTTTTAACTCCAGTTTGATAGGATCTTTTAATAAACGGTATCCATCCGGAGCATCTGTCTCCTTCAGATAGTATGTTCCGCTGTCCAGTCCATAAATATTAAATGTACCATCCGTATCGGATACCATTTCTACTGCTGTATCTGGTTTTGTTCCACCTGTATGATCTGTTCCACCCACAGAGTCACGGTTGATTACAATATAACCATCCTGTCCGACTTTTACATATACTTCATTCTTGCAGTCAGCATCACTGTAAAGGCGGAATTTAGCTCCATCCAGTACTTTGTCATGGTCATTGGTTTTAATCGCATTTAAGCGATAAGTGAAGCACACAACAGTATCCCACGGTGTATACCCTGTTTTTCCTTCCCCGGCTGAATCTGCATCATTCGAGAATTCAAGGCGTACATCATTCTCAAAACCAGGGCGTCCTGTATTTTCTGCCGCCTTATCATTCAATGTTGCATTGTATGTAACTGTTACTGTCTGACCATAGGTGTTTTCTTTCCGGTTATCTATTTCATCAAATTCCCGATCTACGATTGCTTTCAGATCTGAAATTGCAATCATAAAGCTATCTCCATTTCCCGGATTCTCTGTAACAGCAAACTCTGTATTACTAAGGGTATATGTTTTTTCCTTTTCATCCACTGTCCCGGAGATTTCAATCTTCACGCTGTTTTTGTTGAATGTCAGTGCATCACTCATTATGTCATGCCATGCATAGTAATAAGTATCATATCCGTTGATGTCAGGCACATTAGATGTGTACTTGTATGGAACAGTCTGTCCAATCTCATAGTCTCCAATGTCATTCCATCTGTTTACATCTGTGATATTGGCATTTGCATCATCTTCCTGGATTTTCTTTGTAACACTTGGATAATCAGACTTAATCTTGATCTGTGCTTCCGGGTTTGCTGTGTTGACCATGCAAAGAGAAGATGCTGAATGTGTTCCCTCTACATTAGATACTTCATCGATGACATAGTAGCCATACTGCAATCCATCCAGACGAATCGAATTATCGGAACGTACATTTTTTACATTGACAACTTCCGGTGCTTCATTCAATGTTGTCATCTCATCTCTCAGGTCTTCGATGAAATAGCGGAAATCACTATAACGGCTTTCTAATGTCTGATCTGTCGTAGCTCCTTCTAGCTGATAATTATTTAAAGACTGGATATAGTCAATTACCTGATACTCTGTAACGTCAGCCGCTGAAGTAGTTGTTCCTTTCTTTGTAAGTGCTTTTGCGACAACGTTCTTTAGAGCCTGTTCATAGGCTGGATTAAATGTATAGTTGATGGATTCTCCACCTTTTGCATTCTCTGCGTCGAACAGCTTATAGACATTAAACTGTTTTCCTACAAGCGTCTGTCCATCATTTCCAGTGATATCAATATGTGCCTGTCCATTTCCCATTGTAGCAACACCTTTCACTGTACTATAGGTCGTTCCCTCTGCCGCATATACTATAGCAGCCATTCCGTTCTGAAACACTGGCATTGGGATGGAGCTGATTGCACCTGTTAATACAAGCGTTCCTGTCAACATAAGTGCTGCTCGTTTCTTATTATATTTTCCCATTATCCTTCTCCTCCATAGTTCCTTTCCTAATCTGACGGATAATTACAGTAACCATGCAAATAACACCGATCAACAAAAGTATCAATGTTGAATGCGTTCCCGTTTCTGGCATCTTCACTCCTGTCTGATTTACTACCTTCAGATTTACAATTCTTTCATGTGCCGTTCCTTCAATTGCATAATCACCGGAATCCTTGGTATGAAGTTCTCCATTTACATAATACTCGAACTGTCTCTTGTCATTGAACTTTGTAAAAAATTCATAGACATAATCATTTCCATTGATGTCTTTTGGAATTCGATATCCCTGTGGAGCTTTTGTTTCTTTGATGTAATACTTTTTCTCAACCTCAAACGGTTTTATTTCTGCAATTCCCGCATCATCTGTAGCAACTGAAAAAAGCTCTTTCGTACAGTCCTTATCTTCATAAACGGTAAATTCTGCACCTTCCAGTGCTACATCCTTTTCATTGGCTTTAAGTACTTTAAGCGTATACGGTGCCAATGTATCCTCTACACTTAAGGATGCTGTACCATCTGCTTCAACTTTGAACTGCATGGAATTACCTGTAGCAGTGTTGGAGTCTATGGTGATTGTATTATCTTCTGCTACGGTAAAGGTTACAACTCCATCATTTACTATGTACTCATCCGGTACAGAGACCTCACGAATAGTATGCTGTCCGTATCCAAGTCCTTTGAACTTACAAGCTCCTTTTTCGTCAGTTGTCACTGTCTCGGTTGTTCCATCCGGTTTCGTGTGTTCAAATACTGCACCTTCAATTACATAATCTTTCCCTTTTTCTTTCTTCACGATGTTCAAATCAAGAGACTGCTCCGGGATTTCTGGCTCGTTGTAGGTATAGACAAAATCCGAACCATCGTTACTACTCGTAATCTTTACAACATAGACCTCCGAATTGATCAAGTAACCTTCCGGAGCTTGAGTTTCTTGGATAGTAAGTGTACCAATTGGCAAACTCGGATTTTTTGTTGGTGATAAATATAATTCATCGCCAGACTCTAAATATTTCTCTTCATAATAACAAAATCCATCTTCGTTTGTTCTAAATACCCAGGTTCTATCAGCAGTCTTTCCATCTGCCGCAGGATCTGAATCTGACTGGACTCCCGCATAGAATTTAGCTGTAAACAATGCACCTTCCAACGACAATGAACCTTCCGGTTTATTCTGATTCGTTTCCTTATCTACTTTTCCAAGTAGGACACCGACCGGGTCTAATGTTGGCTTATCAGATACTTTTAATGTATAAGTTTCATTTGGCTTTATCGTTATTGTATAGGCTGTCTTATCCAATGCATAACCTTTTGGAGCTGTTGTTTCCCTTACATAATACGTCCCAGCATTTAAGGTGAGTGTGTTGGACTCACCATTCTCATCTGTAGTTAAGACACCTACTTTGGACGCACCCGATAGTGACGAATCACTATATACACCATATTCAGCACCTTTCAGAGAATAGCAATCATTTCCATTTGTTACATCTGGCATAGAAGATGTCTTTAGTAGTTTGACTGCACTCGATTGGAGCGTATTGGTAAGAGTACCAACCCTTCCTGCTTCATATGATCCTTTCCACACCATTTTCCCCGTGTAACCTGGCACTGCCTCTTCTTCTGCTGTATAGTTATATGTCGTTGTTCCATCATTACGGAGCAGATTATTCCAAGTGACCTTCCAATTATCATTTTTCGTAATATAGGCAGAACCAACAAGTGTTTTTGTTGAATTTTTATTTGTCCAACGGTACAGGTTAATCTTTACACGAGATGGACGCAGATTGTATTTATTATTTTGATCATCCCAGGCTTTTTGCACTGTCAGATTTGTATAAGTCTTTGGAGTATATATTGAATACATTAATCTCTGTGTCGAACCATTATTCGTTGTCACCCGGTATACTTTGAATCCATCCGGAACATATGCTTTTTGCTCCGCTTTATATATGAGTTGTGACATTCCTATTGTTTCAGCACCTGCTGAATGTGGACCACCCATCCCAGTGGATGACAGACCTCTCACATAGTAGCTAAGTGCTAAAGAAGTTGCTACACAGCTTCGATTTAAGTCACTACTAAATATATTAGCTGGTCCATTATATCCATAATACATAATCGTTCTAAGATTTTGATCTGTAATCAGTTCGGGTGTCCCGGTTGGAGATCCCGCTACTGGTGTACCTCGATCATGTTCACAGCATATAGCTGTCACTCCATCAACCTGAAAATAACCAACGACTGTGTTACCATATGTTACCTTTTGATATTTTGTTACCGTTAATGGCATGATACCATTATTAAGATCAACAGATTTAATCAGTGGTGCAACTCCCTGTTGGGACAACTCCAAATCCGTTTTATCCGCATAATAATCTTCTGAAAGATATCCGTCTCCATCAATCCATTTTTCCACTTTTAATTCTTTAGCAAGCTGTATTCTCTCTTGCCTGGTAGAAGCTTGTTTTGTGGGGATTTCATCATCTTTGGCATACGCCACACTTGAAACGAATGAAGTAATCAGCAATATGGACGCCAATACAAACGATATGATCCGACCACTCTTTTTCATTTTTTGTTTCATTTTTCCTTCCCTTCTTAAAGTTTTATGAACCTTATTCTTTTCCTCCTTCCCTCATTGTTCGCCATATAAAACATTTCTCCCATGGAGGACTTCTGGAACATCTTCCCATACTCATTTTTCACTTCCTTTTAAATTAAGGTACAAAAAAAGAACCACCTTCCGATGATTCTTTTTTTGTACCAAATTTCGATACGAGTTCTCTTTTATTTTCTTGCTCCACAGGAACACACATATCCATCAACGACTGTTTCATCATATGCCGCACTGTCCTGCACCCACTTGGTTCCATAGACCGCATCATGATGTACCGTTTTTGTAACTGGTCGTGTGCCATATTCTGTATGATGTCCACCACCTTCACCTTTGATTGCATGTTGATATGCATGACCACCTGGATCTGCTGTACAATCTGCACCACATACGTTACAGCAATCCCATGCATAATTTTCATATGTAGTCACCTGCTCATCATAGGCTGCCTGTACAACATACTGTTCGTTGTGTCCAGTCGCATCATGATGTACCGTATGTGTCTGTGCAACGTAATTGTGCTGATGTGCTGGTTTCGTCTCTGTCTGACTGGAATTTCCTTTATTATTCGTACTTGATGAAGGTTTTGAAGTAGAAGGCTTTGTTGTAGATGTTGATGGTTTTGTTGTCTCCTGCTTCTTATTGGAAGAGGAACTGGTTGTTTTTGTTGTCTTCGTAGAAGTATCTTTTTTTGAATTACTCTTCTTGGAAGCGTTTTCCTTTGAATCACTTTTCTTCGACTCATCCTTCTTTGATTCTTCTTTCTTGGATTCCTCTTTTACAGAATCACTCTTCTTTGATGTTTCTTTCTCCTTCGTAGTCTCGGAAACAACCTTCTTATCCTCTTTCACGTCTTCCTTGCTTTCATCTTTCATATCTGTAGATTTCTTATCTACTGTTGTTGTCTGAGTTTTTTTACTTTCTTTTTGATCTGTATTGCTTCCTCCACAGCCAGCTAAAGAGGTTGATAATACCATCACAGCCAGCATAACTGCTACTAATTTTCTTCTCATATTATTTTCTCCTCACAAATTATTCTGTACCGAATTTCGGTACAACATTATTTACAAATACTCTCCTTTTTCTTGTTATATTGTGCCAATATCATACGTGTGATCTCATTATCTCCGTACTCATTGTCTGGATGGAAGATGCTAAGTAAGGTTTTCTTACGTTTCGACAGGCTTTCCATAGAATCGCAGTTCTTAAAAAGATCCATTGCTGCACTTGCATCTTTCGCTTGTCTTAACTCGAATTCGATCTGATCACACAGTAACTGGTAGTGGTCTCTTTCTTCCTCCAATTGTTTCACACGTTCTTCTAATTTCCCAGTTTCTGTAGAAGCAAATTGTTCCTTTAACTGTTCAATTTCTTTTCGACTTTCTGAATAATTATCTTCCCAAAAGTCAATATATTTCTTTGAAATTTTTAGCTCATGTTTTAAATAGCTTATTTCCTCTTGTGCCTGTTCCAGTTCTTGATGTAATTGCATATTTTCTGACATCCGATTGATATTTTCATTACATCTTCTAACCTTTTCATTTTCCAGACAATCAATCCGGCTTTTTAATTCCGCTATAACCTGATCCTTTGACAAAAACCGCTCATTCGTCACATGACTTCCCATGTATAGATTCGTCATAATCATATATTTCATCCCCCTTTAACGGGCTATCCATAGATGATCTCACTCTTAACAAGTTCTTCAGCCTGATGTCTGATCTGATTCATGTGTCTTGTCCAAGCCATCCCATCCTTTGCCTTATCTGGTGCAGGATCTTTCTCCAGAAGCTGTTCTTCCAGAACATCCATTCTCTCATCTGCACTCTTCTGGATTTCTATCAGATGCTGATTTAATTCATCCATCAAAAGCATTGAGGAATATACTGCCGGTTTACGTTCTTGCAGATATCTTTTTCTCATCATTCCCCATCTTCCAATATATCCGTCTACTTCCTCCAATGCCAAGTTCGGCAGGAGGAATTCACCTACCTGAATATATTCTAACTTCGGGATTCCGTCTTCATCATATTCTATACTATTATTTTTCTTCTCCTCCATACTCTTTTCCTTCCCGTCCAATTTGAATCAACTGTTGTTTATCTACTTTTACTAATTATAGTATATCAGATTGTCTTTTCTCTTTCTAGGTTACTTTAGGTACACTTTTTCCAGCTATTTTATTCCTCATAAATAGTTATGCATAAAATCATCTCTCAGAAGATAGATTGAATTTATGGCACATAAAATAAAGAATGGATACAGAATTAATATACTGGATTGCAATATTGCCTGAAAATACGCATAGTTGACAGCTTTTTCATGTTTTACGAGTGTATAAAATTAGACTTCCTATCCCTATTTTCTACCTATGCATTAGACTTGCATTTCGTGTCCATTTCAGAAAATACTATTATTTTGGACTATCTAAAAATTTTCTACATACTTTTTAGACTGAACATTATCGTAAAAAAATAAGGTTCTCCGGAAAAACTCTAAAATATTCCTGATATGCCCCTGTTTTTCCCATTATCTCCATTTTGTTACCTATCCGCCATATATTTTCTCTACCACATTGCTGTTTTTTTGTACCTCAAATAAACCATGAATGAAATATTCATAGTCATTTATCCAATTTCAATGCATGTCTGAGCATTTTATGAAAATATTTGATATCAAACAGAATGCTTTCCTCTGCCTGGCTATGTAACACTGCACTAAATACTTCGATTACATCCCTGCCCATCTGCTTAATAACAGAATGATACTGATAAATCAGTTTTCCAAGATCCAAAGCATCTTCATTCCGTTTTCGGGCAAACTGCTCACGACGTAATAATACCCTACCAACGTATTCACGCTGCTGATCTGCCGCTGTATTATCAATAATATAGGTCGTTCTTTTTCCCTGAGCAGACCGTTTCGGCTTTTCAAACAGTTTACCACCCAAAAATTTTATATAGTATTTTCCTTCTTTTATACGAACAGCAAAATATTTACGCAGTGTACACAGATACATTTGAATCACACGTTTGGTTACATGCAAGGCCTTACAGTATTTATTATAAAATTCTTCTACCCTGATCACACGTATTCCCCTATTTAATGCGGTTGAACGCATCAGATCAAGCAGCATATATTTTTCATGTGCTTTCATCCCGAAAAATTCTTTACTCTGAAAAATAACTTTATTGAGATCAATATAATCTGGCTTTTCCTGTTTTGAATATACAGGATTATTGATCCAGATATCAAAATCCCCCTTTACATTCTGGGCATAAGTAAGCAGTTTTTTCTCACTTAAAGAACGCAGTACATTATAGAATGTCTGCTTGCTCTTAAAGCCTAACAGCTTCATGAAATATCTATAATATGCTCCAATAACCTGTCCCTGGTCATCCTGATAGCGTACGCATTGGAGAAAAATATTCATTTCTGTTCTGCTGACATTATTTAATTTTAATAATGTTTCATATGCAAGCTGCATTATTTTTCTCCTTCCGTACCTATTTCATGTACCGAATTTCGGTACATGATGAATTAATGTTCTTTATTTTTCTTTTTCGCCCCTACATAACTACCACTTTTTAATGAAATGGCAACTCATCATCGATACCATCTGGGATATTCATAAATCCATCACCTTCATCCGGCGTTGTTCCTGCCGAGGTCTGATACTGGTAATTTGCTCTATTAGCATCGCTTTCTGCTCTACTCTCTGCAAATTCCTGTTCCTCCACGATTACTTCTGTTGTATATACTTTCACACCATCTTTATTCGTGTAACTTCCTGTCTGGATACGTCCGGAAACAGAGATACGCATTCCCTGACGAAAATACTTCTCTGCGAACTCAGCAGAACGTCCAAATACAACACATGGTATAAAATCCGCTGTCGGTTCGCCATCTCTCTTGAATCTGCGGTCTACAGCAACTGTATATCTTGCAACTGCTGTGGGATTCTCGCTCTGGGAATATCTTACTTCCGGATCTCTTGTCAGCCTTCCTACTAAAATTGCTTTATTCATACATTTCTCCCTTCTGTACCGAAATTCGGTACGCACACTACTTTTTGTTCCTCTATTTCCTGACATTCTCGTACTTCTCCATCCTTATATTCTACACAGATTATATCGCCCTTATTGTCCATAATTTTTGCAGTGTCCTTTCCTGTATACTCCACCCGTAAACAACCTTTAACAAAAGTATCATCTATCCATTGTTTGATATGAAACTGTTCCACTGTCTGTGGTCTTCTATCCTTATTTTTTAGAAGAAGTTCCTCTTTTTCCTCTACCCACTTCTTAATGCGTTCGATTTCTTCATCCATATTCGGCTCTTCCTCTGGCTCCCAGTCTTCTCTCATGGATTCCAGTTCTTCCGTCCATTCCCTTAAATCGTCGTGATAGGACTGTAGATCTTCTTTCAAAGCTGCCACATATTCATCCACATTTGAATAACAAGGCTTCGTAAATGCTGAATCTGAAAATATGTGTTTCCATACATCGCTTGGCTCTTCTATCTCTTTCTCGATACTTCGGATATTTTCTTTTGCTGTCTCTATCTCATTCATTGCTAACAGATAATGTTCCGGACCATCCTCCCAGTCAAGAAGAAGATGATTTAATAGTGTTTTCTCTGGAAACATTCCAAACCAGCAACACTTGAACCACTGCTCTGCAAGATCTCTTTCATCGCTTCCGTTGGAGTGAGTACCGCAGACTAAATCTCCGATAAAATTCCCAATCAGCTGTCCAACAGTCAAATTATGCTCTCCACAAATATGTACCAATTTTTCGCAGTCTGTATCCGACAATTTCACTGTAATCGTTCTCTCTGTTATCGTTTCGATTTCTTTTTTCTGCTGTTCACCGTAACTCATTATCCCATCCTCCTTCACTGGCGTACCGAAATTCGGTACATCTATACTTCATATAATTTTTTGCTTCACCGGTGGCAGAAATCTTACTGATTTTGCCACCGTCAACAACACATACGTGCATAGATATGGCAATTGCATCATATCTATACACAGTCCACCTCGTGTCTTTGAGACCACGGACGCTACCAATTTCTTCAGCAGCTCCGCAAGGTGGTATATTTTTTATTCCTCTTCTTGATCGTTGTTACCAAGATCCCTATTTATAGATGTTAAAAGGCTGATTCCTACAAACAAGGCACTTCCATATACTCCGATCTGAAGAACCAGACTCCATGGAGCATCCGGCAGGTTATCTGCCAGACGTCCCAGAGCTAATAACCCAAGAAATAATATGAAATTCTTTAATAATTTTTTTACTTTCCTGTTCATCTGCTCCTCCCTTTAACAAAAAATCGGTATCATTTCCAGATTTAAGAAAGAATATCCTTTTTCAATGCCGGATTCCTGCTTATTTATGTATGTGATCGTAAACTCAATTGCTTCTGTTTCAGATCCATCTTCTCCAATCGCATAGATTTCGACCAATTCTGCTTCTTTGTAATCATCTTTAGTAAAAACACCTCTCTGCTGACCCGAAAGCAAGCGGTTGTATGTCTCATAAGATACCTGCAGCTCTCTTTTCTCATAAGTCGATTTTTTCTTATCTTTTCTTTCTTGAACCGCTACTTGATATGCAGGAATCACTTCTTCTACAAGTTTCAGAAATCGATTCCATGTGATTTCCTTTTCATTTATGATGATTGTTTTCGGAGTACATTCAATGTCAATACGACTGTTACTTATTCCTGCATGTCTCTTCCCCAATTTTTGGATCAACTTCTTACTTGTCTCTTTCCGATCCGGACAATCATATTCTTTCATACCAAGTTCATCGTATGCCGTAAGGATTTCATTGGATGTTGGTTCCAGGACTTCTTTTTTATATTTTTTTAATGCCTTATCCGTTTTACAGCCTATTGCTAGTGCCTGGTTCTGTTTCTCCTCAGGCATACTTGCCAGAGTTACAGCTGCGGATTTATCAATCTCACCTTTTTCAAATGCTTCCATTGCTGTGTCTCCCAGGTTCTTAGATATAGACAGATATTCACCAACCGTAGACTTACTCAAATTGTATTTTTTTGCAAGACGATCTACCATTCGACCACCCTGAATTTCCGGAAATTCATCCGGATAGTTATTGATCAGATACTGCATCCGCTCTAATTTATGCATGGTTTCATAGGGCGTTTCTTCATGGTGGCAATTCGTGCTATAAACCTGGAATTCTGCTCGCACATCACTAATATTCTGTTCGAAGCAAGGCAGGAACTCGAATTCCTTTTTCCCTCTTTCTTCTACTAACAACTTACACGCAGCACATCTTTTATGTCCGGCAATAATTTGATACTCATCAGAATCCAGTTTTTTCACCAGAAGATCCTGAAGAACCATTCCACTTGCTTCAATAAGATCTGCAAGACCTTCAATTTCCTCTATGTCCTTTGTGTCACAATACTGCTTTTCATTTCTTGTAAGTTTTGTATAATGAATCCACTTTGTAATTCTTTTTGGATGAGCAGTCTTTTTGACTTCTTCTTTTGAAAATACGTTTGATATCTTAGCCATGATTCTTTCGCCCCCTTTATGCTTCCATCAATTCCTTCGCCAGTTCCAGATAATCCTGTGCCACACTGCTTAATCTTCTATGCTTTAACACAGGCTTGTATAAGTTCAGGGCATTATCTACAACTGCTGAACGACTCACGCAAGTATCAAGAATCGGATAATCATGCTTTCCAATCAAATCTGCCATCGTTTCTCTTTGTGCCTTTCCATTGGCAACCATATTGGCACAGATCTTCCATTCCATCTTCTCATCTGCATATTCATTTACGAACTGTTCCACCAATGCCAGGTTGTCTCGACAGTAATTATCAAACTTAATCGGTGTCAGCATAATATCGGCAACATGGAATGCATTCTTTGTCAGGCTGTCAAAGACCGGTCTGGTATCTATAATGCAATAGTCATATTCCTTTTTCAGATTTACAAATGCATCCTTTAACTGATATTCTCCTGGACAATTTTCCTGTGCTGAACCACGGATAATATCAATCTTTTCATATTTTGTTCGATAAATGCAATGATTGATTGCTGTAGGATCTGCAAGTACATCCTGCACTGTTTTTCCAGTACAGTTTACTTTGGCAAAAAATCTAGTACTATTACACTGAGGATCTAAATCGATTAACAGCACCTTTTCTCCAAGTGACATTAGACTATAAGATAAGTTAATAGAAGTTGTTGTTTTTCCAACTCCGCCTTTCAGATTAGCAATTGCTATTGTTTTCATTTTTTCTCCTTTTCCGTACCGAAATTCGGTACAAATGTATGTGTTGTGTTAATTTTTATATAAAACAGTTTTTACTGCTTATATCAGTATGAAAAATATTCTTCTGCGGTAATGTATATGATATCATCCTGAATCTGAAGAATCTTCTGGTAATCATAGCACCATCTCCATACATACCTTATTTCCCAATCAAATGTGCAGCCTTCTGTATGATGATATTCAGGATCATTTATGTAGTCCTCCCACAAATTTTTAAATTCATGCTGCATCTCTGTAAGAAGCTTTCGATTCTCTTCAATTACTTCGCTATAATGGTATTCAAATTCTTCCTTGGTTTGATAGACTGATACTCCATCTCTATTTTTTATTGATTGCCACGAATATGGTTTATCTTCCAAATCACTATATAGGATACCTGTCTCCATTTCCTTTTCCTGACAGTCAATCGCCTTTTTCGTATCTTCTATATCCGTTACCATATCAACAAGATCTCTTTCCGTGTAATTATCTAATAGATATTGTACAAAGCTCGCTTTTTCACCACAGATGAAACTTGCTTCCCACTTCCATCTCTGTTCCATTATGTCTCCTTCTCCTGATCACTGCTTTTGACTTTCATTTCCTCATATTCCTCTGCATCCGGACCTTCCCCATATATTTCTGCACAAAGTTTAGAATTTGGGAAAAGAAACATACATTCACCCTCTGTTATGCTACACTCCCATCCATGATATTCATCTGTCCTTATTGCACATTTACAAGCCATTTTTTTCATCCTTTCTGTATCGAAATTCTGTACATTACTTCTTTTCTACAAAATACTGATCCATGATTTCATTATCCAATTTTTCAAACTTATCAATATCATCTGCCTTGCACTCTACTCCAAGATGGTACTTGCCCCAAAAACGGTCTAATGTTATTTTTACTAATTCATTTTGCTGGTTAAAGAATCTAAGCGAATACGCTCCTTTATATCGATCATAAATGATCTGATTCATCTTTGGCATTTTATATGTACAATAGTTCTGTGCAAGCCTTATCAACCTGGATTTATTTATTTGATATTTTTTTGATGTTTTCAGATCTGATACCATACATTCCATAATTACTGCTGTTAACTCATCCATCTTTTTCTCCATTTCCGATATTCAAAATATCTGTCAAGGTCATTTGTTGGTACTCTTCATTTCCTGGCTTTATTTCTTTATTAATAATCTTTTTGTGTCTGCTCACGATTTGTGCATTCGTCAGATCACTTTCATAGAGCTGCTGTATATCTCTAATCGCCTGTTTTCGCTTTTCCTCAAACCGTCTGTGATTAAGTCCTGTCTCTTCTTCTACAGCTTTATATAATTTCCCTTGCACGTATAATTGGTAAATTATATTGTATTCATCGCCTGACAGAGACTGGAAACATAAATACAATCGATGGATTCCTCTTGCACTTGCTATAAGAGTCAACATCTCATCAGTCAGTTCTCTTTCCTGCGTTTTCACCAACCTCTGATAATTTAAATATACATCTGCCAAATCTTTATGGATTCCACTTCCACTCCCAGTCGCAGACAAATCTATTTTGGGATAAGATGCCATTTCTAAGGATTGCTGTTCTACTTCATCAATCTTTTTTCGTATATCAATCACTTGATTATGTATCTGCTGGGTGAGTTCATTGTGATGTCTGAGTACTTCTTTGATTTTTTCGCTGTCTACTTTCATCATATTGCTTTCCACTGACATCTGACTCCTCCCTTCTTCCTGTACCGAAATTCGGTACATTACTCTGATTTTATAGAAAAATGAATTTAACCCCTTTACAAATGCTTTATTTTTTGTATAATAAAAATGAACAGGGATTTTTCAATAGCATGAGATAATTCCTAAAAGAACACGCTTTGGTCGGGGTGTTCTTTTTTTATTATTTTTTTACGAGTTCTTTATGAATTTCATCATAATATTTTTCAACTCGCTCTATCGGGAAACCAGTTGCTATTTTTACATCAAGTATGTCTGCCTGTGGATTTATATCCAAACATGTCCGTATAATTCTTTTATATTCTTTCTCCTTACTCTCCATACGTGTCTTCAGAGCCAACTTTTTAGCTGTCTGCTGATTCTCTTTTGCTTTTAAGGCATCCTTTTGAGCTTCCTCTGCTGAATACTCACCTGAGCATCTTTTAATCTCTCTTCTGACAGATAGATCACTCTTATCAAAATATTCTGCGATCTCCCATACAGTTTTTCCTTCCTTTATCATGTGTTCAATTTCTATTCTATCTTCATAAGTAAACCATTTTCCTTTCGAGGTGTTGATACCATTGCCATAACGGTCTCTTTTTTTACTATCTGCATCCATCTGAGCTTCATCAGCAGAATATTTTCCTAAAGGGCATCTCCTCAGTTCTCGATAAATTGTCGAATAAGTTTTATCAATTGTATCTGCAATCTCTTGACTTGATGCTCCAAATTTGCACATTTTTTCTATAATTTTTCTGTCATCATATGTCAAAGGTTTATATGTAGGCATTACCTGGATTCCTCCTTTCCGCTCAACCACGGGATTTTCTGAAAATAAAATAAGTGCACGAAGAACTTTTTATTTGTTCTTCATGCACTTATTTTATCATTTACATTTTTTCTTATCCTTTTGTAACAGTTCAGCCTTCCGACTGACCCAACACCCTTACCCCGGCTAAAAAATAGCCGGGATTCCGATAAAAAGTTTCTTTAAGTTTTCTATTAATCCGAGATTTCTTCTTTTTAACGTTTCTACAATAGTGAGAATTGAACAATATCTTTCGTTTCCACTTTCTTTTCTGAAACCTCCAGACATCTTCTGCCGATTTTTTACTTTTCATGAATCCCTTTCGCTCATATTATTGTCAAAAGGGACTGAAAAATCGTACATAAATAAAAAATGATCAGACTTGTAGTTTTCCAATCCGTTTAACAATGTCTTTTCATCATTTTTTGCATACTCATGCGAAGTTTTTTTATTCTCTTCTCCCCCAGTATAATCAATTCAGCGTATCTGGTTTCATATTGTTGCAATTCTTTCTTTGAAAATCTATGCTCTTCCTGAATTAAATGCTGCAATTCAATCATTCGACATAACGTCTTCACTGTATAACGAGACAGCCAGTGATTTTCATTGGCTCCATATAGCACATCACTACGATATTCTGACGGAATTGTCAGTTTTTCATTTTTATCTGGATAAATCCGTAATTCAATAACCCTAGGGTTCACCTCAAGATCCAGGAGATATTTTATACTTTATCTACCTGACTTTCCTGCAGATTCTTCTTTTCAAGTAAGATCCCCCTCTTATAAATGTCCACTTCACTTTCAATATAATTCTTCTTGTAAATAGCGAACTGCACCAGAACTTTACATATACTTTATATCCCCTGCTTTTCTTACAATCGATATATTTTTCATCTCTGTAAACTCCGTCCAATACTCCTAATACCTGCTCCTTTTTAATCCCATATTCTTTTTTATACTGGTTATCACCACAAAGCACATAACCATCAGCATCTACTTTCAAAATACGATGAAGAACCAACTTACCGCCATTTCTCCGATACAAAATAACATCCCTGCATTCCGCTTCGCCTTCATAGCACCTTACTACTATAATATCTCTCTGCGGTCTTATGAATGGCAACATACTTGTTCCAAAAGGCAGTGTCATCAAATAACCTTTTTCTTTCAAGACTTGCTCTATATTCATCTTATCCTGTTCTTTTTCAAATTTTATTCTTTCCATCTTTCCCCTTTGCCTGCCACTTGTACTTAGGTGCCCTATCTACTATTATTATAACATATCATATATATCCGGCTGATGCAAAAGTGGTGACAGATCCACTTTACAATAAATCTGTCACCACTCCCATTTTCTTCTATTTAGCTAGTTCCTTCAAAATATTTTCTGCGTAGTCTTTCTCTCTTTGCGTTGCCTTATCAGAATTCTGAATTTCACGTGCCACCTTCTCTACCGTACGTGTATCAATAAAGGATCCCATCTTGCTATAATTTTTTCCATCCAATGTGTATTTCACTAAAACTCTCGCATACACATCACTCGCGTAATTAGCACTTCCAAGGTTCGTAAATACAATATTGGATCGGTATACTCCTTCCCCTTTATCACCAGGATTTGTAATATACTTTGTCGAAGTCGGTGCTAATTTATGGGTCAATGCAGTTGCCGTTGTTCCATAATACCACTCACAGCCTGTAAAGTCCGCTCCCTCAGGTAACGCGAAATCATATCCAAAACGCATGGACGTCTTTGTATAATCTTTTCCATAGTCCATTCTTAATGAACCACCGATAAATAAATCTTCAAATTTATAAGAAAGCGTCAGTATTCCTTTTTCATCCACCGAACTACTTGTTACCGGAACTTCCTCTATTACATTTGTTCCATCTACATTTACATTTATTGTCTCTGGTGCACTGTCTTCAATAAACACAAGCGGATCAGCCGGTGTCGCAATTGCAACAGCATTGTATTTTTTCACCGTCTTTGCGTCTGCTTTTGTGAGTTGAGTCTGACTTTCAGCATCCACCCACTTTGTAGCCAATGTATAGTTATGAGTTCTTTCTACCAAGTGTGTTTTTTTGACAATCTGTATGTTCAGAAGCTCCTTTGCCTGATTAAATGCCGGTATTACTGTGCTGTTATAATTTGCATCGCTGTCTACTGTTCCAATATTATTTACAATCTGGATGCTTTCAATTGATGCCGGAGATCCGGATTCCCCGATTTTTAACGCCTTTGCACTTCCACTTTTCATTGTGAAGCTGCCGCTATCCGCATTCACCTTTTCATAGGCGTTACGCTCACCATCGACCCAGACTCCCATTTTAGCACCGGTATACAATGCAAGGACATCTATTTCCTGTCCAATCATACTGCTGTCTATCGTACACTTTGCCTCGTGCCATTGACCACCCGTATCACGCATCTGGAATTTTATCTTTATTGTATGATCATCTTTGCCATATGCCACCTGATACGGTTCTGTGCCCCTGTTGATCAATACATGATTTGTTGTAGGGACAGCATTTAATTTCACCTTTGCCCGTATCATAAACGGGGTATTACCCGACAGGACATCCAGCTTGCTGTCATCGACGCCTGTAATCTGACCACTAAATGTTCCATCACTATTAACTACAGCATTTGTAGTGTCAATTGGATGGTCTGTAACATCTTCTACTACTGCCTCTTCAACACACTCACTTGAAACTGCATTTTCAGTTTCACCTAATACCTCTCCATCTATTGGGGCTTTCACTGTAAGATTCAGCGTATCTTCTGCATAAACTTTAATATTTTCAGCACTGGTATCTCCTCCGCCATTACTTCCAGCTCCATGATAACCATTTGCCGCTGTATCGTTATTTGCCCAGTTGTTCGTATTCTCTGCCACCAGTTTGAAATGAGTGGCTTTCACTGCCTCTTCCAATACAATATCCTGTGCCTCTACAGCACTTGTAAAGTATCCGGTCTTGGCAAGTACCCAGTCACCAGATGCCGGTGTGGCTGTCGGCTCTTCCATATCCGCATAATACAGGCTGTATTTGATAATATTATTATGTTTATTTTCTGGCTGATCTGTACGACCTTTATACGTAATTTTCTTCAGCCTGATCTCCTGTCCAAATCCTGAACCAATCCACGGACGAGTAGTAGCACTTATGGTGTCTTCACCGCTCTCCTTCGTTCCCGTATATCTTGTATGCCACCAGTGGTTCTCTTCATCAAACGCCCAGCTTGCAAGTCCATCCTTTCCTTGTTGTGGTTTCTGCTGTGTATTGCATATTGCATTTTCCTGCAGGACTGATGGCTTCACCTGCATCAGTATCGTGCCTGCATCTTCCACTGCAACCAAATCCGATTTTGCAGATTCCACGCCATTTACTACTGCTGACACCTGATATTTTATAGTGCCAAGTGTCAGGTCTGCTGATGTATTCATATAAGTAGTTTCTTTCACACCACTCGCAATACATTCTACACTGTTACTTCCTACTTTACGATATACATTATAGCTGACATCGCTGCTTTCTGCTGCCGTAATTGCATTCCAGGATACTTCTACCTGAGATGTATCTTTTCTAATTGCTTCCACTCCGGTCGGAGTTTCAACATCCTTTGAACTTGGAATATCTGAAATCGTATAAGTTCCACCTTCTGTTGTCGCAATAGAAATACGATCGTTTCCATGACCTTCTACTTTTGCAAAGGTTACCGTATCTCCATTGTTGTCAGTAATTTTTGCAAGTGCTATATTTTCCGCCTGGACAACTACCGTTCCACCCTTATTAGACTTGATCGTTGCTGATCTCAGGACTTTATCGCTCCAGTTCATGCCGACTTCAAAATTGCCCTGTGTAACCAGACCACTAACACTTCCAGCTGCCCAGTCATCCGGAACTGCCGGCAGAAAGTTAATGTATCCGGCATTACTCTGAAGCAACATTTCCGCAACACCTGATGTATAACCAAAGTTACCATCGATCTGGAAATATTGCGGTTCATGATAATCGAACAGATTCGCATAGATTCCATTACTGAACAGATTCTTAATCAGCTCATACGCCTTATTTCCCTCGCCAAGTCTTGCCCAGCTGTTGATTCTCTGTGCCATTGCCCAGCCAGTACTCACATCAGTTCGGTTCTGCATGGATACCTTTGCAGCTGCAAACCATTCTGCATTGTCCTCTGTAATCAGATCTCCCGGGAAAAGTCCCAACATATGGGAAATATGGCGATGATTATATCCATCTGTCTTACTATTACTTACGATACTATTTAATGTTGTCTCTGTATACCACTCTTTAATCTGACCTTCACTACCTATTTCAATTGGTCCCTTTAAAGCAGCCTGTTTTTCTTTCCATCCAGTTACCAGCTCAGCGTCTGTTCCGAGGATTTCTGCTGCCTTAATGGTATCCTCATACAACTGCCAGATCAGCGTCTGCTCATACGTATTTCCATTTGTGATAGGTCCATGTTCCGGTGAAAATGCAGGAGAAGAAATCAGCTTCCCATCACTATCAGGGACAAGCATCTTATCATAGAGTTTTGCTTCTTCCTTCATCATCGGATAAATATTATTTTTTAAATATTCTACGTCTCCAGTATATTCATAATAATCCCAACAGTTCTGTAAGATCCATGGTACTGCTGCCGGTGACCATCCCCAGCTGAAATTCCATCCAGGGCAGGTCCAACCAAACGGGTTGTTCTGCGTATGTGCCATGAATCCATTCTCTTCTCCCTCTGCACTGGGTACCCCTGCATAGATTGCTGCAGTTATACGTCCCGGTACTCTCAAAGAATCGACATAATTGATCAGCGGTTCTGCACATTCAGCCATATTCGTAGAATAAGTCGGCCAGTAGTTCATCTGCAAATTCACATTCATATGATAATCCGAATGCCATGGTGAATTATTCGCTCCAACCCACAGTCCCTGAAGGTTGGACGGAAGCGTCTCCCTTTCATAATCGTTGGCATCCGTTTTTGTTTCTCTGGAGGACTCAATGGTCATAAATCTTCCATACTGGAACAAAAGAACTTCCAGATAACGTCTTTCAGCTTCTGTTGCACTTCCGTCATTATACGCTGACAGCAGTGCATCTGTTGTCTTTGAGGACGCACCTTGTCCAAGATCCAGATCCACACGGTCAAATATCTTCTGATAATCGCTTATATGATCTGCTTTGAGCTTGTCATACCCCTTAGCCTCTGCCTGCTCCACATACCATTTCACACGGTTCTCCAGTGCCTCTTTTGATTCAACTGTTCTATACTTTGGATACTCATTCTTGTAATCTGTTCCCATGGAAGTGATAATCGTAACCTCACTTGCACCGGAAACACTCACTTTTCCATCCTCATCAGTAACTGTACCACCTTTGTCAGTAATAACTTTTGTCTGGGATGTAAATTTCATCTAATTGTCCGTGAGCGTTCCATTAACAGAAATCAATCCTTTCGATACGTCTGTTGTCCAGCTTCTTGTATATGTACTTGGCGTAGCAATCTCGTTAACCGCCCCACCTTGTTCATTATCCGGTTTCACGCTGACATCCAGACTGATCTTTTCAGAACCATCTGCGGTAATATGCGTAACAATTACATTATCCGGATAGCTCGTGAAATTTTCTCTCGAATAACTTGTGCCGTTCTTATCATAATTAACTCCTGCGATCGCAGTCTTCAAATCCAGGTCACGACTGTAATTCTCCACTTCACTTTCAGATGATATATTCTTGAAATCAATATACATATTTCCAAAGCTTAAGTAATATCCATATCCATTTGATCCATTATCATCACTTACACCAATGAGATTATTTTTTGCAAGATTGATCGCAGTATTGTCCTGTCCTTTTGAGAAATAATTGTGGATCGATGTCAGGGTTGCTCCATTATTTCCTTTATCTGTAAGATTACCACCATTATAATCCGTTCTGCTTTCGCTTGGTCCGCCTGACCAGAGAGATTTTTCATTAAGCTGAATACGCTCTCTGGTGATCCCACCAAATACAGTTCCTCCCATCGCTCCATTACCGATTGGAAGAGACTTTTCCTGCCAGCCTTCGTAATACTTGGTGATGTCTGCCGGACTCGTATACCATAACTTCAGATCATCCGCCGTTGTCTGCTGTACTGCCGCTCCCGGCTCTGCACTGACTCTCTCTGCCATATATGGGAGAGATGTTACAACCATTGCTGCAGCACAGATTCCCGCAAGCACACGCAATTTTCTTTTTTTCTTCATAATACCCCTTTCCGATGTTCCCATTCCTTTCTGTCACATCTTTTAATATGGAATTCATTCACATCATCCCATATTTTTATATATTCATAATTTAGTATATCGCATTTTCACAATAAAAACTTGTGTATTCCGACTTCATTCTCCCTGTCGTTTATACAATTCAGAATAAAAAGCAACAAAAAACTACAGAAGATTCATCATATAACAAATCCTCTGTAGCTCTTAATCACTCTTTATATCTCTTCTTTTATTCTACCGGATCGCTGTAGTCTAATGACTGAGATGTCGATGTAAACGGACTATTCACTTCATTATCCGCATCCGTATTACTGGCACAAATAATATCTACACTATTCAGCAATACAATCTCCATTTCAGGAGTATCATATATTTTCTTTTTCATAGTTTTTCTCCTTATTCCTCCGTTATTCCTGCTGCCGTTAAGACATTGGATGCATGCTTATATGCTTTACTGTTCGTATTATTCGCATACGCTTCCTTAACTTTCTTTGCTACATCAACTGCTGAACGGGAATCAATAAACGCTCCCATTTTGCTTCTTACCACACCATTATCATCCTTATACGTCACAATCGCTCTTGCGTACACCTTCTCGCTGTATGCACTGCTTGGAAGATTCTTAAATACAATATTAGACACGAAATCTCCATCTACTACTGCACTTTTTGTTCCATCAAGAAGTGACCATTTCAGGTTATCTGCAGACGTTCCGTAATACCATGACGATTTAACAAACTTATCCTGTGCAACACCCACGCTATATCCAAAACGCATATTAGTTTTTTCAATTCCATCTCCAGCATCAAGTCTTAAACTTCCACCTTTGAACATATCTTCAAAAGCATAATAAAGCGTCAGTATTCCATTTTCATCCACCGAACTGCTTGTTACCGGAACACTCCCTATTACATTTGTTCTGTCTACATTTACTTTCACAGTCTCTGGCACACTGCCTTCAATAAACATGAGCGAATCAGTCGGTGTCGCTATTGCAACAGCATCGTATTTTTTTACTGTCTTCGAGTCTGCCTGTGTGATTTCAGTCTGATTTTCAGCATTCAGCCACTTTGTAACCAATGTATAGTTATGAGATTGTTCTTCCAACTGTGATTGTGATCCCTTGACAATCCATATGTTCAAAAGCTGATGTGCATTCTTAAACGCCGGTATTACTGTTGCGTTATAAGTTGAATTTCTGTCTACTGTTCCAATATTATTTACAATCTGGATGCTCTTAATTGATGCCGTAGATCCGGATTCCCCGATTTGTAACCTGTTTGCAGTTCCACTTTTCATTGTGAAACTAGTGTCTGCATTCACCTTCTCATAGTTCTCACGTCCACCATCGACCCAAACTCCTAGTCCAGTACCGTCATACAATGCAAGGATTTCTATCTCCTGTCCAATCTTACTACTATCTATCCGACTCTTCACCTCGTGCCATTGACCACGCGTATCACACATCTGGAATTTTATCTTTATTATATCGCCATCTTTGCCATATGCCACCTGATACGGTTCTCCGCCTCTGTTGATCAATACATGATTTCCTGTAGGGGCAGCATTTAATTTAACTTTCGCCCGTATCATAAATGGAGTATTACCCGACAGAACATCCAACTTGCTAGCAGCATCTGTGATCTGACCGCTAAATGTTCTGTCATTATTAACTACAGCATTTGTAGTGTCAATTGGAGTATCTGTAATATCTTCTACCGCATTGTCTGCAACATTCTCTCTTAACGCTTCATTTCCAGTTTCACCTAATGCCTCTCCATCTATTGGAGCTTTCACTGTAAGATTCAGCGTATCTTCTGCATAAACTTTAATATTTTTAGCACAGGTACTTCCATCTCCTGCACTTTCGCCTCCTCTTCCAGTCCATTCAGTATCGCCATTCTTCCAGTTATTCGTATTCACACCAACCAGTTTAAAATGTGTTGCTTTTACAGCCTGATCCAGTACGATTTCCTGTGCCTCTACAGCACTTGTAAAATGTCCGGTCTTGGCAAGTACCCAGTCATCATATGTCGGTGTGGTTGTCGGATTTTCCATATCCGCATAATACAGGCTGTATTTGATAATATTATTATGGACATTGTACGCCTTATCTGTACGGCCGGTATACGTAATTTTCTTCAGCCAGATTTCCCGTCCAAATCCTGAACCAATCCATGGACGCACTGTCGCATTGATCGTATCTTCAGATGTTTCTTTACCTGTCTGGTTCCAACGACTGTGCCACCAGTGGTCCTCTTCATCAAACGCCCAGCTTGCAAGTCCATCCTTTCCTTGTTGTGGTTTCTGCTGCGTATTGCATATCGCATTTGCCTGCAAAACTGATGGCTTCACCTGCATCAGTATCGTGCCTGCCTCTTCATTAGCAGTTACCGCAGCCGAAGCCTCTTCAGCCTTCACCGCATCAGGGAAACTGAAGGTGGTAAATACCATAGCTGCTGCCAGGCATACTGCACCAAGTCTCTGTAATTTCTTTTTGTACATTTTCCTCTTCTCCTCCTTATATTAGTTGCACTCTATTTTTCTAAAAATCCGTTCTCCCACATCTGCCCGATCAAATTCTGGACATCTGCAGTTGCCTTTTCTTCACTGACATCATAATCTTCAATCATACTGCGAATGATTTCATCCTGATCCATTCCTTTTTGCAATCTTGTCCAAATCTCTTTTCCAGTCTCATTCAGCATCACCATGCCACGAAATCTTTTTGCGGCTGCTCCTGTCGCAACCACCACTGATCTGCCTGCAACATCACGCAATACAAATCCTTTTTTTATTTTCATATCTTTTCTCCCGCAGCACCTCAGTATTTTCTTCCAGTTCTTCACACTTGTTAATAAAATTCAATTGATCCGAAAGGCTATCCTGGACTTTGTAGACTTATTTTAGTAGTACCCCGTCCAATGCTCACCGTTCTCATCCGGACTGGTTGGCTCTGATGGTGTATTAGGCAACTCTGTATCATTATCTGGATTTGTATTCCCTCCAGTATTGGAGCCACTATTTGAACCGCCATTGCCTCCGGTATTGGAATCGCTATTTGATCCACCGCTATTTCCGGTATTCGATCCGCTATTTGATCCACTGTTGTTTCCAGCATTCGATCCGCTGTTATTTGGCTTTGAATTGCTATTCGAACCAGTATTTCCCGTATTGGATCCTGAATTAGATGCCGTGTTCCCTGATCCTATATTATTATAGGATGAAGAATTTGCCGTAGAGCTGTTGCTCTTCTTCTGAACTGACTTCTTCGCCTGGTTCTTCGTCAGATCCAATGTAGGCAGGGTTTCTTCCTTTTTCTCTTCCTCGACAGACTCTTCTTTCTTCGTATCAGTTTTCTGATCCGTCTTTTTTTTCTTTTCTGCCTGATCTGAATCTTTCGATTCTTCCTTTGACTTATCCGTCGTATCTGTCATCGCAACATCAAAGCCACTTCCTTTATCTGCCGTCTTATTCGATACCCGTACAATTCCATATACAGCCATCCCGACCACGCAGACAAGCACCACAGACAAAGCAATTAACTGCTTTCTCCTTGCACTCATAACGTCCTCCTCACTTCCTTTTCCATTTCATTTTAAATGAATTATTACTATTATAACCGTTATTAATTAACTGGACTTTTGAATTGGCAACGTATCAACCACCACC
>OJAC01000165.1_pt1 | contig 62181 bp, 139 predicted proteins | sample 1588701 | NCBI WGS metagenome assembly OJAC01 (sample SAMN03283256) | human gut metagenome | biome: human-associated habitat; material: feces | host: Homo sapiens | place: USA | collected 2013 | reverse complement strand
TGATTGTAAAATCTCTACGCTTCAAATCTTCTTTAAGACTTCGTGTAAATGTTACACTATCAGGTCTACGATTATCTGAGTAATTACCGTCAATTCTGTAAGTGGTGCATTCATATCCTTCACCGTCAATTAAAATTGTGATAGTTCCATGCTGTAATCCAGTTTCAATAATTCTTTTATCCTTTAATACTTCCATCATTTCATCTGGTGTGGCAGAAGTTGTAATGTCATAATCGTGAATTGGTCTGCCAAGAACACTATCTCTCACACATCCTCCGACTAAGAAAGCTTCGTATCCATTGTTTTGTAGACTATGGATAATTTCATTTGCACCAGATGGAATCTCAATTTTTAATTTCTTCATTTAAATTCACCTCGATTTTTGGTGTATCAACAAACTTTGCAAGCAACCCTTCGTGGTAGAACACCTTGTCGCTTTCAGTAATTTCTTCTCCTAAAAAATATCTAAGTACGAATGGCATCATATAGTTATTCAAACACTTAAACTCAATATTATATTCTCCATTTTCTTTGTAGATTTTCTTACAGTACCCGTCAGTACCATTGATTTTGTGGAGTGAAAATAATTCAACTCTGAATGGAATATTGGATTTTGTACTTAATCTTTCTTCAACACACTTTCTCACAAGATTTAACATGTGTAAATTACCTGCCGTTGTCATATCATAAACAATTTCATCATTTGAAAAGAATACAATCCTCTCTTCACCAACGATATCATATAATAACGATAATGTCTGATCCATAAGGTACTTTTCATAGGTGATATGTCTTTTAGGATTACAATTACCAAGAATAACCTGACGAATATATTTACTATTTGTAATATGCTCGTTATCTGTGAATTGAGAAATAAAATCTTCCCATGTATCAGTTCCACGAAATATATTCCTATCGTATTCGTGTAAAGATGAAAAATTTGCTTTTCTCATATCAATACTGATGAAAACTCTTCCAGTATTAGTTGGCTTAAATATATCTTTATTAGATAAATTTTTATGAGTCACAGTGAATTTATTCATATCTTCCGCATTAAATCTATGATATGCTTCTTGCTGTTTGATGTTTGTAATAGCTGTGTCCTTTACATGATTATATTCTTCAAAATAGTCCTGCTCACAATTATACTCTTGCAATTCACTTGCAAATCTAATCCACTTGTCAACAGTTCCATAGAACTCATCAAAAAGCTTTATTCTATCTAAAAAATATGGCTCTTGGAATAATCTAATTGGTATATTGCAATCCTTACAGAATCTTTCTTTTGCTCTATTTGATATTTCCATCAGATATCTCCTTTCACGATTCGCTCATTTACATACATCTTAAATTCATTGATTTTCTTATAATCTGGTTTATCAGGTAAAGATGTATTTGCTTTTGCATATTCAAAACGTTTTTCATATTCATTCAACAAATCATAGAATTCAGAAATAGGCTGTCTATTCTCGTCTAAATATTCTTCGTTTCTAATACTCATAAGCAATTCGTGTTCATCTGATCTATAAGTGATAATCTCTTCCTTTTCCAGAATATCAATACACATCATATATAATCGAATTAAATGAGCCATATGTTTTCCTAATTTATCATGGGCTACAGCCTTTTCATTTCTTTTACCAAATTTGCTGTAACTACTAACAATGAACTTCATTTCGTTCCACATGCCAGCCCAATCTCTTAACGGATAATGTTGCAAATTTACATCCATAAAAATCTCGCTATCATATCCTTCTTGAACAGCCTTATCAATATATAGGTTTACATCACTATTTTCATAAGGATAATATCTGTTTTTAAATTCATATCTTGCATTGTTGATACTTTTTAAAATGTAGGCTTCATTTTCTGCCTGACCAATCAATCTTGCAGCCTTGTTTTCCATACGTCTGAGTTGAGAACCCGCATAGCCTCCAAAGGTGTGAACACAAATCTGCGAAAGAAACATTTTTCTATTATCCAATAATTCCTTACCAATTTTAGATAAATGTAAATAATGCTCAGGCAAACAGCCAAGTTGTTCAATTGTATTAGGGTTACTTGACGTTAAAAGTTGAATCATTTTATTAAACGAATACATAGTTGTATCTGTATCAACATCTACGACCTGTTCAAAGTCTGTCCCAAGTAAAATATCTGATTTGCTGTTGAGTGCAATACCTCTCACATCTAAATCAGATCCTTCTTTATCCATTCCATATGCATGACTTCCACCAAGAGTTAAGATAATGATATTGTTACCCAAATTCTTATCTGTTCTTAGGAAGTCATACTCTTTTGATTTTAATTTGTCCTTAATCTGTTCAATTGTCATTGTCTTAACCTCCAAAATTTTATATATTTGTTTTTACTCGTTGCTTAAAGTTTGGAATATCTTTATTATTTTTGTTACGAGAACGAATTAAATAGACATATAAATCAGACATTGTTCTTCACCACTTAAACACGAATCATCTACAAAATTATTGCCCCATCCATAATTGCACGTATATTCTTAATCATATCCATTACTTTATTATAATCACCACCGAATGCATTACCTGTAGTTTTGATCTCATAGATATAATTCTCTGGTTTAATTGTAAGTTCTACTGGATAATCTTGGTACAGAACCGTACCAATTGGAACTGATATATTAGAATACTCATCATGATAGTCCTCTTTAAGAACTTTTAACCATTTTTGACAACCTTTGTTATATGATTTGAATTTGGCTTTACTAAAAGATACTCTGAAATATTTATCTTTATCATAAATTATTCTTTTGAATTTATTTACAATGAGCAACACACCATCTACAATTCTGTAGACATCTTGGTATTCTGTGTTTGCTAATACTTCCATCTACTCATCACCATCTTTCCATGCATAATACTTATTCTCCATTTTCCAAGATCTCAACATCGATACATAACATATCATGCAGATTTTTAATCTGTTCTTCTGTTGGCTTCTTCCATTACATATGTTCTGTAATATCAAAAGTCATTACTCCGCCACATAATTTAATTCTTGCAATTGTTTTTGGTGGATAAATTGATACGACTTCAGGTATCGGAATATCACAACTTGTTTTTGGTAACTTACACATATTTATTCTCCAATACTCTCAAGAATATCTTTTGCAATACGCTTACTTGTCTGCATAGAAATTCCCCAGCCATTATATTTTCTGTGGCAATCATCACAACCATATTCGTCACTGTCTTTTTCGATTTCGCTATTACATCTACAATTATCACAATACATATAATTCAAGTTATGATAAATAATTTTTGCAACATCATCTTCTTTATCATAAAAATTCACACCAGTTGGTTTAGAGATACTTTCAATGTACTTATTTACAGAGTCTTTTTCTTCTTTTGTTGCTTCTCTCATCGAAAACTCAAATGCTCTCAATTCATCTTTCCCCAGCCAACGTTGCCACGCTCCACAATCATCACAATATAACCCTGTATTATTACCTTTTACTTCTGTATGTAATGATGTACTTCCACACTTTCTACAGCAATTTTTATACATAATTTCACCTCATTCAGTAATTAATCATAATCATAAGCAATATAATATCCATTATCCGACAAATTTTTAAACCATTCAAATCTGCTTCTCATATCAATATCATCTACTTCTGTCCCATTTAAAATTATTTCACAATATTTTGACATGTCTAATGGTTTAATTAAATCAAGTTTATATTCCTTTGAATAAATCCATTCCTCGTTTGGCAGTCTTGGAAATGAAACACCTATAGTATTTTCAAATAAATCGCATACGAGACTTACATTATAATAACTATGAGATGTTGCATCTGAATCAATAAAATCAATCGAGAACTCATCACTATAACAAGATCCAAATGCTAAATATGATTCTCTTGCATCCAATATTTTATAATCCTTAAACCACATAAAACTCAACCCCATAATTTTCACCTCGTGTTAAATTAATTTATTCTCTACTAATTCACTAATGTAATAATATTTGTCGATTGATTCTTTATCTCCAAGAATCCATTTGCCACACTCAACTTCTTCCATCTCATCAATCCAACTATCCCAATTATTTGCAATGAGCTGACAGAATTTTTCACCACTTCCACGCAAGAAAAGTCTGCCGATCCACTCTGCTTTCATGCTTCTATCTGGATAAACCAGTGTAAAATAGATTCCATTTTCAATCAGAGCATCTCTTACTTCTTTGTGACTGCTTACGAAAATATAATCAGCTTTTCCAATATTCTCTTTAATGTGCTTAATATAATTTTTTGGAAATTCAGGATTACGATACTTTTCAATTTTATCTGAATTGGTTGGATCATAATCATAACACCAACTGAACTGACTGCTATCGCTATCAAGAATCTTATAACCTTTTTCATTTAATTTTTCAAATGCATATGTTTTCCCACAAGCAGGAAATGCACTAATAATTTTTGTTTTCTTCAATGATATTCTCCTTTTCTAAATGAAACAAAGCTTTCATAAACTTACAATCTCTTTTAAGATAGCTCCTATCGCCCCAAGACATGCAAATGCGAAATAGAAATGATCCGAAGTTAATTTAATACCATGTACAAATGGTTGTAATGAATCTATAAAAATATCATCTACTCCGAATATTGATAATATCATCGCACTTACAAGTCCGTACACTAAACCGTCAATTATCATAACTTGTCTCCCACATACTCGATGCGATATGACTTACCTACTTCTGATGATTCAAATGTTATTGAAATATCTTTATCAACCATCGGTAAAATACAATCAATTAGAAATTGTATTTTTCTTGCACAGTCTTGACACACATCTTTTCTTTCAGATGACATTACTTTTGTTGCAACCATAGGAGTACCATGTCCATCTCTTATATAACTGTCTTTCATAACAGGAAGAAAGTATTTATCTGTTGCAGTTTCTTTACCACAAATATCACAATATTCTTTAATCATTTTTTCTACTTCTCCACTTATATTGTCGACTATTACTGCATCTTATTAATTACTTCTTGTAAATTGTCACAATATCTCTGTGCAGTTTCTTTGTCTAAAACTTTCACATTACATGGAATAATAGCAGAACCACACTTACCAAAGATTCCAGCTTCCTCCCATGCTTTATAAAACTCAAAGATTGTACCAATATCTATATATTCATTGCCAGGATCAAACTGAAGAACAACTACATCACCTTTGTCTGGATGAATCTTTTTCAACTTAATCATGTTCTTCTTAATAAACTTCTTTTTCTGTCGATTGTTCATATCTATTTACTCTCCTACGAAAACAAGATCGTCAATATATTTTCTACCTTCACCTTTGAAGATTGGAATATCTTTATCAATAATCCATTCGTTTTCACCTGCGGTTTCATCTAGCAGGTAATCGCCATATGGTAGTGAAATCATATGATTTCTAATACAACAAGATCCACGTTTTTGATATAGCGGCAAATCATTCCAATTAATACTTTTCTGAGTCATAAGCATATCCTGAATATCGTTGCAAGACTTGTTCTGCAATTCTTTGTGCGAAAAATTAGCTTGTCCTACCATCTGAATAGAGTTTCGTGTAGCGTCAAGTTGTCGCCAATAAATGCTATTAGTTACTTCTTCCTTTGGAATATTGAAACATCTGCAATCGAACATTGCGCCTTTATCAGAAGCATTAATATATGCAGAAACAGTTTTTCTCCATGATTCTAAATCAGAATCATTCGTAAAATCAGGCTCCAAGGTAGAAATATAGTCTAAATAGTTTTCAGTAAACCTTTTGTTGAATGTCATTGTAGCCATACTTGCTGCAATACTACACATTTTCTGAACTTCGTAGTCAAACCATGCCTGAGATGTAAATTTTTTATAATCTACAAGAATCAATGTTATTTCATCAGACTGTGTATAACCAAGCACACAACCTTGAATATTCTCGCATAAGTATTTCATGGTTTCCTGCATTGTTTTGATTAAAACTTCATCAAACGGTTTCTGGAATCCTCTTGTAAATGTATGAAATGCCTTGCCATCAATTCTCAATATAACCGGACATCTTCTCATCAACTTTGTTTTTGGAATATTTTCATAATATTCTTTCATACGATTTCCTAAATCGTCATGTACCGCCATAAAATTCCTCCTTTGATATACTGCATATTATTTATTCTTCATTTGAAATATTGTTTTCATACGGTATTCCAACATCATCCGCATCAGTAAAAAGAACAGCAAATTCATCACAATGTTCCGCACTTCTTTTTATTATATATCCTTTATTTGTGAGGATTTTAATTGTTCCATCAGAAAGTCCACTATACCATTTTCCTACGAATGATTGATTAATTCCTCCATATTTAATATAATTTTTGATTTCACTAATAATCATTTTCGCAGTATTTTTGTCAGAATATTTTTTATCAAAAATTTTCTTCATTTTCTTTGCATTAATCATTTTGCTATTCATCCTCCAATCCAATCAAATCCCCGAACATACTAAGACCACCAATCATTGCATTCATTTCATCACAACTACCATTCATACAAATATTACTTGCTACGTTTGACGCTGCAAACCCACAATTGAAATAGAAGTTATTGTCGTGATCGCAAGCTTTTAATCTTAATTCCAAGTCTTCTACTGGAGTATCTTTATCTACTTTCATACTTTCTGTAATAATTCTATCTGCTTCTCTCACCATGTCATCATAAGACCATCTAGGGTTTCCCATAACATATCACCTTCTTATTCATAATTAATATACTTCCACTTAACCACATTCCCATATTCTTCCTGACACTCCAACGGCTAAAGCACGTTGGGTTCTTATATACATAGACTTCCAAATATACTCGAAAGTATATAAGACTAATCTGTTTCTATAAGACTTTCACTACCAATCACTCCAATGAATGAATTAACGATAGTATAAGACTCGTATCAAAACCTATTTATATATTTTCTTTAAATTGCTATACTACTTAAATTTTTATGTCCAGTTAATCTATCTACTTCCAAATTGTGAAGTCGATAAAAGTTCTCAAATCTTTCGTTACATTTATCAATATCAAAACTCTTTAAGTCCTTTGCTATATTCATTATTAAGAAAGCTGAATACAAATCTCTTTGCATCTTAATTCCACAAAAATCATTCCATCTTTGAGACAATGTTTTCTTCTGATAAGTTCCATCAAAATGATTAAATTGACTTGCTTTAGCATTCCAAGTATCTATTTTAATTAAATGCTTATCATAATAAGATAGCTTCCTGTCTATAATTTCTAACAACATAGCAGGCGATCTATTAGCAATAGACTTCCCAAATCGTTTCTTCTTTTTAAATCTACCTTTATCATTCTTTTCTGTTTTAGTAGGCTTCTTAGCAAGCCCTGAAAAGTTCATTGTTTCAACATAAACATTCTCTCCAAGTGATATAATTTGATTAGCCAGACATTCATGTTGATATTTTCTTACATCTGCTTGTTTTCGATTTAATTCCTTTAATTCATTTTGATATTTGGTATAATGATTTGATTTATTCCAAGTTACTTTCTTACTACCTTGTTTCTTGATAGTACCATCTTCATTGTAATTATTAGGATTCGTTGCTCTACGACTTCTGTCCATTTTTCGCAGTAATCTTCGTTTTTCATTCTCAATATTTTGTACATTATCTGCAAGTTCTAATATTTTCACATCTGTAGAAGATGAATAAGCAATAGTAGAAGTTCCGATGTCAATTCCTATATCACCTTGTCCTATACAATGTTTTATTTTACCTGTTTCTGTATCTACTTTAACTGGTGGATTTCCTTTGAAAACGATTTGAACATAATATTTATATTTATTCCGCACATATTTTCTAATGATGCGACAATACGAAATATCAGATTGCATAGCTTGATACTCATAATAATTATCATAGTCAATGATTACAGGTATCTTTAATCCATTCCATAAAATCATATTATTTTTGAAGCGGATACCAGTTCTATTAGATTTTCCTTCTAACGAATTAAGATTTCCATACTTCTTATAATGTATCTTTTCACCATTCTCATAGAAGAATTTATCATATGACTTCCATAAATTAGTAGCAATTTTCTGTGAAGTAAAAGCATCTATATTATCAGAAAAATGTTGTTGCATTTTCTTTACATCTGCATGAAATGAATACTCTGACATACCATATCGTTTTCTAATGTCATTGATTTGTTTCCAAACAGTTTTGTCTTTCTTTTTATCACCAGATAATTGTGACATAAGATTTCTATATTTTCTTGTCTTGATCATTTCCTTATATCTCTTTTGTGTCACATTTACTAAGGAATTATAAATCTGTCTACCAATTTCAAAACGTTTATCTAAAATATCTTCTTGATATTTTTCTGTTTTAAGAGGAAATTGGACTATAAAGTTTGCCATTGTATTCACCACCTTTCTAATAATATATTTGATCCTTAATCTCTTCCCACGTTCTCGGACAATAATTAATCCAATCCATCATTGCGCCAACATTATAAGCAAAAGGAAGATTCTTAAATTTTTTTACTTCTTTATTCTCCATATTCATTTGTCTTACTTTATATCTGAGCTTTTCCAGGGATTCCTGATAGATAGTGTCATCGAAATTACCATGTGTGTGACCATAGAGAAGAACTGTATCTTTATAACAACCATTCCACGAAAAGATAGGATAATGCGAAAGCACAAGTTTTTGATTGATTCCATTGTAATTATCAGTAAGTTCAAAATAATCACATACCGAATCAAATAACTGTTTTACCCTATAATCTTTCAATCCTGACTCGTCATGATTTCCAACCACTAAAATTTTCTTAGATTTGAGTCTTGAAATAACAGAACACAAATATTCATTATCTTTGTTATTCCCACATCTTCCAATGTCACCTAGAATAAATGTCGTATCATTATTATTGACCACAGAATTCCAGTTCTTAACAAGAATCTCATCATGTTCTAATGTGCGTTGTTCAAAAGAATTCGTGCATCCTATGTGTAAATCTGCAATATACCTATACATTTTTATTCTCTCCATAAGATTTCTTTTAAAAGGTGATTCCTGCCACTGTTCCATCCACGTTCCCATAAATCACAACCATCATAATATTCCTCTTCAGGCAATTCTTTTAACGGACACCAATCTGGTTTACTCTGACAATAACCATCCTCACACTCGATAACTCTGCACAAACCTTTATCATTTTCATCTGACATTACAGAACAACAGGCATTAATACCTTCATCTAGTTCAAAACAGAACATGCAGTCCAAACATGTTTCTGGCGTGTCCATAACTAATACTGACTTGCTCATACTTTACAATCCTCTCTAAATACTTCATCACAATAGTTAGTTAATATACATTCATTTGCAACCTGCGCTGCGAGTCTTGATACCATTCTTAATGACTCTCTGATTATTGTTCCGTTCGGAGTTCTATGATTGTATCCGTAATTAGAATAGAAATCACGTCCCATCGTTTCGTCATTCCCTTTTCGCAAGTTGTATTCCTGTGCATACTTAATCTCATCTTTTGCAAGATATAGGCTTTCTATCATATAGTCTATTTTGTTTAACTGATCCATATCATCACCTATAAATTTATTAGTGCAATTACATCCTGCACTGATATATTCTTTTCTTTTGCTTTTCTGATAATGCGATCGTGATTTGGAGAGAATGCTTCTTGATTACTACAACCGTCTACACAACCTTCATATTCATCATAATATTTGCAGAAAAAGCATTTATCAAATTCATTTCTCATATCATCACCTCAATATATCTTTAATGAAACATGTATTTTATCTGTTTAATTTCTATCTTCTACCGGAATAATCATATCTATGTTCGTTAGAATTTGTCTGATGTTCCAAGGTTCTCCATGAAATTCTTTATCTACGACAACAAATCTCTCTATTAAATCTCTAATTGGTACTGTTTTATTTTCGTCAAGCATTTTCTTTTCGTAGAACATATCAACGTCTGTATTTTCATACAGTCCAGTTGACATCAGATAATCAATGATTTCTTCGTTTTTCATAATTATTATTCTCCATCTTTTTCACAAATACCGTTTTCTATAGCCCATTTTTTATTAAGATCCATAAGTTTATCAACCGTCATATCATCTTCTCCAAGATATAACACTTCGATGTCACCAAATCTTTTTGTAAATTCTTCAATTCTTTCTTGTCTTCTTTCGTATAAATCGCTTTTTGCAAAATATTTACAGGAACAACAATGACTTGCCAAGCATTCACCTGTTTCTGCTATAAGATAATACATTCCATCAATACTATCTATTCCATTAACTGCTCCTGACATCACATATAATTTCATTTTTTATCCTCCAATATTTATTCTCTATTTTTATACACATAAATAATCTGCTTTCCGGCTTTCTGTGCTTTGCTAATCGTAGACCATACGCCACTGATTTAATTCCATATATCTCCATCTTTTATATCATCATGCGTTTCTCCGTCAGAATAGTAAATATTCCATCTTCCAAAGATATCTTCTAATTCATCAACATCAATTTTGTATTCATTACAGTGTGTTATAGCAATTGATTTCTTGTCTCCAAAATTCATCACGTCCGTAACACATCGAATATATAAATCTCTCAAATTAAGCGTTCCGTATCTTAATGTGTCCTGGAATGGATTCGGAACATTTGTCTTATCATACATTGACTTGTTTATTCGATTCTTGCGACATTCAGATGGAAATTGTCCTGCTCCATGCCTTGTTAAATATGTCCTTGACACATAACATGTCTCAATGTTAATATCATCGTCCCATTTCACATTTTCAATTATTTTCTTTGGATTTTTTATTCCTGTGTTAGAAGGTGTAAGATGTGGATAATATTTCAGATTATTTTGATCAAGTAAAAGACCTTGTGCAGCTTCAAAAACAATATTGTCATATTCATTTAAGAAGTTTTCATCAGAAATCGTTGTTGCTACTTCGTTCATAAAATCCCAATCTTCTAAATAATGATCGTAAATTCCTGAATCATTGAACAAATCTTCCCATTTCTTAGTTAAGACAATTCCTTCTCTGTCGAAAATCTTTAAGTAATAATCTCGGATATAATCGGATACATACAAAGTAGTTACTCCGGCTTTATATCTTTTGATTGTCTCATAAATTCCAAGACCACAACTTCCATGCTTATTCTTTCCACGATTCTCTTCTATAATTTGATTAGCCATCATATCATATGGACTTGTTACCATACAGTTTTGATTTATATAGATATTCGGACAATAGCCTAAATGTTTTAGTTCATTATATTCTTGTCTGAAAATAATCGGATTGCAGATAAAATCCTCTGATAGATATGTACTTGCCCCATTAAAAGTTCCAGATCCAAAATGATGAAAGACATGTCTGATTCCAGTTGAGGTAACTACAGTATGCCCTCTTTGCGCTCCACCATTAGAACACACAACAATACTATTCGGGTTTTGCGAGAAATAATCTGCCATAAGACCTTTGCCTTCATCGCCCATGTTTCCGCCAATCACAATCTTAATGTCTTTCATCTTTTATAATTCTCCTTATTCTACCAAGTTATTTCTTCTGAGTTAGAAGGTGTTGTAACTGTATCTGGTGTATTATTCTCTGCTTCATTGATGATAATATCTACAATCTCATTTGTAATATTGTCTATAGTTACTTTTCTAAAATGAGTATCATCAAGATACTCCTTATAAGATTTTTCAACTTCATCTTCGTCCCATCTATGATAATGATTCACATCTAAATGGTAAATGTTAAATTTCTTAGAAGCCTCATCATATAAATCTTTTGTTTCTACATCTGCCTGAAGATTGTCACCAGTTGACTTAATTAACCCACTTCTTCTACCTCTTAATGGAAGATATGGGTTAAGCTGTTCATCTCCCATGGTAATGATGATTCCTTTTCTACCACGATTTAAGCAATCCAGTTTTGTATGACGTGAACCAAAATACCATGCAGCTGTATATGATTCAAAGCCATTTCCACCTCCACCAAATTCGAAGTAAATTTTATCCAACTGTTCGGCAATACGAATATCTGACTCAAATTGAGATACCTGAATTGGACAAGCATCATATGCCAAATCTCCGATTCCCATAATCATAAATTCTACATCTTTTACGTCTTTATAAAGTTTTGTCATAATTACATTTAACTTTTTAGCAACTTCGACAGCTGCTTCTCCCATGCTCCCAGATACATCTAAAGCCAAAATAACCGGTAAAGTATTTGGATGCTCTTCTGAGTCGCAACACTCTCTAATAACATTTTTAGGATCAAGTGCTGAGTCAAGACATCTTGATTTAAACATTTCCTGATTGCTATAATCAGAATCGATAACTCCTGACTTAGAAACCGACCTTCCTACTGATTTTGAATAATTCTTAAAACTATCGCTTGTCCATGATCCGCATCCCATATTATGCATCCTCCTCTTCTGTACTCTCCACTTCGTCTCCGTCATTCATGTCAAAATCAAACATACCGTCAAACATTTCGCCCATATTTCCACCCATCATCATAAATGGTAACATTGCACTCATATTATTGTTTGAATTAGCCATACCCATTGCATTGCTATCGTTTCCATTCATCATCTGAGAAAGCATCATATATTTAAAGATATTGTTTTTACCTTTTTTGCCTTTTACTACATCATTTCCAAACATTGAAACAATCTTTCCATAGAAATATGTATTACCCATAAACACATGTCTTTCCGGAAGAATTGTGTCAATCGTGGAGTCTTCGTAGTTTATTACAGTAATTTTATTTTTCTCTGCTTCAATAACACATTTTGGCTTTCCGTTTACAAGGATGATGTCTCCTTCTGAAACTTTATTCGTAGGAATCACAAAGAAAAATTCCTCTCCAATATTAAATACAAAGCTATCGCAATTTGTGAGTCTTCCGGTCTTTAAATTATATGTTTTATATCCGTTAGATGTTTTTACTGCAATATTGCCATTCATTGACAGTCTGCACATTCCATTACCAACTTTCCCAAACATTCCATTCAATAAATTATTCATCATATTCTTATTCTCCTTTTCATTATAAAATTCTTCTTTGTTTCCTTTTTCATATGGAATAATTGTTTTATTTACTATTATTTTATTTTGACAATACGGACAGATTATATAAGCAAACTCTTCTGTATTCTCAATGTATAATTCATTGTCACATTCAGTTGAATATGTATATCTTGTTTTGGACTTTAAATCTTCAATTCCATATTCAAGCTCACACTTACATGCGTCACATTCTATCGTTTTACTCCATTTTTTTAATATTTTCATAAATTGATTTTTCCTAGTGTGTCAAATAGATTCTATTTAATTATTCTCGTTCCGAATCACTTCAAACATATCATCCACAGAATCCAACAAATCATATCTCTTATCAAATGGTGCTGTTGAACTTCTTGCAAATTTACGCTCTACCATGTCAATGTAATATGTAGAACTTCCATCATCGCCTTGATAGAATTCATCCCATTCTTTATCTGACATCAATCTCTTGACATTAAGCTGCTCGATTGCTAGATTATCAAAACTAACTACTTTAAACTTACATGTAATATCATCCAAGTTCTCATATAACCAATTCTGATTTGATTCAATTCTTTCTCTCTCGTGTTCAAAGTATTCATTACCTCTTCTAAGATGTTTGTATCCTAAGATAAGCATCTTCAAGTTATTATTCTCCATAGCTTTTACATCAGATTCATTTAATACTCCATTGATTACATGAACAACTGCATTAGGATACTGCCTTATAAGATTAATAAATTTGTCTGTTGATTTTACAAGAGATACGCCAAGTCCATAGATAAGTTTCTCATCTACAAGTTTTTTGATTAATTCCTGTTCTTTCTCAAAGTGAATCTGGTTTACTGTGATATTAGTAATGACTTTCTTTTCTTTAAGCTTTTCTAAGAATGGAATTAAATCAGGATGCTCAAGTATGTTCCCACCACCGATCGCACACTCTTGAAACGGATACAAAGTATCAACAAACTTTTCATTTAAAATATCTCCATGCTTGCCATTTGGACTTGATCCTTCATGACAAAATGGACAAGACATCGAACAACAATTCGTGATTTTAATATCCATGTTTTCTGCATGGTCTGGAATAAATTCATCGTCATTTGTTTCTCTGATTCTCGTCCCATCACTCAAGATAGTCGTAACATAGTTTCCATTTCTGTATCTTCCTAATAATTCCATTCTTTATTACCTCTCCTAATCAATCATGTCCATAATATCCAAAAGCTATAACGTTCTCACCATTTGGAGTCGTCATTGTTTCTTCGTAACATTCATAATATTCACAATAATCATCCCAAAAATAATCATAAGTAAAAAATCCATTATCATTGAGAATATCATTTACTTCATTCCTATTATTCCAATCCACATTGTCGTTATATTTTGATGTTTTTTCAAAAGAAATGGCTTCGTCTCTTGTGTAGAAATGATTCTCTTCAGGTTTATTGTTTTTAGCATAACCACATCCCAAACCCATATATAGCAAAAGTCCTTCGTCTCTCCATCTGTCATAATCTGATTCCATACACATTGTAATCGAATGACAGCTCGATGAATTAGTCTCAAAAGTTCCACGTCTAATCTGTTTCTTCATAATATTTACTCCTTAATATTCTTTTGGATATTCGTGATCAATCACATCTAAATTAATCAAACCACTTCTTTTAAAGTTACCAAACTCGTTGTATTCATCACCATCCTGAATGACAACATACTTTCTATTGGTTAAGTATTCCTCTAATGATATATTCTCTTCATCAAGAAACCCACTTAATATGTTTTCATCAACGTATCCTGTAAAAGGTTTTTCAAAATGAAAATATCCATTATCACTTTCCCAATATGTGATAGTATCTATTCCCCAATCCTTTTCTTTCTGTTCAAGCCACTCATTAAACTCGTCCTCTGTTTTACCATATTCCTGTGCATAATCATTATCTTTATTTTCTGAATGGTTTTTATCAGCAAATGAATCCGAAACCATAGGAATAACAACCTTTTTAAGTCCTGGAACATGTTTTAATGCAATTGATTCTAATTCTTTATATGTCTCATCATTATATTCTCTTACTAATGAAGCACAAGCATATAACCATTTATCATGAAAATTACATAATACTCTGAAAGAACTTCTGCCAAACTCTAAATCTCCATCCCGAATATGCCATTCACACTTTTCTTCACCAGTGTCTTTATTATTCCATAAAAAGAAATTCTTAGATATTTCTTCTGGTGTATAATATTCATCTATTTTCATCACACAAAGAGAATGCTGGCTTGATGAATTAGTCTCAAACACACATCTTCTAATTTGTATCTTCATAACTTATTACCTCACAAATTCGTAAATATATTCATCATTTACAGTTTTACACTCGTCAATTCTTCTACCATCGGATGTATGTAACATACTGTTATAACGCTTGATTGCAACTGCAATGTCATTAGCTAATCTTCCTATAGTTTGATTTTCATCTGTAATCACAGATTCGCAAGAATTTTTCTTTATATCTTTTTCTTTAAATTCATTCAATGCAACAAGAATTCCACTGATTTTAGCTAAAACCTGCCAAGCGTTAAATCCATATTCTTCATAATCTTCCGGATTTTCGATAAGATCAAATCCATTCTCAATAATATTTTTAATGAGGAACAATGTTCTCTGGTTCATTTCTTCTGTGGTCATTAGCTTAATCTCCTTTCTATACTTTCTCTTAATGTGTCTAAAATAAAGTTACAGTTCTCATTATCTTCAAACCAATTCTCAATTACTTCTTCTATTGCTGTTCCAAAAGAACTAAAATCAATCTGTTTCTCAATCTGTTCTTCAATCTTTGATTTAATAATATAATCCAATTCTTCATCTGTGATTCTGCTCGCAGCTTTTTGGAATCTTTCCGCAAGTGGTTTGAGTGACAAATAATCTTCTGTTTGGTTTGTCATAATTATTATTCTCTCCATATCTATGAATAGCTGCGCAATATTTGACTACCACACAGCCCATCTAATTATATTGTGTACATAGTATAATATTTCTTATTATCAAATGAACTGTAGATATCTTTCACAACACTAACAGCTCTATCCATACTTTCATATGTAGCCATGTGATATCGTTCGCCATAATATTTAGCATAGATATCTACATCGTCACTTCCTTTAAAACTTGTTGGCTCAATTGTAAGCACAACATTGTCATAAGGAACGTCTATTGTTTTATCCTGGCTAATGATTCTCATATTAATTATTCTCCTTATCTGCAAAAGTAACCACCGTTCTCTCTGGAATAATCTGCTTCGGAATTACTTTCTGCACTAACTGATCAACCTGTAATGGTGCGTACTCATAGTTATATTCAGAGAAGTAAGAACCACATCTTGTGATATATTGTGTGACTGCAATATCATACTTACTAACAGAACCATCTTCTAAAATTTCACACAAAATACCTGTTACATCTTTGTACTGATACTTTCCTTGGTCATCCCAACCACCCTCATCTACAATATCTAATCCATATTCAACACCATCAATTATCGCTCCAAGTTCTTCGTACCAATCTTCGTTATCAAAATGACTTACGATTTCCTTGGCTTCTTCTAAATCCATGTGTTCCAATTCTTCGAAATTAATATTAAATTCCATCATAATTATTCTCCTTTACGAATTCATACGTTCCATCTTTATATGACTTTATTCTCCAATTGTCTTTATAATCTACTAACAATTTATATCCATATTTCTTTAACCACTTTTTATTGATTCTTTTCTTCTTATGTTTTCGTCTCTGGATCGGTTTTGTAAGTAGAATACTGTATGCGTCTGGAACATTAGATGTATCAACCCCTAACACTTCGAACAGATCTTCTTTATTGGTAATATTAGTGAACGACAATGTTGTTTCGCCTCTTTTAATATTCTCTACATTGCCAAGAATATCTTTTTCTTCAGTTACATTTGGAGTTAGTTCAAGTTCATTTACATTATTTAATGCAAGAACATTGTTACCATTTTTATCTTGAAAAAATAACGTTCCTGTTTTCATTTCATACATAATTCTCTCCTTTTAATTAACTGACTCCCATTACGAGAGCCAGTATTATTATCTATACCATCTCTGGATTCTCATCAAACATCTTGAGAAATTTCATCTCATCTTCCTTATCGGAACACCACAGCTCAAGTTCATCACCACGCTCTCCGACTAACGCTGCAATAGCTACATACTGTGTCAATGCAGATTTAAGATTGAATTTATCTCCATACTGTGATGTAAGAGTTACATCGCCTTTACATTCATTTACTACATTGAGAAATGTTTCTACATCTTTAAGGTTTTTAATCTTCATTATTTTATTCTCTCCTTCTCATCCATCATTTTTCTAAACTCTATATACTTTCTCGTATACTCATAAGAATCCTTGAAAATATTTGTTATTGCTTTATACAGTTTAGGCTCATACTTCTCAATTACATCTAATTCGTATTCAAAATCTCTGCCATAAGGACAACCACAACATCCTGTTCGTTTTAATTCGTATTCTGTATAACATTTGCTATGAACAATTCCATATGCTTTTTCGTAATCTTGTTTGTCTGAATCTTTGTACCAGAATAGAGGTCTATAATTGTCATACTTATCACTCTCATCGAAGCAGTTACCATATCTGACTCTTGCACCACCTTCAGCTTTTCGCACACCAAAGATATTCAGATCATAATCTTCCTCTTTTAGCAGGTTATGAATTAAATCTTTTTTCGCATACTTGCAGCATTTATTTGAAATTTTAAAGGTTGGATTGTTTTGAATGATAAATTCTTTTAGATATTTATTTCTACGAATATTGAAATTATCTGTTAGATTTGTATTACACCACCACTGTAATGCAGACTGGCATTTCGGATACTTTTTATATAAAGTATCAAAGTTCTCATCTTCCCACTGAAAGTTATGTCTTTGTAACCGTTGTAAAAATTCACTTGTAATCTTAGACATAAACGGTTCACCATAATTCTTGCAGCTTGTAGGAATTGGAATTTTAGGACGTTTCTTTACAAACGTAATATTATATCTTTTTTCAAGATATTTTAAATGATCTTTTGTGGCTTGATATTCTAACCCTGTATCAAACCACACATAATCTACTTTATTATCTTTATCACATCTCCAAACGATATCTAACATTACATCACTGTCTGAACCGCCTGAAATTGCACAAACAATTTTCTTATATTTTGTGTTATTAATAATTGCCCATGCACGAATCAAGTTGTCGCAAATCGTCTGATTAACCGGACAACCATTTAATAGTTCCTCAACAGAAGTTGCTTTAACAACTGTTGAATTAATTTTTTCATAGACCTGCCAGACGTGGCTTGTTTTCTATGATTTACAATAAATATGAAAGGAACAAAACGGTAATTCTAGATAAATAAGATTGTACAATCTCTGTAAATACAAGAGATTTTGATTAGCGGAGATGAAAAAATTATTTTATTAGGCTATGCACATTCACCTAACAACTATTTATTCTCTACTTTCATTTTTGATACATATCAAAATCTTCACATAATTCACATACCGAAGACCATCTGTTATCACAAGATTTACATTTGTCATGCAAATTATTTTCATGCATATATTCTTCGCAAATATCTACAATGTGTTCGCATAATTCTTTTGGATACATCGAACGTTCTAATGCACCTTTTAATGCCTGTGTGCCATATTTGTTCGATCCTCTTGGAGCAGGTGGATGACATTTAGCTCCATTCTTACAAGGTGGTTTAAATTTAGGATTTGGATGATTAGTCCATAAATCTGTTGGTTTCATCCGTCTTTTCTCCCACGGTTCGTTCTGCATGTACTGACAATATGTAATTGTGTATCTTGGAATGTCTTGCATGAAAGTCATCTTACGAAGACCTGCTCTTGGATTTTCCCAGAAATATAATTCTGGATTTAATTGTTTAATTAATTCTTTGACATGAATATTCATATTATCACAGAACTTAGCATAATCACTGATTGGATCAAGATTGCCTGTATCTGGATTTTTTCTTCGATGTTTTGATATAGCAGCTACAGAATAGGAAGTACAATCAGTGCCTACCCATATGATGTCTGGTTTACCAAACCGTTCCAATATATCTTTTGCTGTAATCTTACTAATATCTGTATGCCACGAACTAGGAAACTGTTTATCCCAATCTACCGTGTAACATTCGTGACCTCTTGCTCTAAATGCATTACTAATACATTCAGTTCCACTAAATAATTCTAAAACTTTAATAGTCTCTCACCGATAGCGGTGTACACCATTAACTCATGAGACTATATTTTATCCTTTCCTATTTAATTTAATTTTTCATTTGATTACGTCTAAACATGCGTAAAATCAATGGAAAATTAAATATAAAATTGAATAAAACATATAATCGTCATGAATTACATGGCTAGAAACCTTAAAAAAAAATAGCTATTTTAAAAATCAAATGAAAAATTAAATTCATTAGTTTTTATTCTTATTCCAAATCAACCGAATATTCTTCTGATATACTTCCATTTGGAATATAAATCTTGTTATAAGTTTCTTTCTGTTGAAACCATAACCAATGACGTTCTTTTTCGTACCATTCAACTCTAAAATTATCATCAGAGTAATACAAAGTAGCATTGTTTGATTTCACTTTGTTTGCGACAAAACCACCATTTAATTTCACCATATATTGATAATATAGATTCTCTTCTATGTACCCTCGTCTAAGATAAAATCTTCCGTTGACCATATTACTATCATTTAATGAAGCAATATATTCTGTAGAATAAGGCTTATCTGAATAATTCCATGTTGATTTTTCGCATTTATAACCGCCAAATATGAGAAATACAAAACTTGCAACAGTAATAAACAAACTTATAACAAATGTTTTATATGACGAGTCTACTCCTTTTTCATCTTCTTCTACGATTAAAAATAAAATAGACAAAAATGATGAAAAAAGACAAATTGCACTACCAATCATTATGATTATATGGATGAATATCCATATATTTCCTTCCATTGTCTTTACCTCCATATTATCTTTATTAGAAGCACGTTCATTTTCGTACTTCATGAGAGCATCCTTATCCCCGACTTCGTGAGGGTTGCGGTTTGTTCCAAAGTATTATATTCTGAATGCACAGGTTCAACTCATACGCTCATCGGTTGACTGAAGTGTTACCAACAGCCTTCACCTTTACTTTTTCACCATCTCAGGCTTTCGGTTCTTTTCACCGCATTTATCTTTTTATTCTCCATTAAAATACGGAGTATATCTTCTACAGAAAAGATTGCGGCATCTTTCCTTATATACAAACTTATTATTCTCTAATACACATTCTCTAACCATAGGCTCTCCGCACATCGGGCATTTCTTTGTGATTTTACTATTTTTATTATCAATCTTTACTTCATATCCAACCAATTCTTTAATGTGCAAATCTCATACTCCTTATCTTTTAATCTAATGAAATTTCATTAGTTTGATCAAGACTAATGAATATGTTCTAAATTAAATAATTACAAATATCTCTTGAATATATAAATACTTTTCCAAGATTTGTATCGAAAAAAGTTATCTCGTATCCGACACCCAATATATTTGTGATTTCACCATTTTATTACCAATCTTTACTTCGTGTCCAAGTAATTCATGCATAAATTAATTGCCCCATGACATTTATTCTCTTATCTCGAACAATTTTTCTACAGCTTTTACACGCTTATTGTTATCAATTGTTCTTTTTACTTCTTGTTCCCAAATACATTCCCATTCTAAAGGTGCTTTATGCTCGCTAACTAAAACAATATTCTTTTCGCTCATCTTTTCAGCCCAATTCCAAAATCTATCATAATTAAAGTTTTTGCTCGTACCATATTGTTTTACTCCGCAATATGGAATATCACAGTACAATAAACAATCAACTTTATCAGAATATAATTCTTCATAATCTCCACATTGGAACTGAATGTTTTTTAATTGTGGAATCTGTTCTAATAGGTTTCTTCTTGCTTCATCATAATAATTTCTTTCAGTTCCGGCTTTTGTATGTACAATACCTGAGTATCCACCATCAAAGAAGCGTCCATTGTAACTTGCAAGAAAGCCAATAGCTCCAATATACCAATCTGAATATGTAGTTAAACCTTTATTAAAACATTCTCTTACATCTGAATAATGTTCTTTTGTAATAAATTCTGGAAGACTTTGAATCCTATTTAGATTCTTGAACATTTCTATAAGATATTTATGATTGTCGGATGCAATTTTTGTATCACATTGAATCTTATCAATAATATTACACCCACCACAGAACGGTTCTATGTATGTTTTTATGTCATAATCTTTTATTCTCTGTTGAATAATCGGAATTATATATTTCGATATTCGAGATTTTGATCCCATGTATTTCATTAATTACTAAGAGTAAAGAATTCTTTAATGTGCGCACAAATCTCATACTCCTTATCTTATTTAATCCGATGAAAATTCAATTTCATAACCATATGTTTGCAACCATCTAATATATTATTCTCTTGTTCCAATTGGAATTTTTGAGCAGAAACGCTCTATAGATTATAATTACAATAGTTGAATATGGTGTATCCGATAATTAGATAAACGTCAAAACATTTACCTCCATTTTTTCGTCTACCACCATTCTCGAAAAATTCTATTCTTGGTTTATTTCCATTTTTCTTCCAACTATCTTTATAGTTGATAATTGAAAATACTCTTGACGTATTACCAAACCATTTTTTATATATTACTTTCACTATTTGATATCTCCATTCATCTTTGCATTGAAGATAGCTTTCAGATATTCTTGTGGGTTATCTTTTGCAGCCTGGAATCCTCTTTTCTGTCTCTGAATATCATCTAGTACGGGCTTGTACTTTGGACTGCTACTTACTTCATTTCTATATTTTTGCACTTCTTCACGAGTTACAATTTCTTTATCCACTAGAATTCGCAACACTACTTGTACATCAACCAATACTTTCATAATAGTTTCTTGTATCTGTAATTCATGCAAGGCTTCGTCTGGTTTATAATAAGAATCATTACTTACTGCCAATATTTTCACCTCTAATCTATATAATCAGTAAATTTTTCACCACAGCAAAGACATTTAACAGTCTGGCATTCTACAATACCGCTTGGCAAGAATTCATATACAAACTGTTCACCGGCTGTTGCATGTGACACACAGCCATTTTCTTGATGTCTTTTGCACCAATTATCTAATCTTTTGCTTGTCTCAAATGTCATTATTATTTCCTTTCATTCCTGAATCTGTGATCATATCTACAATATTATTTAATGCATCATATGAATGTTTTCCAATTCTTTCTGCTGAAGCAAAACCACTATTTCTATTCTCAGCATTTTCAATCAATGTTTCAATACATTGATATATTACATAGATTAATGCGGAATTATTCCTTGCTCTTGTATTATCAATTTCTACATCTCCGGTCGGCTCTGTGTATCCAATTAAACGTGATAATACTTCAACGATTGTTTTATTGTCCATCTTTTATTTTCTCCTTATTTGTCATAAGTATATGGATCACTTTCCCATTTTGCTCCACATGTCAAACAAGAAAAGCGATCTATGTGATAATATCTATACTTTTCTGGTTTAAATAAATAATATAATATTCCTCTGTCTGTTTCATGTTTCTTCCCATACCAATTTTTACAAGTACCAGGAATTATCCCTTTATTTGTTATACCATTTTTGTAATAAGATATTGCACTTTTATCTTCTCCGCAACACGGACATTTATCGCATCCTACCAATGCAGCTTTTCTTATCTGATCTTCTACTAAACATTCTTTTGCTGTTTTTGTTATTTTCATAATTCACATCCATTCTTCTTCAAAACAGAAATCTTCTAGGCATTCAACAGAACAAGAACGATCTTAATCAATAATCTCGCCTCTTATCATTCGTTCCATCTCTTCATCTGAAGCTTCTTTATACTCTACTTCATACCCAAGATACCTCAAAAGATCCAACCAATCATCATCCTCAATTCTATGTCCTTCTCTAATGAAATCTTCATAATGAAGAACTGCATAATCATCTGCTGTTGTAAGTTTAATTTTGTTACTTGCCATAATTTTCACCTCTCAATCATATGGCATCCATTCTTGATCTCTATAAACTACTCCACTTTCGCAATATACTTCGTCCATATCAAAATAGCCATCACATCCAGACAAAGCCCATGATAAACAATTTATCATTTTCATCACTTCTGATTTATTGAACACTGCAAACAATTGATTCTTGTCATAATCTGCAATAATATTTAAATCATCAGTAGACCAATTTGTTTGTCTATGTATATCTTTTTTTGTGCTATATTCATGTGTTGGAATTATGTTTAAATTACAATTATTCCCAACTTTAATATGCAAATCTTCTTTTATGAAATCAGATACATATTCTGCATACACTGTTCCGCTAGGCTCATTTAACAATTGTTCTTTTGTTAGAATTCTCATATATCTCACCTCGTTTCTGTCTTTCAATTGCACGTTGCTCTTTTAATAATTTACAACTTCCGCAATTGTTTCTGTTTTTACAAAACCAACAATTATCATTGTCTAATGTCCACCACCAAGGAGGCTGTGGACGCATTTTCTTTTTTTTGGTTTACTCATACACACCATCTTTTACTTCAACTGGACACTCATATTGTGTATTGTAATAATTAACAATCTTACTCTCTTTCAAGTCGATTTTTACATAAGCACTCGCATGTGGAAATCCACCATCATACCCTTTTACATACATGTAATTACCAACAATTTTAGCTCCAACAATCTCAAGATGATTTTCCTCAAACCATTTTCCAGAAATAATTTCTGCGTATTCTTTGAACATATCGTGATAATTATAATCTTCGTACATGCCAATCATATTATTACCTCCTTAAATTGTCTAAATGAAAGAGTGAATTCGTTATTCTTTCTCCAAATATTCTTTCGCTACTGCATTCCAGTCAATTGTATAATTTTGACAATCTCTCCATCCTTCACGACCTACGCTACAATCTGTATATCCACCTTTAATACGCTCTACATATTTGCATAGATTACAATAATCATTCTGTTTTAATACTTCTTTTAACATCTGGATAGAAATATTATATTCGCAACTTTGACACAAATTATCATCAGGTGAGTATGAATGTCCTCGCATTATACAATTCATACATGGGCTATGTATGTTTTCTAAATTAATTTTCATTTATCTATTCTCCCGTTAATTCATAAAAATGTGCATCTACTTGTCAGCATTGAAGCTATAACCATTCCATAAATTATAGCTTGTTTGTATTCTTGATTATCTTTGAACACTGTCGTATCAATCATCTTATCAATTTCACAAGAAGAAATATAATCCAAAACTTTCTGCTGAAATTCCGTAGAATCAATTAATATTTTAAAATCACCCATAATTCACGTCCTACTTTTTATAAAATCAATAATATCGTCAATTATTTCTTCATCAAATTCATCAAAATCATTTACTGTAACAGTTCCACATTCAAACGCAGATTTATCTCTTGTTAGATTGTAAGCATAACAATCGACACCAATTCTGAAATATTCCATGAGAAGTTTCTTTATAAAATCATAATTAAGCTCAACAGACTGTTCAAATTTCTGATCTATCATTTCTTTAATTTCTTCTTTTTTAATATTTATAGTTGCAATACATGGTGGTTTAACTGTTGGTTGCTCGTCCAATAATTCTCTAATATCAGGTGCGCAGCTTGCATTTCCAACTCCAAGTGCCATGCAAATATCATCATCTGTAATTTTGTCCACATCAATTATTCTCATGATTTACCTCCAAATTCTCTTATATTCATTAATCCAATGTTGTGCAGAAAAAGTATTATGTCTGCAAATTTCACTTTGTATTTCTTTCCACCCGATACAATAATCTTTCATAATTTTATTTCTCACAAAAGCAGCATATCTATTACTTTCTGAACTCATTTCGTTACAATATAAAAATGCTTCTGTCTGATCATATCTATCTCTCATATCAGTTAATGACCTATCGTATTCCTCTGTCATTCCCATGTATAGACAAGCTAATGAATACGGCAAACTACACATTACTTAACTTCCTTCCACATATAGGACAATACTTAATTTCCATAATATTCCCAGTGTAATAATCATCTTCACATTCGTGCCAAAAGCTATAAGTGTTGTCATTTTCATCATATGTAATGCAATTGACTTTTTCATGATCTGCCCAATATTGATTATTTAATTTTTCTTCGTTGTATATTTTATTGCAAAAATCACACATCTGTCTTATAACCCCGTTTGTTTTCCAATGAAGTTAATAGCTTTTCCTGTAACTTTATTAACACCATGTCCAATTACTTCAAGGTAATATTCTTCCCAATATTCTCCTTTTTTGTGATATTTAGTTTCGTCTTTGTAGTATCCATCTCGATACTTCACAACAAATTCTACAGTTCCCTTAAAATCTTTAATAAGTGTTGTTGTCCAAGGTCTTGATTCATACCAATCAAAATCTGGATTATATTTTAAAACTTCATCCAACAAGAATACTGAGACTAACCCTGCATCCGCACAAAACTCTCCAATCTTTTCTTTTGTATCTAAATTATATGTCGTACAACTCCAATCACCATACAGTGTGTCCCTTGTCATGTAGTGGCTAATCCCCAACTTTTCCATATCAGACCCACAATCACAAGTTAACCAATCATCATGAGTTTTCGTAATATAGCAAGGATCTGTAATAAGAATATCTCCGTTAAATTCCATTGACATGTCCAAGTAATTTTCTAAATAATATTTATTTTTATATTTGTGAACTAAATCTTCAATATTTGATTCTGTTATCCATTTTTTAAAATTTGCATAATTTTCATCAAAATCATAGTTTTCGCCACAATACTTCATATATTTTAATGTTAAAAATGTAATCACATCTAAACAATCGTTGCCTAGTTCCGAAATGACATCATGGTAATCTTTATCTGACATATTTAATGACTTAACAAGTTTTTTAATTTCTGACTTTGCAGCTTTACACTCATTTAATTTATTTTCAAACCAAGTCTTATCCATTTATTCTCTCATCTCCTTTTGGACAATTCATATTTATCACCTTTATTTTCTATCTTGATGCTTGATGGCTGTTCAGATCTTGAGATGCTGCTATTAGGCTCGCATAACGGATAACTATTTAAGCCACACTGTTACACCATCAAACTCATAATTCTTCTATTAGTTCTTCTAAGATACTCCTTAACTCCGGATCATTTACTACAACAACATCAAAATTGAATGGAAAAATTCTTTTTATTCCAATTTTTCCATTGTCTTTACAATAGACAACTTCTGTAATTCCAATCATACTTTGATCCATATATTTCTGTGATAATTCTTTATCAGAGATTTTGTCGGTTTTAAACCAATAATCTTTAAATTTGTCTGGACTATCTAATCTAATAAATTTAAAATTTGTTTTATCCATGTCATACTCTCTTTCTATCGTGCCGTTAATTCATGAATGATCATATTTATCAAATATTACAACTCTTACTTTTTCGCCATCGTCCGTATCAATTATTTGCAACATTGAATCAAATGCACCAAGATATTCAGTTAATATCTCTTCTATTTCATATTCGTCTAATATCTCTCTAACTTTTATTGCCATATATTCTCCTTTATGAAATCTTTCATTAACCTGCATCAAAAATCACTTCTGGTACAGGTAATTGCCCATCTAATTCTTTCCAACGTCCTTCTGTTTTCTCATATTCTCTATCAATATCAAAAGTTGGTCTAAAATCGCCATCACCATCAGAATAAAATGCAACTACAGATGAATGACCTAGTTTTCCACAACTTTCCATCCAACGTAACATCGAACAAAAGTCATTAACCCATCTTTCATTCATTGTTACTTTAATGTTAAATTCAACTACTTTACCCATTCTTTTCACCTCACGAAACGGACGTTTCATCTTCTTTTAAATTAGTCAATTAACAATCATCAAATCAAGATCTCTCTCGTACACAAACATTTTTCTATATCCACCACATGTCAACGGAAACTTTATCCATATTAATCCAGTACATTCATCAATTCTGCAAATTTCAATTTCTCTTCTAACAACCTTTGACAAATGATAACCTTCACACATTTCCACCATGAATTTCTGACCTTTCATTAACTTTTTACTCTGCAAACACGCTCAAATTTAGCGTAAATTTTGCCACCATTTTCTTCGTAATACTGTTTTACCAGCTTGTCCATTTTCTCGTCTATATTCTCTCCTTTTGCATCAATTTCATAAGCATATATGCAAGTTGTAGAATCACCTTCTTCTTTCATAATTCGAATAAGATCCACGATTTCAGTCTCTATTTCTTTCTTCTCATAGTATTTCTTAAACTGTTTGAGGATTTCAATATATCGTTCAGGATGGTTTTTCCCTAAAACATTACACTTAACACCCATACCGTTATTCCTGGAACTTAGCTTGCAATCATTGCAAAACCTCCCATCACACATTTCACACTTAAGCCTAATTGCTTCTTCCGCTGTCAGTTTGTCCTCTGCCAATCCTTCAAACATTTCGTCTGTCCACATGAAAACATCTTCTTTAATTCCGTAGTAACCATCATACACATATGCAATCGTTACAATCTTTTCCTTTATCATTTCATCTATTGCGTATAAAAAACCATACTTCTCATTTATATTTAAATCTTCTCTAACTCTTACCTTATCTCCAACCTTATATTTCATTTGCTTTCTTTCTTCCCATTCATCGCAACTATCACTGTATTCTGTCCAGTCTGCAAAATATTCACTTCTGTCATTAACGCACTCCCAACCATCACCTATATTTTTATGATAGTGGTATTTGCACGTTCCACAACATTTATCATCAATCATAATCAAAATCTCCTAATTCAACTTCCTTATCACATAAAGGGCAATTACAATATGCTCCATCGACCCAATAATCTGTTTTGAAGTCTACATCCGAAAACGGAACTTCCACATCATTGAAACAATGAGGACACATGAAATTCACGGAAACGGGTGCGCTGACGATTGTATAGTCTATTGGATTGCTTCTATTCATCATTTCACTCCATTAACTCAAATCTGTATTTCTGTTTCATATCTGGATATTTTTCATGGTCAACTTCACTCACAAACATTCCGTAAGGTCTGCTCCTAATAGCTCCGTCCTCACATTCATAAACCACATAAAATTGCCCCGGTGCTTCCGTATCCTGGCTGATATGTAAAACCTTAACTGTATGCCCTTTGAAATGTCTATAAACTTGTCCAGACATAACATTTCTATCGTTATCTACTGGAACTTTTCTTTTGAAGTATTTCTCGCAATCTGCAAGGTCGCAATTATCATTTAGAAGAGGATGGTTGCTCCTCCAATCTTTTATTTCTTCCATTTCCACATGTTCATGTCGTGGTTCAAGTCCTACCCACCCGTTAAAGATTAACGAACCCATCTCTTCCAATATATAATTGTCGTCTACATCTACAAAATATCCGCTTACTTTAAATATCTTTGCCATGTTTGTTCTCCTTATCTTCTAATAATTCTAGATTGTTATAGTCTGTCTCCTATGCCAAGAAAGAACAACCTATAATTATGATGCAGATTATTACTGCCACCACAAAGGGTATATTAATTTTCGTTCCGTGTAACCCATGTTCCCAAAACATATCCTCTAACCCATATGCCAACGCAAGAACGAGACCAAAAAATGCATAATCTTTAATCAATCCCATATTCTTCAACCACTTCCAACATATTCTTATCCTCCTAAAACCAAGCCCAAAGGAACGCTATAAAAATCAAAATTAGGTGTGGAATTATCCATGCCGGAAAGTAATGCTTTACATCTTCGTTAGTTCTATAGTTACGAATAAACCACATCCATATTGCACTATAACCGATTATTCCAACCACAATACTTGCGATTCTTAAGCCTAGCTTAATCTGTTCCATAATCTTCAACCACCTCTAGCTTCTTCAGATCCTCGATTGACCATACAGTAGGAGATACAACCTCAACCATTGGAAATTGTACTTCAAAACCACTAATATACGTGTAATCAGAACAAGCAATACACCCTCTACTAAACCACATATGATCATCTGTATAAACGTCCTTACACACAAATAGTTTACAGTCTTTGTCCCTAACAACATATTTATAAGCATTACCAACGTAATCAAGAAACTTTCTATCTCTCTTAGAAATCACCGGATGCTCAACATACTCTGATTCAGCCCATTTTCTTCTTGTCCTATCGCAATCAATATCGCGATAATGACTATCATCAAATAAACAATTACTGCACGAAGAATAGCAACATGGTTTAACCTTGCCTGAATTCTTGTCAACAGCAATACAATTACCATCACAAGCAATCTCCACAATCTCTTTTACATACTTCTCTTTATTTTTCATTTCTTCCACCTTCTTTCAACTTGCGTTTAATCTCTTCTTTTTCTTCATCTACATACGACGTATTCCAATATTTTTCCAAATACTGAATATGTTTAATTTGTTCATCTGTCAAAAGATATAAGTGATCAAGTACAACTTCTCTGATTTTTGTTCTGTCTGGATGACAATCACCAGCAAATAAACACTGACACATTTTCAACTCGTAATTACATATTGGACATTTATTTTTCATCTCTTCCACCTACCAAAGCTTATCTATTGCTTTACGACTCAAATTCTTGATTCTCTTTTTCTTTCCACATTTACGACATTTCAATAATGCATCTCTACGGAATGTATTTACAAATTCGAAATCATATTCATGTTTGCACAGACACTTGAATTTACAGCCATTTTTTCTCCAACTCTTGAATTTTTCTTCAAGTTTTAACACAAAATATGTAAGCACAAGAGCAGTCGTAATTGTTCCAACCATCATTAAAAAGCTTTTTGCAAACTCAATCATCTCTTCCACCTCGCTTAACAATTTTAATGGCTTCAATAAACGCTTCATATCTTCCATGACTCACTCCATCGTTGTATTGGGCATCTGCATCTCCATCTCCTAGTTCATTACACATATCAGGTCTGCGGAGTTCTACTTCTCGAAGATTTTCAAGTTCTTCAATGACTTTTTCCACATCAAACGCTGTCGGCTGTCCTACAATCATCTCTATAAAATGCCTATGTTCCGAAACATGGCAAAGCGCAGCATTCCCGTTTCTATGCGTGTTATTTAGCATACTCTCTTCCACACATTTCAGAAGCTTATCTGCATCAATTGGTCTCATCAATCTCACTCCAATTCTAACTTTCTTCCACAATACGGACAGTAATTTATATCCAATCGAATATGTACAATTTCATCATAATATTCATCCCATTCAGATGTTTCTACATCCAGGTAATAGCCATTGTCTCCACGGAAGACTTCGCACTCATACGAATTTTCATCACAATAGTTACACATAATCATTCTCCTTCAAATACAATCACACTTTCTCTAATTGCTTCTCTGATATTTTCATGTAGCTCATCCAAATCCCATCCATCGGCATATGTAAATAAATTATCTTCCCCATCTTCTGTAAATGGTAATCCTTGTGCAACCCAAAATTTCAAATCACTATCAAAGCCAGTATCTTTAAAAATCTCACAATTATATAATTCCTCTAATTGCTTTTTAGAATATTTATTCTTCATATTGTTTTATTCTCCATTATGAAAGTTCGATTTTATCTGGTTTTTATAAACCTTCCTGCTTCATAAACCTCGTAACCTACTATCTCCACAGGCGTAAATTCCGACAGATATTGCCGTATGTTTTATATTTAAGCTACTTCTAGTAATCTCAATCCTTCATTAAGAATATTAATTGCAGCATTTACATCTCTGTTATGAACAGATCCACATTCAGGACATATCCATTCTCTAACAGATAAATCTTTAACCTCTTTGTTTTGATAACCACAACAATTACATAACTGACTACTTGCAAAGAATCTATCTACTTTTATATATTCTCTTCCATACCATTCAGCCTTATAAAATAACTGTCTGGTTAATTCGTACCAACTACAATCAGATACAGATTTTGCAAGTTTGTGATTCTGCCGCATACTTTCTATATTTAAATTCTCACTCACTATCACTTGGTTTTCATTTATAAGTTTGTGAGAAATTTGATGTAAATTATATACCCTGATATTACGAATTTTTTCATATACTTTCGCTACTTTTATTCTCTGTTTCTCGTAGTTAGCACTACCTTTTTGTTTCTTAGCAAGTTTTCGTTGTTTCTTTACTAATTTATTTTCATATTTCTTAGTGGTGCGAATATTTTCAAACTTTTCGCCATCAGAGGTGATAAGTAAATCCTTAATTCCTAAATCAATACCGACTGAATTGTTGCTCTTTGATAAATATTCATATTCTGCTTCAAATAATATTGATGCAAAATATTTTCCAGATGGATCTTGCGAAACAGTTACAGATTTTATCTTTCCTGTTATTTCTTTTGAATAAACAATTCTCACCATTCCAATTTTAGGAAGTCTTAATCTATTCTTTTCAATACGAATAGTTGCTACTCCCTTATTTACATTGTTATTTGTTTTATAAGACTTTTTATTATCTTTTTTACTTTTAAATTTTGGATAACCAGTATGTTCTTTGAAAAATTTCTGATAAGCTGAATCCATATTATAAATTGCATTCGTAAGAGCGTATTTATCAACTTCCTTTAACCATTCGTATTGCTTTTTAAGTTCTCTATTACAATAATTATTACAGTCAAATTTACTTATTTGTTCTTTTTTTGTTTTATATAATTCTTGTTTGTAATTAAGCATATAATTGTAAACAAACCTACAGCATCCAAAGGTTTTTTGTATTAATTTTTCCTGTTGCTTATTTGGATAAATCCTATATTTATAGGCTTTTAACATTTACTTATCACCTCACTTTCTTTTACATACTCTCTGTTTTGTACAGCTCTTACCAATCAGCTAAAACCAATGAGGTTGCGAACTTATTCTTTTTCAAATTTAGAAAATTTGATTTCATCGACCTCCAAAATATAACCACCACCTCTTAACTTTCAGATTAATCTTATCTTCTTTAAGCTCTCTGATCTTTTTATTATTCTCTTCATATACGGAAATTTGTTCCTCTACCAATTTATCTGATTTTAACTCTGGATACATAGAAACTAATGTAATAGAACTTTCTGATTTGAATTTCTCATATGTGTTAGATTCATAATTCATATAATTGGAAACCAATGTATCTATTTGCTTTTCTATTTTCGTATTTTCTTCTTGGTACATTAAAATCTTTTCGTCTATAGTTCGTCCATTGCTTACAGCAATGCCTAAGAATATACCAACTACAAATGATACAACGAAACACATTAGGAAAAAACTAACAATAATACCGTCTTCGTCAATTGCAGAAGATATAACAACTCCTATAATTGAAATTATAATAAGTAATACAATCATTTATTTTTGTTCTCCTTTGTTTTATAATGAATCTGCATATTCCTTTACTTCCCTGGCAAGATATTTCACAATCAGTCGTTTTTCTGCTAATTCTCTGCCCTTGGAAAGATCGAACTCGTCTTCTTTACAACAAGATGCATTCGCTCTCAAACTTCCATCTTTTAATTTTACTTGCACACGTTTTCTGTTTTCTCTATAATAAATCTCCTTTTCAATACATTCTCTATTTGGGTTATAAAAAATAATATAACCAAGCTTCCACTTGCTCCAAACTCTTTTTACTGGTTCTTTTTCTTTCTCGACAAACTCAAAATACTTCTCGTATTCATCGAATGACATACAACCAAGATGACTTCCATTACCGAATTTGAAACAAATTACTCCACCATCACTTATATCTGTTACTTCACATACTTCACCGATATTGTCAAACACACCCATTTTTGCTTTAAGTCTTATTCTATCTCCTTTAATCATGCTACCTTAATCTCCTTTCCAAATTTCTTATTGAACTTATTAATTATTTCTTTCTGTTCTTCTGTCACATCATCATTAAATCTTCTTTTAGCCTGAACAATCTGATCATTTCTAACTTCAATTGTTACAAGACTTTCTTTTGGACTATTCTTTTTTCTCAAGAATAATATATGACAGTATCCATCAATAACCTTATCTATATAAGAACTAACACAATTACTTTGGCAGGCTGCCTCATCCTTGATATCTTGAGTAGACTTAGGATAGATAAATACATATTCTCCAAATGAACATTCATATTCTTTCTTAATTCTTTTTCTAAATAACTCTTCTGAAAATTCTTTCTTCATTCTGTCATAATTTCTACATGCGATTTTATGAGTCGTAAGAAAATGTCTTGGATACTTGTCGTACTTATTACTAAGTTGTCTCATCATATCTGCATAATCACATAATTCACGAATAAGGAAAGCCATATCTTCAATTGCTTCAAATGTCTTTATTCTATCTATGTATAGCCATAAATCTTTTGCATTATATCCGTACTCATTTACAAGGATGTTAAAATATGATTTTGCGTTTGCATCATACATATTTTCTGATGTTTTCCATATCTTATAGATGTCATAATAATCCAAACTTAAATAATCTAACTTGTAGGCAATACAATATGCGTTTGGGTTTTCTTTATAAAATCTAACAATGTCGTTGGAAATTTTTATAGAATATTTTCTACATATTTTAAGAAGTGATTTTGGAATGTCTTCAATAGAATATTTAAAATTTTTCAAACTTGTTTCTCTTACATCAACGATATCATCTATACCAGCAGAAAATAATTGCTCAAATCTTGAATAAAATGGAACTCTATCAAGTACAGTTCCGATATTCCAAATTTCATGGTACGAAGACTCTGCTCTCATTACAAAAATCAAGAATTTTGCATACTTCTTATCGTCACAATTTTCAATTACTTGATTCATTGAAATGCCACTTAATTGACTTCGCAAATCTTTTACAGGTTTTCCTTTAATCCCAATCGCTGTCTTTGTCGCAAAATCATACTTAACATTTCTTCCATCTTCAAAATCAAAGACAAGAAATTGTTTGTCTTTATATACTCTCATTTAATCACCACATTCGTTTTACAAAACTTCATTAACAATTCCATATTTCTCAGCATCTTCTGAATTAATATAGAAGTCTTGTTTCTTATCCCAAATATTATCCAATTCTTCTTTTTTAAAATATGTTCTATCAAGAATATACTGGATAATATATTCATTCATTCGATCATGTTCTGCCATGTTTTCTTTAATATCTGTATATTTTCCACTAATCCAACAAACAGGTTGATGAAGCATGAATGTGGAATGCTTATAACAATATCGCTTATGTCCTGCTAAGAAAATCTTGAAAGCTGCACTCATGGCATAACCTGTACAATATGTATAAATTGGTGTTTTGCTATTTACAATAATGTCAATCAATCCCCACATGTCATAAACCACTCCACCATACGAATTAATGTAGATTTTAATTGGTTCACGCTTATAATCTTTTTCTTTCTTATCTTTCTCATCATCTTCTGCAAGCTGATGCAATATGTTCCATGTAAGTTGTCCGATTGATTCATTATCTACATCATCAGATAGAAAATATAATCTCTTTCCTGTGTTTGCATAAGTATTATCTTTAGTTCCCATTGGTCTATACTCCTTTATTCTCATTTTCTATAAATCCACTTCTCGTTAGTTGTTCACGGAAATATTCTTTATCTATTTGGTTATATACGATTGTTTTCTGATTCATTGATTTTATATAATCACTTACAAGATAATCTCTTCCATATCTGTTTTTGATAAAAATTAATCCATAGTTCCCATTTTTATCTAATTGTCTTTCATATAGCTCCTGGATTGATTCGCAACCATCGGCTTTACCATGAAGCAAATAATGTTTGTTGCCATAGTCAAAATATATAGCCCAAGGTTTTATCTTTGTTATTTCTAATAACGATAGGTCTTTCATTTCTATTCCCATAACTTAATCCCTCGTCTTTCGCATAGCTCTTCCAACAGATTAGCTTTTTCGCTAAGATACTTTTCACATTTTTCTTGTTCTGCAATATCTATTAGATCATAACCTCGCTCATACATTTCTTCTGTTTCACTTCCTAAACAGTCATAAACTGCATCATAATATGCATCTTCCAAGTCTTTATCAGATAATTCATCTGCCCATTTGATCAACTGTATTCTTTCTCTTCTTTTCATATCTCTCATTATCTTAATAAGCATTGTTTTTCCAGAACATCTTGGCATACTAATAATCTTCATAATTATCAAACCTTTACAAAACCAATCGTTTCTATTGCATTACCTAAATCTTCATAAAAGTTTTCTTTACATTTGTCACACAGATGTCTTTTATAAAGATATTGTTTTCCATTTATAACAATACGTTGAGTAATATATCCGATTTCCTCATAATATCCATCATCGTATTCTTCGTATTTTTCGATTCCACCTAAATATTTTCCGCATTTATCGCAATAGAATTTATGAATTTTTCTTTTAGCTTTTACAATCTTCTCTTCTACTTTCTCCATAATTTTCTCCATTTCTCTGTAAATATATTGGACTTGATCCATAACTTTTGATACCAATACAGCTTTACTCCATAAAAATCTTCTACGAATTTATATGGATTCTTTTTATAATAGTAAATAATTGCACGTTCATTTCTTTTACAATCGTTTGATTCGATCAATTCCAAAATACTTCCATTTCCAAATTTGATTTTCATAATAAATTATTACCTTACTCCAACCATTCATTATCGATGTAATAGAATCCAAACACAGCTAGAACCATTACAATAATCCATATAATCCAAAAGATTACAATTCCAATGTTTTTTTCTAATTTATCCTTAGTTTCTTTAATTGACATTTCGTAAAAAGGTGTACTGTCAGAAATTGTTTTGTCTTTCAATTTTGTAAAGATAGTTCCTGTGTATTTTGTCTTTGTACCATAATATTTATATCTAACATGACTAGATTCTTTAATTGTTTTAATATAATCTGCACTTGGAAGTTTTATCTTATTGCTATCAAAGACAGTGCCACAGAATGATACTTCTTTACACTGTATATCTTCACTACCAGCGTAATCCCACGACCAATAAACTTCTGTATGAGTCCTTGTGTGACCTTTTCCATCAGTGGTTGTATATGTTCTAGTATGTCTGTTGTAGTGTTCTTCAACTTTCTCAGCATACATATATTCTCCACCGATTTCTGGATAAGTAACCGTATCAACCGCTTTCAATTCTCCATAAACAAAAGCGTTCCCAACATTAGTATCCATACCATATCTGAACAAATCAGCACTTTCTATTTTTACTGCCTTATTATATTTTGCATTTTTATCATCTTGGATCTGCGAAATCTTTCCAGAAATCACAAATCCAATTAATAACATCACAGCAATAATAGAAATACTTGCAAGGATTTCACGATAAGTAATTTCAAAATCACCAAAATCAAAGCTGTTATGTTTCTTCATTTACTTAATCCTCTCCGAATAAGTTCTGTGGTGCATCTTCACCAATCTGGAAATCTAATAACTGATAGTCTTTCGTCTCATATCCAAGCATTCCAAGGAAATTTCTTGCCGGAAAACTTCTAACATATCTTTTGTATGTCTTAACTTGAGTATTATAATTATCTCTGTAACTTGCGATTAGATTTTCAGTTGTAGATAATTCATTCATTAGCTGCTTATAATTTTCATTGGATTTCAATTCAGGATATGCTTCAGATACAGCATTGATTGCTGTTGTGATATTTTCTGCATCTACTTTGTCAGACGTTCTACCGTCTACAATTGCTTTTAATGTTTCCGACTCGTGTTTATCATATTGTTTAACACAATCAGCAAGATTATATACAAGATCAACTCTTCTCTTTTCTTGCACTTTGATTCCTGACTGAGCTTCTTCTACCTGTGTTTCATAATTAATTGCTTTATTCTGGAATCCCTGCACTCCGAAAATAATCATAACAATTACTGCAATAACACCAACTCCAATAATTACAGGAACTTTCCAATTTGTATTTTTATTATTCATTTTTTAATTCTCCTTTTTTAATCAATCTTTTCTTCCAACGGTAAATATCCAATGGATCAATCTGTAAATATTGTATCCTATCGAAAACGGAAAGACTAAAATATAAATCACAGAAGTTATAAATCCAACACCAAACCAATTTAGGCTTATCCATCTTTTATAATTTGCTTTATAGCTAAAATATGCAAAATTAGAATTCATAAATCCCATGAAAATAACCCCAGCTACACAAACATATATAAGAACAAAAAAGATATATTCTATGATAATCACTTCCTTCTTCTGTAAACACATGTTATAATTAATACATCCATTTTTACATAAGTGCGCAGAGTTATATATTATTATTCTCTGCGCACTTCTCTATTACATTCTTACATTCATATCTTTTACAATCTTATCTGTTGTCTCAACCGGAATATCATATCCTGCAAGTACAGACTTCAGCTCTTCAGCATAAATCTTAGCTGCTTCTTTTGTTTCTTTTAGTTTTTCTTCTGCAAGTCTCTCTGCCCTTCTCTTTTTCTGAGCAATTTTCTTTCTTTTCTTATTAGCTCTGATACGTTCTTCTTCCTCGTCCAAAGCTTTTAATTTCTGCTGAATCTCGTATACTTTCATAGCCTTTTTGAACTTTTTCATATTCGAGTTATAACAGTAGAATCTATCTGCTTCATACTCAATCCCTTCCGGTGTTAAATTAATGGCTGAACTTTTTGTATAAGCAAGGATGATTGCTTTCTCAAGACTGAATTCATCTTCTTCGTGACACTTCATTATGTATGTAGATTTAACAAAATCATTCATAGTCACTTTGACAACCTTGCCAGGAACTACGATCTCAATTGAATACACGTTTGAATCATCCTGATACTTTTCCAACTGTTCTTCTAATCTTTCTCTCTGTGTCATCTGTTTTTTCATTTTCTTCTCACTCTCTTTCTGCGTTTTTGGTGTTTTTAATGATGGTGAAGCTACGCTCTCAAGCATATCATCCGTAAAATACCATTTTTTAATATCTGATTTTTCATTACTTTTTAATTCATAACAGCGACCATAAACTTCAGCAATTTCGTATACCAACCCACAATATACTTTCATTGAACTTACAAAAAAGCAACATGGCGTGTCTATAGCACAAAGACATTCTCCGAATTCTTTTGCCATATCGTCCCACTGTCTGACACGGACTTTATCTCCTACTTTGTATCTCATACTATTCTCCTTCCTTATCCAAACAAATATATTGCTTCATTAATAGCTAATGCGAGCCAACAAATCATTGTACCAAGGCATAGAATAAGTTGTATTTTGTCTTTTCGCACATCCCAACAAAGCAATGCCGTGATTAATACAAGCATAATGTGAAAAAATAATGTCAGTTTCGTCATCTTCGTTCTCCTTTTTGTTTTTATTTTTTATAATGAAAGAATGTTTTCATTCAGTCAATTTTTGACCATTTTTGCGTTTTCTCCCTAATTCTAAGCATTTCATCAAAATACCATTCTGAAACACAACAAAATCAAGGAGAAAATCGCTCTAAAATTTCCACTTCCTATTTTTCCAAGGAAATTCTGATTTTTCACTTTTTTAATGAAATCCACATTTCATCATTGATATTATTCTCTACGCAGACTTCATTCTCAGCTGCAAAGCTTCAAACTTCTGACAATTTTTCTTCATGTACTCAAATCTTTCTCTCTGAGACATATCTGGCATTGTCTTGTGGCTCACTGAAAATCTCTGTAACCATGTTGCAATATTTTTATCTTCTTTTTCTGACCAAGCCAGCATTGCCATCATTGAATTTTCATTTTCAGGTAAAAGCATCTCTGAATTCCCTTTAATGATTCTTGTTTTCACCAAGCCATTGATATAATTCCAGTATCCATCAACATCTTCTTCTGTGATTTCTGGATCTACATACTTTCTAACAAAATCCAGTGTTTCCATTTCAGTATCATCAATAGTTTCTTCGACTTTCTTTTCAAACTCTTCTGTCTGAATCTCATCAACTTTTGATTCTACTTCATTATCCTCTACTGAATCATCTTCTTTAATATGTAAGAAGTCCTTCAGAAGTGATTCAATATAATCAACTTTCTTTAACATAACTTTCTTATCTTTTGTATGTTTGTCCTGGTCAAGCTCGATCCATGTTGTATCATTCTTTTCAATTTCTTTCATATCATTAAATGCGATTAAAAATCTTCCGAAATCATAATCAGAACAATACTCTTCTGCTCTTTTAAAAGTCATCATCCATACAGGCATGTCTTTTGAAACAAATAATTCTGCGACTTCAATATTGTTTGCCTTGTCAGAATAAGGAATAAGTCTGTTGAAATAATCATTTAAACTGTCAAATTCTTCTTCTGTTGCATTTTCATTAAGATAAGAACAGATGTCTCTTGGATTTTTCTTCCAATTGTCGAAATGGAACATTGCCATAGCGCATTCTGCAATAACTCTCTGCCAATTTCCCTTTTTCTTATCGTTTTCGTTTAACATAGTTCCATCAATAAGGAATCTATTATTTTCCTTAATGAATTTCAGTTTATTTGCATACTTTCCTATATATGTAAGTGACTTCTGGCTTACATTCATTGCGATTGTTGAATTGTAAAGCATAACCAAGTCACTTGTTTCTTCCTGTGTACAATCCTGATAAATTGCTGTTGAAAGTACGCAGCTATTAAGTCTGTCTTTTAACTCTTCCGGAAAATCAACAAACTTCTTTCCAACAAGATCATATTCTTTCATTTCATAAATAGGATCATTATACTCATCAAGCATTACATTTCCGTCTTCATCCAGCTTTGCGCCCTGATACTCTACATATCTGTTTCTAATCGACTTTGTAATCTTATGACCATCTTTAATAAAACATCTTAATGCTTCTGTTCTCTGTCCACCATCTACAATGTATGTGACCTTTGTTCCATCTTCTTTGTTCTGTTCTGCAAGAATGATGTTAGGGATGTAAATTCTCTTTTTAGAAATCGTGCTAAAAATAAGATTGTTAATCATTTCGTTTGACCAACAGAATTCTCTCTGAACATCCTGATCTGCTTTAATTTTCTTCTTTTCCACCTTGTCAATGTACTGACCTACACTTGTTGTTTCAATTCTGAATTCATCTAACATGTTTATCTTCCGTCCTTTCTTGTCAACAATCTTATTCTCTTTATATCTTTTATTGCTCTGATGCTATCTGAGTACAATTCTTTTGAGATGCATAATGTACTTACTATTTCTTCTTTTTCAAATCCATTTGCAACCAGTTTGAGTATTCTTACTTGAATACTGGATAATGATTCTAAATATTCTTTCATTTCTTTAGAGAATTCATCTTCCTTGCTATTCTCTCTTTCGATTAATTCATTTACGAAATCTTTCTTGTATTCAAACGACTCCCAAATCTCACGTCCATCTCCACTATTGTTTGACCTAGAACTTGTTTTCTTTGAATACATTGAAATGTCAAATACAGGCTTTTTTACTATGTTTCCGTTCTCATCTCTTTTATAACAACGATTCTCATCATCCCAAACCTGTTCCCAATTGCATCTTGATTTTCTGGTTTTATCTCTTCCGTATGTATAAAACTTTCTCTTTAAATTTCCATAAAGAAATGTTTTAAAGCTGCAATTTGCTTCTGGATTGTATGTTCCAAGTGTCAAGACAAAAACTTCATATGATAAGTCTTTCAGTTCATATTTCTCTCTGTCATCTAAAACTGTTTTATTATTTTCCATTCTAGTAATAACAGCATTTGTTACTTTTTTTAGTTCTTTCATCTTATTGGAAAGATAATACTCACAATACTTTTCGCACTGTTCGAATGACAACCATACTCCTGTACAAGTTTTATCATTTGAACGTTTAAGTATTGCTTTAGTCAATGTTTCATACTGTTCTTGTGTAAAGTACATCACCATCACCACCTTATTCTTCTTCATCTTCAACTATTCTGAATGTATATTTCCTATCAAATAAACCATCTATTGCCTTTTGTGTGTTTGCCCTTGATACACTAGACGGATCAATTTGCCTTAACACATTATCTATAATAAGAAGTTCGTCCTTCATCTCTCTTCGTTTTGTTCTATCTTCACGTAACTTCTTATATAATAACCATCCATGATACATATCTTTTGGATTTTCTAATTCGATCTGATGAAGAATATTTAAGATGTCGTTGTCTATAAGATGTATCTTTTCTTTTAAGAAATCATATCTTTCCTTTGCTTCTTTAAGAACATCTTCACAACTTCCAAACTTTTCGATCCATCTTGTAACATTTGCAGATAATTCAACTGTTGTATTTTCAATAGTGATTTCAGTTTTCTTAAGTTTGATGTCTGGAATTGCTTCAACCTTGAAATTCATTTTCTTTAATATTTTGGGAAGATTGTCTACAATGTTTCTCGCTTTTGAGTATTCAAACCTGCCACGATCTCGTTCTCTACATGTCTCAGGTCTTCCATTTTCTGCCAATCGGATATAAACTCTTCGATTGTTGCAAATCATGTAATCCAATTTAATCACTCCTTTCTCTTTAACTTCTTATTCTCCAATGCAAAATCTAAAAATGAGTACACTTAATAGACCTTTGAAAATGCATTTTCAAAAATTAGAAGTTGACGTATGTTCTATGTTTATAGAACAAAAAACATACCTTATTCTGTTTATAAAAATTTAATGGGAAAATTATTAAAAAGATTATCTAAAACTTGACTATCGCACGTCAGATGTGCAATAATGTAGGCACATAGATATGTCGCCAAACATATTTATGTGTTTTGGATTTCAAGTCTTTTTGAAATCTTGTGCTATGTATTTGAGGGAAAGCTGTGATCGCCAAATCATAATCAGCTTTCTCTCTTTTTTATTTCCCTTACACGTTCGATTATAAACCGAACGTATGTTCTCTGTCAATACTTTTGCAGAACATCTGTTCGATTGTGTTTGAACAATTTCTTTTTTAATATATATGGACTATATAGTAAATAGTGCCAATACCATATAATCTGTCCAATAAAAACACCTTATCCACCAAAGATTATGTCATGCATAATGCCTTCATGCAGGATATTTTTTATATCTTGTTCCATTGAAAACAATTGCATATGAGGAATATAAGTATCTTCATTCATAATGATTGTCTTGGACTTCCTAACAAGCAGACAACCTTCTTCCGGTGTGGTAATCTTTGTTGACTCTTCATCTGAATCAAAATCAATCGTACAAACAATTACTTTTCGTTTTTTGTTTTCCTTTTTTAATCTCTGTAATTTCTCAATTGCCTTATCACAGTCCATGCACTCAAAAGTTTCTCTCATTTCTCTCGTCCTCCTTACAGTAATGCTAAACTTGTTTTTATTGCTTCTAAAACTTTATTGAGATCATTTTCGCTTAGTCTTCCGACTTTGTTTTCTAATCTCTTTTTGTCTATTGTTCTTATCTGCTCAAGCTCTACTGTAGAATTTGAGTCCAAGCCATTACAAGAATCTTTTTTAATAAACACATGAGTAGGTAAATATTTTTTCTTCTTAGATGTCAATGTCGCAACGATAGTTGTAGGACTATATTTATTCCCTGTGTCATTTTGAATTATAAGAACAGGTCTATACCCCGATTGTTCACTCCCCAGATTCGAACCGAGATTAACATAATAAATTTCTCCACGCTGTACCATGATATAGTCCTCCTTTCTCTTAATATGTACTCTACAACTAACATTGTGTCTTTTTTCGTTTACTTTTTATGCTCTTATTGTAATCCTAAAATAACATTATGTCAATATAAAATTACATATTTGTCAATATTTTTTAACGTTTACATTTTTGAATGTTATGTTATAATTACATTATATCCTCTACATAATAATAAATTGGAGGGATTCTATGAAATTATGTATAAAAAATCTAGCAGATCAAAACGGTTACACAAAAATAAGACTTGCCAAAGAGCTTAATATGTCCAGGCAATATATTTATTCATTGTATGACGGTTCTGTAAAATCTATTAAAATAGAGAATATAGAAAAACTATGTGAAATTTTCCATTGTACACCAAATGATCTGTTTATAAACGTTAGCAAGTATTATCCAGATCATGATACAAAACCAACATATGTTAGTGAAAATACTACATCATACAACACAAACAATGAATCAACCATTGATCCACAAACCATAGAACGTTTAAAAACTTATTTTGTTAAAATTGCAAATGATGTATTTGACGAAAGAAACAAAGACGATACCAAATAAGTATCGTCTTTTACTTTGTCTTTAATTATTTAATACAAAATCGTCTTCACCATTTGAAAATACACACATTCTTTCCTGGTTCTCAAATATCTCTTCATCAGAAATACAAATATAATCCAATGTGGTTCTCATGTCTGCATGTCTAAATATCATCATAAGCTGTACAAGAGCTTGTGATTTGTCCTTTGCTGCTAAATAATAAGAATGTCCATAAGTTTTTCTTAGTCCGTGTGTGCCTATCTTTTGCTTGATCCCAGCTTCTTTTCTTGTAGTTTCCATTACCTTATACCATGATTTTTCCGTCATGCATTCATTCTTATTTGAAGGAAAGATATAATCATCTAATTTCGGTTCTTTATTATGGTCTACTAGCCAATTATACCAATTAGTAATTGCCATACGAAAATCACTATCATATCTTAATGTGACGATCTTTCTTTTAAAAATATTTCCATACTCATCTTTCTTAGTTGTCTTTTCTGGAGCAAACGATTCTTTCTTTTTAATAATCCAACCGTCATCAAACACCTGATTCCATTTAAGACTACAAAAATCTCCACCACGCAAACCAATGTTGATTCCACAGATATACATTGTAAGATTTCTCATTGCTACTTTCTCTTTGTTGATTGTCGTAGCTTTTTCCACCTTGTCCGCAAGTATTTTATGCACAAGTCTAATCTGTTCCTCGTTATAAAGACATTCCATTTTCGTTGATATTGGTGGCTTTTTTATAAATTTCTGAACTTCTGTTCCATCAACTTCCAAAGAATGTAAGCTGCTTTTCTCTCTGTGGAAAGGAATAACCGTTGCTAAATTTGTATTCGTCATAAAAATCTACCTCCTAACATATTATTCTCCTGAATTTTTGCAACAAAAAAGGAACTAGCATTTAACTAATTCCTTCTATTATAATTAATGAAACTAAATTTTCATTTGCTTAATATATATCAGCAACCCAATGTTGCTCATATCTATCGTCCCAATTACTGCATAATAAGTTAATTCCTAACATCCCATCAGGTTTGCTAATAATTCCAATTACCGGCAAATGATCTAATTCTTCTGGAAAATACATCTCATCATACAATTTATCTTCGTTATTTACACAAATTGCTGTATTTTCTGCTTGTAAATACATTTTTGTTCTTTTGAAATCTCCATATGTTTGAATTCCTTTATATTGAAGAAATTCACGTTGACTTTCTCTCTTGTTTATTTTATCAATAAATCGTAATTTTCTGTCCATTTCTTTTTCTTCTTTTTTACCTTGTAGCCATATGCCAGTAAGCATTATTATTGGACAAACAATTATTAATATAATAGAAATAATCATATATTTCATATAGTATTACCTCCATTTATTTTAACGATTCAAAACTCTTTCTATTTCATCAAGTGTATATTCTATCGAATCCCTTAGATTTTTTACACACTCTTTACCTCTATCGGTTTCATAACCGACTCTAAGAACTTCTGATATAGTATCAATAATTTTATTGTCGATCTCATTTCCTTTGCTCATTAGAAGATTTACAACTTCATTTGTTGTCATTTCTAATTTATCCATAAATTCACCTCTACATTAATTTTATTACAAAAGCTTGTGGCAACAATCGATTACTCTTAATGCTCTCACGATTAAATCTATTGATTCTTCATTGTTTTCCTTACACTTTTCTTCTTCCAACTTACTCTCTAACATTTCTTTTCGTACTTTCATATTTACTCTTTGAGCCGTTTCTTTACTGGTATACATATGATCTATTGTTTTAAGTCCCATCAAATCACCACCCTTATCTACTCTCCATACTCAACAATTCCAATTTGACTTCCCTGCGTCAAAACTACTTTCTTTTCCTCTCCATATTCCCAGTCATCAACCGTAAATTTATCTACATCATCAAGTTCTGTAGCAAAATTAGAACCATATGTCTGAATCATTCCAATACATACCGGGAGATCTTCGTCATAATCTTCTAATGCAGCTTTTAATTCTCCTACTGTAATCATAATATCACTCCATTTGAAATGTCTGTTTTATTATTTTCAACTTTGTCTCTTATCATATCTATACACTCAAATACCATGTCTTCTGGAATTTTATTAGCTATTTCTTCTACATTATCTGATGTAGCACCTATACAATAGGCAATACAGCAAGCCATTTCACTACACATCTCGATTGGATGTATTTTAATTTTATCTATTTCCATAATATATTCCTCATGAAAACAATTTTATCTATCCAAATATTTTACAGGCACTTCTTTAGTAAGCCAAACATTATTTACAGACAAGAAAAATTTATACCCATCTTTATACATTTGACCTGCGTTTACTTGATATACAATTTCTTTTCCATGTCTTTTACCAACCTGTTCTGCTGTAGTTATATCTTTTGAGAGATGAACATACAGCCGACTTTTTGGAATTAATCCAATCTTATCAATTGATTCAGTATACTTCTCTCCAGTTCCGTGATACAAGAATTCCGGTGGACACTTCTCTTCTAATTCTATATCTACAGGAATAGAATGTCCTTGATTGGCACGAATTAATGTCATGTCATCATTGAAAGAATAACGCTGTTTGTTGTCTGTCTTCACAATTTCTTCCAACAATTCAAAATTAAATCCATGATTATCTTTTTTAATTCCACTTATCAAGTCATTTACATTCGCCCATCCATGCTCATCAAGTTCAATTCCAATAACATCTGGTTTGTGCCTTAGAATTAAACTCATATATTTACTAATATTGTTTAAATCCATTTATATTTTCCCTTTTTCTTTCTACTCATGAAAACAATCTTTCATTTTCATCTAAAACATCACCCATAGTTTTCGTGCATAATATTCTTTTCTTATCTTAGAAATATCATTATCAATTTTTGACAATTCGATTTTCTCAAATTCTATATTCTTACAACATTCCATTGTTCTATTACCAAATCTATTTTTAGTACATTCAATTCCATTTGACGATTCTTCAACCATAACAGAAGTCACTTCTCGTAAATGTTTAATTTTTATCATTTCTTCATACGTCATATAAATCACATCCCTTACATGAAAGCAATTTTTCATTATATCCTTAACCCTTCTGTAATAAATCTTCTAAAACATCCTTCCATTCTCCAAATTTCATATTTTACTGTACTTTTATCTTGATATTCAACATAAGCCATAGTGGCTTCAAATCCTTCCATATCAATTAAATTTACATATCCAACTTGCAAGTAATGCTCATCTTTTGGATCAATACAAATAAGTACATCTCCTTCGTTCATATAACCACCTCTATTTTCTCTTGAAATTGTCATTTTTTAGTACCCATTACACATACAATAATACTTAACATCAGGCTCTCCACAAACATGACGATAACTCATTTCTCTTATTAGCCTTAAACCTGAATTATACTGCTTGTCATTTGTAAAGTTATCTTTTCTTGCCAATTCATTTATAATTGATTCCATATTTACCTCTACTATGAAAGTTTTCTATATAACTTTTGTCATTATGCTAATCTTCTTCCGTTTTTCGCCTGATATTCAGCCCAACATTCATTAAATCTGTTTGGGTTTATGTCTTTACTCCTAAGAAATCTTGCATATTTTCTTTTCAATGGCTGCATTTCTTTTTTATAGATATCTTCATTGATCCAATTCCAAATATCCATATATGCCATATCATATTTTACACCACGTTCAGGTTTCCATTCAAAAACATCTGCACATATAATATTGACTTTTTCGTTGAAATCGAGCTGTGATGCAACCAAATCAATTACTTCTTGATTCTTTTCAATTACAGTTATGCTTTTAACTTCTGGTTTATCTTGTATTGCCATAATAATCATTCCAATTCCAAGACCACCAATGATAATATCTCCATAAGCCTTTGAGCAAAATCTTAAATTTGTGCGTTGTTCCATATCCGTGTCGGACATAACACATTCTCCATTATGTGTCAATCTAATATATTTCTCAGGCATAATACCATCAATCATTGCTCTAAAATTTCCTTGTTTTATTTCAAATTTCTCTAACTTCCAGCCGTTATTTTCTCTTTCTTCTAACAACTCTAACATGTTTTTATACATTCAATCACCTGCTCTTCGTACTAATGAAATCGTCATTTCATGACTGAAATTTCTACTGCATCTCCTTCTTATACTCTCTGTAACGGATAATCTTTATCATATGGAATATTTTTCATATTTACCTCCAATCATCGCAATAAAGTCGAATTTCCAATTATTTAAACTGCTTTTATTCTTCCTCTTCTCCATTCATAATTTCTATAATATCATCTAAACAACACGTATCTTCAACACATGGTTCATTAGAAATTTCAAGTTCTTTATTGTTAAAATCAAAATTAAGATACATTCCATAATTGACACCACCTGTATTCACGGTTACATTCCAATTCCACATATCCACATCTGAATTTAACTTCTCAAAGCAATATGCCAATGCATCAACTGTATTCTCAACATCTACTGAATATTTTTTCATAATAATCTGCCTCCTTTTAAAACATGAAAGTTAAATTTCATGTTTCTTTACATATGACCATGTAATACATTCCGGCGGTTGACCACAGATTTTAAACATTGTTACATTCTTACACCCCGATCTGATCAATCTATTTGCCTCTATTCTACTCTGACTTATATCATCAAAGCCGTCAAAAATCCAAGGTTCCGTTTCCGTAAATCCATTTCCGTTTTTATCATTATAAGCAACTGCATACCTTTCGTTTTTCATGATCTATTCTCCATTTCATTTTTGAAACCTAGATTTCATTACCCATACCAATCATCTTCTCAAAATACATTGCTGCTTTGCCGTTACCGCCTTCATATTTATATCCGATACATCCAATCAATGCAGAATCCAAAGAAGAATACGAACAATTTGTATCATTATAATTAATATATCCATGATAATGTTTTTTACTATTCTTTTTATCAATGTATTCTACAATCTGATATTCTCCAATGCAATGAATTTGAAACACATTGCCCCATGTAAATTCTTTTTCTATTAGCTCCAATTTCTCATCATGTGTTGCTTCTCTTACATCGTTATCTGTAATTGTATCCAATAGACTAAATGAACAGCACCCACGATTACAAGGGTGGAATTTAAAATCATTTTCACTTTTTACTACCGTTCCAATTTGATTATTATATACAACGATATCTCCATATTTCATATAATCATAACCTTTCTCTAATGAACTCACAATCTGGACTAACACCGATTGTTCTCATCCAACACTCCGCTGTTTCACAACATCCTTTATGAAAGTTGTAATTTGCATCCTCTTCCATTTCTTGTTCGTCCATTTCTGATTCATATTCAATAAGAATTTGTTTATGATCAATGTATGCCAACATCATATTTTCAATTGCATTTTTACTTATTTCCATACCTTTATTCTCCATTCCATTTTTGAAACCTGGTTTTATTTAAATTGCACTTCGCTTTCCAAATACTTCATAAATCGTTCATCACATTCTTCTGTTCGTTCAGATTCAATACATTTTCCATATAATCTCCTGCAATCTTCACAAGTAAATATTGCAGCTTTATTAATATACTTAGGATTAAAGTCATATTCTTCACACAATATATCGTTTAATCTTTTAAATTGTTCCGTTGTCATATTTGTAATCTGATCTATAAGAGCCAGCTTCATTCTATCAATATTCTTCATACTAAATTCTCCTTGTGTTTTTAATTAACTATAACACATCAGAGATTTTCTGCTTACGGACATCGTTACCGTTTTATGAAAACTTGGTTTCATCTATTTATTCTCCATCATTTCTTCTACAAGCTGCTTCATATAAGAAATTTCTGACAAATCGAATTTCTCTTTTCTTTCGTACAATTCCTTAGACAATGACATACCGGACATTTTCTCAATTGCTCTTTCAATATATTCATATGCTTCATCCAAGTCGTTCCAAATTTCTTGCAAGTTACTCATTTTAATCACCTCAATACTATATTCTCCATTATATCAGAAAAGGAACTGCCTTTGTTGATATATTATATAAAACCTCTCAATTCGTATCCATATCTTGAATAACGAATACTTTTCTTCTTAAATCCTTCATCAGACTCGTAATTTCTACTGCTTCTATAATATTGAAATTCTCTCAATCTGCTCTCTTCTTCTTTTACATCGTGTTCACTTGAAATTGTTTCAAATAAAATTTTAGACTCCTCAAAGATATTTCGAATAATATAATTATAAATAAGGATTATCATCCAATCTCCTGTGGTTTTATATTTGCTAGGAATTAAATCTTTTAAAGTAACAACACATGTTTTATTTAATTCGCTTGCAGTTTTTACCAGTATTGTATTTAATTTTTTCTCAATTTTTTCCTTGTCTTTTAGACATTCCTCGTATTTCAAAATTTCTTTTTGAGAAAAAACATCATTAGTCGCAAAATTATATGGATTTGCATATTCATCAAAAAGTGGCAATCTATATTCAAAATCAAAATTATTAAAAAGACTCTGTATAAATTTATTCTGATATTTTACAATTATTTTTTCTGAAGGTAATTCTTTAATTCCGGTATAATAGTCTTTTAAATTTCTTTCTATCACATCTCTAATATAAGAATTACTGTATTTTTCATAACTAAATACTTTACAAATACCTTCAATGCTAAAATAATCACAACTTTCTATATATTCTCCTATCTTTAAAGCAACATTTTTTTCATATTCATCTTTTGATTCTTTCATAGCATCGCTATATGCATTCTTTATCATTTCTCTATCTATCATATTATTATTCCTTTCTTAATAAAAAACGATAACTGAAATAATCAGTCATCGTTTTCTGGTTTTTTATATTTCCATCTTAAATCTGTGTAAAGATCGTTCTTTATTAATTCAATTTTTACCAACATACTGTAACTTGGCAAATAATCATCACTGCAAGCTAATGTTATAGCTTGATGATAACAGAATTCCATCGATTCCGAACAAGTCTCAATTTCTTTTGTTGAAACAGTTTCTTCTACTGTGTTGTAATAAGTTGCTTTGAATTTCCAAATATACGTAAATCCTCTCATTTTTCTCCTTCCAATTAAACTATTATTTTTTTACAACCTATGGTCTTATTTTGCATAAATGAAATAATTCTTTCATCCTATAATAATGTATTCTTCTTTCCAGTCTCCGTATTTGTCAAAATACTTATCCTGGTTCTCTGTAACTTCATCAACCAACATTTTCCATGCTTTGTGTTCTGGATCAGCAGATAAGTCATTGTTAAGTCCTCTATAATACGCTAATCTAACCATATTATTTAATGTATCTATTCTTTCTTCTATGTTCTCCACTGTTCCAGATATACAAAACACTGTTGGTTCTGTATACTTTTCATTTTCTACTATATGAGCTGCATAATAGACTTTGCATTCTCTGTTGGAATAAGATATTATAGATTTTCTATCAAAATCTACTTGCACACGATCTCCACATGTATTTACTACGTTCATTATTTTCATTTCAACTACCTCGTTTGTTGACAATACCTTATTCCATTATATCAGAACTATCAGTTTTCTTCCATCAATTCTCTGATTGCTTTTACAAATTTTGGCTGTAAAGATTTTCTTGAATTGATTAAATCTTTCTTGGATGGTTTTCCACCAACTTCATTGATATATCTTGTTTCCAGGTTCTTCCAACAGATATTAGAATCCTCGTCCATTTTTCGATAAACTCTTCTATAAGTAACCATGTGTCCTCTACTTCTATCGTGATACTTCCGTACAAGCTCATCAATCTTCTGATCCGACCATTCAACATCTTCTTTCTTCTCTGCGTTTTTATTTGCCTTATATTCCATATCAGTTAGAATTGCTGTAAAAATACTTCTCAAACTTTCATTGTCATATACAATATCAATCGTATTTGGTGCACTATGCAAATTGTTCTTCTGTCTACAATCCCTCATTTCCTGTTCCCATACGATACCATAATTCTTATTCATATAGTCATACACATATTTCAAGACCATAGAAGTTTTTCTGAAATTTGTTCCGCATACGATGTTTTCTGCCTTTTTGTAAATACTTTGTTTCCATAATTCTTCATCAGATAATTGAATATGTGGTTTGTCAACTGCTACTTCAGAAAGTTCTTTAGTTTCCATTTTGTTAGCTATATCTAAAAGCAGCTTTGCCATGTTTGACATTCCGTTATACAATTTGACATTTTGTTCTTCAAGGTCATTCATTTTTGCATATAAGATTTCAAACTCTTCTGCATAATCAGGATATTTAGGAATTGGAATCTGGATCATATTGTTGTTTACCTTTGTAAGCTCCGTTTCTTCCTTATGTAAAAATGCTTTTGCTAATACATCCTTTGCTTTTAACTGATACTCTATAAGTCTTTCCGCTATCTCCGGTGTTTCTCTTCTCATTGTTGGTGTGATAGAAATTTTAGCCAACCATAATGGAAGATAATCCAACATAAGACATAATGTTTCGCTATCAGAATTGCTATTTCCCAAGGGAAGAAATTTCTTCCCTTGACTTAATACGATATCTTCCTGTATTTTCTTTCTTTCTGATTTAACTTTTCCTTCGTTAAACCCTAATCCATGGCAGATCCATCTAACACCAACATAAATGATATTTTCTACTTCCGCTGCTCTAAGCATAGCACCGTTAAATTCTATATCCTTTACGCATAATCCTATTCCCATATTATCTACGCTCCTTCTCTTAAACATTCTTTTCCGTAATATTTATTTCTAAGCTCTTTTGCCTCTTCCAATTTCTCTTTGTAATCATCAAAGTACCTAACTTCTAGTGTTTTCACCGTATTTTTGCACCTACAACACCATAGATCTTTGATATGATTCTCGTTCCTTTGTCCATGTCTACGCTGAATTCCCTCGCCTGTTACAAGATCACTCTGCAAACAATTCAGATAGATAAATCTTGAACTCTTGCGAGGGTTTCCAAATTTTATTTTCGATCTCCTTGCCATTTTCTATTTGCAAATCATACAATAAACCCAGTAACAAAAGATTGCTACCACAATTGCCGGGAAAAGCATAATCCTACCTCCTATTTATAAAATCTTCCATTGCACATCCAATCAAATAAAATACAATTCCTACTATAATTACTGCCATTATCTATATCTCCATTCTTTGACCTTAGAAATCCGCTTTCCATTTTTAAAGAAAACATTCTCATTCTCGTCATACACGGCAACGGATTCTTTAACAATTCCTTTCCTGCTGCACTCTCTGATAACAACTACACATGATTCTCTTGGCATTCTTTTATTCCACATAACATCAACCGCCTTTCTAATATCCAAAATAGATCCAATGAACAACTGCACACAGGATAAACATGAACATACATATAACAACCATATATGCTGTTCCATTATCTGTTATTTCATATCTTCTCTTTCTTTTTGGTTTCTCTCCTGGCATATTAACACTAACCATCTGATATCTTCTCGAAATATCAATTAGATCAATACTTTTAACGGTTTCTACTACTTGAAAATCTCCAAAATCCGCCAATACTTTCATAATTTTTCTCCTTTCATTTGCCTTTTTGTTGTAATATAAAAGAGCTAGGGATATCTCCTAACTCTTTATTCTCTCTTTGTATATGTAACTATGTTTGTAATATTGACATTATTGTTACTTGAACTTAATTCCCTTTTCTTCCAACCATGCAATCAATGGCTGGAAATAACACTCTGGCATTTTAATATTGGGAACATTTTTCTTCGCCCACTTAAACTGTTTGTCGGACAACTCGCAGCCATTCATCAAATAATCTAATTCCAATCTGTGTAATCGATCAGCTATGTCCAAATTATAATTCTCATATAAATACTTTGATGGTAACATACAAACCCATGTTTCTGCTACCGCATATTTATTTATTACCTTATTTATTTTTGACTTTGTTAATTCACTGATAATATCAATTCCATCAGCTTCTAAATCATTTAACTCAAAATATGCCTTGATTATCTGAAGGTCTGTTGCATCGTTCCATGCTTGCTCTTGTACTAATTCTTTTAATGTAATCATTTTTCTCATCCTTGCTTATATAAACCATACCAGTTACATATCTTTCCATTTTTCAACCATTTCATCATGTCCTTCACTTGCCTGTGATTCTGTTGCATAAATATCACAATCTAAATCCATCCAATCTAATACTTTTCCATTTTTATCACTTGCGAAAACCATTGTCTCCCAACCGTGATCCAATGTAAAGCAGGTATCAATCCATACATATCCCATTGTTCTTGTTTTTACAGTTGTTGATTTTTTCATTTTTAAACTCATATCCTTATTCTTCAATCATAAAATACTGTTTTCATTTTCAAATTAATTCTTTTCTGAAATCTCCATAAAAGCTGTGCCATTTTCCAGAGATAATATCATAGATAGCTCCACCCTCGTATCCATCTGACAAATATTCCTTAACAGCTTTCTTAGCGTCTTTTAAATAATAATATGATTTCTTTTCTTCCAATCCTCCATCGGAATGACCATCGGTTACAACTTGATATCTTCCTTGCATATAATCAACCTCCAATTAAATTCGGTTTTCATTTACTTAATACTTTCCATTTATCAATATTTTCAGTATCAAAAAACGAATGTAATTCCTCTTCTGATAATGGTGTAATTCCATAAACACCATCATATCCAAATTTTTTCAAATCGTCTTTTATAAACTCTTCTGCCTCTTCAAAAGTTGGATAGTGATCTGCTTTGATTGCTATACTATACTCCGTATCAATAAGACCTCTATTGATTTCACATCCATTTTTTGTGCCATTTCTAATTTCTTCTTCTGTTGCCTTTACTCCGCAATTTAATTCGTAATATTTAATATTCATAATATTCCTCCCAATCCTTTCTACTTAACGACTCCCATAATTCAAAAATCATTTTTTCACACGCTTCCATATCCTCATAAACATCTTTCATATCATATGGTGCGCCATTTGTTCCATGTCCTGTATTATCTAGCCACAAATAAGCCTCATAGCTGCAATCATAATTATCATAATAATCTTTAATGTTATTTAATAGTACGTATACATTATTATCTTCCATTTCTGCTTCAAAATTGAAATCTCGACCTGCCGGACTATATTTAGAAAATTCATAAGAAAAATTATCTCCGTCATTTGATTCAACATCAACTTTCCATCCGTTTTCTTCTGCGATTTCTACAATTCTATCTCTTATGGCTTGTAATTTGTTCATACAATCAACCTCCAATTAATCCTATCGTTCACTAAATAGAAAGTTCCCCACTTATATGTTCAAACGCTTTTGCTAATTCGCTGATTCCTTTGTAATTCCATTCAATATTTATTCCACAACAAGGACATTGTGGAGTTCCTTTTGGAAAAGAAAATCTCTTAAACTGTTCATCATCGTCCATTACTTCATTCGGATATGACTTTGACAAATTCTCACATAATTGACAACTGTATTTTATATTCTCCGGTTCACCGTCTTCTTCATAATGATGCTCGATAGGTCTTAACGAAACTTTTTGATTATGAACATATTTTCCACCATGTACTTTAAACAATACACTACTACTCATTAATTCCATATAATTTCTACCTCCAATCAATTATCAATATCTTTTATAATCCTTTTCCCAAAATACTTCTCCGTTAGTATCAATAAATTTCTGAATAATTTCTTCCGCTCTTTCTTTTGTGACAATTTTACTTTCATATTCCCAATCACAATATGGATGATTCTCAAAAGAACATTCAGCAACAAGTTCATCAAGCTGTCCTAAAGGCAACTCGTAAGATTCTTCCATTGCCTTTATGCTATCGTAGAAACCACAAATTGCCAATTCAATATCATTAAATGACATTTCTTTTAAATCTTCTGTATTCGCCACTACACAATATTCATTATCTCCATCCATCCAAATTGCCTGAATTAATAAAAATTTTCTTTCTCCCAAATCTTTCCGGCATTGCATACAATCATCATCTGTTGCTACAAAACCGTTTCTCATTTCTAGCATAATTAGTCACCTCTGTTCTATCCACAATAGTACACATTGCAGTAATCAAGTACCTTATAGATATTTACATTGTATTTTTCTATTTCTTCATTCGTAATCAATGGTTCGTTAGAATAACTATCCATTATTCTTGATTCATCTCCATTGTATTCGCAAGCATACCACCCATCATTATAGGAATCCATTTCTAAATCATTATCTCCAGATACATAGCTCTCAGCAGCTTGTATATTCTCGATCAATTCAAGTTCCCTTTTATTAAAACCACTTTTATTCATAATTCCACCTCCGATCAATCTTCATAATTAACTCTGTACATTTCCTCATATTCTTCCGATAAACTTCTCAATACATCTTTATAAATGTAAAGCTGATTGTTTCCCAAATAATTATATAGTCCTATTTCTGTATCAAAGAATTCCTCAACGGCTGTCGAATTCGCCCATCTGTCAAAAGATACCAACGCAGCTACTCGTAACATCCATTTTCCATTTGTTCCGTTGTGTGATTCTACAACCAGGAATAAAATCGTATCTGTTTTCGCTTGTAGTGTGGTTTCATATTCATCGACTTCATAGCCATTATCTTTAAACCAATTCTTTATAATATCTATAAGATACACCTCCTAACGAAACATGCTTTCATCGTGTTATATAAACTACAACACCAGACGGAAGTTCTATATAATTTTCATTATCTCTTAAACTGTTTTTAAATAATTCAAAATCAAAATACGCTTCATTCATATCATTTACAAATCCAAGAGATCTAGCAGTCTCTTCTGCTGCATTTTCAAAATTACTATAAATTGCATTGATCGACATGATTTCATCAGCATATGTATTTATAATTTCTATGCAATCTTCGTTGCTTAATTCTCTATATTCATCTTGAAGTTCGTTGATATAGTCCTCTAGTGCTGCGTCAACCTTAGTTTTATATTTTGAATAAATATCTTTAAACATATTATTCTCCTCTCTTTCTGCTTTGAAATGTGCTTTTCATCGTTTTCTATATTTTGTTTCCGTATAAGCTTCATAGCCTTCTTCTACATTATACCTATGACTAAGTTGCTCATATTCCTTTACTTTCTGTTCAATTTCCTCATCTGTAGCATCATCATCTACATAAAACTCATAATCGTAACAACCTAATGCTCTTACACTAATATATCCTGATACTTTTTTCATTTAATTTTCACCATCCTTTTGAAATTTCCGTTTCATCAATTATCTTCTCTTGCACACAATGTGTATAGTTCTGCATCAAGCACAACTTCACCACAATCCTCACACTCTAAACATACATCTTCCGGTTCATTCCAATCTCCGTATGATACAATATTCACCTTATGTCCTCTATGTTTCTTTAATTCGTTCCATAAAATCATATTCATATCATCCATATTACTTCCTCCTAATACTTTCCGTTTCATTACAACTTATAGTCTCTGCATAAATCCAACACTGTATCAATAATATTCTGTACGGAATCAATTCCATACCCACTTAACACATCAAATGAAGTATTGTCAGATGCGTATACTAAATCACAATAATGACACCATCCATCTTCTTCGTTATTAACAAATGTAATCTCAAGATTCACTTCGTTTGTTAATGGATATTGCCAAGCTCTATCATCAAATGATGTTGGTCTATTCCCATTTCCGTCCCAAATGTCAGGATTCATATCTTTTAAATACTCTGATACTATTTCAGTTGCTTTTTCTTTTGTCATTTGAATCGCTCACTTTCCATTTAATTATCTTTACTTAAATATAAAATTAATAATTCCAATATATATTATTGCTGCAACTAAACAGATCAATAATCCTTCTACAGAACAAATCTTAATTCCAAATCTGTTTAATACTTCTCTTAAAAGCATTCCACCAGCTAAACATGCAAATCCATTTAAAAATTCCATCATTATCTACTCTCTTTTCTAAACTACTAAACTTGCAAGTAATTTTCTATTCTCCGGTGTATCAATATAAGCTGCTGAATTTTCATCATCAAATTCCATATCATGTATAATTTTGATTCCGTCTTTTTCAGCCTGTTCAGCAGCTTCAGCATCACTATTGAATATCATCATACAATCAAGTCTCTCTATATGTTTTGCACCATTTCCAAAATCAGATGTAAAAATTCCATATCCTCTTTCTGCATCTTCTCTTGTAAATCCACCATTTTTCACAGCTTCTGTAATTAACTCTTCTTTCGCTGTTCCCGTGTTATATGTTTTTCCATCAATAATCTTTTTCATGTATAATCATCTTCCTTTTCGTTTTGAAATCATCGTTTCATTTTGTTACAATGTGGAAAATTTTTCATAACTGTTGATTCTTTCTAATTCCCTACACAAAGAACCATCTGTTACATAGATATTTCCTGTGTCGTCTACCCATTTTCCTTCTTTTGCAGTGCTAATATTGACTAAATTAGAATAATCTTTGTCTTTTGACGCATCGTATTCCTCGTCTTTGTAAATATGAAGAACCAAATCATTATTCTTGCCAAACTCAAACACTTCTAATTTTTCATTTGCAGCAAGGTCATTACAATAATCAATAATTGTATCAATATTTGGTCTATTTAATTGATATATTGCCATAACATTTTTCCTCCAATCTCCTTATCTGTTGAAAATCTTGTTTCATTAATCTCTTAAATGGTCGCTACCAGTAAAGATATTCTCACTTTCCATTTCACAACAACCCTTAGATCTATTGGTTTCTCCATTATCTTTCCATGAAATATATCCACCATAATGATACTTAACTGCTCTTGTCGCTTTATTCCATGAATGCTGAATTTCCTCATGAGTTTTTACATATTCATTCCACAATTCTTTTGCATTATCTAATGATTCAGCAACAACTAGATAATGAAACTCAACACAATATCCATCTGCTGTCCATCTAACTATAAATTCTTTCATAATTTCCACATCTCCATTTCTATACTAAATCATCAATCTCAATCACATCTGGATTATCACCAAACCACGAATCATTTTCCGCAATCTTTTCCAATTCAACGAAATCTCTTTCAGAATTAAAACAATCATTGTGTTTTAAATAAGCTGCTTTTACTTTTTCTCTTGCATCTTCATAAGATTCTGCCTTTACGATTCCAACAGCCAATTCTTCAATTCTGTATACGTATAAATTTGTAATATCCATGTATATCACTTTCCAATCTCAAACAATTCGTCACCAGAAAAATCACCCATATCTTGTAAAACAGCATGAGCAAATTCTTCTGCATATTCCGACCATAATTTATCTTGTAATTCTTCTGGATTTAATCCACAAAGTTTATAACATTCTATAAATTTCTCCATAATATTTTTCATTCTATATTCATATTCTTGTTCAATCGTGTGAATGTGCATAACTTATACCTCCTACATTTCCAATTCACCATAAGGAAATCCGTATCTTTTCAAAAATTCTTCCTGCTCGTCCTTATATCCCTCCAACAAATCATTCAAATCTAAATGCTGCCAATCAACATAATCGAAAAGACTTTCCGCAAGATTTACATGACCTTGTGCTTCTTCTAGGAAATCATTTGTTGTATAGCAGTTGTTTAGTACATTTTTGATTTCCATTTCTGTTAGAAAATCCGTATCAATATCAATGTCATTTAAGAATATATCTGGAATATAGATAATATTCTCCGCATTCTCTAAATCGAATTTCCCTTTATAGATGATACAATCTTGACCATCTGAAAATTCAAACAGATCTTTCAGACGTTTTCCACATTCAAGTTCTTTTCTAAGGATTTCTCTTGTCATTCCATTCATTTATTTATCCTCCAATCTAACTTTGTAATTCTTCTATCGTTTTACACAATCTGATCAATACAATTTTGATTGGATTGTCATTACTTATTTGTGACAAGCTATCATAAAGAAGATTTTCAGCTTCATCTCTGTTCTCTTCATCGTCATATCCATCAGATAAGCAATCAACAACTTTTTCTGCAAGTTCCCTTGCGTTCACCCTGATCACTCCATTTCTATACTAAATTCGCTTTTGAGAAGATCGACAAAATCAGGATCTCTCTTTATATATTCTCTTAAAAATAAATCAGGATTGCATGGCGCAATCCTGAAATGTAAATCCTCTCTTATATCATCATCCATATATGATGCTATTGTATCCATTAAATCTTGTTTTAATATAAAACTTTCTCCATACCGTTTCATATCACACCTCTTTATAGTCTTCCAACAATTCTTTCAAATTACATTTTCTCCACCGATGCAACGATCCATCACCAGTGTAGTTCCGCACAATTCCAACCTTTCGACCTGCAACCTTCTGATTATGTTCTATATACTGACGAACAGAATTGTGGTAGTGTCCATCGTTATGCACTTCTATATATTTTTGTCTATTTCTCTTGTTCTGATATATCTTTACTTCCATATTAATATCCCTCCAATCGTTTCCATCCACCGTCAATCTTTTCCCATGCAGTAGGGTTTAAACTATACAGTTCCATTTTAAATAACTCATCATACTTTTTATCCATCTGCTCTTTAGTATCGAACAGTTCTTCATGATTTAAGTTCCCCTCTGTCAGTACCTATTAAATCATAAATTCTTAACTTGTACATATTTTCTCCTTTACACATTCTGCAAACAATTTACATATCATTTTCTTGTTTCTATATGTTCTCCGTTTCCGTGTTATCTTATCTATGACAGTAATGCTTAGTTCCTTTGTAAGAGGATTTTGATTAAGCACTGTCTGCTTTCCGTTTTCATCTTTTAGTAACATCGTTATCACTCCTTCTTTTAAATATTTCCAAGAATCCACTGTTCTGCAAAATCAAGCACTGTTTCAGGAAGGTTAGGTTCTTCACTGTAATTGAATGTATTTCCAACAAGCGTTGTTTCGACTTCTGTTTCTTCTTGATATATAATTTTATACGTCTTTAAATTACCGATTTCTCTTACCAATTCAACTCTCAATACATTAATTCCCACTTTTATTCCTCACTTTCCATTGCTAATTCAATCAGTTCATAAACTTCATCCTTGTTATCTAACATGAATTTTTCAAAACCTTCGACATCATTTTCTCTTCCGTCAATTAATTTTCCTTCATCATCACGAATCCAACGTTCCCACATTGAATCTTCAATGATATTTGCGTTAATTCGTTTTCCTTTATATTCAATTTCAGGATCATTCCATTCGCCATGCCATGTAAATCCGATGTCATCAATTCCATACCAGTTCGGAAGTTCTTTCATTTTTCCAAACAACATTCCATCAATGCTATTTTCTCTTTCCAATGTACTAATCATATTTTTCACCTTCAGCAACTATAGCATACCAATCTAAAAGTAATCCCATGACAGTCTCTTGTAAAATTCATATCATTTCTTTCTGCTTCTTTTCCGCACACTGGACAAATTCTCATATCTTTTTCTTCCATATTTTTATTCCTTTCTATTGTATATTTCTCTATCTTCCGTTCTTGAAATCGTTCTTTCATCAGATGTTGTACAATCTATAATTCCAAAATATTTATCATTGAATCCTTATAAATCTGTTTCCCGTCTGTTCTTATTTCTTTTACAAATTCTACAAGTGGAATTCTTTTATTTCTTTCCATTTGCCATGAATACATCTGTATCCAATCACTTAATAAGTTAAACATCGAATAATTACAGAATGGACAACCCTTTGGTTTTACCTTTTCCAAAAGTTCTTTTGTCTTTGTCAATATTGATACATGAGTTGTGCCATTAAAATCAACTATAATATAGTTGCCTTCCATTTACATCACTCCCTTATGCTGTCACAAATACTTCATTTCCATTTGTATCAAAATATCTTTCGTGAAATTTTCCATCCACATAATCAATATTTCTTCTAACATCTTCGCAACCTGTAATAAGTTCTGCATATCTCTGATCTGCCAAAACTTGCCAGCTTTTAATTCCGTGGTCACTCTTTACATTCTTAACAAGTTTACGAGCTTCATCATAAAATGTTTCAGCATTTGTAAGTTTATTCAGTTTATCAATTCTCGCATAATCTCTCTTTTCAAAAGCAAATTTATATGTCATATTCACTCGCTCCTTTTAAACCACTCAAATTTATTTGTTACACAATTCCATCTAATAAATCCATTTTTATCTTCTCTTATATTTTCACGATTTTCTAATATACATTTGAGCAATTCTTTTGCTAATTTGTCATTCAGTCGTTTTTTATGACATTTCAAATCATTGTTAACATAGTCAAACACTTCAGAAATATCTTGAATTGCCTTAGTATATCCTCTGATAAAATCACCAGATAATTTTTCAATTATCATAACTATTCCTCCATTGTGTAATACAAATATTTGTATCTTGTATCATCCACATTTCCATTCCAATCAATATCAAGCCATTTT
>OJAC01000164.1_pt1 | contig 62968 bp, 42 predicted proteins | sample 1588701 | NCBI WGS metagenome assembly OJAC01 (sample SAMN03283256) | human gut metagenome | biome: human-associated habitat; material: feces | host: Homo sapiens | place: USA | collected 2013 | reverse complement strand
TCTGCAGGCCCGCGGCGACGCCGGAGACGGTGCACAGGATGAGGTAGATGAATCCGGCCTGTTGGCTTTGCGAGAGCTCTTCCTTGTCCACCTTCTTGCGCAGCGACTTGAGCGCCAGCACCTGAGTGACGGACAGCGCGTCCACGTATGGGGAGCGGATGCGGATGGCCTGGCCGAGCACGTGGCGGTGCTGCAGCGGCCACTTGTCGCCCACGATGGCCAGAACCCACTTGCGGGTGAGCTCCATCTCGTTGAGCACCTTCTCATTGAGGTCCTCGCGGTCGCCGAGGGCAAGGTACATCCTGGCGATGCGCTCATCCGTCTTGGCGATGGACATCTCGATGTTGTCGATGAAGGTGGAGAACAGCGGCCATTCCTCGTAAGCCTGACGCATGGTCTCCAGATCGCCGAACTTCTCGCATGCGGTGCCGAGACCGTACCAGGCGGCCAGGTTGATGCGGGCCTGAGCCCAGGAGAAGATCCACGGAATCGTGCGCAGGTCGTCGAGCGACTTGGCGCCGAGGCCACGCTTGGCCGGGCGGGAGCCGATCGGCAGCAGGCCGATTTCGGTCAGCGGCGTAACGATCGAGAACCACGGGGCAAAGCCGTCGGTGTTCAACAGGTCGAGGAAGCGGTTGTGCGCGGCCTCGTCGAGCTGAGCGGCCATGTCGGCATACTTCTCGGTCATCTCGGTGTTGCGCTTCTCCACGCTCGGCGCGGACTGCAGCAAGGTCGCCGCAGCCACGGACTCGACGTGGCGGATGGCCAGCACCGGGTTGCCGTAACGGGCGAAGATGACCTCGCCCTGCTCGGTGAGCTTGAAGCGGCACTTGACGGAACCGACCGGCTGGGCGAGCACCGCACGGTTGGCGGGGCCGCCGCCACGACCTACGGCGCCGCCACGGCCATGGAACAGGGTCAGATCGATGTCGTGCGACTCAGCCCATTTGGCGATGCGCTCCTGAGCGGAGTGCAGGGCCAGCGTGGCGGAGGTCGGGCCGGCGTCCTTCGAGGAGTCGGAGTAACCGAGCATGACCTCGAGCTTGTTGCCGGTGGCCTTCAGACGAGCCTGAACCTCGGGGATCTTGATCATTTCCTCGAGCACGTCCACCGAGTTCTGCAGATCCTCAAGCTGCTCGAACAGCGGGATCACGTCGATGGTGGGCACGTCCTCCGGGTGGGAGAAGGCCAAGCGGTTGAGCTCGTAGACATCCTTGATGTTCTGGGCACTCTTGGTGAAGGAGATGATGTAGCGGCGGGCGGCCTTGAGGCCGTTGCGCTTCTGGATGGCACCGAGGGCGCGGAAGGTGTCGAGCACCTCGTGCGTCATCGGCTGCAGTTCGCCGCGCTCGCCGTGCAGGCCGTGCTCGCGGATATCCGCAAGGGCGCGGGCGTGCACCACGGAGTGCTGACGGAACTCCATCTCCACCATGTGGAAGCCGAAGGTCTCGGTCTGCCAGATCAGATCCTGCAGCGGGCCGTAAGCGGAACGCTTGGCACCGGCGGCGGCCAGCGAACGCTGGACCACCTTGAGGTCGGCGAGGAAGTCGTCGCAGGAGTGGTACATGAGGTCGGCGTCGCGCTCGATGGTGTAGTGCAGACGGTCGGCCATCACCAGCATGACCGCGCGGTGCATCTCCTTGGTGGAGATCAGGGCGGCCTTGTCGGTCAGACGCTCGCTCATTTCCTTCTGGTGGCTCCAGAGGCTCTTGAGCTCGGCGCTCGGCAGCGTGGTCTCGGCTTCCATCGTGAGGTTGCGGCCCACGGTGCGGGTGGCTTGCTCAAGGGCGGCGATCACGTGATCGGAGAACTTGCGGGCCACGGCGCGGCTCACCTTGGCGGTGACGTTCGGGTTGCCGTCGCGGTCGGAACCGATCCAGCTGCCCGGGTGGAAGAACGCGGGGCAAGCGGGCTCGACGAGACCGGCCTTATCGCCCAGGACCCAGTCGTCGAAGCGACGGTAAACCTTGGGGATGGTGTTGAACAGCGTGTTGTCGAAGATGTCGAGAATCGTGTCCGCTTCCTCAACCGGGGTCGGCTTCTTCAGCGCGATTGGAGAAGTGCGGAACAGGGCGTCGATTTCGTTGTAGAGACGGCGCAGGCATTCCTTCTTATCCGAGCCGCCGAGGCGCTTGTACTCCTCAAGCAATTCGGAAACGCGGCGAATCTTGCCTTCCACGGCCTTACGACGGGCCTCAGTGGGGTGCGCCGTGAAGACGGGGTGGAATTCGAGCTGGTTGAGCAGTTCCTTGGCCTTGGCCGGGCCAGTCTCATTGATGAGCTGGTGGTAAGCGACGGTGAGCTCGTTGATCGGGTCGACCGCCTGGTCAACGGGCACGTTGTTCTCGCGCTCGTGGAGCACGGAAACGCGGTAGTTCTCCTCGGACAGGTTTGCCAGATGGAAATACGTGGCGAACGCGCGGGCCAGCAGCTGGGCGTCGTGCAACGTCATGTTGTCGATGACGTTCACGGCCTCCTTCAGGCCATCCTGGTCGGGGTTCGGATCCTTCAGCTCGGCGAAATGCTCGGCGCTGGCCTCCACCGCGTAATGACGCACGGTGTCGAACGTAGACAGCAGTTCGGGGTTGTATTCGCCCAGTACGTTACGCAGGATCTCAAGACACAGATCCATGTCGTACTTCAGGCTTTCGGGAAGATCATGCTCCTCCGGGCCCTTTCGGCCGGTCCCGGTAGTGACGATGGCGGCGTCAGCGGGAGTGATCTGTTCTTCAGGTGTTGCCATATAACCTCCTTTGCCGAATAACAGGTTGCTCGGTCTACTGGTCGTCTGCGGCTCCTCCGCAGTTGTTGAGACCAGTCGTTGCGAGCCCACAGCCCATATTCAACGTGGTTGTTGTGTGGGCAATAGTGTATCCCCGCGAAATCGCTTTTTACGTTACGAAGTCCATATAGTGCGCCAAGTTGTCCACCTATAGAGACCGAATATCAGACAGCATATGAGACACTGTCCGATTCGCGGAAGATTTGAGCGCCTTACGATTGCTGGCGGGGAAGGCAGGGAGTAGTAATGAAGGATGTGAGCGAACAGAAGAAAAAAAGTGCGCCCGAAGCGAAAGGCGCAACGGCTGTACGTAAATTCCACACCCACTCCATTCCGCTGGACATGGAAGATATTGCACGCGATTGGGAAAAACCGGTGGTGGACGCCGGTATCGCCGCCAAAGCCAGCGTGATTGTACGAGTCGGCATGCTGGACCTGGGAGCCGGCACCGGCTCCTTCCGCGTGCGTGAGATGATGCACCGCATCGCCTACCCGCTGGGCGTGCACGTACGCGCCGACGTGAACCTGACGGATATCGAGGCCACCTGCACGGATGGTCGTAACCGCATCACCGAAGTCGTGGATTTGCCGACCACCGGCGTGAACACCGAACGTATCTGGCTGCTGGAACATTTCGCCGACTGGTTCTCCGTGAATCTCGGCAAGGGGTCGATGTATCACGTCGATTCGCAACTGTCCGATGGCGTGGTCAAGCATTTGGACGAACGTGACGCTTCGCAGTATTCGGCCGATCTGGCCAAGCGCCTGCGCGAACGTGCCAAGGTCGAGGCTGAGGCGGCCAACGGCAGCGTGGACGAGGCGCTGGATCTTGCGTCGAAAACCAAGGTACTCGTGACCTCCGTGGCCAAGTCCTTGGACGATGACAATGAAGAAGCCCACCGACTTTTGGCGGACAGCGCGGAAGTCACTCCGGTCGAAGACAAAGCGGCCGAAGAGAAGGCCTACGACGATGCCGAAGTGTTTACCGGTGACTCCAATGAGTCGGTTGAATCGGCGAACGCGGCGAACGGCGCAACCGCCGAAAGCCCTGCTGCAAGCAGTACGAAGCGTAAGAATCGCGTGCCCAAGGAATACGCCGAACACTTCAACGAGCGCTCCGACGAAGAGAAGGCCAAGGGCGGTATCACCGTGCGGCAGGCGCACGAGCGACTCGATCTGATTGAGCGCCGCAAGCCGCTGTACAAGCCGTGGTTCTCCGGTCTGGCCTCCGCCCTGGCCTGCGCGGCCTTCGTGTTCCTGCTCGGCGGTGGCCCATACGACATGATCGGTGCGTTCGTGGGCGCGGGCCTTGGCCAGTGGATGCGTCGCCGGCTGTTTGCATACCATCTGAACCAGTTCTTCGTCACCTTTGTGTGCGTGGCCGCGGCGGCGCTCGCCTGCACCGGCACCCTGCGACTCATCGGCATTTTCGACCCAGTCGCGCTCTCGCACGATACGGCCTACATCGGCGCCATGCTGTTCGTGATCCCCGGTTTCCCGCTCATCACCGGCGGACTCGACATGGCGAAAATCGACTTCCCCTCGGGCATCCAGCGCGTGGCGTACGTGCTGTGCATCATCCTGATGGCCACGCTGGCAGGCTGGGCCGTGGCCGTGATGGTGCACCTGCACCCGGAAGGCTTTGAGCCACTGGGGCTTGACCCGTGGGTCAACGGATTGCTGCGATTCGTGGCGGCGTTCGTCGGCGTGTGGGGCTTCTCCGTGCTGTTCAATTCGCCGCAGCGCATGTGCCTGACCGCCGCCCTGATCGGTGCGATCACGGACACGCTGCGCTTGGAATTGCAAGACTTCAACGTGGCACCCGAGATGGCTACCTTCATCGGCGCGTTCCTGGCGGGCATTCTGGCATCGGCGTGGCGTTCATCCGTGCGACGTGGCTGGCTACCGCCGCACCTCGGCTACCCGCGCATCTGCCTGACCGTGCCGTCGATCGTGATCATGGTGCCCGGTCTGTATATGTACCGTGCCATGTGGTACCTCGGCAGCTTCCAGACCATGAATGCGCTGGACTGGGCGTTCCGTGCGTTCATGGTGATTATCTGTCTGCCGATCGGTTTGGCGATGGCCCGCGTGGTGACCGACAAGTCCTGGCGCTACGACATCTGACCGTCATCTTGGCTCCCCTCAGGTGAGGGGAGCTCGGATAAAACAGCGTCTCAGTATGGAAACGGTGGAAGGTGCTTGAGCCCTTGTATTCACTACCATCAGGCGAAGTGCGTTGCGGCCGTATTCACGGCTGTGACGGTCTGTATGACGCCGCTCCGGCGTCAATCGCATATCAGCACGCATATCAGCACATAGTTCTGCCATGGCGGTAGCCGCTTGGCGTCATGATTGGGGAGGTGTCGCAGTTGGCCAACGATTTCTGGATTCTGCTGGCCATGGTCATCTATTTTGCGGCCATGCTGTCCATCGGATTCATCTACTCCAAACGCTCCAACTCCTCCTCCAAGGAATACTTTGCGGGCGGGCGCGGCGTGGGGCCGTGGCTCACGGCCCTGAGCGCCGAAGCCTCCGACATGAGCGGCTGGCTGCTGATGGGCCTGCCGGGCCTGGCCTACTTCACCGGCGCGGCCGACCCGATGTGGACCGCCATCGGCCTGGCGCTCGGCACCTATCTCAACTGGAAGCTTGTGGCCCGGCGACTGCGCCGCTACTCGGTAGTGGCCGGCGATGCCATCACCATTCCTGACTTCTTCGCCAAGCGTTTCCATGACAAGAAGGGCGTGGTCTCCACCATCGCGGCCGTGATCATCCTGGTGTTCTTCAGCGTGTACGTGGGCAGCTGCTTCGTGACCGTGGGCAAGCTGTTCGCCACGTTGTTCGGTTTCGACTACCACGTCATGATGATCATCGGCGCGGTGGTCGTGTTCGTCTACACCGTGGTGGGCGGCTACTTGTCCGTGGTGATGACCGACTTCATTCAAGGCATGCTCATGTTCTTCGCGCTCGCGGTGGTGTTCATCGGCACCGTGGCCAGCGCGGGCGGCATCGACAACACCGTGGAATTCCTGCGTGCCATCCCCGGCTACCTGTCCGGCACGCAGGTGGCCGCGCCCAAGCTGGACCCGGCCACCGGCCAGCAGCTCGTCGAGGCGGGCAAAGCCGTGTTCGGCGCGCCCTCCGACTACGGCATCATCACCATCATCTCCATGCTGGCGTGGGGCCTGGGTTACTTCGGTATGCCGCAGGTGCTGGTGCGCTTCCTGTCCATCCGCAGCGTGGAAGAAGTGCGCAAGTCCCGAATCATCGCCACCTCCTGGTGCGTGATTTCGCTGGGTTGCGCAGTGTGCATCGGCTTGGTGGGGCGTGCGATGATGCCCACCGAACTGCTGACCTCCACCGATGCGGAAACCATCTTCATCGTGCTGGCGCAGACCCTGCTGCCGAGCTTCATGTGCGGCGTGGTGGTCTCCGGCATTTTCGCGGCCTCGATGAGCTCCAGCTCCTCGTATCTGATCATCGGCGCTTCGGCCATGGGCGAGAACATCTTCCGCGGGCTGCTGCACCGCAAGGCCACCGACAAGCAGGTCATGATTGTGGCCAGGGTCACGCTGGTGGTCATGTTCCTGTTCGGCATTCTGGTGGCATACGACCAGAACTCGTCGATCTTCCAGGTGGTGTCTTACGCGTGGGCCGGGCTTGGTGCCTCATTCGGCCCGTTGATGCTGTGCTCGCTATACTGGCGTCGCGCCAACAAGGCCGGCGCCGTGGCCGGCATGCTGTCCGGCACGGCGGCCGTGCTGATCTGGCACAACCTCGTCAAGCCCTTGGGCGGCGTATTCGCCATCTATGAGCTGCTGCCGGCGTTCATCATTTCGCTGCTGTTCATCGTGGTGGTTTCGTTGCTGACCGCCAAGCCGAACAAGCGCATGCTCTACGAATTCGACCACTACATGGACGATCCGCTGCCCGGCACCCTGCCGTCCGGCACCGTGCTCGTCGACGAGCCCATGGAAGCCATGGAGTCCGAGGTCCGCAGCGGCAAATGACACGTGCCTGCTGTGCGGTCGGCTCGTATGGCAGAGGAGTGGCTTTTTTGTGGTTCGGCAGGAACCATTGAGGCCAAAACGGACTTCGAGGGGCTGATTTGACGTTCTGGAGAGATCTACTTCCGTTTCAAGGGGCTGATGCCTGAGTAGACGCGGCTCCAAAACGGCGGAATGGCGTTGACGTAAGGGCATTGATACACGTGGTCTACCGGATGATCAGCCCCTTGAAACGGAAGTAGACCTCCGGCGGAGGCCAAATCAGCCCCTTGAAATGGGTTTTGAATACCGTAGCGCGGTGCGGACGGTGCGGACTGACTCTACCGGGCTTATTATTCCTGCGTCGTCGGAATAATTGGCAGCAGAGGCTCGAATTTCAGCCGTTTGTACAGTGGAATACGGCGTAGCTTTCGGACATCGCTAATTTGCTGGGTAGTTTGCCGCATCGTGAGCTGGACCGTTTTGCCCGTAACCTCCTGTATCCTTTCGGCAACTCTTCGGGCAAGGGCCTCTTCTCCCGCTTCGTCGCCAATATCTAATTTGGTGACTTGAATGTACTTCCAGCCAGCATCTTCGATCATCTGGCGGCGTCTCGCGTCATTCAGCCATTGCCCGGCATGATGAGAGCCTTCGTATTCGATACATATCTTGAATTCAGGGTATGCAAGATCGAGATATATGGGTCTGGTGTTGTTTCCTACGAATATTGGATAATTCACCTGCGGGCAATTCAGACCGTATTTCAAGAGAACCAAACGAGTTCGTGTTTCCATGGAGGAATCTGTGCCCGCGCGCGCCAAAAGTAGGGCGCGACGGCATTTGTTATACCCGCGGAACAAATACGAATTGGTGCCATTCTCTTTGTCGGCTCGCACCTGGGCCTCGGCCTCATCGAGATACAGAGAAAGGGCGTCGATGGTTGTTCTGCAGAGCCTTCGATCTCGTCGCATCATGGAATCAGCGAGAACGATGAGTTCTTCAAGTTCGAGATACGTGGAGAACATGGCCCATGTGCAAGCTGGTGAAGTGCATGTGAATTGTCCCTCGATTATGACCGTGTCTAGTGGAAAAGGCCATACAACCACTTTGACCCCCACAATGTGCCGTTTGTCATTGGCGTGTGGAACCGCAACAATGGTTGTAGTTGCAAGGCCTCTGTGTTTGCTTGATATGCGGGGTACTTCAATTGACAAAAGCTCCAACGCTGTTGTCAGGGCATAGGGTGGGCGCCATGCGCTTCGTCGTTGAACATCTGCGCACGTCTGCATTCGTTGGTACTTCTGCATTGTCAGCTCGGTCAATGCCGTTGAGCTACCCATGATGATCACCCCTTCGTGATGTTCGCTTTGTCCTCGCAGTGTAGAGTCCGGCTACCGGCCCTGTCTACCGCCCCAATTTTTCGGTGGATAAATGTGGATAAGTCGGTGGATAAACTATGGGTGTTCATCGCAGTTGCAGGCCATCCCGCAATTACATGGAACGTAGGGGTTTGCAGGCAGCCAGCGGGAATCGCCGTCGACGGCGCGATTCAACTTGGACGAATCTCCATGGCGTTCATGCAAAGGTGGCATGATGGCCGGTATGAGTAGCTTGGTGCGTATTGTCAATGCCGGTGTTCCGGGGTCTCAGGACCGCGTGGATGTGGTGCTTCGCGATGGGGTTGTTGCGTCTGTCGGCCCTGCTGGAACGGTCTCGGCTTCGGACAGCACGATGCAGACTAAGGCGCATACGACATCGTTGGAATACGCGACGAATGCCATTGCTTCTGGCAGCGTCTCAATCCCAACGTCGGCCGCCGCACCCGCCGACGAAACCACCATCGACGCCGACGGCCTGTGGGTTATTCCCGGCCTGTGGGACTGCCACACGCACTTCACGCAATGGGCTAAGACGCTGGGCCGACTGGACCTCATCAATGCCCGTTCCGCCGCCGAAGCGATGGACATGTTGCGCCGTCATCTGGATGAGCGCCGCGCCGCCGACACGCTTGACCCAGATGCCTTCGTGGTGGGCATGCGATTCCGTCACTCGCTGTGGGCCGACGACGAGCAGCCCACACTGGCCGCAATTGACGCCGTGACCGGCGAACAGCCGGTGGCCCTCTCCAGCGCGGACATGCACTGCGGATGGGTGAATTCCGCCGCGGCCCGCAGGCTTGGCGTACATGTGGACGAATCCGGTCTGGTCGGTGAACTCGAATGGTTCAACGCCTACACCGCCTTCGACAAGGCGCCGGGCGCTGCTGAAGAGACTGACCGTCTGCTGCGCGAGGCCGAACAGGACGCCGCAAGCAAGGGCGTGGTGGGCATCCGCGATTATGAAATGGCCGAAAACATCGATACATGGATCAATCGTTTCGCGGCCGGCATTAACGGTTTGCGCGTGGACGCCGGTGTATACCCCGAGCGGTTGCGAGCCGCCATTGACGCGGGTTGGCATACCGGCAAGGAATTGCCGGGCAGCGCCGGGCTTGGCCATGTGGGCGCCATGAAGCTCATCTCGGACGGATCGCTCAACACCCGCTCCGCCTACTGCTCCACGCCGTATTCGGGCATCGAGCCGCTGACGTATGGCACGCTGAGCTACACGCCGCAGCAAATCGAAGACTATATGCGCCTAGCCACCGAGCATGGCTTCGACATTGCCTGCCACGCCATTGGCGACGAAGCGAACACCATTGCGCTCAACGCAGTCGCCGCCACGCACGCACATGGATCGATCGAGCATGCGCAGATGCTCAAACCCGTCGATATCCCGCGTTTCGCCGAGCTGGGGCTCACGGCCAGCATCCAGCCGCAGCACGCCATGGATGACCGCGACGTCATCACCCGTTTCTGGGCCAACCCGGCCGGCATCCCTTATCCGTTCAGGGCCCTCCACGACGCCGGTACCACGCTGCGCATGGGCTCGGATGCGCCCGTGGCCCCGCTGGACCCGTGGCTGGCCATTTCCGCCGCCGTGCTCGGCACCGAAAGCTCTGACCGCGAGCCGTTCCAGCCCGAGCAGTGCCTCGATGTGCATACCTCGCTGGCAGCCTCGACCGCCACTGGCCGTGACCGCCTTGCATCCGGCGACCCGGCCGATGTGGTGTTGCTGGACGCCGACCCATACGCCGCCGATACTCCGGAAGCCATGCGCGCTATGCCGCAACACGTCGTAATGACATTGCTGTGCGGGGAGCGTACGTATTGATGCAAGCCATCGGCATGAAGTGAACAGAGGTCCGTCTTGATAGCCGCGTTGCACGGAAAAACAAGAAATCCGCCCCTCGAAGTGAAGATAGGACACAGCAGACACCGCAATACAAAAACGCCGTGTCAGTTGCCCAGTTGGGGCTGACACGGCGTCTTGCTACGAGCGGCGGGAAAATCAGTACTTCATGCCCATGGCCTCGCGCACCTGGTCGAGGGTCTCCTCGGCGATGGCGTTGGCGCGCTTGTTGCCGTCGTGCAGGATGTCACGAATGGAATCCATGTCCTTGGCCAGCTCGGCGCGGCGCTCGCGGTGCGGGGCCAGGAACTCGTTGACTGATTCGATGACGTATGCCTTGAGCGCGCCGGCGCCGGAATCACCGATCTCCTCGGCGATGTCCTTCGGGTCGCGGCCGGTCACCAGGCCGGCGGTGGTCAGCAGGGCGGAGACCTGCGGGCGGGCAACCGGGTCGAAGGTGATGCGGCGCTCGGAATCGGTCGGGCTCTTCTTGATGAGCTTGGCGGTTTCCTCGGCGGTGGCGCCCAGCATGATGGAGTTGCCGTACGACTTGCTCATCTTGCGGCCGTCGAGACCCGGAATCTCCGGTGCCTCAGACAGAATGGCGGCCGGCTCCGGGAACACCGGGTTCTTCTTGGCGTAACGCTCGTTGAAACGGCGGGCGATGGTGCGCGTGATTTCCACGTGCGGCAGGTTGTCCTTGCCGATCGGCACGACATTGGCCTTGCAGAAGAGGATGTCGCACGCCTGATGCACCGGGTAGGTGAGCAGCAGACCGGTCAGCGCGTGGCCGGACGCCTCCATCTCGGACTTCACGGTCGGGTTGCGGTGCAGCTCGGCCTCGGTGACCAAGGACAGGAACGGCAGCAGTAGCTGGTTCTCGGCCGGCACGGCGGAGTGGGTGAACATCATGGTCTTGTTCGGATCGATGCCGGCGGCCATGTAGTCGAGCACCAGGTTCAGCACGTTGTCTTGGATGTGCTCGGTGGTGTCGCGGTCGGTGATCACCTGGTAGTCGGCGATGATGATGTTCGTGTTGACGCCGCGCTCCTGCATGGCGACACGCTCACGGATCGAGCCGAAGTAGTGGCCGAGGTGCAGCCGGCCGGTCGGGCGGTCGCCGGTCAACATGGTGAAGGACGACGGCTTGGCCTCCAGCTTGGCGAGCGTTTCGTCCGAACGCTTTTTGGCCGCGAGGAAGCTCGCGCTCATCTCATTGCCTGCCGCTGTCAGTTGCTGCTCGTCGGTCATGCGAAAATCCTTTGAATATGCCCTAAATAAACGCTTTTTATGGTAAAAGTGTGAGCCGACAACGAACAAGCCACTATTAGTGGTACTCTCTATTGTTGATGAATCGAACAGCACAGTAATCGCAGGGGGTCAGATGGGCCGCGGACGTCAAAAAGCAAAACAGCAGAAAATTGCCCGAAAGCTCAAGTACCTGACCACCGATACCGACTACGATGAGCTGGCAAAAGAGCTGAGCGAGCAGGAGCCGGGAATGGGCTCTCCTGACCCGTTCGCCGACATCGATGACCAGTATGCGGACAAGGATGTGGATTCCGCTGCTGATGACCACGCTTCCGGTGCCGCCGAGGCAGCTCCCGCTACGCAGGAGGATGACCTCGACGAGTACGCCAAGTGGGCTGCCGAAGCCGCCGCAAAGGCGACCAGCGGCGAGTTCCCGGCCTCCGCGCCTGCCGCACCGAAGCCGGCCCCGCGCAAGCCGATTCCGATGCCCATGCCTTCCGCGCTCAAGCCCAAGAAGAGCTGAACGCCGGTCTTCTCGTAATAATCCCCTTGTGCTTGGTGAGCACAAGGGGATTTGTGGTTATGGCTGATGGTGCCGCCGCTGGTGGCTTACTTACGCTTCGCGCCTCACAGCGGCAGCAGGTCGCTCAGGTCGTCGCGCTCGCCGACCGCGCTGATGTGGCCGGCGTCCTTTTCCTCTGCCCATGTGGTGATGCCGCAGGCCAGCCGCAGCCAGACTTCCGGGTCCAGCTCGATGACGTCCGGCGGGGTCAGGTTATGCGGGTCCGATTCCGGGCCGTCCAAGATTTTGACCGCCCCCCACGGCGCGACACGCACCTCCACGCCAGGGCCGGGTGCGCGCCGCTCCAGCAGAAACAGCGAGTAGCGCACGGCCATCGCCCACACCGGGCGTGGCAAGACAGGGGAGACGGTCAGACGATGTGGTGTGTTGTCCGCCAGCTCCCGGGCCGCGGCACGCCATTGCACCAGCGCGTCATGCCCGCGTTTCAGGTCTTTTTCAAGAATTACTGCCATGTATCCCATCATGGCACCGGAGCCGGAAGATCTTCCATAATGCAAACGATGGCATACGGTGTGATGCGGAATATCGGGGCATGTGCTACGCTCTAAATGAGAACGTATGCAAGAACGCTCCGCCATCGTCGTTACGGAGAGTTCATGCTTACGTTTGTGCGACGATACCTATCGCGCGGCATAATAAACACGGGCACTTATCCCGGAAGGAAAGTCAGAATGACCGAAATCACCGCACCGAAGTCTCCTGTCACGGCGGAACAATTCGCCGACGAGATTCGTGAACAACTGAAATACACTCAGAACGTCACTACCGAGCAGGCTACCCCTGCTGACGTGTATGTCGCCGCATCCAAGGCCGTGCGCAACCACCTTGCCGACTCCTGGTTCAAGACCCAGGCCGACACCGTGAACGGCAACACCAAGGCCGTCGGCTACCTGTCCGCAGAATTCCTGATGGGTAAGCAGCTGCGCAACGCGCTGCTCAACGCCGGTCTGACCGAGCAGTTCGACAAGGCCGTGGAAGCCCTCGGCTTCAAGGTCCAGGACGTCGTCGACGCCGAATACGAGCCGGGCCTCGGCAACGGCGGCCTCGGCCGTCTGGCCGCCTGCTTCATCGACTCCCTCGCCTCGCTGGGCGTGCCGGCCTTCGGCTACGGCATCCAGTACAAGTACGGCATCTTCAAGCAGGAGTTCGACAAGGACGGCAAGCAGGTCGAAACCCCGGACTACTGGCTGGCCAACGAAGAGCCGTGGGGCCACATCGACTACAACCGCGACCAGAAGGTTTCCTTCGGCGGCAAGGTCGTCGAGAACGCCGACGGCACCAAGACCTGGCAGCCCGCATGGTCCGTGCGCGCCGTGCCGGTGGACTACCTGGTCCCCGGCTACAAGTCCGGCCGCGTGAACACCCTGCGCCTGTGGAGCGCCAAGAGCTACGACGAGTTCGATCTGCTCGCCTTCAACCGCTCCGAGTACATGGAAGCCGTGACCCCGCAGGTCAAGGCCGAGAACATCTCCAAGATTCTCTACCCGGAAGACTCCACCAAGGTCGGCAAGGAACTGCGCCTTGAGCAGCAGTACTTCTTCGTCTCCGCCTCCCTGCACGACGCCATCCGCGTCTTCTACCCGGGCCAGGACAAGCCGGATCTGACGACTTTCCCGAACAAGATCGTCTTCCAGCTCAACGACACCCACCCGGTGATCGGCATCCCCGAGCTCATGCGCATCCTCATCGATGAGTGCGGCTACGACTGGGATACCGCGTGGTCCATCACCACCAAGACCTTCAACTACACCTGCCACACCCTGCTGCCGGAGGCCCTTGAGGTCTGGCCGGCCAGCCTGATCGGCGAGCTGCTGCCGCGTCACCTTGAGATCATCGAGAAGATCAACGCGCAGTTCGAGGACGAGCTCAAGTCCAAGGGCGTCGACAAGAACACCATCAAGGACATGGCCATCTACACTGGCGACGCCGTGCGCATGGCCTACTTGGCCACCTACGGCGGCTCCCACGTCAACGGCGTGGCCGAGCTGCACTCCCAGCTCCTGAAGGACGTCACCCTCAAGAACTTCTCCGACGTCTACCCGGACAAGTTCACCAACGTGACCAACGGCGTGACTCCGCGTCGCTTCGTCAAGCTCGCCAACCCGCGCCTGTCCGACCTCATCACCGAGGGCCTGGGCACCGACAAGTGGGTCGCCGATCTGGAACTGCTCAAGGGCCTCGAGCCGCTGGCCAAGGACGATGAGTTCGTCAAGAAGTTCGCCGCCGTCAAGAAGGCCAACAAGCACGCATTCGTGGGCTTCGCCAAGGACCACTACGGCATCGATATCGACGAGAACACCCTGTTCAACACCATGGTCAAGCGTCTGCACGAGTACAAGCGCCAGTCTCTGAAGATTCTCGCCGTGATCTCCACCTACGCCGACATCAAGTCCGGCAAGGTCAAGGCCGAGGACATCACTCCGCGCACCGTGTTCTTCGGTGCCAAGGCCGCTCCGGGCTACTACCTGGCCAAGATGACCATCGAGCTGATCAACAACGTTTCCCGCGTGATCAGCAGCGATCCGGCCGTCAAGGGCAAGCTCGCCGTCCACATGCTGCCGAACTACAACATCGAGATGGCCCAGAACCTCATCCCGGCCACCGAGCTTGACGAGCAGATCTCCCAGGCCGGCAAGGAAGCTTCCGGTACCGGCAACATGAAGTTCGCTCTGAACGGCGCCCTGACCGTGGGTACGCTGGACGGCGCGAACGTCGAGATTCGTGAGCGCGTCGGCGCCGACAACTTCTTCCTCTTCGGCATGACGGTCGACGAGGTGGAAGCCCAGTACGCCAACGGCTACAATCCGGCCAAGTACTACGAGGCCGATCCGCGCCTGAAGCAGGCCATCGATCTGGTGGCCGACGGCACCTTCTCCAACGGCGACCGCAACGCCTACTCCCCGCTCGTGGCCGACTGGCTGACCAAGGACTGGTTCATGACCTTGGCCGACTTCTCCGCCTACATGGACATCCAGTCCGAGATCGAGGCCCTCTACGCTGATGAGCTCGAATGGAACCGCAAGGCCCTGCTCAACGTGGCCAACTCCGGCTACTTCAGCTCCGACCGCTCCATGGAAGACTATTTGGAACGTATCTGGCACACTGCTCCTCTGGCTGACTGAGTGAGCGAGTTGCTAGCGTGCGGTTTTCACGAAATCAGCCTTGACTTCGTGAAAACCGTACGCTGAGTTGGAGTAAGCGTGCGGTTTTCACGAAATGAACCTTGATTTCGTGAAGAACGTACGCTGAGCGCGACTCAGTGTACGGTTTTCACGAAGTAGGGCTTTATTTCGCGGAAACCGTACGCTGACTGAGCTACCTCTAGCCCCCTCTGATGAGGGGGATGTCAGCGAAGCTGACTGGGGGAGAGACTTCTCCCAGACGCCCAAGACATACAAGAAAGCCCCGCAATGATATATCGATCGACGATATATCATTGCGGGGCTTTCTTGTGTTGAAAGAAGAGAGGGGGTATCAGGCCTCGGCCGGAGCTTCGGCTGCGGGCTTGTCCTCATCCTCGGCCTTATTCAGACCCAGGTCGACCGGCGAGGAGCTGTTCTCCCACGGCTCCTCCCACGGATCGTAATCCGGGTTCTGCTGCTTGTAGATGTACAGGCCAACAAGCGCGGCGAGCAATCCGCCGAACAGCAGCGCGAAGAACTTCCAACCGTTAGAAGACTTGTTCTCCATGACGGCTCCTTTCCCTAGGGATCGTCTGGTCGGTATGCCCATTCAGACCGACTCTGCTCCCTATTCTAGGCCGCTGTTTGTGACGATTGGGTGGAATGACATTCGTGGGCGATTCATCCGCGCCCGTCTGCCCTTGGCCGGCTCGGCATCTTCGCGGCGCGTGGAACGCATCCGAGACCTTCGATACAGTGGGCTGCATGCATATTCCTACACAACGGGAGATTCGATACCAGTGGGAGCGCGGTGGTCCGGTGATGACCTGGGCGCTGATTGTTGCGTGCGTGGCAGTGTGGCTACTGGAGGTATTGTTGGGATTTATTGCCCCGGGCCTGAGGGCTTGGTTGATGTACCTCGGCATGGCGGCTCCGGTCAGACTGGTGGCTGAGCCGTGGACGCTCATCACCTCGATGTTCCTGCATGCGCCGAACTCGCTATTGCATATCATGTTCAACATGATTGCTCTGTATTCCGTGGGCCCAGTGCTGGAACGAATGATCGGCCACTGGCGGTTCTTGGGACTGTATGTGATTTCCGGCCTTGGCGGCTCCCTGGGACTTATGGTGTGGGCTGCGGTGGCTCCGGGAGGCATCGGCTGGCAGATGGCAGCCTATGGGGCTTCTGGAGCCTTATTTGGCCTGTTTGCATCATTGCTGGTGGTATATCGCCGTATCGGCGCCGATATCCGCTCCATGTTGATCTGGATGGCGGTGAACTTCGCCTTGCCGTTCGTGGTCGGTGGCGTGGCGTGGCAGGCGCATGTCGGCGGCTTTGTAGTGGGTGGAATACTCACATGGCTGCTGGTGGGTGGTGTGCCGGCGTGGCGCGGTAAAAGCCTGAAATGGCGCATGCAGGTGTACGGCTGGGCCATGGTGGTGCTGGTCATTGCGTTGATTCTGTTGTGCAATATGGCCAATCCTTACGGGTGGATGAGTTTCGGCTCCCTGCACTGATATGGCTTGATATGGCTGTAAAAAAAAACGATTGATGCCGGGTATTGCGGAACATGCAGTGCCCGGCATCAGTGTATGTGCGGAAAGCGGCGATGTGGATATCGTCGTTCGGCGAGTGGGTGTGTGCCGTATGAAGATATCCACAGTAATGAGATGCGCGCAATGACGAGTTATCCACGATAATGAGTTATCCACAATGGTGACTTGTGCACAAGTGTGTAGAAAAGTGCATAAGACTGTGGATAACTTATGTGGATAAGTTAGGAATGCCGCGGTATTATTGGGTTTGTTGCAGTGGATAACTCGGGTGTATAACTGTTCCCTCGCTGTGGCGATGTATGCCAAGCCAAAGTTATGCACGAGATATACACCGAGAAACGCCGCTTATCCACCACTTATCCACATGGTTTTCCACATTCGGTGGAAAACTACATGGGTGTAATTCATCCACAGGCTGTGGATAACGTAGTGGATAAGTCGTGGATAAGTGGTGGATAGCTGTGGATGAACAGGCTAAGGCACGAAAAAGGCCGACCTCCGCATACGGGAGGTCGGCCTTTCTCATAAGAATTAAGGACAACCTAACGATAGAAAAAACAATCTACCGATAGATAAGCGCAACGAGTCGGAACTCAGCGCCATCCCATCGTCATCAGGAATCCGATCATGATCAGGGCGAAGCCGATGCCCAGGTTCCACGCGCCGATGTTCGGAATCGGCCAGGAACCGGACGGGGAGAGGTAGTACACCACGCACCAAATCAGGCCGATGATCATAAACGCGCAGAACAGCGGCACGAACCAACGCGGGTTCGACTTGGTGCCCTTAATGGTTTCTTCAACGCGCTTGGTGTTCTCCGCCTGGCGGTTCATCATACGCTGCATCTGCGGGGTCAGCGTGGCCTTATCGGCAGTGGCGTTGAGCACGGCCTGCACCTGCTCCATATTCACGCCGTAAGCCGCGCCTTCCTCGGCAGAAGCGTTCTCTGCGTTCTGCTCGGTGTCTTTGCTGGCGGTCTCGTCAGCAACGGTGCTGGATGAGGTCTCGCTCTGCCAGTCCTTCTGGTTGTTCGAGTCGGTTTCGTGCAGCTCTTCGTCAGCCATCAGCATAGTCTCCATTCAATAGGCTAAAAGTCATAATAGTGGCTACACTCGAAAGCGGCGACCAGAGTCGGCAAGAAGACAGGAAATTCATGGCCAGACATGTAGGTAAGCACGGTGCACGGCACTCCCTATGGGGTGGTGTCGCGGTATTCGTCGTCATTGCCTTGACCGGTTTTCTGCTGAGCACCAACGTGAGGGTCAATCGTACGGTTGCCGTCACCAACGATACGGCTGATCTGGTGGAGCAAGGCGTGGACGAGGTCAACCAGCTGCAGCAGGACGTCAGCGATCTGACCGAACAGGTCGCCAATCTTACGGACGCGCTCAAGGCCGATGGCACCGATGGCACCGACAGCACACAGAACCAAGGCAAGGACTCCAGCAATGTGGATTCCAGCCTGATGCTGCCCGCGCTCAGCGGCAGCGGCGTAACGGTAACGCTGGATGATTCTCCGTTGTGGGAGAACGCAGTCAACAACAACGGCACGACCGCCAATATCAACGATTACGTGATCCACCAGCAGGACGTCGAATCGGTGGTGAATGCCTTGTGGGCCGGCGGTGCCGATGCGCTGATGATTATGGATCAGCGGGTGCTGTTCAATTCGGCGGTCATCTGTTCCGGCAACGTGCTGTCGTTGCACGGTAAGAAATACTCGCCGCCGTTCACCATTTCCGCGATTGGTGACTCTCAAAGACTTCGCGCAGCGTTGAACGACTCCGAAGCCATTACCATTCTTAAGCAATATGTGACCGCGTTTGGCATTGGCTACAAGGTGGAGAATGCCGAGGACCTTCAGTTCCCCGCTACCGCCGCCTTGCTGCAGCAGTTGAAATATGCCACGGTCGATACGTCAAAGACCACAGATGAGGAGCAGACTCAGCAATGAGACACGGCAGGCACAACAGCGGCGTACCGGCGCCCATTGATCTCGCGTCCGTGTCGGACGTACAGCCCTTCCCCGAGGACGATGCCGCACGAATGGCGGCAGACCCGGCCAACGCCAGTAGGGCAAGGTCCCGTCGTGCCGCAGTACGCGGCGCGTCTTCGCCCCAGCGGAGCCCGGTCTGGCAGGCACTCGGCATCTGCGCCGAACTGCTGATTACCGCTGCCGTGATTTGCGCCCTGTACATCGTCTGGCAGATGTGGTGGACCGGTGTCGAGGCGGAGCGAGCCCAGAACGAAACCACCCAGTCCGTCGACTGGAGCGACCCCAGCAACAACGGGGGAACGGTCACCATCGCCAAAGCCCAGGAGGGCGATGCGCCGGTACAGCCGAAAGACGCGAAATATGGCGACTTGATTGCGCAGATCTACATTCCGCGCTTCGGCTCCCAATGGCACCGCAACATCGTGGAAGGCACCACGCTCGAGCAGCTCAATCGCCACGGTCTGGGCCATTACGACACCACCCAGATGCCGGGGCAGGTCGGCAACTTCGCCGTCGCCGGCCACCGCAACGGCTACGGGCAGCCGTTGGGCGATGTGGACAAGTTGCAGGAAGGCGATCCCATCATCGTTCGTACCAAGGATTACTGGTACGTCTACCACTACACCCGGTACGAGATTGTGCTGCCCACGGACGTGCATGTGATCGCCCCCAATCCGGAAGACTCCACTGCCAATCCCACCAAACGCATGATCACACTGACCACCTGTGAGCCGAAATACTCCACCCCCACCCATCGATGGATCAGCTATGGTGAGTTGGCGTACTGGGCCAAAGTGTCCGACGGTGTGCCCAAAGAGCTGGCTACTACTGATTCGTCCGGTGCAGTGATGTTCTCCACCACCGAAACCCCCTCGATCGCTTCCCGCATTGGCTCGCTGGACAAGGTGGTATTCGGCGCGCTGGTAGTGTGGCTGGTTCTGTTCATTGCCGCTGCGGTGGCATGGCGCTGGCCGGTGCTGCGCGAGATTCGCGCGGGTGAGCGTCGCCGTCCGGATGCCAGCATCTATGGCGGACTGTTGCGTCTGCAGCCCGGCGTGGCACCGATTCGATGGTTGCTGCTGGCTCTGCTGCTGTTCGCAGCCGCCGCGGCGCTGTTCCAGTGGGGATTCCCTTGGGCCGCCGCCAATATCCCATTCCTACAGCAGATGTCGAACTTCGTGGCAGCGAGCTGACGGCATCCTAGTACTATGGCTTGCAGTACACGTCCCTCAAGGAGAGCCCTATGACCGATTCCGCGCATATTTTGGTGGTGGATAACTACGATTCCTTCGTCTACACGATCGTAGGCTATCTGCAAACCCTTGGCGCCACTGTTGATGTGGTGCGTAACGACGCTATCGACCCAGCCGCGCCGGGTGTACTGGACGGTTACGATGGCGTGCTGATTTCTCCCGGCCCTGGTGCTCCGGCCGAATCCGGTGCCAGTGAGGATATGATTCGCCTGTGCGCGGCCAGCGGCGTGCCGATGTTTGGTGTGTGCCTGGGCTTGCAGGCGCTCGCTGAGGTGTACGGCTGCACTGTGGACCATGCGCCCACCATCATGCATGGCAAGACCAGCTTGGTGGAACATATCGATGACGAGATTTTCGAGGGCGTGGCCAACCCCATGACCGCCACCCGCTACCATTCGTTGGCCGTCGAGCCCGATTCGGTGCCGGATACGCTGGTGGTTACCGCGTGGACGCAAGGCGACCACATTATTCAGGGCGTGCGTGTCAAGGGCAAGCCGATGTACGCCGTGCAATTCCATCCCGAATCCGTGATGACCCAGGACGGCTACCGTCTGCTGGCCAACTGGCTTAAGGTCTGCGGCCAAGACAACGCCGTGGCCAAGTCCGCCGGCCTCCAGCCCAAAGTTACGAAGTAGCTTTTCCGCGCGGCGATACTCTCCCCGGAATGTGTCGCTAGAACGAGGCTTGCGTACTGGTTTTGCGACGCTTCCCGGGATTGTTGCGCTGGGATAGCTCTTTATACAGCAAAGGGGAGGGGCGCAGAAGCCCTTCCCCTTTGTGTTGCGTGTATGTGTTGCGCTATTTGCGTTGCATATGCGCAACACATACACGCCCGGCGCTTACTTGCTACTCACCGGTTCACTCACCGGTTCCGCCCCCGTTGCCAGTACCGTTGCCACCGTCTCCGGTACCGGTACCGCCGCCAGTGCTGCCGGCCTTCGTGGTAATGGTGACGGTCGATCCCGCATCTACCTGGCTGCCAGCGCCAGGATTGATGCTGACTACCACAGCGGTGCTGCCGGTTGGACCATTGGCCTGAGCCTTGAGGCCCACGGCCTTGAGCATGAGTTCGGCGGTGACGTAGTCAGTGCCAGCGGTGATATTCGGCACAGCGACCTTCTCCTTGCCCGTGGACACCCAAATGGTGATGAACCCGCCCTGTGCGATGGAAGAGCCCGAATCAGGGCTTACACGGGTAATCAGACCGGCCTCCACCGTATCGGAGCTCTCCTGCTCCACAGTGAAGCTGAACTTGCCCTCATACTGCTGTAGCACGCTGTCCTTCGACTGACCGACCAAATTGCTCGGTACGGTGGTCATGCCGGAAGAAACATATATGGTAATGGTGGTGCCCTTGGGAACCGACTGACCGGCGGCAGGATCGGTTTTCGTCACCATATCCTTGGCGATGTCGGCGCTGTCTTCGGTTTTGACGGCGGCGTTCACCTTGAACCCGGCGCTTTCCAGAATGCTGCGCGCCTCTTCCTGGCTGCGTTCCTTGACATCCGGAACCTGAGTGGACTGCGGGCCTGCGGAGAACCACACCTTCACGGCAGATCCCTTGGCCACCTTGGAGCCGGCGTCCGGGCTCATCTTGGTGCAGGTGCCTTCCGGCTCGGTGGAGTCGGTGTCTTGCTTTTCGGTCATCTTCAAACCCGATGCCTTGAGTTTGAGCTCGATGCTGTCCTTGGATGTGGAAGCGTTGCACACCTCAGGGATGGTGACGGTGTCTTCCGAGGACTTGTTGCCGGAGCCGTTCATGGCGAACACGATGCCCACAATGACAAGCACTGCAACAATCGCTGCGATCACCGAACCGATGATGATCTTCTTGCGCTTCTTGGCCTTGGCCGCCGCCGCACGCTGCTGCGCACGGGACTGCAACGCCGCTGAGTTGGCACCATTGGCCGGTGGAATCTGCTCGAACTGACCGGTCACCGGGTTGAATGCTTGGGTGGGTTGCTGATGCGGTTCCACCGGCGTGGTGGGCAAATCACGTTCGGCTTCCTTGCGGGCCTTCATATTCGACAGGTCCGTCAACGGGTTGAACGCGGCCGCCACCGGCACGCCGCCGTTCATGTAGGTCAGGATGTCGGTCTTGAATTCGGAGGCCGTGGCATAGCGATTCTGGCGGTCCTTGGCCATGGCCTTGGCGCAGATCGAATCCCACATCTTCGGCAGCCCCGGCACCACGGCGGATGGCGGCGTGGCGACTTCGGAAACATGCTGGTAGGCGATGGCCACGGCGGAATCGCCGGTAAACGGCGGGCGGCCGGTGAGCATCTCGTAGAGCACGCAGCCGGCGGAATACAGGTCGGAACGCATGTCGACGGTCTCGCCGCGCGCCTGCTCGGGAGAAAGGTACTGTGCGGTGCCCACCACGCCCTGCGACTGGGTCATGGTGGCTGCGGAATCGTCCAGAGCGCGGGCGATGCCGAAGTCCATGACCTTGACCACGCCCTGCTCGGAAATCATGATGTTGCCGGGCTTGATATCGCGGTGGATAATGCCCATGCGATGCGAATAGTCGAGCGCGTTAAGCACGCCCAACATCACCTGTTCGCAGTCGCGCTGGCTGAGTGCGCCGTTGACCTTGATGATGTCGCGCAGGGTCTGGCCCTTGACGTATTCCATGACGATGTATGGCAGACGCTCGGCATCGCCGCTTTCGGAAGAAACCAGTTCTTCTCCCGAATCGTAGATGTTCACGATGTTCGGGTTGTTCATCTGGGCCACGGCGTGTGCTTCGCGGCGGAAACGGGCCAGGAAGATGTCGTCGTTGGCCAGATCGGCGCGCATGATTTTCACGGCCACGGTACGGCCCAGACGGGTGTCAAGAGCCACGTGGACCTCGGCCATGCCGCCACGACCGATGAGCTGGCCAAGCTGGTAGCGTCCGCCGGCCAATGCGGTGGGCATACTGGTGCTCATTGCTTATTCCCTCCCAATCTTGAGGCCGGGGCCTCCAAAACAATGCGTGGCGTGCTGGTCACTCGGCGCGGCAGTCGATTGCCGGACGTGGCCATGGCGGTGTCGGCCATTTCGGTCTGCTGATCCAGCAGACGGCGTTCGATGCGTGCCAGCGTACGGGACACCACCAGCGCGTCTTTCGGGCGATCCAACGGGTCCTTGGCCAGCATTGACATGACAAATTCGCGTAACTGGACGTCCACCGAGTCCGGCAGCGGAGGCACGGGATTGTTCACGTGCGCTGCGGCGATATCGACCGGAGTGGTGCCGGTGAACGGACGATGCCCGGCAAGGCCCTCGTACGCCACTACGCCCAGTGAATAGATGTCCGATTGCGGCGTGGCCTGCTGGCCCTGCGCCTGCTCGGGGGAGATGTATTGTGCGGTGCCCACCACCATGCCGTCCTGGGTGATCTGGCCCTGACCCGTGGAGTAGCTCACACCGAAATCGGTGATTTTCACTTCGCCGGTGTCGGAAACCATGATGTTGGCCGGCTTGACGTCACGATGAATCACGCCGTGCGAGTGGGCCACGAACAGGCCTCGCGCGGTCTGAATCAGGATGGGCAGCAGTTCGATGGGATCCATCGCGCCCTTGCTGTGGAACAGGTCCGCCAACGATTTCGAGGGGACGTATTCCATAATCAGAAAGCCGATGCCGTCATGCTCGTAGTATTCGAACAACGCAGCGATATTCGGATGCGCCAGATTGGCGGAATTATGGGCTTCGGCACGCAGACGGCGTAGCTTGGCCTCGGCGTTGGTCATGTCCGAGCGCAGCGCCTTGATGGCCACTTCACGGCCGAGCTGAATATCGTAGCCTTTCCAGACCTCGCCCATACCGCCTTGCGCAAGACGCGAATCAAGACGATATCGGCGGTGAATAAGCTGTCCTTCGATAAGTTTCACTGCTGCAAAGCCTCCTGCATCATCGCGCGCATGATCGGGCCAGCGGCGAGCGAACCGTGTACATCTGTGTTATGCACCAACACCGCGACGGCGATTTGCGGATCGTCCGCCGGCGCGAAACCGATCGCCCAGCCGTCGATGGCAGAGTTGTCGATACCGATTTGTGCGGTACCGGTTTTGGCCGCCACCTTGATGCCGTCGATGGCCAGCTGCGGATTGGCCTCGGACACCACGCTTTCCATCATCGTGGTGAGCTTGTCTACGGAATCCTTGCTGAACGCATTGGCCATGGTCTGCGGCTTGGTCTGCGAAAGCACGGTGAGATCGGCGGCGCGCACACGATCGACCAGCGTGGGCTGCATCAGTTTGCCGTTGTTGGCGATTGCCTGCGCGACCATCGCCATCTGCAACGGCGTGGCCGTGGTGTCGCCTTGGCCGATGGACGCCAGCGCAAGCTTGTCGTCGGTCGGATCAGAGGGGAATGTGGACGCGGTGGCCGTCATCGGGGTGCCCGTGGATTCGGTGCCGTCAATGGTGATGGTGCTGCCGAAACCAAGCTTGGTGGCCATGTCCGAAACCTTGCTCGCGCCGAGTTTCACGCCAAGCTGGGCGAACGCGGTATTGGACGACCATGCGACGGCCTCTTGCAGGGAGATCTGCCCGTTGACGCCATCGCCCGGTGCCTCGTCGTTCGGCAACTGTGTGGCGGTTCCCGGCAAGGTATAGCTGGCGCCCGCAGGAATCTTCGTGTCCGTCTGATAATCGCCGGTTTCCAGCGCAGCCGAGGCGACGATGGTCTTGAACGTGGACCCTGGTGGGTACAGCTGCGAGGTGGCACGGTTGATTAGTGGGCTATTTAGTGGGCTATTTTGGCCCGCAGAAAGTTCGTTGTAGGCCTGAGACGCGGCTTTGGTGTCATGGGTCGCCAGTTTGTTCGGATCATAACTGGGCGTGCTCACCATGGCGAGGATACGACCGGTGCTGACTTCGATGGCCACCGCCGCACCATCGCGCGTACCGAGCTGATCGTAGGCAACCTGCTGCAGCTTGGGGTCGATGGAGGTTTCGATGGACGCGCCCTGATTCGTAGCGCCGGTGAGCATGGCCTTGGCCCGCTGCCAGATCAATGAATCGGCCTCACCGTTGAGCAGCATGCTGCGGGAGGCTTCCAGGCCGCGATCGGCGGTCTGGTTGATGGAGAAGAAGCCGGTGACCGGAGCATACAGCGGACCGTTGGAATAGGTACGCAGGTATTTGAATGCGTCGTTGACCGGTTCGGATTTGGCCATGACCGTGCCGTCCGAGGCCAGGATGGCACCGCGGTAGGCACCGAGCTGGTGGTACAGCGAACGGGCGTTGCGCGGATCGTTGTTCAGCGCGTTGGCCCGTACCGCCATGATGATGGTGGACGACAGGCCGAGAATCACGAACAGCGCGACCACGGCGGTGAAAAGCTGACGAAGATATTTGTTCATACGCGAGTGCCTCCGTTAACGGGAGGAAGCGGGGGAATCGTGCCGGTAGGCGTGTACGGTTCATCGGCGTCGGCATACGACGGAGTGGTGGTATCCACAATGGGCTCGGCGATGGGGGCCGCAGCAGAGCCCGCAGAGGTCACAATTGCGGGCACTTCGGGTGCCTCAAGTGTGTCTGGCGCGTGCTTGGTGATGTCCACAATGGGGTCGTCAAACGATTCCGCCTCGGACTGCGACGCCGTAGCCGACGCGCTGCGAGGCTGAACGATCGGCTCAGTGGCGCGGGCTCGGGCCTCAAGTTCCTTGTTGCGCAGCACGGCCAAAGCCTCGTACTGGAACGTATCCGAGGTCAGCTCCGGCTCGGGCGCATTGGCCGAGTTCGAGATGATGATGAGCAGGGTCGCGAGAATATAGTTGGCGATCAGACTGGAGCCACCGGCCGCCATATAGGGCAGGGTCAGACCGGTCAGAGGAATCACCAGCGTGATGCCGCCGACCACGGTGAACACCTGGAAGGCCATGGTGAACACCAGTCCGGAAGCGAGCAGCTTGCCGAAGCCATCCTTGATTTTCATGGCGGTGATAAAGCCGGAGGCAATGATGAGCAGGTAGAGCATCAAAATGGCCAGGACGCCCATCAGACCGAGTTCCTCGCCCAGAGAGGCGTAGATGAAATCGGAGTTCGCAAACGTAACGAGCGAAGGATGGCCTTGGCCGAGACCGGTGCCGAGCATGCCGCCTGATGCCAGGCCGAAAATGCCGGTGACCAGCTGCCAGGAGCCGCCGGGGGTCTTGTTGTATTGCTCGTTGCTGAACGGGTGCAGCCAGGCATCGACTCGCTGACCCACGTGGCTGAACATGCCTGCGGCCAGCACGGCACCCGCGGCGAACGCGATCAGACCGATGATGATCCAGCTTTTACGGCCGGTGGCCGTGTACAGCATGGCCACGAACATGGCGAAGAACATAAGCGAGGTGCCCAGATCATGCTGCATGATGAGCACGCCCATCGAGGCGATCCACACCACGATGATCGGGCCGAGATCCTTGATACGCGGCAGCTGCAGACCGAGCATCTTCTTACCGCCCACGGCCAGCTGGTCGCGATGGTCGAACAGGTAGGCGGCGAAGAAGAACGCAAGGAACAGCTTGGCGAACTCGCCCGGCTGGAACTGGCCCAGTCCCGGAATCCTGATCCAAATGCGCGCGCCGTTCACTTCCTGACCGACAAACGGCAGCATCGGGGCGAGCAGCAGCACCAAGCCCACCACCATCGACACGTAGGAGAAGCGCCGCAGCACGCGGTAGTCCTTCAGGAAGATGATGAGCAGCGCGGAAAGCACGATGGCGATGCACAGCCAGATCAGCTGACGTTGGGCAACCGCCCAACCTTCGCTCTGGTCAATGCGAGCGATCATGGTCACGCCGGTGGCGGTCAGCAGTAGCACGCAAGGCAGAATCGACTGGCTGGCGTACGGCTGGAAGCGCACAATCAGCCCCCACAGCACCAGAAACAGCACTACGGCCAATGCCAGCATGCCGGCGTATTGCATAGGGAATTCGCCGGCGGTGCGCTGGAACATCTGGATGAACGCCAACGCACTGATTGCCATGGCAATCAGCAACAAAGAAATCTGACGTAGACGGGTAACGATCATTGAGAATCTCCCGTGGCCGCGTTGTCGGCCGCTCCGATACCGGATTTATCCGAGGAATCGGATGAGCTTGACGAACCGGACTTGTCTGACGAGGAGCCGGACTGGCTGGACGAATCCTCGGTGCTGTCCTTGGAATCGCTCTGGGAGCTGTCTTTGGAACTGTCCGGGGAATTGGACGCCTCGGCCTTCTTGGCGGCGTCGGCTTCCTGCTGCTTGGCCAGTTTGCGCATTTCGGTGCGGATAATACCCACATGCGACTGCGCTTCGTCCAACGAACCGACTGTGATGCCTTGGCTCAGCTGGTCACGCCATGTCTGAGGCAGGTCCGCGGTGGCGATATTGGTGGTCTGCACTTCGTGCGAAAGCTCAAGTCCAAAGAGATTGGTCGGCACGCCACGATAAATGGCCACGGTGCCGTTGCTATCTCCCACGTAGTAGTGCGTCTGGCTCCACGTGTACGCGCCCCAGCCAGCGCCGGCCAATGCCAGCACGGCAAGAATGCAGGTAATAATCACCGCAAGCTTATTGCGGCGCTTCTTGGTGCGCGTGGCCTTCTTCTGCTCGACCTGCTCATCGCGGATGGCTTTGGCCACATCCGGGTCGTTGGGGTCGGCGGACAGGCGCCCATCCGGCTTTTGCACCACCGGAATCTCACCGGTATCGGGATTGGCTCGTTCACCGGTCTCCTCGCGGACGGTGGACGGCTGCACCACGCGTGTGGACGACGGTTTGGCCGTGGTTTGCGCGGTCTCCGCCTCGTGCGCGCTGGCGGGCTGAATCAATGCTGCGGCGCGCTGGGCGGGGGAATCATCCTCACGCAGTGCGGGCGCGGTAGCCACCGGCTCGTTGACGATGTCGGCAATCGGCTCAAGATTACGGCTGGCGGCACCGCCGACCAACGGCGTTTGGTGCGGCAGATCGAACGCATCGGCATCCAACGCCAACGTGGCATCCGCAATAACGGCCGTGACATTATCGGTGCTGCCCGCCCGCAGTGCCATCTGCACCAGACGCTGCGCGCATTCGCCCTGATCGGACAGCGTGGTCATCGTCTCTTCGATGGTGGAATCTTCCAGCACACCGCACAGACCGTCCGAGCACAGCAGCCAACGGTCGGCGGGGTGGGCTCGGCGAATCGAAATATCCGGGCGCGGGTCAATGTCAAAGTCGCCAAGCACGCGCATCACGACGTTGCGCTGCGGGTGGTTCTTGGCTTCGGACGGGGTGATACGACCGGTGTTGATGAGGTGCTGCACGTAGCTGTGGTCGCACGTGATGCGGCTCAGGTGTCCGTCGCGCAGCAGGTAGGCGCGCGAATCGCCGATATGGGCGATGACCCAGTAGCCGGCCACCAATGCCACTGCGGTAACGGTGGTGCCCATGCCGGCAAGCTTGCGTTCGCGCTTGGCCTTGCCGACGATGGCGTCATGCGCGGCCATAACGGAGGTTCCCATCATGCGGGAGATCGTCTCGACGTTGCCACCGGTGTCATCCTGCTCGATGTGGGCCAGCGACCGGATGGCGATGGAGGATGCCGTATCGCCGCCGGCGTGACCGCCCATGCCGTCGCACATGGCGATGAGATGCTCGCCGGCGAAGGAGGAATCCTGATTGTTCGCGCGCACGGTGCCCACATCGGACACCGTGGTGGAATACAGGAACAGCGGTTGTGAAGCGGCGGATTTTGGCATGCGGCTACCTCAGTTCGAAGGTGGTGGCGCCGATGCGCACAGGAATACGAGCGGGCAGAATGGTGGGGCGGTTGATGCGCTGCTGGTTGACCACGGTGCCATTGGTGGAGTTCAGGTCTTCAATGGCCCACTGCCCGGAGCGCGTGTCACGGTAGACACGGGCATGGTGGGAAGACACGAATTCGTCATCGAGCACCACGGTGTTCGAGGCGGCGCGGCCAAGCGTGATGTCGGCTTCGGCCAGCGGCACGGAGCTGCCGGCAAGCGGACTATCGATGATGACCAACAGGGTAGGCTGCGCCGAGGCGGCGGACGACGCGGAAGCGCTGGGCTGGCGATGCGGGCGCGGCGCAGCTGCCTGCGGCGTTTCGGCCTTGGCCTTATGCACTTCACGCTCACGGCGACGACGCGCGCGCGAAGGTCGCGGACTGAACGTCTCGATGTCCTTGCGCAGCGAACGTACGGCCAGCCAGATGAATATCCACAGCAGGATCAGGAATCCATACTTGAGCAGGGCGAATGTCAGTTCGGTCATAAGTGGACGACTTTCGGGCGTGTGCTCGACTACTCCTGGGCTTGGGCGGAGGCCCAGTACAGGATGCGGGTACGGCCGATGGTGATGGTGTTGCCGTCGAGCAGCGTGGCGGCGGGCACTTGGTGGCCCTCCACGTACGTGCCGTTGGTCGAACCCAGGTCGCGGGCGATCACGCCGTTATCCGTGATGTCGATTTCCAGGTGCTTGCGGGAGATGCCCGGATCGTCGATGACGATATCGCAACCGGAACCGCGGCCGATTACCGTCTTGTCTTTGGTGAGCAGGTACTGGTTGCCGTTCACCTCGAGCACCGGGCTATCCTCGGTCTGCGCATCGGTGGTGACCGGCACGGCATTGCCCTGCACGGATTCGGAGGTGAGGTTGAAGTTGCCCTTGGACAGGTCAAGGTCTTCCTCGAAGATCACGATCACCGGGCCCACGAAGGCGTAATGCTGGCTCTTCGCGTACTCGGTGAGGTTATCGGCCAGTTCGTTGGCCAGGGTCTCGCTACCCCATGCCTCGATACGGTCGAAGTCAGGAGTACTGAGCTTGAAACGGTATTCATTCGGGGCCACCGTGCGGTCACGGCCCACGGGCATGGCCTCGGCGTCAATCTCGCGCTCCAAGGCGCTGGAAAGATCGACAGGCTGCAGGTCTTTGGAGCCAAACTTGGCGAATACTCCGTTGACTGCACCCTCCACGCTTTTTTCAAAACGGTCGAGAACGCTCATAGTCCTCCCTTTCTAATCTTCACCCATCCTACGCGGTGATGGGAATATGAGACAAAAAACCGGTCTTTCACGTGACGATGAGTGCAAAATATCCAAAAATTCAGGGCGGAAATGGGTGCGGCGCACCACCCGAGGTGCTTTACCGGTGGAGCACCTCGGGTGGGATGCGCGTGTTATCGATTTGTCAGGCCAGCGCGTCGCGCAGGAAATCGCGCTGGAGGGTGAGCAGGTTTTCGGCCACGGTCTCGTCGTTGGTCATATGGGTGATGCCCGTCAACGGCAGGAAGGTGTGCGGGCGACCCGCCGCCATCAGGGCTTGCGAGAGGCGCAGGCTGTGGGCGATGGTGACGTTGTCGTCGGCGAAACCGTGGATCAGCATAAGCGGGCGCTCGAGTTTCGGTGCGTCCTGCACGATGCCGTTTCGGTAGTAGACATCCGGGTCGAGGCCCAGATAGCGCTCGGTGTAGTGCGTGTCGTACAGCGTCCAGTCGGTGGGCGGGGCGCCGGCGCATGCGGCCTTGAACACGTTCGGCGCGTCCAGCACGGCCAGTGCGGACAGGAAGCCGCCGTACGACCAGCCGATCATGCACACCTTGTCGAGGTCCGGCATGGGAATCGCCTCCCGCTGGCGGGAGGTGGCGCGAAGCGCCGGTGGGTGGTTCTCGGCGTCTGCCTGATCGCCCGCAGCCGGCTGTGCCGCACGTGATTCCACATCGGCGTTGAGCCGGGCGACGGCCTCGGGCAGGGCGTTGACGGCCTCGACCTGATCGGCCAGCGTTACGTCCTTCATATCCTCGAAGATCTCGCGGTCCCATGCCGGGCCGCGGCCGGTGGTGCCACGGCCGTCTGCCGTGACCACCAGGAAGCCTTGGTCGGCCCACCACTGGCCCTCCCAGTAGAAGGACTGCGAGGCGATGACCTGCTGGAAGCCGGGCCCGCCGTACGGCTTCATCAGCACCGGCAGCTTCTCGGCGTGCGCGTACGGGCTTTCCGGGCTCGGCGCGATGATCGCCGTGTACAGCTGGTGCTCGCCCAGTCGCGTAAACGTGACGTTCGGTGTAAAGCCGGGTTCGGCCGCCGTGGACGCGATAGTGGCGCTCTGTTCTCCCAGAATATGCCGCATCTGGGCGCGGGCGGAACGCATATCGCGGCCGGAGACCACGATGCCGCGCTCGCCGCGCGAGGCGGTCCACTGGCCGGGATCGGTCGTGACCGGCGTGATCGTGCCGTTGTAATCGATACTCACCACGTCGAAACTGCGGGCGTCGTGGTCGCCGAATACGGACTCGGTGGCGGCCGCATCGGCCCAAGCGTCCGGCACCTCAGGCGCGATTTCGGGCGCGCGCTGCACCACGGCCAGCACATCCTCGTCGGTCACGGCGAGCACCGTGCGCACGTTCCAGCCAGCCGGCGTGAACGGGCGGCCGTCCATTGTCAGACGGTTGGTGTCCGTGGCCATATCGTTGAGCGAGCACACCAGACGACCATCCGGCGTGTAGGCGGGCGTGCCGTGAACCAGGTCGATCCACTGCTCGTTCGCGTGCTCCTCAAGCACACGCGTGGCACCCAGCGCGGCCCCATCCGCCGCGACTGCCACCTCAAGCACCTGATCGCGGGTCTGACGGCGGTTCTGCACCAGCACCAGCGGATCGTGGCCGCGACGCCAGTTCACGGCGGCCACATACTCGTACGCCTCGCGATCCCAATCCACATCGGCGTTGCCGGTGATGCCTGCGTACCGGTCGTTCTCATCGAACGCCAGCGTGATCACGGTCAGATACACGTCGGCATTGCGGGTCAGCGCGCGCGGGTAACGGCGGCCGGCGTCCGGCTTCTCGGGGTCAGCCGGATCGCTGATGTGCCAGGTCGGCTCGTCGGCGGTGTCGAAGGACTCGAACAGCACGTGCTGCGAATCCGGGGCCCACCAGAAGCCGTCGTATCGGTCCATCTCCTCGCCGGCCACGAACTCGGCCAGACCGATTTTCCACGTGTTTTCGGCCGGATTGCCGTCCTCATCCTCCACGCTCACGCCGTAGACGGCGGTGATGCGGTCACCTAGTTCGCCGCCGATATCGACCAGCATCAGGTAGCTGCCCGTGGTGTACAGCACATGTTCGCCATCCGGGGCGATGCGCGGGTTCAGCACCGGCGTGTACATCGCCGGGTCCTCATCGAGCCATTCGCCGGCCAGTTCACGGGTGTGCGGCTCGGGTGCGCCGGTCTCGTCATTCCAATCGATGTCGGTCAGGAACAGGCGGCCGTTGATGGTGAACACGATGCGATTGCCGTCGTCATCTGCGGAGTATCCGACGATGCCGGTGCCGCCTTCGCGCGCACGCTCGCGGCGGGCCTTCTCCTCGGCCGGCACGTCCTCGCTGTCGGCGGTTGCGCCCAGCAGTTCGCGCGGGTCGGCCAGCTTGGTCTCATGGTGTTCGCCGGACTCGTCGAACCAGCTCAGCCACAGTGCGGTCACCAGATCCTCGGGGCCGTCGGAGCGCAGGAACAGGGCCCGCGAGCCGTCGCCCACGGTCTGTGCGGAGCGCGGTGCGCCGCAGCCGAAGCGCAGCGTGCGCGCCCGGAGGCGTGGGAAATGCTTGATTGCGTCATTGACATCATTGGTTTCGCTCATACCTCACAACCTACGCGCCTGTGCGGTCAGTGGCGCGCAGGCTTGCGACGCATTCCCGGGAATGTGTCGTGGTGTGGGTGCGAGGTGTGGGCGTGAGGCTTGTCCTAAGATGGGAGCCATGCAGGTGACGATGATCGACGAAAACAAGTACGCCGAAACGATGACCGACGTGGTGCTGCCCGCGCTCGAACAATGCTGCGAGGAGGGCTGGTTCGATCCGTCCGCCGCCGAACGTTCGGCCGGGATCGAGCCGCTGTCCGGCATTATGGACACCGGCGGCCGCTCGGGCCAGCTGCACTACCTGTGCTACGACTCCGCCAAATTCGACGCGATTCGCGAGCAAGGCGCCACCGCCACCTTCCGCGGGGCCATCGTCATCAGCCACGGCTTCACCGAGTTCGCCGAAAAGTACGACGAGCTCGTCTGGTACTTCCTGCTTGCCGGCTACTCGGTGTGTGTACTCGAGCATCGCGGCCACGGCAAGTCCGCGCGCGACGTGGACAACCGCTGCATGGTGTGGATTGATGACTGGCAGCGCTACGTGGCCGATCTGGCCGGCTTCGCCGAAACCATCGGCCAGCAGTACGCGGCCGGCATGCCGCTGAACCTGTTCTGCCATTCGATGGGCGGCGGCATCGGCGCGGCCGTGTTGGAGCGATACCCCACCCTGTTCGACAAAGCGGTGCTCTCTGCCCCGATGATCGCCCCCGCCACCGGCATGCCGCTGGGCGTGGCCCGTGTGCTGGTCGGCGCGCTGTGCGGACTCGGCTTCGGCAAGAAGCGCGTGTTCGGGCAGTCGGGCTTCACGCCGGAATTCTCGATGGAAGGCAACGAGGGCGCTTCCGAAGCGCGTGAACGCTGGTACTTCAAGCTGCGTTGCGAGAATAGCGAATACCAGACCTACTGCGCGGCGTTCGAATGGGTGCGCCAAGCGTTGAAGCTCAACCGGGCCATACTGAATCCGTCCGCCTGCGCCGAAGTGGAGACGCCGGTGCTGCTCTTCCAGTCCGGACGCGACATCTGGGTACTCAATAAGCCGCAGAATCACTTCGTCCAACTGGTCAAGGACGGCGGCGGCGAGGCGAACATCGTGCGCTTCCCCGAATCGCGCCACGAAATCTTCTCCATGCCCAACAGCACTTACAAGCCCTACCTCGAAAAGATCCTCGGCTTCTACGACGACCCCATGATTGCCTGCGCCGCGTACTGATGTAGCTCTTCACCCATTGTTCACCGTGCGGTCACCTTGTGGCCCGACCCGCTTTAGATGGCGGGAGAGCCATGGAATTATGGGCATAATCCTATGCTTTCAACGCCGACTAACCTGACAGACGGCGGGAAACATAGCCAATGCAAATGCCGAGTAAGGATTTACCCTACCCGGCATGTTGCGTTTCACCCACCAAACCCCACCCTGTTCGCGCGCCGGTCGCGTGCCGTTCTGCCGCTGTACACATCCGATGGGTAGAGTGACTTCGAAACGAGGCGAAAGAGGCGGACATATGGCGAACGGCGCACAGAACGCAAGCGGCACACCGGCACCGGCGGCAAGCCATTCCGGCGGCCACGTCGTATCCGCGCGCGCCACGACCATCGGCCTGATGGCAATCCTGCTGTGGAGCTTCATGGCCGGCACCGTGCGCATCGTCTCCGAAAACTTCGGGGCCACGCTTGGTTCGGCCCTGATTTACACGGTCGGCGGCATCCTGCTGCTGATGTTCCGGCGCCCGGCCCCGATTCGCGAGTTCCCTAAGAAATACCTGATTATCGGCGGCCTGTTGTTCATATTTTACGAATCGTCGATATCCCTCTCGCTGGGGCTGGCCTCCACCGACGCATCCTCGGTGGAAGTGAGCCTGGTCAACTATCTGTGGCCCACGATGATGGTGCTGCTGTCGGCGGGCGTATCCCATCGCAAGCACGCGGTCGTCAAGGTGCTGCCGGGCGCGATCGTGGCCACTGCCGGCGTGGTGCTGGCGGTCGGCGGTAATTCCGGGCTCGACTGGTATGCGGCCGTGCAGCATATCGCCGCCGACCCTTTGCCCTATGCGCTGGCGTTCGTGGGCGCGCTCGCTTGGTCGGTGTACGCGGTGTTCACGCCAGCCATGAGTCATGGGGTGGACGGCACTTCATTGTTCTTCCCCTGCGTGGCCGTGGCGTTGTGGATTATCCACTTTGCGTCCGGGCAGGGGTGGCCGGCCGAGCCTCCGAGTCTGGTCGCATGGCTGTTTGTGTTGATTGCCGCGGCGGCGATTGGCGGTGGTTATGCCTGCTGGGGCTATGGCATTCTGCATGGGTCTATGGAGCGGCTTGCTATTGCGTCCTATGCCACGCCGGTGCTGTCCACCGGGGCCAGTGCGGTACTGCTGGGTTTGGCGCTGTCGCTGCCGTTTTGGTGTGGCGCGCTGCTGGTGGCCGCCGGATCGGTGCTCAATTACTTGGTCAGTGCGCGCAAATAGCGGGGTGGCTTTGCTCATGGGGCGGTAATAATCCCATGGGGCGGTAAAACCCTCATGGGGCGGTATCCCAAAATGACTTTATTCTGCGGTTTCACAATTTCTTCAAACCGCCCCATGGGCCTTTTACCGCCCCATGGATAAATTACCGCCCGATGGGCAGCAGCAACTTACTCGCCGCGGCGCTCGGACGGGCGGCGAATCGGGTCAAGCAGCGTATTCGGATCGGAGATGCCGAACATGCTGCGCCCGCCGGTGGATTCAGGGTGCTTGGCGAGAACGGCCAGCGAAATCACCCCCGGAATCATAATGATCACCAAAAGGGCCGCCAATCCCCAGTTCACGAAGAATCCGAGCCCCAGTACGATGGCCACCACAACCACCACCGTGACGATAATCGTCAACAGTGCTCGACGTGGGTTGGTTTCCCTGGCCCAAGAGGTGCTGGCTGCGGGCTTTGCTGTTGAACTGGCCGCGGCGTTTGTGGCTGTTGTGCCATCAGCCGTGACGGTCGTGGGCCTTGCCGCCGCGCTCGTCGCGGGGCCAGTAGGGGCGTCAGACACGTTATCGGCGGCATTGCCGGTCGCTGCTGGACGTTGTTCGTTTGCGTGAGTCATATCCACCAGCATATTCCCTGCTTCCGGCTGAAGCTGGGACAAGCCTGCGCGCCGCTAATCCAGCGCCGACACTGGCCTTGAACTGCGGGCGCCAGACCGGATGTGAACAGGCGCTGAACGGAGTCTGGGGAAACCATGAGAACTCGCGACAATTTTTGTGAAATTGGGTGACGCTCTATGAATCGCGCGCTAGTGTTGCGTGAGCTTACAAGGCGAGGAGCCTGGAGCGCGGGGGTGAAGGATGAAGAACTCCGTTTGGAAAACGTTCATGGAATTGTCTCTGGTCCGCGGAATCGTGCCGCGGACCGTGTTCGGACTGACCGCGATCGCGGCAATCATACTGATTATTGGGCTGGCATTGAGCAAGAGCAAGAAGCGCGGCCGCCTGCACCCGCTGATTGTCTCGCTGATTGCCGCCGTGCTCGCCGGCGCGGCTGGACTGCTGGTTGCATGGCTGGTGTCCGACGTGTTTATGGTGTTCGGCGTATCGCTGGGCTGGCCGGTGATCTTCACCATCGCGGGCGGCATCGCCGGCGTCGGCTTCGTGATCGCCGCAGCCGTGACCCTGCGCGGGGTCCGCCGTGCGCTGGCCGTCGTGCTGGTGCCGCTGGTGCTGCTGTCCACCGCGCTCGGCGTGGACTCGATTTACGGCGAATACCAGACCATCGGCACCCTCGTCGGCTACACGCCGTACGCCTCGCTCGGCTCAATCGAGGTACACAAGGCCGCGATGAGTGTCAGCGACTGGCATAGCAAGGCGCGGAAGGGCAGCCTGCCGTCCATGCCCAGCCAAGGCAAGGTGCTCACCGTCGACATTCCGAACGCCAAATCCAACTTCACGGCCCGCAAGGCGATGATCTACCTGCCGCCCGCCGCGCTGTCCGACCGTCCGCCGGCCTTGCCAGTGATGGAGCTGTTGGCCGGGCAGCCCGGTAGCCCCAGTCGCCTCATCGACGCCGGCAACATCGCCGCCACGATGAATGCGTACGCCGCCAAACATGACGGGCTCGCGCCGATCGTGCTCGTGCCCGACCAGAACGGCGAGGCCACGCACAACAGCCTGTGCGCCGACACCACGCAAGGCAACGCCGAAACCTACCTCACCACAGACGTGGTGAACTGGGCCAAGAAGATGCTGCCCGTGGCCAAATCGGCCCGCATGTGGGCGATGGGCGGGTTCTCGCAAGGCGGCACCTGCACCACGCAGCTCGTCCCGCGCCACCCCGACATCTACGGCGCGATGCTGCCGGTGGACGGCGAACTCAAGCCGACCAATGGCAGCGTCGCCAAGATGGTCCAGGAGTATTTCGCCGGCGACCGCAAGGCGTACGACGAACAGGTGCCGGTCAACGCCATCGCCGCCACCGGTACGCCCGAGCAGGCGCTGTTCACCGGTGCTGGCGAACGGGACAAGGAATCGATTAGCAACATGCGCACGATCGCCGACGCCGCGCGCAAAGCCGGCATGGAGGTCACCGAGCTGATCGTGCCCGGCACCGGCCACGACTGGCACGCGGTGCAGGCGGTCTGGCGGCCCGGTCTCGACTGGTTCGGCGAACGGACCGGCTTGGGCGAGATGACGAAATCGTTGAAGGAGTACCCACAAGTGGAGGTGTTGCAATGAGCGAAGAATCGCGTAAGCACAACAGTCATGCGGCGGAAAGCTGGCGCGAACTGGCCGGCGACGTGCGACAGTGGGCGGACGGTCATCGACTGGCCATCACTGCCACGGTGGCGCTGGTGGTGCTGAACTTGGTGGTGTGGCTGGTGGTCGCGATGGCCGGATTCGCGTTCCCGCTGCGGCTCGACACCAGCATGGCCGAATTCGATTTCGGCAAACTCTTCTGCACGCTGTTCTTGGCGCGCGGCGTCATCCAGCTCATTCTTGATGCCGCGCTGTGGCTCGTCATGCTGTCAATCGCCGAGCCGTGGCTTGGCCGCGCACGTACCGTCGGCACCGCGCTCGCCTGCGCGCTCGGCGGCGTGATCGTGGGCCTGATCTTGTGTGCGGCGGCCGGATGGCTGTTCCAGGACTCCCAATTCGTCTCCCGCATGCAGTTCGCCCTGAGCCCGCTGGTGTTGCCGGTCGGCGCGCTTATGGCGGCCAGCGCGTTCTGCAGCCATCTGTTGCGGCGGCGTATTCGGCTGATCGGCTACGTGGCGATTCTGGTCGCGCTGCTTTACAGCGGCAATCCTGGCGATTACTGCATTCTCGCCGCCGCGCTGATCGGACACGCGGTCGGCCGCGTGATGGCCGGGTCGCCCGCGCACGCCGAAACCGGATGGCACTGGCTGCGCAGCACCTCCTTCGAGGCGCGGCGCATGTTCGCGGCCATCGCCGTGGTGCTGGCGCTGGGGCCGGTCATCGCCATCACCTCGCATAATCACGCGGGGCCGCTCAGCACAGTCGGCCTGCTCATGAGTCCGGTCTCCGTCGACGACGGCACGCTCGCGCGCTGCCTGGCCGGCGCCACGCACAGCGGCTGCTTCCTGCAATTCGACCTGATGCGCGCCTCGATGCCCGGCGCGGTACTGCGCTCGCTGCTGCCCACCGCCGTGACTCTGGTGCTGGCGTGGGGCCTGTATCGCGGACGTCGGTTCGCGGCCACCTGCGCCGTGGCCATCAACCTGTTCACGGCGGGCGTTGCCATCGCCTATTACCTGGTCGTGCCGCTGAGCTTTGCGCCGGATGGCATGACCTCCCTGCTGCAGCACGGCGCAATCACCGCCTGCGTGACGAACACCTTGCCGCCGCTGATCTTCGCCATCGCCTTGGCTGCGGCAATGAAGCACTTCCCGATTCGCGTCGGCTGGCGCCGGCTGATCGGCGGCGTCGGTGCCATCGTGCTGGTTCTGCTGGCGTGCGCCGCCGTGTACCTGATGTACGGCATTGCCCAGCCGGACGCCTTCTCGCCGCGCGCCACGGCCTCGTCGCTGTTGGCCGAACTGCCGGGGCGCTTCCTGCCCATCGGCTTCCTGAGCCATATGAAGTTGTCGTTCGTGCCGCGTACCCCGATGGCCTCGATCGTGTATCAGGGCGTCGGCCTGGTGTTCTGGATCGTGGTGCTGGTCGTGGTGATCCGCTGGATGAGCGACGTGAGCGAATCGAACGAGCGGGCGCAGGCACGCGCCGAGCGGCTGGTCGAAACCGGCGGCGAATCGATGAGCTTCATGACTACGTGGGAAGGCAACAGCTACTGGCTCTCGCCCACGGGCAAATCGGCCGTGGCATATCGCGTGCTCAACGGCATCGCCTTGACCTGCACCGGGCCGTTCGGCGAGCTCTCCGAGTGGATGGACGACCTGACCGGCTTCACCCAGTATTGCGTGGAACGGTCGTGGTCGCCGGTGTTCTACAGCGTGCATCGCGAACAGCGCGACGCGTTGCTGGAGGCCGGCTGGAGCTCCATCGAGGTCGGCAGCGAAATGGTCGTGGACCCGCGCGGCTGGAAGACGACCGGCAAGAAATGGCAGGATGTGCGCACCGCCATCAACAAGGCCAAGCGCGACGGCGTGACCGATGTGCAGTCCACGTTCCTGGAAGCGTCGCTCGATGTGCGCGAGCAGATCGAGGACATCTCCGAGGAGTGGGCGCAGCTCAAGGCGCTGCCGGAAATGAAGTTCACGCTCGGCGGTGTCGAGGAACTGCGCGACCCGCGCGTGCGGCTGCTTTACGCCATCGACGCGGACGGGCGCGTGCTGGGCGTCACCAGCTGGCTGCCCACCTGGCGCGACGGGCGCATCGTCGGCTGGACGCTGGACTTCATGCGCCATCGCACCGACAGTCCCAACGGCATTATGGAGTTCCTGATCGCGCGCATGGCCGAGCGCCTGCGCGACGAGGGGCTTGCGGATCCTGAGCATGCCGTGGAGTTCATGAGCCTGTCCGCGGCACCCTTGGCCGGCATGAACCCCGAGCGAGACAATGCCCGGGAAGGTGGGGTGGCGGCCGGCGAAGGCACGCAGGTGCTCCAACACGCGCTGCAGATCGTGGCCGACTGGATGGAACCCGCCTACGGCTTCCACTCGCTGTTCAACTTCAAGCGCAAGTTCCAGCCCACCGAAGCGCCGGTCTACGTGTGCTACCCGGACCCGGCGGCGTTGCCGCAGATCGGGCTCGCGGTGGTGCGCGCCTACGTGCCCAGCGTGACGCCCGCCGAAGTGGCCGGCATGCTCAGCACGCTGCGGTCGTGAAGGTGTGCACACGGGTACGCAGGTTAGCCGATTCGAGCCTGAGACGGGGTATCTGCTTTCAGAGAGGTACATTTGGCCCCTTGCGGACAACTAACTGCCTTCAAAGAGGTGCCTGAACTCTGAAATCTCGAGTATGAGAGTTGCAATGACAACGTTTGTACTCGGGGTTTCCCGTATTCGGTGCCTCTTTGAACGAAGATAGCATTCTGCAGAAGCCCGAATGTACCTCTTTGAACGGAGAAAGCCTGACAAGGAGGGCGCGGCAAGCGCTATCTCCGTTTCGAGGGGCTGATTTGGTCTCTCCCGGAGGTCTACTCCCGTTTCGAGGGGCTGATGCCGAAGTATTCACGCTCCAAAATCGGCGGAATGGCGTTGGCGCGGATGGGTTTTTACATGCGGTCTAGCGGCCGACCAGCCCCTTGAAACGGGAGTAGACCTCCGGTGGGGGTCAAATCAGCCCCTCGAAAGCGGTTTTGCCGGTGCAGAGGTGTCGTTGACTGCATCGCGAGCCGCCTCGACGTAGTAACGTGGGGCGTATGAGCGAACGTAACGAACACAATGACGGAAATACGCAAACCGCATACTTCGCCGGCGGCTGCTTCTGGGGGCTGGAGCGCTACTTCCAGAACGTCGACGGCGTCACGGACACCACGGTCGGCTACGCGCAATCCACCGTCGAATCGCCGACCTACGAGCAGGTCTGCGCGGGCGGCACCGATGCGGCCGAAACCGTGAAAGTCGAGTTTGACCCGGCACAGGTCAGCCTGCGGACGCTGACATTGCTGTTCCTGGAGGTCATCGACCCGTTCTCCGTGGACCAGCAGGGCGAGGACCGCGGCCGGCAGTACCGCACCGGCATGTTCTACACGGACGAGACGCAGCGCGCCGTGTATGTGGCGGCTCTGGAGCAGCTGGTCGACCGCCAGCCGCAGCGCCCGGCCGTACTGGTCGAACCGCTGCGCAACTTCTACCCGGCCGAGGCACACCATCAGGACTATCTGGTGAACAACCCCGGCGGCTACTGCCATGTACCGATCGCCGCAATCGCGAACGTAAAACGCCGTCAGAAGTACGTGGAACGCATCTGGGATCTGACGCTTGAGCAGTTCGCGGTCACGCAGAACGCCGCTACCGAGCGCCCGTTCGTCAACGAGTATGACGAGGAGTTTGAGCCCGGCATCTACGTGGACATCGTCAGTGGCGAACCGCTGTTCTCGTCGCAAGACAAGTTCGATTCCGGCTGCGGCTGGCCCGCGTTCTCCCGCCCGATTGCCGGTGACTTGCTGACCGAGCATGAGGACCACCGCATTCCGGGCCGCGACCGCATCGAAGTGCGCACGTCGGACACACAGATTCACTTGGGCCACGTGTTCACCGACGGCCCGGCCGACCGCGGCGGCCTGCGCTACTGCATGAATTCCGCCGCCCTGCGCTTCGTGCCGCGCTCGCGCATGGCCGAGGAAGGCTACGGCGACTGGATTGCGGTTGTGGATGGGATGATCAGGCATGAGCATGGAGAATATCGCGGGCGCTCGCAAGCCCGCCAAGCGTGAGGATGAGCACACGGTCGCCGGCGAGCATCGCATGATGCGCCGCGCGTAACCGTGGCATCGCCGCCACGTTCGTGTCGCATAATTGCTGCCCGGCCACGTCATAATTCGCCGTGCCGCGTGGGAGCGCTGTGGCGGCTACGACGAGTCGATGCGCGGCGACGCCACCGCCAGTCAAGCCTTCATGGCCCACCCCACCTACGGCGACGGCGGAATGGCCGCCGCCGTACGGTTGAGGAGCTGATGGTCAGCCGGCTAAATGCCGATAGAGCTCTGGATCGATTGGCCGGGCCAAACGCAGGACCGACAGGGTGACCTTCACACTGCCCTGTCCGGTTGCGTCAGGCTTGGTGGTGAGCTGAGGATTCTCAAACGCAGCGACGTGGCCAACGTAGTAGTACTTGCCATCGGCCTCTTCCGCCTTGCGCATGACGAATAGCGGGACGAAATGTGTGTGGTCCCAATTCGGGCCAATGCCGCTAAGCGCCCATCGGAATTCCGGAGACTGCGGAGTGCGTCCGTTCTTGCTGAAGTATTTCATTTCCTGTGTGCTCAGGAATTCATCCTCGTATTGGCTGGCCGCGTATTTCACGAAGATGGGCATGGTGTTGGTTTCCTTGTCGAGCAGGTAACCACCCACGTTTTGCGGAGTGTTTTCCTTCTTCCATCCGCACAGGCGCATGACGTCAGCCATGGAATATTTGCGCTCGTACAAGAACATGTGGTCGAAGACCTGTTGCCTGGCGGCGGCCTCGCGGAACATATCTCGGCAATTGGCCATACCGGTGCGCAAAGTGTCCGCGAAGAAGATGCGGAACGTTCGGTTCGTGGCAAGTATGTCGGCGAATCTGCTGCTCAACCGATATGCGGTGTCGCTTCCTGTGCCGGTGCTGTTCAAGGTTTCGACCAATGGCTGGTTGCCAAAACGATTGCAGTTCGGGCCGGTGAAATATGAATAATCGAGCACGCTGATCGCAGAGTCGAATTGCGCGTCTGAACCATCGGCCAGCGGGAATTCAGTACGAATCGCATCGAGCAGTTCGCTGCGGCCGATTGACGAGCCCGCACTCCAATGCTGAGGTACGTCGTCGTCGAGCCGTTCGCTGACGAAATGGCATAGCTGAGCAAGAATGACCAATTCGTGCGGTCGCAATCCGGGCAGCAGCAGCTCCGCTGCCATCTTGAGTATCGCGTCTTCAACGTCGGTCACCGGCTCCAACTGATCCTCAAATGTCGCTTCATGATGTTTGCCTTTGCCCAGGCTTTTTTCACGGGAACGCACGAAATCAAGATAGTTGCTGCGCTTCGATGCGATGGTATACGGCAGTGAGGGGTCGTAGTTATAGATGTCCGTAAGCATGGGGATGCGGCCCGGCTCGTAACGGACTTGGCGATACTGTTCGGACAGCTTTTTCATGTCGGACCAGTCGGCGGTGTCCAAAGACTTAAGGATGCGCTCCTTGGCGATCGGGTCGAAACTGATGGACGACAGGCCGATTGACTTTCGCTGCAGGTTCTTGCGAGCCCTGTCGCGGTCGCCAGTGTTGCCGTATAACGCCACCGGAATCAGATAGTTGTTGTTGTAATTGCCGATGAAATCGATAACCACAACGCTTTCTTTGTGAGGGAATTTGCGCAGTCCGCGCCCGAGCTGCTGCGTGAAGATAATGCTGGATTCGGTGCTGCGCAACATGACGATTTGGTTGACGGCGGGAATATCGACTCCCTCATTGAACATATCGACAGTGAAGAGATAGTCGAGTTCGCCTTCAGTGAGCTTGCGGACGTATTCGTCTCGCTGCGCTTGGGACACGGGCCTGCCGTCATCGTCCGTGCTGGTAACGGCAGCGGTGCGATAGGGGCGTTCATCTTGTTGATTCCACTGCTGGTTAAACAGCTGGGACAGCTTATGGGCTTCCTCCTGTCGGCTGCAGAACACGAGTCCGGTGACCGGAATGTTGAACTGCCCATATTCCTGCAACTTGTCAATGATGTAGCGGACTCGCTTTTCGGTGGCAAGCTGCTCGATCTCGTACTTGAGCTGTTTCGAGTCCTTCGCATCAAGACCCTTGGAGACATCGAGACGATGGGCGATTCCATTCGGATCGTCGTCGGAGCCAAGGTATTCCGCAACGCCGTAGTAGTGGAATGGACAGAGCATGTTCTCGTCCAACGCCTTTTGCAAGCGAATTTCGTACGCGATGTTATGCCCGAATAGCTCGAAGATGTTGATGCCGTCGGTGCGCTCTGGCGTGGCGGTCATGCCGAGCATGAAGTCGGCATCTTTGAAATGATTGATGACGCGCTGATATCCTTCGGCTCCAGCGTGATGAACTTCGTCAACCAGAACGTAGTCGAATTCATCGGATTTGAATTGCGCCAAAACCTCCGGCTGCCGCATCGTCTGTACCGTGGCGAATACGTAGCGGCGGTCCTGTTGCTTGCTGGTGCCTGAATACAATCCCAATTCGGATTCATCACAGCCGAGCACCTTTTGGTAAGAGTTCATTGCGGTTTGAAGAATCATCTGCTGTTGGGCGATGTACAGCATGCGCTTCGGCTGGCATTCGCGTACGTCGAATGCGGAAAGGTACGTCTTTCCGGTGCCGGTGGCCGACACGATAATTGCGCGGTGCTCGCCTTGTTCACGAAGTTTCTTGAGATTCGCCAACGCCTCCTGTTGCATGGCGTTTGGCTGAATGTCATGCCCCTCAAACGACTGCAGAATCTCATGACGCGGTGGGGCGTATTTCTTGAAATCTTCCTCATACTGTTTGATCCACTCTTTGATCCACTCTTCGGTCAGCGGAACGGAATCGGCCACCTGTGAGTCGATTTCATCCTGGAACTGCCCGACCAGCTCTCCATCCGCCAGCGATGAGACTTTGAGATTCCATTCGCGTTGCGTGGTCAATGCGGCTCCAGTGAGATTGGAACTGCCAACGTACAGGTCGTAATAGGGCGTACCGTCTTTCATGCGGCGAGAAAAGATATATCCCTTTGGATGGAATGGCTGTCCTTGAGCCATTGCGGCCACTGAGGCATTGCGGGAGCCTTCCCACACGCGAACGTCAACACCAGTGGTGTTCTGAAGATGCAGCAGCTCCCAGAATGCCCTGGGATCGTTGAAATGATTTTTCGTTGAGGTAATCAGTGTGCCCGCTCGGGTTGCTGTTTCATGGTGACTTCTGAAGTCTTCAAATAAGCTGAGCACGGCCTCAGCCGAGACGAATGCGACAGAAATGTCGAAGGAATCGCTAGTAGCCAAGGAATTGCCGATTTCCTCGCGCATGGTCAATCCACCGGGGCGATTTGCGATGAGGGTCGGCTTATATTCGCCGGGAGCATCTGAGCGCGGCTCGATCAGACCTGAGATGACATCTTCGAGGATTGAGGGTGTCGGGCCAGGATCACTATGTTGCGTGTTGGCCGGAGAGCTTGAGGTGCTGGCCAGATTGATAGACATGTTGTCTTGTTCCCTTGCGATTCGAATTGTTTGTTGATGACTGCATGACTGCATGGCTGCGCTATGGCGCATTCATCGGAGCGTCAGCTGTTTGCTGGCGATAATCGCGACTGCTTCGCGATCTACCGGAGCCCAGTTCAATGTCGGCATATCGGCAGGATTCAGCCATCGGATATCAGTATGCTCGGTGAGATGCGGTGTGCCGGCGATGAGGTGACAGACGAATGTAGTGAGCCGTACGGTCCCAAAGTCGTAGGCGTATTCGCTGGTGCACACTTCTTCCGCGACTTCAACTTCGCATAACAGCTCTTCTTCGATTTCGCGGTGTAAAGCCTGCCGCGCTGTTTCATGAGGTTCGATTTTGCCGCCGGGGAATTCCCAGTATCCGGCCAACGACTTCCCCGGACCGCGTTGTGCACATAGTACGGTGCCGTTGGTGACGATTGCGGCTCCCACGACGTTAATGATTTGGCTCTGTTAGACCAAGGTTGACCTAAGAGGATATATGACAGAAACCCGCTTGTTTAACTATGCTGAAAAGCAAACAAGCGGGTAAATGTCAGTCTACTTCAGGGACAGATCGACGATGGCGCTCAAATGTGCGAGTAGCTGCTCTTCCAGCATGGACGCCTTGTGGTCGGGCCGGCCAGCCTGACGCACCTTGCGAGCGATGTTGCTCAATTCCGCTTCGATTTCCTCTTTTGGCCTGCCTTCTGAGAATAGCTTGAAGAACGACACCCAGTACTTCGCTTCGATACCCGCCATGAGCGTGTCCATGGATTCGTCCACCCAATTCGCCATGAGACCATCCACTCTGGCGATACGCCCAAAGTTGCCTCCTCCGTCTTGATTGGGAACATCAACATATTGCGTTCCCGGTTTGGGATACGGGGTGGTTTCCGGATGATGGATGCCACAGTCTCGTTTGGAGTTGTCTCCTCTGCGATGATTCCAGTAGTAAGTGCGCATGTCGGAGGCGAATTTCGCCTGTTCGACGTAGGGTTCGTAGACCACGGGCTTGCCGCTGAGAACGTTGGACAATCCCCAAGGAACACAGCAGATTAAGTCCCATTCAGTCACTGCGTCGGCTGATGCCTTGTATCGTAGAGATGGCTCGGATTCCTTGGAAAGCAGATACCACCCTTTCAGTTCGATGCCGATGAGCGGCGAATCATCCTTGTTGGAGCCTACAAGCCTTACGTCCGGGAAGGATTCGGGATAGCGTCGGAATTCTTTGTCCGCCCATTTGCCTTGCGGGTCCCATATACTGCGCAGGGAGTTCAACAGCATGACGGTCTGGGCCTCGATGGTGCCGCCGAGCAGTGTATTGATTGAGAATAGGTCATTGACCTCGATGCCTTCGACGTTGATGGGCGATGTGAAGTGCATCGGAAGGGCATACAATGCTCGGACTATGCCGTTGCGGAGTTCGGTCCGTTCGTCCCCGTCGGGAAGCTCGTAGTGTTCAGGTCGGTCCTTGCCGTCGTAATCGGTCATGCCTGCCTTCTTTCGAGGGTCATCGTGTCATTTGCGTTTTTCGTGTCGTACTCGTCTTCGGCTTCCGCCAATCGTCCAAGGGCCAGGTTCTGGAATTCCTCGTCGATTTCCGCCGTATAGGCGACGCGACCGGTGAGCACGGCAGCGACGGATGCGGACGCCAGCCCGCCGAATGGCTCCCAGACCACATCCCCCTTATTGGATGCGGCGTGAATCTGACGGTCCATGAAATCCAGAGGCTTCTGGTTGAGATGCGCCGCTGATTGTTTGGAGGGTTTGTAGACTCGTGGCGCGCTGCGTTGCAGGGTCCCCTTGAGGCGTTCTCCGTCGTGAAGCGGTGGGCGTGACCACACGTTGGTCAACCCGTTGACGTGATTCCATACGGCGCGGAGGGAGTCCCATCGTTCGGCGGTGATCTCGGTGTGCCCGTCGACGGAAAAGTAGGGGCGATTCGTGGGTTTGCCGTTGGCCTTCGTATACTCGGCCATGCGCTCGACCATCTCTCCGGGCGGCCAATACCACAGCCAGTCAGCGGTGAGATACTTGCGGGTTGCAGCGTTCTTCACCCCGCACGCCTCGTTCGCACGGTAGAGGGGCAGTCCTGAGCGTTGCCATTCAGCCCGTAGCCATTGCTGCACTCCAAGCACGTTGCCGTCTTCCGCAGGAAGCGTCAGCTTGCGCCGGTACAGGGCGGAAACCTCGGTGACCACGGGGAATTGTCGAATGGTGTTGCCGTTCACGTTGCCCGCGATATGCGACAGCCCCTTGTCCCAAGTGACCAGTTGCACGTACTCCCAGCCGTTCGCCTCCAACAGCGGATGCACCGTGGCCCAGCCGACCTCGGTGTTCCAGAACCACAGCGAGGTCGAAGGTTTCGCCCGTTTCGACCATTGGGCCACATGGGGCGCATACCAGTCCACGAGTCCATCTGCACTCACGGTATCACCTCGGAATCCTCGCACGCCATAGGCCCCATCGCTGACTATCAGGTCAGGGGCCTCCCAATCCGGATACGCATCGAGTACGTTTCCGCGATGCAGCGTATATCGGTCGCCACGCACGTCTTGAGGACGGAGGTCTTTGATGCGGATGACCTTATCTGCCATTCGAGGTTTCCTTCTTGACCTCGAACGGGAGCCCCTGTTCCCTGACCACGGCCTTGAGAAAGATGGTGACCGCGCCGGAAAGGGTGAGTCCCAGGTCTTCGAGCACTTGGCTGGATTCCTCTTTGAGCTGGGGTTCTATCCTCATGGTCGTGGTGGGTATGCTCGCCATACGCGCCTCCTTGTCCTATGTTTCGATGTTCTGACTGTACATCGTATGCACGATGTCATGCGGCTTTTTGCCAGTACTCCATGTACGGCGGCATCATACGCTGGTAGTCGCGACGGCGGATGCGGTACAGGCCGTTGCCGAGCTGGCGGGCAAGCAATCGGTCGTCGTCGGTCTCGCCGAACCCATCGGTAAAAGCGACGAGCCATTGGAACCAGTCCAAGTAGGCTTGCAGGTACTTCGTGGACACGCCGTGGAAGCCGAACATGAAATCCTCCAAACGGGCGTGCAGCGTGTTCACCCTGTTGATCGCGTGACCGTCGGCGGAGGCTTGCGTGAGGTTCGCGCCCAGTTCGGCCAGCGGTTTCACGTAGGCGGGCGCACCGTCGGTCAGCACGTCGGTGCCGCGTCCGATGTGGACTTTCAACGCGCTCATGGCGCGATCCTTGGAGATGATGCCGCGCCCGCATACGGTCAGGAACGACCGGCCTGCGTCATCCACTCCGGTCGCCACGCATATCTGCTCCTTCGACAGACCGCGCTTCCTTAATGCCTTGGTGCGCTTGTGTGCCTTGCGGGGCATGACGAACACGGCGGACTTCGTGTGGTTGCCTTTGAAGCTCTCACGGAAGTACGTCTCGTCCAACTGGACGGACATGCCTGCCTCGGAACGCAGTACGGGCGTGTATCGGCGGATGCACTCGATGACCCGCTGGCGCATGAGGAACGCGGTCTTCAGGCATACTCCGCAACGCTGGGCGCATTTGCGCAAGCTCAGGCAATCCACGAAGCATTCGAGGAACCGCATCCATACGCCCGCTTTGAGCTTGCTCATGCCCATCACCCGGTTCGTGCGAACGCCGAACGTCCTGTTGCAGTTCATGCACTTCCAACGCTGGGAGCCGTCACGGCCACGCCCTTTGCGGATGATGCGGATGCTGCCGCAGCGCACGCACGCCTCCATCTGGTTCGGGTCGCTCGTCGCCGCGTCCAACGCGAACCCCTCGTACAGGGCGGCGCGTAACGCCTTGACAGCAAGGTCGCGCTCCTGCGGCGTCAGTTCGCCCAGTTCCTTCCTGACCCTATCGGCTATACGCGCCACCTTGCCCGTTCTCATACCACTATTGTAGCTACTCAGCAACTACAATACAAGTCAAAAAGTCAACCTTGGTCTAACAGAGCCAATGATTTTGCGTTCCGGATCCATGAACAACCAGGATACAACGCTTCAAGATCCACAAGCGATCCACGATCCTCGACAGTTTCGCAAGAACGATCCTGATTCAATCGGAACTACTGGAATCGCAGTGTTCTAGGGCATTTGTGGAACGAAAAGAAAGGCTGATCAATGGTGAATGAACGGCAGACCGATACGTGTGCGGACGTGATGTACAGGCGTGAACGGCAGAGAGGCTGTGGCGAAGCAGGGCTGGACTTCGCCCCTTTCATTCCCTCACAGGATGAAGTTGATCAGCAGATGAGCGCATTGGATGACAAGCTTGTGTCCAAGGCTCAGGAACAATACGCGAACCGAGAAATCTATCCTTTGGACGAGTGCTATCAGTTGGACGGGTCGACGTTTATCTCAGCCGAGGCGTTTGAAGAGATTCTTGGCGACGAGCAAACGCATTATATGGCTTGGAAAAACGGCTGTATTGATAAGCTGTCCATTGATTATTGGGAGATGCCGGATGTGATGGCCTATCTTGTGGAGCGCAGCATTGCGGAAGGTGACGGCGGTGAATGCTGTTATACGGATGCTCAGCCGATTGATTATGCGGAAGATTGTGCGTACTCGCCCAGCGAGATGTTGGAGTGCTTAGGCGCCAATTGGCAAGAGCAGGGTGTTGCCGATGATGGTTTGAGTTACGCGTTGTACGGGCACCCGAATATCAATGTCGAGAACGTGTCCGGTTCGATGATGGTCGTATCGACGGAGCAGCCTGGGCTTTCGGTGATGGTTGATTATCGCAGCGGAATTTGGGTGGTCCAGCCGTTTGCCCATGACGAGTCATTTGGGTCTGCGATTCAGTTTGGTGAGCGGCTTGCGCCCGTTGAGGCTGGCCTTTTGCGGCCCAATGTCTATCAGCATTTTTTGGAGGCGAAACATGCGTTTGATTACGCAATCGCGTGGATTGAAGATGTTGGGGAAGGCGCTCTCGACTATTGTGGTAGCCAAGAGAAGCGATCCGTTTCCGAGGTGAGATTCGGGAGCGATCCGACTCTCGGCAGTGATTCATCTACGCAGACAAGCCAAAGGAGCCTCGCCATGATTCTCGTCACCACCACCCCGTCCGTCGACGGATACACCATCACCAACTACCAGGGCATCGTCTTCGGCGAAGTGGTATCCGGTGTGAACATGTTCAAGGATCTTGGCGCGGGCCTGCGCAACATGTTCGGCGGCCGCAGCCAGGGCTATGAGGAGGAGCTGATGCGCGCCCGCAACGAGGCCATCGCCGAGATGCAGCAGCGCGCGGAGGCGATGGGCGCGCACGCCGTGGTCGGCGTGGACATCGACTATGAAGTGCTCGGTGCCGACAACGGTATGCTGATGGTCACCGCGTCCGGCACCGCCGTGCAGATCGCGCGTACGGCCTGAGCTCATCGAGCACAGGCCAAACCTGGGCCAGAACTCGTCCATCAAGCCGCACTCTGTCGGTTATCGTGACGCATTACACTGGCGCTCATGACCATACGAATCGAAGCATACGACCGGCTGCCCGACGCGGCCCGCGCCATCCGCGAGCAGGTGTTCATCTGCGAACGCGACTGGCGGCCGGAATTCGATGAATGGGATGCCGTGTCCGTGCATCTGCTGGCGTTCGATTCGGTCGATTCGTCCGATCGCCCCGGCCTGTCCGCGCAATCGGCCTCGTCTATTCAGTCCGGCCAGCCCGACCAGAATCGCCCCGTGGCGACTTGCCGGTTCTATGCGGACCCCGACCATCCCGACCAGCCCGGGCGATACGTCATCGCGCGGCTCGCGGTGCTGACCGAAGCGCAAGGCAGGCACATCGGCTCGCGGCTGCTGTCCGACGCCGAACGCCGCATCGCGCAAGCCGGCGGAACCATGGCTGCCGTGCACTCGGAAAACGACCACTACAAGTTCTACGAACAGCGCGGCTACCGGCTCACTGACGAGGTCTATGAAGGCGGTCGTCACGGCTGGCTGGTCAAGGACCTATCTCGTAACGTATGAAGGCCCGCCTCGGTGCTGGGCGAGCGAACCTACAGCGCGCAGGCAATCAGATAAATCGCCACGACGTGGCAGGCGTATCCGATGACCGTGCCCAAGTGAAACACCTCGTGGAACTCGAACCAGCCGAGAACGGGGTTCGGCTTGCGCAGCGCAAAACACACGGCGCCGGCGATATACGCGGCGCCTCCGCATGCGATGAGTATGGTCGCAGCCGGACCCACTGCGGGAGCCGTCCATAGCTGCGGAATAAGCGTCACCGGCGCCAATCCCAGCACAACATACACAGTGGTGAACACCCAGTTCGGGGTGCGCAGCCAGACGATATGCAGTATCGTGCCGATCGCCGCGGTCACCCAAATCACCGTGAGATATGGCCGGCGAATCGCCGGGCTGAGCGCGAACAGCACGGGTGTGTTAGTGCCGGCGATGATGAGGAAGATGTTCGAATAATCGATGCCGCACAGTACGCGAGTCACCTTCGCGCTGCGCCACGGCACGACGTGCAGCAGCGCGCTGTTGCCGAACAGCAGCATGGCCGAGGCACCGTACACTGCGCAGGCCGCTTTGACCGAGCCGGCCGGCGCGATGCAGATGAGTACGATGGACGCCGCGATGCACAGCGGCAGGGTGGCGAGGTGAAGCCATCCGCGCAGTCGCGGCTTGCGATTGCCGAATGCATCCACGGGGACGATCTGGCGCTTGATCGCCTTCAGTGCGGCCTTGGCTTGGCGGTAGCGCGATTGCGCGGCCCTGTATCGGGCCGATGCACGGTCCAGTGCGGTGGGGTTGGCGCTTGCGCTGGATTTTTGACTCGCGGTTGCGGAAGGCGCAACTGTTGCGGCGGAAGCCATGGTTCGTCCAGATGGCGTGCTGATGGAAACGCTCATACTGATCACCTCGCTATGGCCGGCGACGCTCTCCCGACCACTAACCTACGCTACCGTAACCTAGTATAGGCCCGCGCAATAATCAAGGTTGATTTCGTAATGCTTACAGTTCTTCCGTGGTGTGGTATTCGGTGGTGCGGTTGCGGAATACATCGCCGAGTCTGTGAACTCGTATTATGCGTGTCTGCTGGGTCCGACTTGTGTCGGTTCCTGATTTCGGATTGCTGCGAATGATGCTCCCGACGCCGCCCCGCCAGTTGCCGGATTCGTACGGCTCGGCCGTTCGGCCGAGCTGGTCGTCGGTGACTCCAGATACTTCGTTGGTTTCGTCTCGGTTCATGATGTTATGTAATGCTAGTTTATGGCGGATGGAAAGTTGAGGAAAGTTAAATCTGCTTCATGGGCTTCTCTCTGATCTGTATTTGTCCCGGTTCATATGTCAATCGTTTGACCTGTCGACCGGGGCAGAATCCGCTGTCCCGGTCGGCGATTTCGGCTTGTTTTCGTGAACCGGGACACTCCGGTTTCCTCAACTCATATCGTCTGGCAGACGGAATCGGCGGAATAAGGCCGATTCTGGAATTGGCACGTTGTCCCGGTTTTCGCATAAATCGATTGACATTTATACCGGGGCAACAAAAATTGTCCCGGTTTGCAAAGATCGCCCGAAATCGCGAACCGGGACAGCGGATTCTGGCCTGGCTTGAACGTCAAACGATTGATGCAGGTACCGGGACATTTTCCGCCACGAAAGTTGGGCCATAAGTCTCAAGTCCTAAGCCCCCCTCAAGGCCATCGCAACTTGAAAAACGGCGCTTGCCCGGACAAAGCAAAAGGGCTGGAACCTTCCGATTCCAGCCCTTTAGTTGCTGGTGCGAGTGGGGGGAGTTGAACCCCCACGAGCATACACTCACTGCCACCTGAAGACAGCGCGTCTACCATTCCGCCACACTCGCAGACAATCGACTAACTTACACCCGGCTGGGTAATCATGCAATCTTCGGCGTGTCGCATGGGGGGCAGGGATATATCGCTTGTGGGTCTCCTGCGGGCGCCGTGATCTTTGAGGGTGGCGGCACTCCCCTCAGTCACTTCGTGACAGCTCGTCCGCAATTAAGGACGGGCCTTGCCTGCAACCTGCTGGTTCGACTATCGTCTCACCTTCGACTACAAACAGCCCACTGGGCTGTTTGCTTAACGTCTCAGCCTCAGCGAGGGGAGCAGAGAGAAGTTCGGCACAAGCCGCAACGAAGGAGAAAAACTCACAACCCTGGCCGGCGCTCGCCGTTGCCGTAGAAGTGGGCCAGCGCTTCGTCGCGGAACTCATCAAAGTATCCGCCGTCGATCGAGGCGCGGATGTCGTCTAGCAGCTTCACGAAGAAATGCTCGTTGTGGATCGTGGCCAACGTGAACCCGTTGAACTCGCGGGCGCGCAGCAGGTGGTCGACGTACGCGCGCGAATAATGCTGGCATGTGTAGCAGTCGCATCCCTCCTCCAGCGGCCCGAAATCGAACTTATGCTGGGCACGCTTGATGTTGTACCGGCCGGCGCGCGTGTAAATCGCGCCGTTTCGGGCGCAGCGTGCGGGGGCCACGCAGTCGAAGGTGTCGCCGCCGTTCTCCACGCAAGCGAAAATGTCGTCCACAGAGGCGATACCCAGCACGTGGCGTGGGCGGTTTTCCGGCATCGCGTCGCAGATCCATGCGCAGGTGTCGCCGATGATGCGCTTCTCGATCGCGCCGCCGATGCCCACGCCGTCGAAGTCCAGAGAGGCGATCTGCGAGGCCGCACGTCGGCGCAGATCCTCGTAATTCGCGCCCTGCACCACGCCATACAACGCCTGATACGGCTTCCCGACTCGATCAGCCGTCAGCCGCTGGTGCTCGTCCACGCATCGGCGGGCCCAGCGGAAGGTGCGCTCCACCGAGTCCTCCTGGTAGGAGCGGGTGTTCATCAGCGTGGTGAGTTCGTCGAACGCGAACATGATGTCTGCGCCGATTTTGTGCTGGATGCCCATCGAAATCTCAGCGGAGAAACGATGTGCGTCACCATTCAGAGGCGACTTGAATGTCACGCCGTCCTCGTCCACCCAGGCCATGCGTTCCTTGCCCTTGGCGATGATGTCGTCCGACTTCATGCCGGTCACGTCCATCGCCAGCGTCTTCTTGAAGCCGACGCCCAGCGACATGACCTGGAAACCGCCGGAATCGGTGAACGTGGGCCCATCCCAGTTCATGAAACGCGCCAGGCCGCCGGCCGCGTCCAGCACGTCCTCGCCGGGACGCTCGAATAGGTGGAAAGCGTTGGCCAGCAGGCATTGTGCGCCTAGATCCTTCATCTGCTCGGGCAGCACGGCCTTCATCGCGGCTTGCGTGCCCACCGGCACGAAGGCAGGCGTGCGAATATCGCCGTGGGGCGTGTGAATGATGCCGGTGCGACCGTATCGAGCACCGTCGCGCCCAAGTCCGCTGGCCGTGGATGGCAGGCGGGTGATTGTCTCGAAGTGGAAGGCGCTGCGGTCGCCGGGCTGTCCGGGCTGTGCGCCCAACGGATGTTCAAGAAGGCTGATCGTCATATGTTCACTTTAGGCAGAAGGGCCAGAAAAGGGCCGGAAATTGTGAAGAACTCGGTTTCGAGGGGCGGATTTCGCCGCTCCCGAACGTCTACTTCCGCTTCAAGGGGCTCCTGGCCAAGTAGGCCGGCTGCAAAAATGGCGGAATGGCGTTAAATGAGGGCCCTTGATACTCGGAATTGACCGCGCGAACAGCCCCTTGAAGTGCAAGTAGATGTTCCCGAAACAGGAAATCAGCCCCTCGAAGCCGAGATGCCCATAAGACTCTGCGATGATTACGCATAGACTTTCAATCAACGTTCAGAAAACCTCCAGATTAACTGCCTTTACTACTGAGGTAGCACACGAGAAGCGGCAAGGAGCAAGTGCCCGAATAGCCGCCGAACAGACGCGATAGGAATTTAGGAAAAGGAGCAGCAATGGCTGACGAATTTAACCCGCAGGGCGTCGACCAGACCCCGCAGAATAACGAAAACCCCAATAGTACTGCCGATACCGGCAACGCCGAGCCGAAGAACCCGTTTGTGGGTGGCGACTCGGTTGATGCCGGCAACGCCAGCGATTCCAGCGAGCAGCAAGCCCCGGTTTCCTCGGCCGCCCTCGCTGCCGATCAGCAGCCTACGCAAGCCGCTACCGACACTGCCGCCACCGAGCCCATCCCGGACTACGCCTCCGCCAAGGGCGAGAGCACGGTGGTCTCCTCCTCGCCGGCTTCTCCGGCAGCACCGGCCGCAGGCCAGACCTCGGCCACAACTCCGCTGTATCGTCCGGCCCCGGAATATGGCGCTTATGGTCCGACCCCGACTCAGGCACAGGGCCAGCAGGGCGGCCAGGCCGGCAGCAATGCCCAGCCCACGCAGCAATTCCCGTTCGGTCAGCCTGCACAGCAAACCCTACAGGGCCAGCAGGGCAACCGCAATCCCTACTACACCAATAACCCGCAGCCGCAGGGCAACGGCAATCCGTTCAATCCGCCCACGCAGCCGCAGCAGAACAACGGCAACCCGTTTGCCAGCCAGTCCGGTCAGAATGGCCAGAATGGCCAGCAGCCCCAGCAGGGCGGTCTGTTCGGTTTCGGCACTCCCGGTACCGGTACGCCGAACGGTCAAGGTCCGACCCAGCCGGGACAGCCCGGTCAGCCCGGCCCCGCCAAGCAGGGCATGTCCAAGACGGCGAGCAACATCCTCATCGCCGTGGTCGCCGCCGTTCTGGCTGCGGCCCTCTGCCTGGGCCTCGGTTACGGCGCCCTCACCAGCGGCCTGATCACCTTGCCGACCAGCAATTCGCTGTCCAACGTCAGCTCGAATAAGTCCGGCTCCGGGTCCGCCACCGCCAAGAGCGGCGAAGCCCCCGACTGGCAGACTGTCGCCAGCGATGTCTCCGGCTCCGTGGTCTCCATCCAGACCGCGTTGAGCAACGGCACCGCCAAGGGCTCCGGCGCCATCATCGACACCGAAGGCCACATCATCACCAACAACCACGTGATCTCCGGTGCCCAGCAGATTCAGGTGACGCTTGCCAACGGCAACATGTATTCCGCCACGCTCGTCGGCACTGACGCCACCACCGATCTTGCGGTCATCAAGCTCGACAACCCGCCGAGCGACCTCAAGGCCGTGGAATTCGCCGATTCCGACAAGCTCGCCGTCGGCGAGAACGTGATGGCCATCGGCAACCCGCTCGGCTACGACGACACCGCCACCACCGGCATCGTCTCCGCCCTGAACCGCCCGGTGACCGTGACCGACGACAACAACAACGAGATCGTCACCAACGCCGTCCAGATCGACGCGGCCATCAACCCCGGCAACTCCGGCGGCCCGACCTTCAACGCGGCCGGCCAGGTGATCGGCATCAACTCCTCGATCGCCTCCACCGCCACCTCCTCCGACTCCGCCGGCTCCATCGGCATCGGCTTCGCCATCCCGTCCAACCTCGTCAAGCGTGTGGCCGACGAAATCATCAAGGACGGCAAGGTCAAGCACGTTGCCCTCGGCGTGGTCATCAAGTCCGACACGGTTGAAGCCGACGGCGTGACCCGCGGCGGCGCGACCATCACCAAGTCCAGCGCCACCGGCAGCGCGGTCGTCTCCGGCGGCCCGGCCGACAAGGCCGGCCTCAAGGAGGGCGACACCATCGTGGCCTTCAACGGCAACGCCGTGAACAACAACTACTCGCTGCTTGGTTACGTTCGTGCCGCGGCTTTGGGAGACAAGGTGACGCTGACCATCGTGCGCGACGGCAAGACCATGGATGTGGACGTGACGCTCGATCAGGAGGAGTCGTCGGTGAACGGTTCGTCCAGCTCAGATTCCAACGGCAACAGCCAGAATAACCAGAACAACCAGAACGGCAATGGCCAGAACGGTTACGGCAATGGCAATGGCAACAGCGATGGCGGCACCGGTGACGGCGGCGGCTTCTCCGACCCGTTCGGCCTGTGGTAAAGCCGACCCAACAACGTCACACGGTGTTGAGCGGTAACCGCTGAACACCGTGCCAGACAAGCAAAGGCCCGTGGCAGTGAGCAAACTCCTGCCACGGGCCTTTCGTATGCGCGATTGTGCCCCGCGCCCATGCCGCCAACGCAGTTTCGATATCCGGCATGTCGCGCAACGCTCGTTGATAGGGTAGGCCAAGCACTGAGTTCGGGCGACGTCCTGAACACAGCGCATAATTCAATACAAAACTGAATACATTTCTTTACGCCGTGTATCGGAAGGTCGCGCGGGAGCCGAGCAAAGCGAAGCCCCAGGCAAAGCCGCCGGTGGGTTAACAAGGCGTGACCGTAGCGCCGATTGCGCGGGCCACGCTTACCGTACCGCAATCGACTCCGTATACGAGCGTAAGGAGCAATGATGAGCAGACTCATCAGATTCTTCACCAAAATTCTCGACATCTGCAAGCTTGTGCCGATGCTTCCGGTCGTCGTCATCGCCGCAATTCCGTTGGCTTTACTAGGCGATTGGCGTCCGTGGGGCAATGCGATGGCGATTCCGGTACTCGGCAATCCGGGTTTCGGCCAGTGGCTGGTTATCGCACTGGTGCTGGTTATTGTGATTGACACTGTGCGCGGCATGATTGACGATTTGCGTCATGGGCAGGTTGGAGTCGATGTGCTGGCCGTGGTCGCGATCCTCTCCACCGTGGCCGTCGCCGAATACTGGGCAAGTTGGGCGGTGACGCTGATGATCACGTCCGGCGAGGCCATTGAGGAATACGCTCAAGCCAAGGCCGAGCGCAGCCTGACCGCGCTGATGGAGGCCGCGCCGCAAACCGCGCACGTCGTCAACCTGCCTGGCGTGGGGCGTGGGTTTGCTGCCGATAAGGGCGATTCGTCCGATGGCTTCCGGCGTGTGGGCTTGGCATCGGCTGCCGCCGCCGCGCACCGCTTCGACACGGTGCCGGTCGAGCAGGTGCAGCTGGGCGACGTACTCATGGTGTTGCCGGGCGAAACTGTGCCGGTTGACGGCGAGCTGCTGTCCGGCACGGCCACGCTCGACCTGAGCAATATCAACGGTGAGCCGGTGCCGCGTGAAGTGTTCGCCGGCGCCCGTGTGATGTCCGGGGCGGTGAACGGCTCGACTGCATTGACCATGCGTGCCACCCAGGTGGCCGCCGATTCGCAGTACCAGCGCATCCTCGAGCTCGTGGCCTCCGCGCAGGAATCGCGCCCGGCCGTGGTAAAAACCGCCGACCGCTTGGCCGTGCCCTTTACCGTGCTTTCGTTGGTGATTGCCGGCATCGCATGGGCGGTGTCCGGGGTACCGACGCGATTCGCCCAGGTGCTGGTGCTGGCCACGCCCTGCCCGCTGCTCATCGCCGCACCGGTGGCATACATCGCCGGAACCGGACGCCTCGCCGCAGCCGGCGTGCTTATCAAAGCACAGGACGTGCTGGAAAACCTTGGCCGCGTCACGCAGGTGTTCTTCGACAAGACCGGTACGCTCACCGTCAAGCAGCCGCAGGTCGTGCGCGTCGAGATGCTGCCCGGTGCCGCAACCCGTCTCAACGAAGACCATGTGCTGATGATGGCCGGCGTGGTGGAAAGCTACTCGGTGCACATCCTGTCCAAAGGCATCGCCAAGGCCGGAACGGAGGCGATGGCCCGATTGCGCCAGCGGTTCGAGGATGGTCAGCGGCTCTGCCCCGAGCCGGAGGCCAGCTGGCCCGGCCATGGACGGGAGTATCCGGTCATCAAGAATATCAATGAAGATGCCGGCAAAGGCGTTTCCGGCGAGGTGAACGGACATGCGGTGCGCGTTGGCCGGCTGTCTTTCGCGGCCGCCGGGGAGGAAGGATTCTTGGCGGTCGATCGGACCGCCCCCAGTCGGTCTGAGGATGACCTGCGCACACGATTTGGGCTGCTTCAGCCGGACGAAATGGCGTCGTATGTGTCTGTTGATGGTCAGCTGATCGCGCGCATCGTGCTGCGCGATGTGCCGCGCGCCAACGCCAAGGCAGCGCTCGCCAAACTGCATGAGTTGGGCGTCACCAAGCTCGCCATGCTTACCGGTGACAAGCGGGCTTCCGCCAATATCATTGCCAGCGAAGTCGGCATTGACGAGGTTCACGCCGAACTGTTCCCGGAGGATAAGGTAGCCGCAGTCAAGGCCGCTACAGGAGCCGGCAAAACCGTCACGATGATGGTCGGTGATGGTGTGAACGATGCCCCGGTGCTCGCCGTCGCCGATATCGGTGTGGCCATGACCGACGGCACATCCACCGCCGCTTCCGAAAGCGCTCAGGTGGTCATTATGAATGACAATATCGCCGCCGTGCCGCGCGCCATCGCCATTGCACGCCGCACCAAGCGCGTGATGCTTCAAGCCGTAATCGCGGGCCTTGTGCTTGCCACCATCGGCATGATTGCCGCCGCGTTCGATCTCATTCCGGTCGTCGTCGGCGCATTCCTCCAGGAGGCCATCGACGTGGTGAGCATCCTCTGGGCCCTCACTGCCCTAATTGATCGGGACTGATTAAGAATATGAGGCTTCTGCTGTTTTTGTAGGTCAGTTGACTGACCGGGATGGTCGTATGTCGAGTCCACCGCATCGAAACATAATCGGGGCGATACGGTTGGTGACGTGGCGGAAACGGAAATCCCACCCACGAAAGCAGCAATAGCATCGGAGTTATTCATTAGGTCGATTTGACGTTTATTAGGTCGGTCCTTGGTCGGAGCGGCCCTTGAAACCCCGCCGTTCCAAGGGATGGCTTCAGCACCCTCCGACCTAATGAACGAAGAAATGACCTAATGAATGCAATCGAGGTCGTAAAGAGCCGTTGGAGGTGACGTCTTCAGTGTCATCAAGGGATTCGCCGGTTGTGCAGTATTGTTATTGCTCTGCGGCGGCTCTTTACCGTCGGCCTTCTAGCCAATCGAGGGGTGGAGGTGACGCGGATTCCTTGTGAGACATAACTATGCTCAACCCGACTGGTTACGTACTGTTGCTCACACGGTATGCCGAGAACATTGCCAATTAAAGTAAGGTGCCGGGCGAACCGGTCATGGTAGGTTTGCCCGGATTTGATTTCGATCATCAGGCGATGATTCGGATCGGTGAAATCCAACAAATCCACCTCGACCTTGCTGGCATCGCGGTAGAAGAATAATTGTGGCTCCTGATTGGCGTTCAAATGCTGTTTCATGGTTTCCGCAATGATGAGGTTTTCAAATATATCGCCGAACTTGGGATGCGCAACCAGTGCTTCGACCGTCCGAATGCCCAAGAGATGGCACAGCAAGCCAGTGTCATAAAAATAGAGTTTCGGCGTTTTGACCACCTGTTTGCGTGCGTTCGTGTAGAACGGTATGAGATGGAATGCGATGTAACTTGATTCCAGAATCGACATCCATGCCTTTACGGTTCGCGGACTTACACCAAGTTCATTGGCGATGTTGGTGTAGTTTATGAGTGCTCCGGAACTGAGTGCGCAAAGAGTCAAGAATCGGCGGAAGTCAGCCAAATTGCGTACATCAAGATATTCGGAAACATCACGTTCGATATAAGTGTCGATGTAGTTCGAGAAGAACAGATTGAGCGGCATTCTCGTGTCATAAATGCGTGGATAACCGCCTTGCAGCATAAACGTATCCGGAGTAAGGGCCTGATCCGCCTTGCATGCTTCTTGGAATGAGAACGGCAATAACTTGACCAATAGGGAAACCCATAATCTGACATTAGCAGTGCTCGTAGGTTTTCCAAACGCACAAACTATGGCCTAATACACAGAATTCCCACCACTCTCCCTCTGTCGCAACGGAAGGCTTTGCGTTAGGCTAGAGCGCGTGACTGAATCCGTGAATACTGAACTCCGCATTGCTGTTATCGGCGCTGGCCCGGCCGGCGTCTACTCATCCGATATCTTCCTGCGCCAGCTCAAGAAGCTGGGCGAAGAGCTTGGCCTCGGCACCGAAGCGCGCATCGACCTGTTCGAGAAGCTGCCCGTGCCGTTCGGCCTGGTGCGTTACGGTGTGGCCCCGGACCACCCGTCCATCAAGTTCATCGCCTCCGCGCTTGAGAAGACGCTCGACAACCCGAACATCCACCTCTACTGCGATGTGGAATTCGGCAAGGACGTGACCCTTGACGACCTGCTGGCCCGTTACGACGCCGTGCTGTTCGCCACCGGCGCGGTCAAGGACAAGCCGCTGAACCTGCCCGGTGCCGACCTTGAAGGTGTGTACGGTGCCGCCAAGTTCGTCGAATGGTATGACGGCTACCCCACCGGTGCCCGCGAATGGCCGCTTACGGCCGAGAACGTCGCCGTAATCGGCGGCGGCAACGTGGCCATGGACGTGGCCCGCGAACTCATGCGCAACGCCGACGACCTCAAGGTCAAGACCGACATTCCGGACAACGTGTACGAGGGCATCGGCCAGAACAAGGCCAAGGTGCTCCACCTGTTCATCCGCCGTGGCGTGGCCCAGGCCAAGTTCAGCGTGCAGGAACTGCGCGAGATGGAGAAGCTGCCCGGCGTGCAGCTCATCATCAACGAAGACGACTTCGATCTGGACGACGAGACCATCGAGGTGGCCGGCAAGGACAAGCTCACTCGTCAGATGGTCGAAGAGCTGTTCGCCATCCGCGAGATGGCCGAAGACATGGAGGATGACGGCGACGTCGACTTCGAAGGCAACCCGGCCGACCGCAAGTACTACGTGCACTTCAACTCCGCCCCCACCGAGATCCTCGGCGAGGACGGCAAGGTCAAGGCCATTCGCGTGGAGCGCACCGAAACCGGTGCCGACGGCAAGATGCACCGCACCGGTGAGTTCACCGACTACCCGGTCGAGGCCGTCTACCACGCCATCGGCTACAAGCCCGCCGAAGCCCCCGGCATCACCTACGACGAGCACGGCGCTCACCTGGCCAACGCCAACGGCGACGGCCGCATCACCACCGAGGCCGACGGCGGCAAAGTGCGCGACCGCCTGTACGCCACCGGTTGGGCCAAGCGCGGCCCGGTGGGCCTGATCGGCTCCACCAAGTCCGATGCGCTCGCCATCGTGACCAACATGCTCGAGGATCTGGCCAAGGCCGCTGAAGGTGGCCGTGTGGCAGCCGACCGCGACCCCGAATCCATCGACCGACTGCTGGCCGAGCGCGGCATTCGCCCGATCGACTTCGCCGGCTGGAAGAAGGTCGACGCTTTCGAGCGCGCCGAGGGTGCCAAGGAAGGCCGCGAGCACAAGAAGGTCATCGAGCCCGACCAGATGCGCGAGCTCGCCCACGCCTGACGGCCCGCCCACGCCCGTCCGGCATTCGTCCGGCATTCGTCCGGCATTCGTCCACCCGGCCGCGCCCCGTGCGGACGCGGCCGGGCTCGGGGCCGGACGGGCCGGGCGAATATGGGACATTGCGCGTGGCGCATATCCAGCAATCATTCAGCCTGCGATTTTAGTGTGTGCATTATGGATGCCAAAGTACGGGTGCACGGCCATTTCAACGGCCTGAAAACAACGCTGCTGTTTGCCCTGATGTGGGCCATCATCATGCTGATTTGGTGGGCCACGGGCGGCAGTCGGCAAACCCTGAGCATCTATATCGTCATCGGCCTGATTACCACGTTCGGCACCTACTGGTTCTCCGACAAACTCGCCATCGCCTCCATGGGCGCGCGGGAAGTCAGCGAACAGGAAGCCCCGGAAATCTACCAGATCGTGCGTGAACTGAGCGCCAAGGCCGGCAAGCCGATGCCGCGCATCTACATCGCCCCCACCATGAGCCCGAACGCCTTCGCCACCGGACGCAACGAACGGCACGCGGCTGTCTGCTGCACCCAAGGCATCCTGCAGATTCTCAACGCCCGTGAACTGCGTGGTGTGCTGGGCCACGAACTTATGCACGTGTACAACCACGACATCCTGACTTCCGCCATCGCCTCTGCCATGGCCACTGTCATCTCCTACCTTGGCTATTCGCTGATGTATTTCGGTGGCGGCTCGCGAGACGACCGCGATAGTTCCGGTGGCCTCGGCCTGATCGGCGCATTGCTGAGCGTGATTCTCGCGCCGATTGCCGCGTCTTTGATCCAGATGGCCATCTCCCGCACCCGCGAATACGACGCCGATGAAGACGGCAGCTTGCTCACCGGCGATCCCGAGGCCCTGGCTTCCGCGCTGAACAAGATTTCCTACGGCGCACAGACCGCGCCGATGCGCAAAACCGCCGGCACCCAGTCCGTCTCCGCAATGATGATCGCCAACCCGTTCTCCGCGGTCGGTTTCTCGCGCTTGTTCTCCACACACCCGCCGACCGATGAGCGCATAGCGCGTCTCATGCAGATGGCCAACGAAATGAACGGCACACCGATCGCTCCGCCCACCTACTCCCCGATGTCTATTTAGAAGTGCAACACCCTTGTTGGTCCTGTAATTCTAACAGTT
>OJAC01000149.1_pt1 | contig 66581 bp, 48 predicted proteins | sample 1588701 | NCBI WGS metagenome assembly OJAC01 (sample SAMN03283256) | human gut metagenome | biome: human-associated habitat; material: feces | host: Homo sapiens | place: USA | collected 2013 | reverse complement strand
AGCAAACATGGTCTGAGTGTGCATCCAGCCGGTTCACGGCAAAGACGGTCGGGTCGGTCAGCCATTTCAGTTCGGGTGTCATAGTGTCATCCTCTTTTATCGGTCATTGGGCTGCTTTTTTGCCCAGCGGTCACGGAAATAGTGCGCCGCCAGCTTGGGGGTGCGCTCACGGGTGAACAGACCCTTGCGGTTGCAGCTGCCGACACGCATCGGGCCCTGCTGGGTCGAGAAGTCTGCAAAGTTCCACGGCCATTCGCCCACAACAAAGGCGTAGCTGTCCAGACATGCGTTGATGGCCTTGTAGTATTCGACCTGAAATTCCTCGGTGAACATCTCGGGGGCAACGCCGTGCAGGCCCGCGACCGTATCCGCGCCGTACTCGGACAGGATCAGCGGCTTGTCGATCCCCTTCCAGAAGTCCAGCTCCTGCCGGAACGCGTAGGACGCATTGTCGAGATCGCCGCTTAAATTATACCAGCCGTAGTAGCGGTTGATGCAGACGACATCCATCGTGCGGGTCGTGATGTCCTTGGTGTAGTCGTTCTGGCAGCAGACCATCGTGACGGGGCGGCCCTGCGGGTCCTGCGCGTGGGCCTGCTCATACAGCGGGCGCCAGTAATCGCGGGCACTCTCGGGGAAATGCTCGGTGTCCGGTTCGTTGCCAAGGCTCCACAGCACCACGCAGGGATGGTTTTTGTCGCGGTCGATCATGGCCTTCAGCACGGCGCTGTGGTAGTTTTTCAGCGGGAAGGTCTTGTACGGGTCGCACGCCGCACCCGCGCCGATGCCGACAGCCGGCGTCTCATCAATAACCACAATGCCCAGCCGGTCGCAGAGGTCGTAGACCTCCTCGGCGTAGGGGTAATGGCTCATCCGCAGGCAGTTGGCGTTGAGCCACTCATAAAGCTTGAGATCGGTCACGGTCACGCAGGCGTCATACCCGCGGCCGCGGAAGAAAGAATCCTCATGCTTGCAGGGGCCTTTGAAATAAAACGGCTCGCCGTTGATCAGGAACTGATGCCCGCGCACCTCGACACTGCGGAAGCCGAACGGCTGGCGGTATTCATCGGTGCCGAACCGCACCAGCGCTGTGTACAGGTAGGGCGTGCCGGGGCGGGGCTGCCACAGGCGGGCGTTTTTGACCTGCAGCGTACCCGCAGCACCGTCCGCATCGGCAACAGCGCGGCCGTTGGCGTCCAGCACGGTCAGCTGCACATTGCCCTCACCCACTGTGTCCACGGTGTAGTGCAGCTTGCCGTCAGCACCGGCCACCAGCGTGATGTCGCGGATATAAGCCGCCGGGGTCGTGTACAGGCGGACGGGGCGGGTGATGCCCGCATAGTTGAAGAAGTCGAAGTTCGGCAGGTTGACACCCTGCATCTGCTGGCGGGCCTTGCCGGCCTCGACTGCCGGGATACCGGCATTGTCGGAGCCGAAGAAGGCAGTGCCGCCCTCATTGCCGACCGGCAGCGTGCCGTGGCCGATCCGGTTATCGACCTCGACCTCAAGGGTCACGGTGTCGCCGGGCTTGGCCAGCGCCGTGATATCGGCCTCAAAGGGCAGGAAACCGCCGCGATGGGTGACGATCTCCTGACCGTTGAGCCGCACAACGGCATTGTGGGTCACGGCATCAAACCGCAGCACACGGCGCGCGCCCTCGGGCACGGTGAAGGTGGTGCGGTAGTAGGCCATGCCGTAGTGGCGGCGGAACTCAGGGTCGGGGCTCTGGTCGTTGTAGGACGCAGGCACCGCGATGGGCTGCCATGGCTCATTGGCATTGAAACGGAAATCCCACACGCCGGAAAGATCCCGGACGCTGCGGACAGCATTGGTTTGCGGATACATAGTAAAACCCTCTCTCTATGATACAAAAAGCAGCGATGATTCGCCTTTTGCAAAAGCTTTATGATGGTCCCTGCACGGCAGCGGCCCAAGCTTTTAGTTATGCCGGCTTTCCACCCGGGTGTTCAGCACTGCGGTGCCGATGGGTATCTCATACCGCACGGCGGGGATGACCGTGTTGGGGTCGTACAGATTCGTGTTGGGGGCGGCGTTGATCACGACCCCCTGCCCTGCTGCGCCTTTTACCACGCAGCGGCAGGCGGCGTTTTTCGCCTCGGCCTCACTGCCGGCCGCCGACTGTGCAAAGCCGGCGGCGAACTTCGGCACGGCAAAGCCGCAGTCGTAGGCCGTGCAGGCGATGTTGCTCTCGACCGTATGGGTGCGGGTGTGCCCCCACGCGGTGGGGACCAGCTCGGTCGTGACCTTGATGCCCGGGAAGGGCCGCCACTCGCTCAGCAGCCGATCCCCAAAAAGGACAAACTTGTCGCTGTGCCGCCGTACAAAGGTCCAGCCGTCTATGACAAAGGCCAGCATGCTGTCGGGCGCGGTCTGCTCCAGCTGCACATAGCTGCGGCTGGCCGAAAAACCGAACCGCGTGCTGTAGACGAACTTGCCGTACTTTTCGGTAAATTGGCCGTGGTCGCCCTTTTCATAATTTGCCGGGGAATAGGCGTTCAACTGGCCGTCCGGCAGGCGCTGCAGCAGCAGGTCGGCGCTTGGCTGGGGGATCACGCCGGGACGGGTCAGTTCCTCCGGCAGGGGGGCTGCCTCGCAGGCCCAGAACGGATGATCGTCGGGCAAAGCGAGCAGCAAAAAGACCTTGAGGCCCCAGTACGGGCTGCCGGGGGCGTTGTACTGCTCGGCCATGTACATCTGCGGGTAGCCGTAGCCGATCGTCAGCACACCGTCCCGGTCAAAGATGGGCCGGGCCAGCCACCACGCCAGATTGCGGACGATGATGCCCTTCATGACGGGCAGGGGCAGCGGCTCCAGCCCCGCCCAGATGCAGGCGGCGTAGAACGCGCTCTGCCCGATGCGGTAGCCGAGGCTGCGGCCAAAGGGCAGCGCCGCGCCGTCCGGGTCAAACCATTGGGCGAACTGCCGGCCGAACTGCACGGCGCGCTCACGGTAGAGCGCTGCGCGGGCGGGGTCGCGCCGGGCGGCAAACACGCTGTACAGCACCGTGTAATACTGTATGGCCCAAGGGTTATAGTAGTCCTTCTGCGGCTTGACTTCGGCCGGCCCGTCGGAGTACCAGCCGTCCCCGACATACCACTTGTCCACCTCGGCCATGTCGGCGGCGGCCTGCTGCATACTGCAGGGCATACCCACGGAATCCAGCGCCAGATTGACCAGCACCCGGAAGAGCAGCCAGTTGCAGCCGGGCAGGTCGTGATGATTGATCGTGTCGAGCCACTTGCCCAGCTTTGCCTTTTCGGTGTCCGTCAGCGGGTTCCAGACACTCTCGGGTGTCTCCAGTATAGCGCAGGCCAGCGCCGCCATCTCGACAAAAAGCTGGTCGTAATCGTTGGGGTCGCCCCAGTATTCGGGGCTGTCTGGGTCGGTGCCGTTGACAAGCCCCCTCTGGTAGATCGGCAGGAACGCATCGGCCCTGCCGCCGCCCGCCCAGAGCGGTGCCAGCGCCCACAGCGGGCGGGAGAAAGCCTCCATCCCGATGGTGCGCTGCGGGTAGGTGGCGCCGGTATCGCCCAGATGCAGCAGCGCCCCGCCCGGGGAATAGAGCGGCAGAAGGGGGCTGAGAAACCGCATTGCAAGGGCGGTGAAGTCTTGTTTTGTCTGTAAGTTCATAGGATCACCTCTTGTAGAGGCCGGCACACCCGGCCCCTATGTCACCAGTAAAGGGTCCAATCCTTCGTCAGCCGGGTCAGACCTTCCATGTAGAAGTAATCGCCCCAGCTCACGCACTCGTCCACGCCCTCCGGCGTGCAGGTGTTGTAGGGGCTCTTTTTGCTGTAGGTGCCGTGGCGCACAAGGCCGATGCCCTGCGGCCCCTGCCTGACGGCATAATGCTCGGCCACGCTGCCCAGCATCTGGGCCGCCAGCAGCGTGTACTCCGCAGCCTGATCGGGGTTGGCGTACTTGGCCGCCTCCAGCAGGCCGCAGGCCACGATGGATGCCGAGGAGGAGTCCCGCGGCTCGGTGTCGCCCTCGGTAAAGGTCATATCCCAGTAAGGGATCAGATCCTCGGGCAGGCGGTCAAGGTAATAGGACAGCACCCGGCGGAAGGCCTCCAGATACTCCGGGCGCTTGGTATAGCGGTAGCTGATGGCCGTGCCGTATACGCCCCACGCCTGCCCGCGCGCCCAGCAGCTGTCATCCTTGTAGCCCTGACAGGTCGCGCCGCGCACCGGCGCGCCGGTCACGGGGTCCATAAAGAAGGTGTGGTAGGTCGAGCCGTCCGGCCGGATGGAGTTGGCCAGACAGGTCGTGACATGGCGGTGCGCCAGCTCGGCATAATGGGCATCGCCCGTGGTCTCGCTGGCCCAGTAGAGCAGCGGCACATTGAGCAGGCAGTCAATGATATAGCGGTAGTTGTCTTTAGCGCCCAGCGGACCCCATGCCTGAAAGAAGCTGCCCTTCTCCTGAAAGCGGGTGCAGAGCTGGTCAGCGGCCAGAATGGCGGCGCGGCGGCCCTTTTCGCTGCCGGTCAGCTTGTAGGCTGCCACGCAGGACGGGCTGTACAGAAAGCCCATATCGTGGTGGTCTACCTCGATCTTGTTTTCAATCCGGTACAGAAAGCTGTCCACCAGCGTCAGCGCGGTATTTTTGAACGCCGCATCACCGGTGCGCTCATAGCTGAGCCAGACCTCGCCCGGCCAGAAGCCGCAGGTCCACTGGTTGTTCTCGCATTGGGGATAGATGTCATGAACACTGGAATGGTTCTGGCAATGGTCTGTATACAGCGGCAGATTCTGCCGCACAAGAGCCACGGCGGTATCCAGCGCCTGTTCGGCCTGAGACTTCGTCAGGATTTTATTGGGGAATGTTTTCATGGGAAACCTCTTTTTTCTTAGAGAATAGATAAAAGATAATAGATAATAAATAAGGTGGAGTTTTCGCCTTGGGCGAAAACAAAATGCGGGGCTCGCGGTTTTGTTTTTTTGCGTGGAGCGCAGCGGAACGCGCCACCATAATTTTTATCTTTTATCTTAAAAAAAGGGGCGCAGGGCTTTCCGCCTTGCGCCCCGTACAAATGGGTAGTGTATCAGCCCTTCAGGCCGCTGGATGCAACGCCCTGCACGAAATATTTCTGCAGGGAGAGGAACACGATCAGCACCGGGATCAGCGCAATGACCGAGGCCGCCATGATCAGGCCGTACTCTGCGGAATACTGGCTGATGAACATGCGCAGGCCGATTTGGATGGTTTTCAGCTCCGTCTTGGTCAGGTAGATCAGGGGGCCGAGGAAGTCGTTCCATGTGTTCACAAAGGTGAAGATGACCAGCGTGGACACAGCCGGCAGCGACAGCGGCAGCATGATGCGGGCGTAGATGCCGTACTCCGACAGGCCGTCGATACGCGCGGCCTCGCACAGCTCGGTGGGGACGCCCTCATAGAACTGCTTCATCATAAAGACGCCGAACGCGCTGAACGCCTGCAAACAGATGATGGCAAGGTGGGTGTTGTTCAGATGCCAGGAACGCATCATCATGAACTGGGGCACCATGTAGGCCTGCCAGGGCACCGCGATGGTTGCGATATAGCCGAGGAACAGCACATTCTTGCCCTTGAAGTTCAGCTTGGCGAACGCATAGGCGGCAAACGAGGAGGTCAGCACCTGCAAAATCGTGACCACAATGGTCAGGAAGGCGGTGTTTTTGATAAAGGTCAGCAGGGGGATCTTGGTCCAAATATCCACATAGTTCTGCGGGCGCGGGTTGGAGGGAATCCACTCAATGGGGAAGGTGAAAACATCCTTATTCAGCTTAAAGGATGCAGACAGCATCCACAGGAACGGGATGAGCATCAGTGCCGCCACAATGATAAGCAGCGCGTAGATCAGCACGCGGCTGACGATATGCTGCGCCTTCATCGAGCCGGTCTTTTCTTTTACAGCGGTAGTAGCCATGGTGTATCCTCCTTTCCTTAGTCGTTGTTGGACGAGCCCTTGAACTGAATGATGGTGACAAACAGCACCAGTACAAACAGCACCATCGAGACGGCGCTTGCATAGCCGTACTTGGGTGTGTTGACAAAGGCAACATTATAAATGTAGTAGACAAGGGTCATCGTGGCATTGCCCGGGCCGCCCTGAGTGATCATATACATCTGGTCATACACCTTGAAGGAGGCGATGGTCAGCATGATGATGACAAAGAAGGTCGTGGGCTTGAGCTGCGGCAGCGTGACATTCCAGAAGATCTGCCACTTGTTGGCGCCGTCCAGCTCAGCAGCCTCCTCCAGCTCGGGGTTCGTGCCCTGCAGACCGGCAAGGTAGATGACCATGTAGTAGCCCATGTTCTTCCATACGCTGAAGAGGATGACCGTCAGCATAGCGGTGTCCTTGCCGGCGGCCCACTTGGGCAGGTTCTCCACGCCGAGGCCCGCAAGGATCTGGTTGACCGGGCCCATCGAGGGGCTGAAGATCATGTTCCAGACGGCCGCGACCGCGACCAGCGAGGCAACATACGGGAAGAACGAGACCGTGCGGAAGAAGTTGCGGCACTTGACCTTCTGGTTCAGCAGCATGGCCAGACCAAGGCTGCAGACCAGCGTCAGCGGCACGGTGCCGACGGCGTAGACCAGCGTATTGACGAACGCCGCCTTGAAGGTCTTATCACTGAGCAGCGCGACAAAGTTGCTGATGCTGGTGAACTCTACCGGATGAACACCATCCCAGTTGCAGAAGGAAAGCGCGATGGCGAAGATCATGGGCACCAGCGTAAAGACGCAGAAGCCGATGAAGTTCGGTGCGATGAAGCTGTAGGCGATCAGGCTGTCCCGCGTGGATTTTTTCATGCCGCGCTTTGGGTTCACCTGTACAGCCTGTGTGGTTTCGGCCATGGATCATACCTCCTCGGGGGTTAGCTGCATAAGAGAAGGGGCAGGCGCGCCCGCCCGCCCCTTTACGAAGAAGAAGGAAAACTTATGAAAAAGTTGGAAGATTGCAAATGTTTCTTGCAGGGGCCGTGATCACTCAAATCAGCCCAGCAGTGCCTGAACCTGCTCGTTCATGTTGGCGATGCCCTCGTCGATGGTCTCGCTCTCGGTCATGATGGCGTCATGCTCGGTGTTCAGGATGGTCTCGATCTCGGAGGCCTTGTCGGACAGCGGCATCTCAAGGTAGATGGCGGTGGTGTTCAGTGCCTCGAGGGAGTTCTCGTCAGAGGGGAAGCCCTCGGTGGAGGAGATGATCTTGTTGGTCTCGTCGCTGGCAACGGCGGGGAAGGTGCCGACTGCGGCAACGGCCTTGGCGCCTTCCTCAGAAGCGCACCAGTTCACGAAGTCAAGCGCAGCCTCTTTCTTCTCGGAGTTGGCGTTGACGGCCAGGCTGGTCACAGTGCCCAGCGTGGAGCCGGCAGGTGCGCCGTCCGGATGAGGATACTTGACGATGCCGAAGTTGACGGGCTGGACACCGTTGGCGGAAGCCTCGGCGTTGTACTTCTGCAGGGTAGCGATGAACCAGGAGCCCATGTTGCACATAGCGGCCTGACCGTTCTCAAACGCGCCGGAGTAGTGCAGGTTGGCGGTCTTCTGCTCGCCGTAGTTGGGGATGACGCCGTCAGTCTGCTCGGCCATGACCTGCTCGTAGTAGGGCTTCAGGAAGTCGTAGTTGCCGTCAATGACGGTGTTCTTGCCGTCCAGAATGCCGAACAGCGTCGTGGTGGAGCGCCAGGTGTGGTAGATGTTGCCGTAGATGCCGGTCTTTTCGTAGACCTCGCGGATCTTGGCGTCAAAGTCGGCCATCGTCATATCGTTGGTGGGGTACTCGATGCCGGCCTGATCGAAGATGTCCTTGTTGTAGTAGACGACCCAGAAGTCAGAGCGGAACGGAACAGCGTAGTAGTTGCCGTCCTCGGCGGTCAGCTGATCGAGAACGCCGTTGAACTTGCTCTCATCGGTGGTCAGCTTGCCGCTCAGCGGCTCCAGCATACCGAGGTTGATCAGGTTGGAGTAGCCGGGGATGTCCTTGATGGAGAGGACATCCAGCTCGCCGTTGCCGCCGGCCAGCTGGGTGGCCAGCTGGGTCATGTAATCGGTGGAGCCAAGGTCGGTCATCTCGATGGTGACGCCGGGGTGGCTGGCCATGTAGCCGTCTGCCAGCGCTGCCCAGTAGGCGGTGGAGTCCTTGTCCCACAGCGCCCAGTTCAGGGTGACGCTGTCGCCGGAGGCCGTGCTCTCTGCGGTGGCCTCGGTGGAAGATGCCGTGCTTGCAGGGGTGGAGTCCGTGGTGGAAGCGGAGCTGCCGCCGCAGGCTGCCAGGCTCAGGGCCATGGTGCCGGCCAGCCCAAGGGCTGCGAATCTTTGCATTTTACGCATACTAATTTCTCCTCCTAAAAAGAAATCGTTACTTGCGGGAAGGCTTTCTGCAGAGGGCCTGTCCCTTTCGTTGTCATTATCATACACCCGCTGCCCGCCGAAAGCGATGGTATATTTTTGGTTACTTTTGCAATATTTACGGCAGTTCCGCAAAGGAGACCGCCAAAACATGTAATATTTCAAGAAACCTGCAATATTCATCTTTCTTACAGTTATAGACAAGCAAATACGCGCTATTTTGTCATATTTGTACAGTTTTATTCTTGACAGCAGCCTGTCTGATAGGGTATATATGTATATACAGGACCATTCAAAAAGCTGCTTCTCACCTTATTATACTATACAAGGAGCCTTTATGGGCAAATTCAACCTGCATCGGGGCAGCCTGCAGCTGCGGGTGCTGACGCTGACCCTGCTGTTCACGCTGGGCGTGTCGATCGTCATCACAGTCAGCAACATGCACCAGCTCAACGCTGAGTGGGAGCGTACCACCCTGCTGAATGCCGAGTATGCCCTGCAGACTGCAGCCGCCGCCATCTACCGCGACCTTGACGAGGTGGACGATCTGGCAAGCTGGTGCGCCTACAATCCGTCAATGCGCACCTACCTGCTGACCGATTCCGCCGGCAACAATCAGGCGCTTTCGATGTACCCGATGATCTCAGCCAAATACAACTCCATGCGCACGCTGCCGTATATCCAGCGGTTCATGCTCATCAACGCCGCCGGGCGGCCGATGATGTTCGGCACGGCTGCCACCAATGTCGTGGCGCTGACCCCGGAGCTGCTGCAGACGATCCCCGGCTACAACGAGGCCAGCTACGGCTGGGCGTATATCACCCGCGACCCGTTGGCGCTGACCACTCAGGCGGCGCAGACGATCCCGATCTGCCGCGCCCTGACCCTGCCCGGCACCGACCGCACAGCGCATGTCTGCATCTTTGTTTCCCCTTCCGCCATCACGGCGCCGCTGCGCGGCTTTACCCTGTCAGAGGGCGGGAAGCTGCTGTGGGAGATGGGCGAGCATATCTACACCGTGCAGAACAACACCCTGACCGAGCTTGACACCGACCGTACTTATTATAAGGACACCCGCCCCTTTGACGCCGAGACCCTCGACAGCCTGACCGAGGTATACGAGCGCGGCAGCGGCGTCAACACCCAGCTTATCGTGCGGTATCCCATCGGGGTGCATGATCTCTACCTGATCGAGGTCCTGCCCAACGGACCGCTGCAGCGGCAGATTCCCTATCTGTCGGCCTCACTCATATTCAGTCTGGCGGCCATTCTGGCGCTGGGCAGTGCGCTGGCATTTCTTCTGCACAGGATGATCGCCCGCCCGATCACGGCGCTGCAAAGCCGGATCGAGGCGGTCGGCAGCGGCGATTTTTCCGCTGACCCGGCCATTGAGTGGGACAACGAGCTGGGCGACATCGGCCGCGGCATCAATAAAATGTCGGGCAACATCACCGCCCTGATGGACCGCCGCCTTGAGGACGAAAAGCAAAAGCAGGACCTTGAATACCGGATGCTGCAAAACCAGATCAACCCGCATTTCATCTACAATACCCTCAACAGCATCAAGTGGATGGCTACCATCCAGCATGCGCCCGGCATTGCCGAGATGGTCACGGCGCTCTCCCGCCTGCTGAAAAGCGTTTCCAAGGGCAATGAGCGGCTTGTGCCGCTGTATGAGGAGTTTGCCCTGCTCAACGACTATTTCACGATCCAGCAGTACCGCTACGGCGGCACGATCACCCTTGATGTCAGCTATATCGAGGACGAAAACCTTACCCACAGCTGCCTGATCCCCCGCTTTACGCTGCAGCCGCTGGTCGAGAACGCCATCTTCCACGGCATTGAGCCGAAGGGCAGCGCCGGTGAGGTGACCCTGCGGGTCGAGCGGGACGCTGCAAACGGCGATGTGCTGATCCTCCTGAGCGATGACGGTGTGGGCATGACCCCTGCGCAGGCCGCCAAAGCCCTGCAGGAGCCCGGCCCCGAGGAGGCCGCCGCCAAATACCGCCATGTGGGCATCTGGAATGTTCACCGCCGGCTGCAATACAGCTTCGGCGATGCCTACGGCCTGCGCATCGAGAGTGAACCGGGCGTAGGCACGACCGTAACGGTGCGGCTGCCGGACGCCAAAAAGGCCTCCCCCGCAGGGGAAGCCGTCCGCAAAGCAGACTGATGCAGCCCGGCTTTGCCGCGTCTGCCCGCCCATGGGTTTATACCCCTGCCTCTCCCCAACAGGAAGGCATCCCCCAAAATGAGGTGTTACCGTGACAAAAATTTTCTTGGTCGATGATGAGCCGCTGGTCCTCATCGGTATGCAGGGCATGCTGAATTGGGCCGAGCTTGGCTACACCGTGGTCGGCACCGCCCGCAACGGGGCCGAGGCCCTCAAGGCCATCGGAGAGACCTACCCCGACATCGTTGTTTCCGACATCCGTATGCCGGTCATGGATGGTTTTACGCTGGCGGAGAGCTGCCACAAGGACGGCTCTGCCCTGCCGGTATTCATCATGCTGACCAGCTATGAGGAATTTGACTATGTAAAGCGCAGCATGCGGCTGGGCGTGGTGGACTACCTTGTCAAGATCGACCTGACTGCCGAGAGCCTGACCGCCGCGCTGGACAAGGCCCGCGCCGCTGTGGAGAAGGAGCGGCGGCTGCAGGCCCCCGCTGCCCCCGCCGTGAGCATGGACAGCTACCGCGACCGGCTGTTTTTGCAGCTGTACGGCGGTCTGCTGACCGACCGCGCCGCCTTTGACCGCCAGTGTGCCGAGCTGGGGCTGGACTTCCACGCCCCGCAGTATGTCGTGGCGCTGGGCAGCATCCGCACCCCGGAGCTTTCGACCGAGCAGCTGCTCACCCTGAGCACCGGCGTCACCCGCATGGCGGCTGAAACGCTGCCCAAATACCGTCCCTGCCGCGTGATCGGCATGGATCTGCAGCATTTTTCGGCGCTGCTGCCCCTGCAGGAGGGCGAGGACCCCGAGACCGCGCTGACCCCCGCCCTGCAGGCCACCGGGCAGATCCTTTACAACTATTTCAGCTCCCAGATCTACTGGGCCGTGGGCCGCGCGGTGCCGGACATTCTGCAGATCTCCCAAAGCCGGCAGGATGCACTGGCCGCCCAGCAGCTGCTGCGCAGCGAGTCTCCCCTTGCCTTTTACCATGAGAAGCCCAACACCCCGCTGGATCACCGCGCACAGGTCGTGGCGCAGGTGCAGCAGTACATCCGGGCACATCTGGCCGAAAAGCTGACCCTCAACGATGTAGCTGCGGTGTTCAACTTCAGCCCCAACTACCTGAGCCAGCTTTTTGCACAAAACAGTGAGCGCGGCTTTGTGGAGTATGTCACCACCGCCCGCATCGCCGCCGCCAAGGAGCTGATGGCCGCCACCGACCTGAAGATCTATGAGGTCAGCAGCCGGGTAGGCTTTGACAGCGCCTTCTATTTCAGCAAGGTGTTCAAAAAGCTGGAGGGAGCCAGCCCCCGCGAATATATCCAGAGAATGAAGGGATCGTATGTTGATGCAAAGGATGACGCCGCGCTTTGACGCGATGCGCCCCACGCTTTACCCGCCTTACCGCGACCGCGCGGCGTGGCAGGCCCTGCCGGGCGCTGCGCGCTGGCAGGCGGCGGGACAGGCCGCCCTGCGCGATGCCGCCGCAGTGCCGCAGCTGCCGCTCTCGCTGTGGCTGCAATTTACCCAAAACGGAGACCGCGCCCGATGGGAACACGCCTATTTTGCCCGCCGCCGCACCCTCTGTGCGCTGGCAATGGCCGAGGCCGTGACCGGGGACGGCAGCTATCTGCCCGCTATCGCCGATGCCGCATGGGCGATCTGCGAGGAAAGCGCGTGGCAGCTGCCCGCCCACAACAGCTATATCCGCGACACGCCCCAGCTGCCGCTGCCCGATGTAACGCGGCCGATCGTGGACCTGTTTGCCGCCGAGACCGGCGCACTGCTGGCCACTGTGTACGGCCTGCTGGGTGCCGCCCTTGACGAATACGCGCCCGGGCTGGCGGCACGGCTGCAGCATGAGGTCGAGCGCCGCATCCTGACGCCCTACCGTACCGAGCATTTCTGGTGGATGGGCCGCGATGACGAGCCGATGTGCAACTGGACACCGTGGTGTACCCAGAATGTCCTGCTGGCCGCCGCGCAGTGCGCCCCGGTTGAGGCGCTGCCCGCCTATGTCGGGCAGGCCGCCTACAGCCTTGACTGCTTTTTGAAGGATTACGGCCCGGACGGCTGCTGCAGCGAGGGCGCACAGTACTACCGCCACGCCGCGCTGACGATGTTCAACGCGCTGGACCTCTTGTGCAAAATCGCCCCCGGCGTCTTTGACGACATCTGGGCTGAGCCGAAGATCAAAAACATGGCCGAGTACATTGTCAACATGCACATTGCCGGGCCGTACTACCTGAATTTTGCTGACTGCAGCCCGCTGGCCGGGGCCCGCGGCGTGCGGGAGTACCTGTTCGGCAAGCGGGTCGGCAGCCTGCCGCTGATGACGCTGGCCGCCCACGACTGGGCTGAAACGCTGCGCACCCCTGACCCCGACCGACTGCACCACCCCGATGACAGCGAGGGCATCAACCTGTTTTACCATCTTCAGACCGCACTGGCCGAGCAGGAGGTGACTGCCTTTGCCCTGCGCGCATCCCCTGCCGCGCCGGGGGATGTCTGGTATCCGAGCGTCGGTATTCTCGTCTGCCGCCGCGGCGCTTATGCACTGGGCGCCAAGGCGGGCAGCAACGCCGACAGCCACAACCACAACGATGTGGGCAGCGTGACGCTGTATAAAAACGGGGCACCGCTCCTGATCGATGTGGGTGTGGAGACCTACAGCAAAAAGACCTTCAGCCCGCAGCGGTATGAGATCTGGACGATGCAGTCCGGCTGGCACAACCTGCCGGAATTTGACCCCGACGGTGCGGCGTATCAGCAGCAGCCCGGTGCGGCCTTTGCCGCTGCCGGGGTCGCCGTGGCCGACACATTGGACAGCATCGCAATGGACCTTGCCCCTGCCTACGGCGCCGTGCCGGGGTTGGGGTACTACCGCCGCGCCGTGCGCCTGACTGCCGATGGGCTGACCCTGTGCGATGAGACCGACTACCCCGGCGAGGTCGCCTTGACGCTGATGAGCGTTGAAAAGCCCGCCGCAGACGGCAGCACCGTGCAGTTCGGCACCTTAGCGGCCGCCCGTGCGGATGGGGCTGTGCGCATCGTGACCGAGGCGGTAGCCGTCACCGATGCCCGGCTGCGTCAGGCCTGGCCGGACACCCTCTACCGCACCCGCCTGTATTTCACCGGGCAGCTTGCCCTTACCGTTTTCTGAAAGGATGATACCCATGGAGCTTTTGAAGTTAAAGATCCTTGACGCCGAGGGCCAGACCCTCATGACCGCGCCCGGTGCGGAGCAGGTCAGCCTTGTGTACATGAACGCCTACAAGCCGGGGGACCGCGTGGCACTGGAGATCGGCACACCCGGGCAGTATATCGTGATCCAGTTTGAGGACACGATGGCCCCGGCGCTCGTCTATGTCGTCAAGCGGGAGATCAACTTCCACATTCCGTTCGGCGAGCAGGCCATCACCTACAGCCCCAAAAGCTTTTCCGGGTGCTGCCACATCATCCGCGCCCGCTTTGCCACCGAGGCGGAGATCAAGGCGCGGCGCAACCTTGCGTTCAACCCCTATGACGAACACGGTGATACCGGCTTCTTCCCCCATGCGTCCGCCAATGTGGAGACCCGCGGCGAGGCCGTGTTTGCCGCCCGCAACGCCGTGGACGGCGTGTATGAGAATGACGCCCACGGCACCTGGCCGTACCAGAGCTGGGGCATTAACCGCGACCCCAATGCCGCGCTGACGCTGGATTTCGGCCGCGCCGTGATCGTGGACGAGCTGCGCCTGACGCTGCGCGCGGATTTCCCGCACGACAGCTACTGGACGCAGGCGACCGTGGCGTTTGATGACGGCAGCCGCGAGGTTTTGCAGCTGACCAAGACCGCCGCCCCGCAGACCTTTGCGATCACCCCGCGCACCGCAAAAAGCCTGAAGCTGTTTGAGCTGAAAAAGGCCGAGGACCCGTCCCCGTTCCCCGCGCTGACCCAGCTTGAGGCATGGGGCACCGAGGCACCGTAACCCCCGCCAAGCCGCAAAAAGCCGCACACACCTCGCAGTGTGTGCGGCTTTTTGTCATAGCAGCAACAAATCCCCGCCCGTTTCCGGGCGGGGACTGTGCAAACACGATCTTATATCGTCAGAGGCTCAGCGCGTTTCGTGCTTTTTCTTTTTCAGCAGGGCCAGCAGGCCGACCGCTGCCAGACTGACCAGTGCAATGCCTGCGACCGGGAGCAGCGGGAAGCTGTCCGAGGTCTGGGGAATCAGCCCGCTCTTGGCAGGCACCGCAGCCTTGTTATCGGCTGCGCCTGCAGGCTTGGCGGTACCGCTTGCAGCAGCGGCGGTGCCGCCCGCATTGCCTGCTGCGGTATTGCTGCTGTTGCCGGCATTCGTGTTGCTGCCGGTGTTGCTACCGGTGCTGCCGCCGGGGGTCGTGCCGGTGCTGCCGGTGCCCGGCGTCACCACCGGTCCGGAGGCAGGCTTGGCCTTCCAGCCGATGGCAAAGGGAGAGAAGGAGCCTACATGCACCTTGAGCTTGCCGTTCGCAGCGTCCAGCTCCGGGTCTTTCAGCAGCTCAACCTCACCGGCATGGTCGCGGGTGCAGAGCATGTGCGCCACTTCAATATCGAACTGGCTGAAATTCTCTGCGGTCACACCATCGGGCAGGTCGAACCAGACATCCATGCCCCCTGCAGGGAAGCTGTTTTCCTCGGCTTCGATCAGGCTACCGTCACCGAAATCCAGCATCAGCTTCACATCGTAGATGCTCACCTTGCAGCCGCTGATCTCATCGGAGAGCTGCTTTACCAGCTCTTTCTCAATTTTTTCGGTTGTAGTAAACGCTGTATTTTGCAGTGCCTCCGGCACGCTGGTCAGGCCCTTCGTCACAACGACCTTCGTCTCGGCGGGCTGACGCTGCACGCCCAGCCAGCTGATGACAGGTGCCTGGCTGCCGGTGGCGGTCACCGTGTAGTAAACGGTTTTTTGACCGTCCAACTTGAACACAGCCTTGTTGAGGATATCCCCGCTGCTGCCGTTCAGGTTCAGGGTCGCGGTCTCGCTCAGGGCGTTGCCCTCGGCATCGGTGACCACGGCGGTCATCGGGCGGTTCTGGCCCCACCATTCATGGTGGGCGCTCGTCAGGATGTAGCTGCCTGCAGGCAGGGTCAGGGCGTAGGTCAGGGTCTCGCCCGCTTTATTTTCGCGGCCGTAGATGCCGGTCGCGGTCTTGTCAGCGGTGGAGCTGTAGCCCTTGGTACCGGCATCCGTATCGACAAGACCCCAGTCATTATCGGCGGTCTTGCGCTGGTCAAAGGCTTCATTCAGCAGCTTGCTGCCCAGAGCCTTTTTGTACAGCGTATAGCTCTCGGTCGTGCCGCCGCTGACGGCTGCCGGATCACCGGCCACACTGTCGATGAATACCACGGTATCGCCGGGGATAACTTCGCCGATCTTGACACTGACAGTCAGCTTCTCGCCCAGCGGGTTGACGGCCCCTTTGACGGTGCCCTGGATCTCGGCCGCACCGTAGGCATTGGCATTCAGTGCGTTCATATCCACATTCCAATCCACAGGCAGGGTCGCGGTGGTGCCGTCCGTCTTTTTGACCTCGACCGCGGCGGGCAGGCTGCCGATGCCGCTGCCGGTGACATAGCTTTCCAGCGCAGGCAGCTTGGTCAGCACCTCGGTAACTGCACCCTCGGCGGCAGGCAGGCGGTTGCCGATGGTGTTCAGCGCGTCCACCTTGAGCGTGCCGGATTTCAGCACAACCTTGACAGTGTGCTTGCCGGCGGCAAGGTCGGACAGAATGTACGCCTCACCGCGGGTGTGGGCGGCCTTGGTGGCGGCGTTTTCAACCTTCATCACGCCGTCCACATAGACATCGATCACAGCGGAGCCGTTGTTGCTGCCCATGATGGCAAAGCCGCTGCCGTCCACCGCAAAGGTGAACGCCGCACCGGCGGTGCTGGCCTCAGACATCGTGCGGTACCAGTTGTCAGCGCTGCCGCCGCCCGGGTTGTTGATGGCCCATGCACCCTCATAGACAACGCCATCGTCCTGACCATCGATCATGGCAGTGGCGTAGGGAATGCCGCCCTTGACGGTCCTGATTTCCAGATTGTCCGCATAGACCTGCGTCCAGTTGGAGCTGATCTTCACACGGCCGGAGAGCATCGGATTTGCATCGGTGTAGCTGGTGACAAGCGTGCCGTTGATATAGGCATAGACGGTGTCGCCCAAGCCGATGAGCTTTACATTGTACTTGCCAGCATCATCCTTGGCAACACTGCCGCTGGCCACAGCGGAGCCGATGCGGAACAGCTTCCAGCTGCCCGCGCCGTTGAGCTCCAGCGTGTAGCCGCTGTTGTTCCAGTTCATGCCGGTCTGCGCACGGATGGTCAGCCGCTCATACCGGTTGGCATCGGCGTTGGGCAGCTCCATATCCACCGAAGCGCTGTAGTCCATCCAGCGCCAGTCCCCCACGATGGTAGCCGGGTCACCGCCGTTCCACTGGGTCACGCCGGCGGCGTTCTCCTGCTTTAAGCGGCCGTTCTCCACGATCCATGCGCCGTGGGTGTCCAGCATGTAGCGGGGCTCATTGCCGCGGTCCACGATGTAGTTGAGTTCCTCCTCCTTATAGTCGAAGTTATCGGCGTAGAGGTAGTCATCGGCCGTATCAGCCTTCTTGCCGGTCGCATCGGTGTCCAGCACCGCGCGGGTCGCAGTCTGGATGTAATCGCCGCTGCCGTCCTCAGTGGGGAAGCGCTCCGGCTCAGTATCCAGCGTAGTGGCGGTCACAACACTGTAGGCCGGTACGGTCACATAGGCGATGCCGCCCTCGATCTTGGCGTCCTCGCCCTTCTGCATATAGCTGTCGGTCGCGGTCGTCCAGATGTGCAGGGCCTCGGCCTTCAGCGCCATGTCGGACAGCTTGACGGCAAAGGTCTTTTCGTTGCGGGTGTTGTTGACGAACACTGTGGAGAAGTTCTGCTTGTCGGGTGCTGCCAGCGTCATATAGCTGGCGTTTCCGTCAATGCCTGCGGTGGCATGCTCGTTCGAGCTGGCACCGAAGGACGCAAAGGTAGCGCCCGGCAGCACGCGCCAGATACCGGCGGTGTTGCTTGCATTCTCCCAGCCGGTCTTGGCAAACTTGGTGATATGGCCCAGCATGTAAAGCACAGGGTCATAGTGGATATAGCCGCTCCACGGGTCGCGGGCGGAGAGCAGCTCCTTATGGCCGTACTGGATGCCCTCGTAGAAGGCGCCGATGGCCGGCTGGAACATGTACATCGTCCGGCGGGAGCCGACAAAGGCGTTGGGGAAGCTGTCCAGCAGCGCCAGCGGGCTTTGGTAGCCGCCGATGGTGCCTGCACCGTACTCGGCGGTCTTGTTCTCCTGCAGCTCGGAATAACCGAAGGTCGCACAGCCCTCGCTGTACCAGACCTCCTTGTCATCCACATCGGCCATCTTGATATAGTCATCGGTGGCGTTGGTGCGGTAGTGGAAGCCGATGGCATCCACCGCGTCATACAGGTCCTTGTCACCGCGCATCATGGGTACGATCTTCAGGCCCTTGTTCTCATCCGAGGCCACGATCTTGATGCTGCGGTAGGCCTGCTTGGCCTCCTCGGTAAAATATTCCGGGAAATCCGTCTCGTTGGCAATGGCGTTGGCGAAATATTTGATGATCCCGCTGTCAGGATTGCCGGTCTCGTTCGTGTCGGGGTTGATGTAATCCACGACATAGCCGTACTTCTCGTAGGCGTCAAAGATCGTTTCCTTGTACCATTTGTAGTTGGCGGCATACCAGTCTGTGCCTTTGTAGGCGTTGACCCAGTTCGGGCAGCCCCAGCGCAGGATCGACACCTTGACATTCGGGTTGATCGTCTTGGCATCGGCGGCCATGACAAAGCCGGGCGAGCGGGAGGCATCTGCCTCCTCGTCCTCGTACCGCATGGTGCAGGCCTCGGCACCGGTAGAGTTGTTGCCGTCGTTGCCCATCTCCATCTTGATGTTGCTGAACAGCGGGTAGTCACCGCCGAACAGATAGCGCATCATGGCCCAGTAGGCGTCAGGGCTTTCGGCCTTGTAGTCAAGCAGCAGGTTGCTGGTGGAGTTGCCGTTCAGCATGCCGAGCCCCTTATAGGTCCAGCCGTTGACATTCTGGGCGGCCTGCTCGACCTCCGCACCGGTGACGGTGACAACGCCGTCCACCGCGACAACCGCATCGGCCGCCGCCTTGCGGGCGGCAGTCTCGACCTTGGCGGCCTCGGCGTCCGCCGCACCGGTCACGACCAGCTCGTCATACAGGCCGGTGCGCATAAAGCCGGTGCCGAAGGTGGCGCCCACGGCGCCCACGATGCCGGACTTCTCGCTGAGCTTGAAGCCGATGCCGGTGGCAGGCAGGACCTCCTCGCCGTTCAGATAGACGGCCACCGTGCCCTCGGTGTCATTCTCGGCATAGACAAGGGCCAGGGCGTTCCATTCTCCGGCGGTCATCGCCTTGGAGAGCTTGTGCTCCGTACCGTTGTTGACCTTCAGCACAGCTGTGCCGTCCGTCTTGCAGGGCACAATGCGGAAGTTTGCACCGGCATCGCTGCCGACAAGCAGCGCCGAGGTGTTGTCATGCGCAGCATCGAATTTGACATTCGCATACAGAGTGAAGCGGCTGCGCTTGAAGAAGGCGTCCCCCTCCTGCAGGGCACCGCCGCCGTCCACAGCGGAGTTGCTGCCGCTGATCCATTCAGCGGTTACCTTGACCTGCTTGCCGGTGGACAGCGACTCCACCAGAGAAGCGCCGCTGCGCACCGCAACAAGGTCTTGATCCTCCAGCACCTTGCCGAAGTTCTCATTCTCGGAGTCCTGCACCGCAGCGCTCATCACCTCGGCAGCTTGTGCAGCGGTCTCCTCGGCCGCAGGCTCTTCCGCCGGGGCGGGGGTCTGCTCAGCCGCCGGTTCCTCAGCCGGGGCGGGGGTCTGCTTAGCCGCCGGTTCCTCAGTCGGGGCAGGGGTCTGCTCGGCCGCCGGTTCCTCGGTCGGGGCAGGGGTCTGCTCGGCCGCCGGTTCCTCAGTCGGGGCAGGGGTCTGCTCGGCCGCCGGTTCCTCAGTCGGGGCAGGGGTTTCCGTCTCGTTGGCGGACGGTGCAGGGGCCTGCTCCTGCTGCGCGATTGCTGCAGCCGGCTGTGCTTCCTCGGCAAAGACCTGTGTGGGGACCATACCGGCCAGCATACCGACGCACATTGCCGCTGCAACCAGCTGTTGGCATCTGCGCTTTGCTTTTCTCATGGTTTTTCATCCTCTCTTTAAAAATCGGGCTTTTCATGGCAGTGGGTTTCTCTTATCATAGCGCAGTTGCGCGCTTTCTCCCATGTCCGATTTTATGAGGAACCTGCAAATTTTTCCGTTTATGAAAAGCGCACACATTTTGCGCAAGACATACAATTATTGCTGTTTTTGTGTAAGAATTTCTATTGCCTTTCCCGCCTGAACCTGCGATAGTATAAGGTTACAACAAACGCCCTGAGATGGACAGTTTGTTCGGGATATCCTGTACTCTGCACCTTATCCCCGGACGGCTGCACCGCCCATGTTCCTGACTTTCCAAAAATTGAAGTGCAGACCCCTACATTGGATGCTGCCCTGCTCGAAGTCAAGCAGCAAATCGAAAAAGCCCTGCGCCAATACAAGAACCCTCCCATTCCCACCAAACAGGAACAGATTGTCGTGCCAAACAACAGCGTGTTGGTACTCGTCAAGGCAAGCTGACTACACTGACCGCTCGTATTTTTACCTGCCAACTCCGCAAAATTTATCCACAAAAAGCGCCCGGGCGGTTGAAAATCTCAACCGCCCGGGCGCAGTCGTTTTCCCGTTTTGGGGTCATTTTGGGGTCAAAGTTACCAGCTTGTTACCACTTTTTCCATGATGTAGAAAAAAGCTCGTTGAAACTTGTCGTTTCAACGAGCTTTTGTTGGTTGCGGAGACAGGACTTGAACCTGCGACCTCCGGGTTATGAGCCCGACGAGCTACCATCTGCTCTACTCCGCGATATATGACACACGCGCTTGTTTCACGGTGCTTGATTATAATACCACAGCACGGCGCGTGTGTCAATAGGTTTTTCTAAAAAAGTTTACCGTCCATTACCGGGACTGTCTGCGTTTGTATCAGACAATGCCCTGACTCATCATGGCGGAGGCGATCTTCTCGAAACCGGCGATGTTGGCACCGGCCACAAGGTTGCCCTTCATGCCGTACTTCTCGGCGGTGGCGGCGGCAGTCTTGTAGATGTTGACCATGATGTTGTGCAGACGCTCATCGACCTCCTCGAAGGTCCAGGACAGGCGCAGGCTGTTCTGGCTCATCTCCAGACCGGAGGTGGCAACGCCGCCAGCGTTGGAAGCCTTGGCGGGGGCAAACAGGATGCCGTGGCTCTGCAGGTAAGCGATGGCCTCAGGGGTGGAAGGCATGTTGGCACCCTCGGCTACGCAGTAGCAGCCGTTGGCGACCAGAGCCTTGGCACCGTCCAGACGCAGCTCGTTCTGGGTGGCGCAGGGCAGGGCAATGTCGCAGGGGACGGTCCAGATGCCCTGACTGCCCTCGACATACTTAGCAGTCGGGACATACTCCAGATAGGTCTTGATGCGGGCGCGCTTGACCTCTTTGATCTCCTTGATGACCTTATAGTCAATGCCGTTCTCGTCCACGATGTAGCCGTTGGAGTCGGACATGGCGATGACCTTGCCGCCCAGCTGGGTGGCCTTCTGGTTGGCGTAGGTGGCCACATTGCCGGAGCCGGAGATCACAACGCGCTGGCCCTCAAAGCTCTTGCCGGCATCGGCCAGCATCTCCTTGGTGAAGTAGCACAGGCCGTAGCCGGTGGCCTCGGTACGGGCGAGAGAGCCGCCGAAGGGGATGCCCTTGCCGGTCAGGACGCCGGTGTACTCGTTCTGCAGGCGCTTGTACTGGCCGAACAGATAGCCGACCTCGCGGCCGCCGACGCCGATGTCACCGGCGGGCACATCGGTATCCGGGCCGATGTGGCGGTACAGCTCGGTCATAAAGCTCTGGCAGAAGCGCATGACCTCGGCGTCAGACTTGCCGTGGGGGTCAAAGTCAGCGCCGCCCTTGCCGCCGCCCATGGGCAGGCCGGTCAGGCTGTTCTTGAAGCACTGCTCAAAGCCGAGGAACTTCAGGATAGACAGGTTGACGGAGGGGTGGAACCGCAGACCGCCCTTGTAGGGGCCGATGGCGGAGTTGAACTGGACGCGGTAGCCGCGGTTGACCTGCACCTTACCGGCATCGTCCACCCAAGGCACACGGAACATGATGATGCGCTCGGGCTCGACCATGCGCTCGATCAGGCCGGCCTTCTCATATTCGGGGTGAGCAGCCACAACGGGCTCGAGGCTCTCGAGGACTTCCTCGACCGCCTGCAAAAACTCCTTCTGCTCGGGGTTACGCTTTGCAAGGCCCTCATATACACCCTGCAGGTAAGCATTCTGAATTGCCATAAAAAGACACTCCTTTATATAAATTCAAACACCGCCTTCATGTTACCACCACAAAAGAAATTTTTCAAGAGTTTTTTGTTTACTTTTCAAAATTTTGTTTGCAGCAGGCGCGCCACTGTGTTTTACACAAGGACAAGTTTGTGCTTCCGCAGCCGGTTCTGCGGCGGCAGGCTGCCGTTTTACCCCTGCCACATTGTCACCGGCTGCCAGTCCGTGCTGCCGGCGGCAAACTGATCGGCGTCGATCAGGCCGTAGTCCGTGGTCCTGCCGGCGCTGTCTGCGCCGATGACGACCAGCCAGCGGCCATCGTGCGCTTTGCCGCGCAGGCTGACGGCACCGCTGCCGGTCTGCAGCGCCTGCGTCACCGGTGTGATCTGCCCTGTTTCAGTATCCAGCAGGGCGCAGGCGGCGTAGCTTGTATTGTAGTTATCTCTGTACAGCCAGATATAACGGCCGCCGTCATCGCCCAGCACCCATTCCGCCTGCGGCCACGGGTCCCAGACGGTTTCGGCGCGGCCCTCGGCGTCCACCGCCGTCAGGACCGTGCGGCGGAAGCCGCTTCCCGGTATGATCGTGCGCTCCTCAAAGTAGGCCTTGCCGTTGTACACACCGATAAAGCAGCCGTTCTTCTCATAGTCGGCATCACTGTAGGGGCGCTCGGTCAGGCTGGTGCGCGCGCCCGTGCGGGGGTCAAGGCGGTCGATCTTCACTGTAGCGCTCTGGATGGCGGCGGCATACTGCTCCGCATCGGTGGGCAGCGGCGCATCGGTCACATAACGGCGGGTCAGCAGTGCGCCGTCAAAGCCCGCAAGGTAATGCTCGGTGGGCTCCAGCACAAAGGTCTCCGCCTGCCCGGTGGCAAGGTCGATGCGGCAGGCGGGCGTTGGCCCGATTTTTCCGGCAGACGCCTGCGAGCTGTACGGGGCGATCATCTGCTCGCCGTAGAGCGTGCTGCCATCGCAGGCATCCATCGTGTAGTCACGGTAGGTCAGCGGCAAGTCGGTGCGGGTCTTGCCTGCGGCGGGGTCAATGGCGTAAAGGCAGGGCGGCGTGCTCTGCTCGGCCCAGATGCCGCGGTAGTCGGCTTCAAATTCATCGTCGGTCAGGGTGTCATAGGGCGCTGCATTTCGGATGCCGCTGGCCTGTTTTTCTGCCCAAAAGTCGTCCCAGCTTTGGTCGGTGTAGAAAAACGAGGTGTGCCAGACATACACGGTGTCCCCCGCCGCGACCACCGTATAACGGCCGGCCCGCCCCGGGAAATAAGCCGGGCAGGCGTCGGTATCGTGGCCGCAGCCGGGGACGGCGCAGCAGACGGACTGAACCGCCGCGGCGTAGTCGGTTTTGAGCAGCAGCGTGCAGCCGAGCCGCTGCACGAACTCGTAGTAGGCGGTGCCGTCATCGTAGGAGCCGTTGTAGCTTTTCAGGGTGTAGAAATCGGCGGCAGGGGCGGGCGTGGGGGCTGCGGCCGCTGCCATCGGCTCCGGCGTGGGGGCTGCGGGCGCTGCCGTTGGCTCCGGCGTGGGGGTGGCGAGGGGTGCCGGGTCGGGGGCAGCGGTGCAGGCCGCGAGGGTCAGGGTCATTGCGGCGGTCAGGATGATGGAGATATAGTTTTTCATGTGGGCCTCCTTTTTTGATTTTTCAGGCGGGTGGTGAAGGGACGAGGGTAAGGCCCCTCCGGCCTCACAGGCTCGGCCACCTCCCCACTGCGTGGGGCGGCTTTTGCGCGGGCTTCGCCCGCGTGACAGCCGCACCGCATGGCGAGGGCGGAGGGGTGTTTGGAGACACTGCCGCCCTTTACATTGTCTGCAGGCTCAGGCTGTAATACCACCGGTCGCCTGCTGTGCCGGTGTAGCTGCCGTAGGTATAGGGGTGGGTCGAGGCCGTGATGAGCGCTTGGCCGTTTTCACTGCAGAGGGCGCAGCGGTAGGCACTGTCGGCGGGTACGGCCCAATCGCCTAGGCTTTCCAGCCCGGCCTGGGCTGCAAAGGTGCGCAGGGCGGTCTCATCGGGCAGGGGCAGCGCCTCGCCGTCCTCAGCCGGCAGCGAGAGCCAGACCTCCACCACTGCGCCGGTGCGGCTGTCCATCGTGACGCTGCTGCGCGTCAGCAGCATATCCCCCTGCAGGGTATACCACCGCACCGTCACAAAGCCGAGGCTGTCTGTCGCGCAGAAGGCTGCGCTCAGGTCATACCAGCGGCCGTCATAATCCGTGTAGCTGTCCTCCTCGGCGGCGGTGTCCTGCTGCGCGGCCCAGACACCGGGCAGCACGCCGCAGTCGGCCAGACGCTGCAGCGCCTGCTCCGCCGCATCGGCGGTGGCGGCATCGGCGTAGTTCATCGACTCCAGACTTGCGGACGCCCCTATGTACATTTTGGGGGTGCCGGGCGCGGTCGGCTCCTCAGCCCGCGGCAGCTCGGCGCTGTCCTGACGGCGGGCAGCCAGCTGGCGCAGGATATAGTAGTCGTCCGCCGCCGGCGTGGGCGCTGTGTAGGGGTCGGCCACCGGCACAACGCGCCCGATGTACGCGGCGTCCGTCACTGCCAGAAAGGCGGCGGGCATTGCGGCGCAGGCCAGCACAGCCGCCGCGCAGAGCGCCCCCGTCAGGCGCGGATGCTCCCACAGCTTCATGACTGCACCTCCCTCCAGACGGGCAGCGTCACGCTGACCCGTGTGCCCTTGCCGGGCTCGCTTTCGATCTGCAGCGCACTGCCGTGTGCCGCCGCGATGCGCCGGCAGAGCGCCAGCCCCAGCCCGCTGCCGCCCTGACGGCGCGCGCGGGATTTATCCACCATATAAAACGGCTCGGTGATGCGGGGCAGCTCCTCCGGGGGGATGCCGCAGCCGGTATCGGCCACCGTCAGGGTGACGGCCTCCCCGCTTTGGCTGCAGTACAGCGCAATGGGGCTGCCGGGCGCGGCGGCCCGCACGGCGTTCTGCACGAGATTGCAGAGTAGATCCAGCAGCAGCTCGGCGTCCCCGGCCACGATGGGTGCAGGGGGCGGCGGGGTCTGCAGCACCGCTGCCGGGCAGGCCGCCCGCAGCCGGGGCCACAGGCTGTCCAGTGGGACTGCCGTCAGGGTCAGTGCCTCCTCGCTCAGGCCAAGCAGCGCCAGCAGCTTATGGCTCAGCGCCTCAAGCCGCCGCCCCTCATGGGCGATGGCTGCCGCGGCCTCGCGCTGCTCTGCGGGGTCGGTCTGCATTGTGGCCAGAATATCCGCATAGCCGATGATGCTCGTCATCGGGGTCTTCAGCTCATGGGTGAACGCCCCGACAAAATCCTCCCGCCGCTGGACATCGGCCTGCAGGTCGGCGATCTTCTCCTGCACGGCGTCCGCCATGGCGTCAAAGCTGCGGCTCAGCGTCTCGATCTCGTCCCCGGTGTGCAGCGCGGTGCGGCGGGCATAGTCACCGGCGGCGATCTGCGCCCCGGCCTCGGTCAGCACAGCCAGCGGGCGGGTCAGCCGCGCGGCCAGCAGCGCCGTGACGAGCGCTGCCGCCCCCAGCACCACGACCTCAAGCGCAAGGAAACGGGTCAGCGCAGCGCGGCGGCCGTGGTACAGCTCGGTGCGGTCGTAGGCAGTGATGAGCCGCAGCCCGCCCTGCAGGTCACTGGCGTAGACGGTGTAGACTGCGCCCTCGGTACGCACGGTGACGGCGGCGGCATTCTCCAGCGGGAAGTCCGCCAGCCCCGGCAGGGTGGCGCAGACGAGGGTGTCCCCCCGCCAGAGTGCGGCCGGGCGCTGCTGCGCCTCGACCCGGGCGGTGAGGGCGGCGTCCCCGATGGAGACACCGCGGCGCTGCAGGTCGATGATCTCCGTCTGCAGCAGGGTGCAGGCCTGCGCGTGGGCGGCAGCATCGGAGACGGCGGCGCGGCTGCGCTGCACGGCGAAATCACTGTACAGCAGCACGCACCCGCCGATGCCGAAGGACGCCGCCAGCACCAGCACCAGCAGGCAGACCATTTTTTGTGCGTAACGCATGAGAGCTCTCCTTTATAAATAGTAGGGCCTGAGGGTGTCGAAAACCCACAGCCTCCCATCGCAGAGAATGTAGGGGCGAGCATTGCTCGCCCGTGCCCGTTTGCCTGTGAAAAAGCCTTCCCGTAAAACACATCGCTGCGCCAGATTGGCGGGCGACCAATGATCGCCCCTACACATGCAATCGGCCAAGAATGTGTTTTTTCCCCGCACCGCCCTATTCTTTTTTAAGGCGGTAGCCGACTCGGTAGATCGTCTCGAGCTGCTCGGTCGTCCAGCCCAGCTTTTTGCGCAGCCGGGCAATGTGGGTATCCACGGTGCGCAGACATTCGCTGTCCGGCTCCCCGCCCCATACCCGCGAAAAGATCACATCGCGGTAGAGCGCCGCGCCCCGGTTGCGCATCAGCAGCTCCAGCAGGTCAAACTCCCGCCGCCGCAGATCCAGCGGCGCATCACCGCGCCATGCGGTGCGGTCCTGGGTGTCCAGCCGTATGTCAAAGGCGCGCAGCTCCCGCCCGCCGCGCCCGGTGCGGCGCAGCACGGTCTCCATCCGGGCCACCAGCTCCTCGGCGGCAAAGGGCTTGGTGATATAATCGTCCGCCCCCAGCCGCAGGCCCAGCACCCGGTCCTTCACGGCGCTCTTGGCCGTCAGGAAGATGACTGGCACGCCCTGCGGCTTCAGGCTGGCCAGCAGGTCATAACCGTCCAGCCCGGGCAGCATAATGTCAAGTATCGCCATATCAAAATCCGTCTTTTCGATCAGATCCGCCGCTGTGCGGCCGTCCTCGGCCACGGTGCAGCGGTAGCCGGCGCGGGTCAGCGTCATCTCAACGAGCCGCGCGATCAGATGCTCATCCTCTGCGATCAGTATGTGATTCATCGCTTTTTCTCTCCTTTGGGGGTAGTATACCGCAGGATTGTGTCCCGGTTGTGTCCCCACAGCTATAATTTTACACTTTTTTCGTTTATTTTCCACACCATGCGTGTTATAATGTGGAAAACTGCACATGCTATTTTTTAAAGGAGAACCAACATGAACCCTACTGTGCAAGAGCTTGTCGCCGCACTGACGCTGGAGGAGAAGGCCGGGCTTTGCTCCGGCGCGGATTTCTGGCATACCAAGGCAGTCGCGCGGCTGGGCATCCCGGCCATCAAGGTCAGTGACGGCCCCCACGGCCTGCGCACCCAGCGGGAGGGCAGCACCGACCCCAACGACAGCATCGAGGCGGTCTGCTTCCCGGCCGGGTGTGCGGCAGCTGCATCGTTTGACCCGGCGCTGACCCGCCGCATGGGTGCCGCCCTCGGGCGGGAGGCCCGCGCCAACGGCGTGCAGATCCTGCTGGGGCCTGCCGTCAACATCAAGCGCAGCCCCCTGTGCGGCCGCAATTTTGAATACTACTCCGAGGACCCCTACCTTGCCGGTGAGCTGGCCGCAGGGTTCATCAACGGTGTGCAGAGCGAGGGCGTAGGCACAAGCATCAAGCATTTTGCCGCCAACGATCAGGAGACCCGCCGCCTGTCGGTAAACAGCCGTGTGGACGAGCGCACCCTGCAGGAGATCTATCTGCCCGCCTTTGAGACCGCCGTGAAAAAGGCCCGCCCCTGGACCGTGATGTGCAGCTACAACCGGCTCAACGGTGCCTATGCGAGCGAGAACAAGCCGCTGCTGACCGACATTCTGCGCGGGGCGTGGGGCTTTGACGGCTTTGTCATGTCCGACTGGGGCGCGGTGAACGACCGTGTTAAGGGCATTGCCGCCGGCCTTGAGCTGGAGATGCCCGGCTCGCAGGGGGTCAACGACCGCAGGCTCATCGACGCCGTGCGCAGCGGCGCACTGGACGAGGCCGTGCTGGACCGCGCCGTGACCCGCATCCTGAACATCGTCCTGCTGGCGGCGGATCTGGCGCAGCGCCCCGCCGCGTTTGACCGCGCCGCGCACCACCGGCTGGCGGCCGAGCTGGCCGCCCAGAGCGGCGTGCTGCTGCGCAACCTTGGCGCACTGCCGCTGCACCGCGGGCAAAAGGTCGTCTACATCGGTGCCTATGCCGACCAGCCGCGCTATCAGGGCGGCGGCTCAAGCCATGTGAACACGACCGCCGTCAGCGCACTGGACGCCGCACTGCTGCATGACCGGATGGTCCAGTATGTCGAGGGCTTCCCCGCCGACCGCGACCAGCGGGACGAGACCGAGTTCCTGCGGGCTGTCACCGCCGCCGAGGCTGCCGATGTGGCGGTCATCTTTGCGGGCCTGCCTGACAGCTTTGAGAGCGAGGGCGGCGACCGCCGCCACATGCGCCTGCCCGACTGCCAGAACAACCTGATTGCCCGGGTGGCCGCCGTGCAGAAGAACACCGTGGTCGTGCTGCACACCGGTGCGCCGGTGGAATGTCCGTGGGCGGACGATGTATCGTCGGTTCTCTGCATGTACCTTGCGGGCGAGGGTGTCGGCGAGGCCGAGGACGCCCTGCTGTGGGGCGATGCCGACCCCTGCGGCCGCCTGCCCGAGACCTGGCCCCTGCGGCTGGAGGACACGCCCTGCTATCTGGATTTCCCGGGTGACGGCGTGACGGCCGACTACCGCGAGGGTGTCTATGTGGGCTACCGCTGGTACGATGCCCGCCGTATGCCGGTGCGCTGGCCCTTCGGCCACGGGCTGAGCTACACAGGCTATGTCTACCGCAATGCCGTGCTGAGCGCCAACACGCTGGCGGATCAGGGCCTTGTGACGGTGCAGGTCACCGTGAAAAACAGCGGCGCCATGCAGGGTGCCGAGGTCGTGCAGCTTTATGTAGCCGATACGACCGGCGCGCCGGTGGCCGGCGGGCGGGTGCCGCAGGTGCTGCGCGGCTTCCAAAAGATCGCGCTGCAGCCCGGCGAGGAGCAGGTCGTCACCTTTACCCTGACGCCCCGCGACCTGAGCCACTACGATGCCGCGCTGCATGACTGGTACGCCGCGCCCGGCCGGTATGAGATCCGGATCGGCCATTCCAGCCGGGACATCCGCGTCACGCTGCCGCTGCACTACGCGGGCACCCGCCTGCCGCCGCTGCAGGTGGACGAGACCACGCCGCTGGGCATCCTGCTGGCGGACCCGCGCACCGCGCCCGTGGTGCAGCACGCCCTGCGCGCCGAGACCGCAGCAATGACCAACGGCGGCGGGGACGGCCTGATGCCGCCCGAGGCCATGGCCCAGATGTTTGACGCGCTGACCCTGCGCAATATGATCAACTTCGGCGGCCCGCAGGCCGAGGAAAAGCTGACGAAGCTGCTGGAAGCGCTGCAGGACGCCGTACAATAACCGCAGGGGCGCATTGCCCGCCCCTGCACCGGACAAAAGGAGAATGACTATGTCTATCAAACTGACCGAACAGAATTTTGATGCCGAGGTGCTGCAGAGCGCCCTGCCGGTCGTGGTCGATTTTTGGGCAGACTGGTGCGGCCCCTGCAAGATGATGGGCCCCGTGCTGGAGGAGCTGGCCGCCGCCCACCCCACCGTGAAGGTGGGCAAGGTCAACACCGATGAAAACCTGCAGCTGGCAATGGCCCACAAGATCGACGCCATCCCGGCGCTGCTGCTCTTCAAAAACGGGCAGGAGGTCAGCCGCTCGGTCGGCTACCGCCCCGCCGCCGAACTGGAGGCCTGGCTGCGCGAGAACGGCGCAATCTGACAGCTATATAATATAAAAACCGCCCCTGCCTTTTGTCAAAAAAGGCAGGGGCGGTTTTCTGCAGGGGGCGGGCGCTTGCGGGAAGGCTGCAAAGCCCCTCAGGCCTCGCAGGCTCGGCCAGCTCCCCACCTTGTGGGGAGCCTTTTTGCGCGGGCTTTGCCCGCGTGAAAGCCTCCTCGCATAGCGGGGAGGTGGTCGAGCGAAGCGATGACCGGAGGGGCTTTTTCCGGCTGGTGTTACCCTGTCACTTCCGCAATTTCCTCTGCGGTCAGCTGCTTTCTCACCGGCTGGGGTTCGCCCTCACCATCCTGCAGGGGCAGGCGCCAGTAGTCAAGGTCCAGCCACTGGCCAAACTTATACCCGGTGCGCCGCTCAGTGGCCATCTTTTGAAAGCCCAGCGCGCGGTGAAAGTCGTTGCTCTGCCGGTTGCTGCCCGTGACCAGCGCAAAGGCGGTGTAGTAGCCCTGCTTTTTCAGCAGCGCCAGCAGGGCGCGGTAGAGCCGGCCGCCCACGCCCTGACCAATGCAGTCGGGCGCACAGTAGACGGTCGTTTCAACATCCCATGCGTAGGCCTCCCGCGTGTGCCACAGGTGGGCGCAGGCAAAGCCGCGCAGGCGGCCGTCGGCGCTTTCCGCCAGCAGAAAGGGCGCGTGCTGCAGCACCTCCTCGATGTTGGCGCGGTAGTCCTCGACCGTGGACGGCGTGTACTGAAAGGTCTGCACGCCGTGGCGGACATACCAGTTGTACAGCGCACAGACGGCGGCGGCATCCTCCGGCACGGCCATGCGCAGGGTAATCGCATTGTCGGCGCGCCACTTTGCGGCCAGCGCCTCCTTTTCAGCCTTCGGCAGCTTTTTGATCGCTGCTTCGCGCTTTAAGGCTGCGCTTTTGTCGGCACATTTTTCAGCGTAGGCAAGCTGAACAGACGCACGGCCATGGCTTTTTGTGTACCGCGCGCCGCCCTTGCCGCTGCGGTGCGCCTTAAGGCGGCGGGCAAGATCATTCGTCCAGCCGCCGTACAGGCTGCCGTCCGCGCAGCGCAGCAGGTAGACCCACGCCGGGGCGGGGGTCGGCTCGCGGTCGGCGGCGGTGCTGGGGGCGGGGCCGTACATTGCCGTGCCGGTCATTCGCTGACCGGGCGGCCGGCGGCCCGCAGGGTGCGGCGGCAGGCCTCGATGGCAGTTGCCTTATCATCGGCGGTGATCAGGAACCGGCTGGGGTGGCAGAAGCGCAGGCCGAGGCCGCTGATCTTGCGCAGCTGCTCCTCCGGCTTGCCGGCCCACGCGACCGGGAAGGGCTGCTTGCTGCGCTTGGTGCGGTGGTCATTGACGCACTGGGCGCTGTAGCCGCCGCGCTGGCTGGGGTAGACCACAAAGATCGCATCGGTCTTGTAGAGGCCGTTTTTCCACGGCATATAGGCGGGCAGCACAACAATGCCATCCCGCATATTGGCATAGGCCTGACGGACCGTGTCATCGGCGCGGTTGACGGCGTTGGCGGCGGCGATCTCGTTTTCAAGAATCTGCCTTGCCACCGGCACAGCGCGCCAGAAGCAGGCATCGGGGTCATCCTTTGCGTCCCACAGCGGGTTAAAGCTGCCGATGGCATCGGCCAGCGAGTTCTGCTCGCCGGTGTTGTCGTTCAGGTCAAGGGGCTGGATAAAGTTCTCGTCCAGCAGGCGGGCCTGATGCTCGCCCACAAGCTGGGCGCCCAGCACCCGCCACAGCAGGCCGAACGCCGCGTAGGGCACGCCGTTGGGGCGGGTCTCCCGCGGCTCGGAATGGTGGTCGAACATACCGCCGCCTACATCGTAGACGATGCCATCGAAGTCATCGGGCACGGTAAAGCCGCGCGTGATCTGGATGTCGGGGCGCAGGATCTGCAGCAGCGCAGTCGAAAAAACATCATCGGCATGGAATTTTCCGCCGTGGGTAAAGCCTTTTGCAGGGATTTTCATGGGTGGTCTCCTACTTCTATAATCAAATCACGAATTGCCGGGTCGCTCTGTAGGGAGGGGTCTTGACCCCTCCGGGCACTGTGCGGCAGCCGCCGCGCTCCACGGAGCGGTCAAGACCGCTCCCTACAAACCTGCCGAAAATGACTGTTCATTTTTCAAATGTCAGGGTATGATACGCTGCCCCGTCCAAAGCCTTCCACGCAAGCACGCCGTCCTGCAGCGTCATATAGCTGCGGGGGCTGTTTTCCTTGGGGATCGAGACCGAGCCGGGGTTGAGGTACAGGTTGTCACGGCCGAACTGCTCCCACGCGGGGATATGGGTGTGGCCGTGCAGCAGAATATCCCCCGGCTGCAGCGGCGGCAGGTGGGCCGTGTTGTACAGGTGGCCGTGGGTGGCGTAGATGAGCCGCTGCCCCGCTGTGAGCACGGCATAGTCGGCCAGAATGGGGAATTCCAGCACCATCTGGTCCACCTCGGTATCGCAGTTGCCGCGCACGCAGAAAATACGGTCCCTGCGCGCATTGAGCAGGGCCAGCACCTGCTTGGGGGCATACGCCGGCGGCAGGTCGTTGCGCGGGCCGTGGTACAGAATATCGCCCAGCAAAAGCAGCCTGTCCGCACCCTCTCGGTCCCATGCGTCCAGCAGGCTGCGGCAGCAGTCCGCCGCGCCGTGGATGTCCGATGCAATGAGCAGCTTCATCGTAGTTCACCTCGGATACTATTGTACCCGCTGAAAAGCGATTTTGCAAGAAAAATAAAAAGGGGCGCCCCCGCAAAAGCGGAAAGCGCCCCAAACAATCTGCTGAAAGCCCGCCCGCAGCGTGGGGCGTATCAGCCGCCCAACTCAACCATGCGGCGGATGCAGCGGCCCGCACCGGCCATGATGTCGTCCGGCAGGGTGATCTGCTCGCCGCCGGTGCCCAGCAGGCAGCGGTAGATGTCAGGCAGGGTGGTCAGCTTCATGTTCATGCAGGTCAGCTGCACGGCCAGCGGGTAGAAGCTCTTGTCCGGGCAGTCGAAGGAGAGATGCTCCACGATGCTGTTCTCGGTGCCGATGATGAACTCCCGCGCGGCGGATTTTTTCGCATACGCCATGATGCCGGTCGTTGAGCCGACATAGTCGGCCTGCGCCACGACCTCGGCGCGGCACTCGGGGTGGACGAGCAGCTCCGCGGCCGGGTGGGCGGCGCGCGCCCGGGCTACATCGGCCGCCGAAACGACCATATGCCGCGGGCAGCCGCCGTGGTAGAACGCAAACTGCTTTTCGGGCAGCTGCGCAGCCACATAGCTGCCAAGGTTCGGGTCCGGAATAAACAGGATCTTATCGGCATCGAGCGCACGGCAGATGTTGACAGCGCTGGAGGAGGTCACGCAGACATCGCACTCGGTTTTCAGCGCCGAGGTCGTGTTGATGTAGGCCACTGTGGTGTAGCCGGGGTACTGCGCCTTCAGCGCCCGCAGCGCGGGCAGGTCCAGCTGCTCGGCCATCGGGCAGCCGGCCATCGGGTTTGCCAGCCAGACGGTCTTTTCCGGGCTGAGGATCTTGCAGGTCTCGGCCATAAACCGCACGCCGCACATGATGACGCCCGCCGCATCGGTCTTGGCGGCCTGCACGCTCAGCCCGTAGGAGTCACCGGTGTAGTCGGCAACCTCCAGCACGGCCTGGCTCTGGTAGGCGTGGGCCAGGATACAGACATTCTTCTCTTTCTTCAGGCGCAGGATCTCCTGCTGCAGCTCATGCGTTGTCATACTGTTCAACCTCTATCTTTATATACGGCCCGTTATTTTTCCCACGGCTGCAGCGGCGCCAGAAAGCCGTGCTCCTGCAGCTCCTTTTCGATCAGATCAAGCCGCTCGGGGGTGGCTGCCTCCACCAGATGGTAGTGGTAGCCGTCCGTAGCGGTGGACAGCACGGTCGAGGCGCTGTCCTCAAACGCCTGCAGAAATTCCAGCACATCCTGACGGGAGCGTATGTCCAGCTCGACCGTGATGCGCCCGTAGACGCGGTGGCTGATGCTGGTGCTGCACACCCGGCCGCCGCAGTCAACGATCAGGTTCAGCTCCAGCCCGGTCTGGGCGGGGGTGTGGCGCACCTTGAACTCGCGGGTGCAGGCGCTCTCCGCCTGCTGGCGCACATAGCCGCGCGCGGTCGAGATCACATTCGGGTGCGCGGCCCGCAGCACCGCCAGATCCTGCACGATGACCTGACGGCTGACGCCGTACTTGGCAGCCAATGTCCGGGCTGCAATGGGCTTGCGGCCCAGCTGGGCCAGAATGGCCTCCCGGCGCTCGGCGGTGGTCATCAGGCTTCCTCCTTGTCCAGCGGGCGCAGATGCTTCATCGAGAGATCAAGGATCGGGGCCGAGTGGGTCAGCGCACCGCTTGAGACAAAGTCCACGCCGATGTCCTTGAGGCGGGCGATGTTTTCCTTCGTGACATTGCCGCTGCACTCGGTCTGGGCGCGGCCTGCGATCAGCTGCACGGCGGCGCGCATATCGGCATCGCTCATATTGTCCAGCATGATGATGTCGGCACCGGCCTCGACTGCCTCGCGGGTCTGGTCAAGGTTCTCGACCTCGATCTCGATCTTGCGCACAAAGGGCGCGTAGGCCTTGGCCATGGCAACCGCCTTGGCCACGCCGCCCGCCGCGCCGATGTGGTTATCCTTGAGCAGCACGCCGTCAGACAGGCCGGTGCGGTGGTTGCAGCCGCCGCCCACGCGGACGGCGTACTTTTCAAACACGCGGTTGTTCGGGCTGGTCTTGCGGGTGTCCAGCAGGGTGATGCCGGTGCCCTCCAGCAGAGCCGCGACCTCATGGGTGTAGGTGGCAATGCCGCTCATCCGCTGCAGGTAGTTCAGCGCCACGCGCTCGCCGGAGAGCAGGACGCGGATATCGCCGTTGACAACGCCGAGCTTCTCGCCGTTTTTGACCGCATCGCCGTCCTTGCAGAAGAACTCGACCTCGGTGGCGGGGTCCAGCAGGGTAAAGACGCGCGCAAAGACATCCAGACCGGCAACGATGCCGTCCTGCTTGGCGATCAGGTCAACGGTGCCGGGGCAGGCGCAGGGCATAACGGCGTTGGTGGACACATCCTCGCCGGGCATATCCTCCCGCAGGGCCTGCAGCAGCAGCGGGTCCACATTTAAAAGACGCATGATCTCATTCATGATTTTTGCTCCTCTCGATCGCATTCAAAACTTCGGTTCGGTAGGCCGCAAACAGCGGCTCTGTCTCCCGGTAGGGGGCAAGGTCGGGCGCATCGCCCGTAAAGGCAGGCGGCTCCCCAAACAGTATATCATCTGCGGCGCGCTGTGCAAAGACCAGAGATTCCAGCAGGGAATTGCTGGCCAGCCGGTTGCGGCCGTGGACGCCGTTGCAGCAGGTCTCGCCGCAGGCATACAGCCGGGGCAGAGCGGTGCGGCTGCTTAAGTCCGCCTGAATGCCGCCCATAAAATAGTGCTGGGCCGGCACAACGGGGATTGGCTCATGCAGGGGGTCGTAGCCCTCCTCCTCACACCGCTCAAGAATGTTGGGGAAATGCTCGCGGATGACTGCCTCACCGATGGGGCGCATATCCTCCCACACATGCTCGGTGCCGTCCTTCTCCATCTGGGCGCGGATGGCCGCGCTGACGACATCGCGGGGCTGCAGCTCATTCGTAAAGCGGTTTCCGTTTTTGTCCAGCAGCAGTGCGCCCTCGCCGCGCACCGACTCCGAGATGAGGAACCGGCGGCCCTTTTTGCGGCTGAACAGCGTTGTGGGGTGGATCTGGATATAATCAAGATGGCGGCAGGCCACGCCGTGGCGCAGCGCCATGGCAATGGCATCGCCGGTGATATGGGGGTAGTTGGTCGAGTTTTTGTACAGCCCGCCGATGCCGCCGCAGGCCAGCACGACCGCCCCCGCGCCGATGGCCCGCACCGCGCCGTCCGGGCCCATCGCAACAACGCCGCCGCAGGCTGCCGCATCGGCAAAGAAGTCGAGCATCACGGTATTCTCGCGCAGCTCGATGTTTTCGCACCGCAGGGCCTCCGTAAGGAGGGTCTGGGTGATCTCACGCCCGGTGACATCCTCATGAAAGAGGATCCGCGCGCGGGAGTGCGCGCCCTCGCGGGTAAAGCGCAGGGCACCGTTTTCGTCCCGGGCAAACCGCACGCCGCGGCGCACCAGATCGCGGATAATCGAGTTGGAGGACCGGATCATCAGGTCCACCGTGGCGGCATCGTTCTCATAGTGGCCGGCCCGCATCGTATCCTCAAAAAAGGAGCGGTAGTCTGCCTCGCCGTGCTGCATGCAGATGCCGCCCTGCGCCAGAAAGGAATCGCACTCGTCCGCCTTCTGCTTGGTCAGCAGCAGCACTTTATAACGCTTTGGAAAGTTCAACGCGCAGTATAAACCCGCTGCGCCTGTGCCGACAATGACAACATCGTAGTATTCATCAAATCTCATCATAGTTTCCCTGATTTCCTGTCCCTCTGTATTGGATGATCGTGTTGCCCAGTATAGCACCGTTCATGTCATGTGTCAAGACACCTGTAAAAGAGAAACTGTACATACGCCGCAAAAAAAGAGGAGCCGAAGCTCCTCTCAGACTGTCGAAAAACTACCTTACCCCCGGATAAGAATATCGTCCTTGTTGCGGATTCGTAGGGGCGGGGCTCTGCTCCGCCCGCCGACCTGACATAGCAACGCTTTTTCGGGAAAGTTTCTCACATGGCAAACGGCCACGGGCGGAGCAGAGCCCCGCCCCTACCGCGTTTTTTATACCGCCTCGTCCGTTTCTGTCACACCGTCACATCGCCGACGATCATCCTGCCGTCGGTTTCGATGGCGTAGACCGTGTATTTGCGGGCGGTGTCACCATGCTCCAGCATGATGCCGCCGTCGGTCGGCTCGGTATAGACAAAGCGGCGGTGGGCGGTAGTCGCGTGGGGGCAGGCATCGGGCAGGCTGTAGGCCAGTACCCCGCCCTGCGCACAGAAATCCTCCGGCAGGGGGTGCTCCTCGCCGTTGATGTAAAGCCGGTAAAGACCGGGGGCATCGGTGCCCACCGGACGCAGCCATGCACTGCACCGGGTACGGCCGAGCGGGGGCGTATTGTCGGTGCGCTGGCGCATCAGCAGCGCCACATTGTCCCACGCCACCATAAAATCATCCAGCGGCATCGCCGTCTCGCAGTCAAAGTCGTTCTCGCCGGCCCATGGGTCACAGAGCAGCACCTGCGGGTTTCCGTCTATGGCGGCAAAACCGCGCACCGCCACATAGCGGGTCTCCGGCATACCGGTGGCGGTCTGCGCCGGGGCCGCCTGCAGGCGCACCACCGCACCGTAGCCGGCGCGGGCCTCGGCGCGCAGCAGCGCCAGATCCCCATAGGCTACCCACGCGGGGAAGCCCCACCGTGCGGCAGCTGCAGCGGCAAAGCTCAGGCTGCGCGGGTCGTGGTCATCGGGTGTGCGCCAGTCCCGCAGCACCTGAGCAAACTCCTCGGGCAGCAGGTCCGCGCCCCAGCGGTTGGTCAGGCTTGCCAGCGCAATGGCCAGATCCATCCACGGGCGCAGCGCCGGGGCGCGGTGCGCCACCGCGTAGGGCATCATATGCATCCGCGCATTGACAGGCCGCCCGCGCGCGGGGATCACATCCACCACATGGGTGCTTGCGCCCAGCAGGGTAACGATGGGGCTGGCCTTCTCGTCCCGGGTGTACAGGTAGATGCGCAGCTGCACCATTGTGGCGCATTTGCTGTCCAGCTGCAGGTGGTCATGCCAGCGCTGCACGGGGCCGCGCTCCTGATAGGGCACGCCCTCCCGGTGCAGGCAGGGGCTCCACTTGCCAAAGCCGACCCATGCCGTCCAGTTGCCGTCCACCAGCACGCGGCACTGTGCCTCGACCGCCGTGCCGTCGGGGCTGGCTGCGTTCCAGCTGACGCGCAGCGCGTCAAACAGCGGCATCGGCAGCGGGGCGCTGGTGTAGCAGCCGTAGGGCACATAGCTGCCCTGCACCAGATCCAGCACAATGCTGTTCTGCGCAACAGTCACATTGTCCAGCTCGCCGCGCATGAACGCCTCGGTGTCCCGCAGCAGTACGGTATTTTTATCCATACCGGATTCCCCCTGTTAATGGTCGAAGTTGGGGCGGTTCTGCTCCATCCGTTCCTCGATCTCGGCATCGCGGCGGGCCGCGAGCGTTTCCTCAAGCCTGAACACCTTGTCAAGGCCGGGGTAGAGGATCATACCGGCCACCGTGACCGGTAGCCAGAAGCCGAACACCACGATCACCAGAATGGTCGCGGGCAGGTAGAGCAGCGTCAGCCCCCAGTAGACGGCCAGCACCAGTGCGGCCGCCAAGGTGCGCGGGAAGAAGCCGAAGAACATCAGCCCGGCGTTTTTGGCAAGCTGGGGCAGCGGCAGATCCACCAGCGGCACCTGCGCCAGCAGCCAGCTGAAAAAGCCAGTGCAGACAAAGATCCCTGCCAGCGAGGCCACCCACAGCGCGGTGCTGGTGTTGCCGGCCAGCGCCTGTGCGCGGAGCATCCAGCTCCAGCTGCCTACAAACAGGCCCAGCAGCGCACCGGGCAGCAGGCTCTGCTTCCAGTTCTGCTTCCATGCGCGCTTGTAGGTGTGCCACCAGTAGCCCGGCTCGTCCCGCAGTGCGCGCAGCACCGTGTCGATCATGCCGGACAAAAACGGCCCGCCCAAAAGGCCGCCCAGCACGCCGCCCACCACGGTCAGCAGGGCGGAGCCGCCCATCATGCCGAGAATGGCCAGCGCAGTGCCGGGCAGAAAGCCCGCCACGCAGAGTATGCTGGACTTATACAGCGGCCAGAGGTCGCGGCCGAGCAGCTCAAAAAAGCGGGGCAGCCCGACCTTGCGCGGCGCAGGCGTATAGCCGGTGGCCGGCGTTTCGTTTGTTTCAGGTTGGTTGGACATGGTGGTTCTCCCTGTTGATAATTTCTTTGCCTTCCCCCCTCTGGGGGAAGGTGGCGCCGCAGCGCCGGATGAGGGGCAGGTGTGCCGGGCAGCCCGGTAACGGGCAGCAATGGGCGGACCGCCCCTCATCAGTCTGCTTCGCAGACAGCTTCCCCCAAGGGGGAAGCCTTTTCTCTTTTTATCATACCCTCTTTGCCCCTCGCTTGCAAGGCGTGGTCAAAATAAGTTTACAATTTTCCCGGTCGATTTGTGGTATAATAGGAAAGATATTATAAAAGGAGTGTATCCACACTATGGCATGGGTCACGAAGGACAGCACCGAAACCTACAACCAGACGCCGGAGCCCCCGCGCGAATATACAAAGGCTGAAAAGGCCGCCAACTGGTGGCACTACCATTGGGTTGCCGTTGTGATCGGCGTTGCCGCCGTTTTCTTCGGCGGTTGGATCATCAAGGACACGGTCTTTCAGACCCGGCCCGATGTGCAGATCGCCTATGTAGGCACCCACGAGCTGCCGGTCGATACCGTCAATGCCCTGCAGGACGCGCTGACCCCCTTCTGCCAGGACGAGAACGGCGACGGCAAGGTCGTGGTGCAGGTTGCGACCTACAATGTCGATTTTGACGCCGAGAACGAAAGCACCGATGCCTACTATCAGATGGCCGGCGTCACCCGGCTGAGCGCCGAGCTGGCCAGCGGCGGCAAGACCTACATCTTCCTGCTGGAGGACCCCGAGGGCTTTGAGAAAAGCACCGGTGTGCTGCAATATCTGGACGGCACAGTGGACGATGACCCCGAGACTGCCGACCCCGATTGGCGCGAGATGGTTTACCGCTGGACGGACTGCCCCGTGCTGACCGGGCTGGAGCTGGGCAGCTATGACGGCTACACCCTGATGGACGATGCGACCGGCACGAACCAGAGCGTGCTGGAGCATCTGTATGTGGGCCGCCGCGGCGTCTGGGATGAAGAGCAGGCCGAGAACTACGCCCACTGCGCCGCGCTGTGGGACGCGCTGACCGCCGGTGCCGTTTCCACCGCCGCCGAATGAGCCGCCCGCTGCCGCCGCTGAAGGGGCATCTGCGGCGGAAAATCGAGCCGCCCAAGCCGCCCAAGTCGAAATCGCCGCCGCTGCCCGACAATCCCTATCGGCGGTTTTTCACGAAACAGCGCAGCTTTGAGGATCTGATCGAAGAAAAACGCCAGACAAAGCATACTTAAAAAATGTCGCATCTCACCCCGGGATGCGACATTTTTTATGCCCGCCCCTCCTTACAATAAGTCCTGTAATGACTTTTTACGGAGGGATCTTTACTTATGCTGCAAACACTGGAACGCACCCATACCTTTGATGCCCGCGTGCTGACGGCCGACAACGCCGCCGCGCTGCGCACCCTGACCGGCCCGGGCGGACTGCCGCTGCTGCCCTGCCTGCACCCTGCGCTGGAGGAGGGGCAGATCGTTGGTGACTACGCCGGCCAAAACGAGCTGCAGGCTGCCGCCGCGCTGCTGCCGCTCTATGCCGAGGACCCGCTGCCGACCAGCCTGCGCGCCGCCGGTTACGGGGCAGACGGGCAGGGCGCGGTGCTGACGCCGCCCGTGCTTAGCGATGATTACACGCAGCTGCGCCATTTTCTTCGGTTAGCGCTGCGCTGGGCGACCGAGCGCTACGCCAGCTATCATGTCTGGGCCGTGCTGCCGCTGGATATTGAACGCCCGGATGTGTGTGATGACCTCTGCGCACAGTATCTCTCGGCCGGGCTGACACTGCGCGGCATGCGCCCGATGGCAGGCGCCGCGCAGATGCTGATTTTCTCGGCGCGCGGGCTGGCCAAATGGCGCGACCCGCTGCGCCGCTGCACCCTGACCGACCCCGCCCTGCCCCGCGTGCTGGAGCGCGGCTACGCCGCCGCCGATTTCGGCTGGGGAAAGGATGGGCTGGAGCTGGTGCTGCGGCCGGTGTGAGGTAAGGGGGACGGCGGGCGCGAGGCGCCAAAAGCCCCTCAGGCCTCGCAGGCTCGGCCAGCTCCCCACTGCGTGGGGCGCCTTTTGCGCGGGCTTGCCCGCGAGAAAGCCTCCTCACGCAGTGGGGAGGTGACGAGCGAAGCGAAGTCGGAGGGGCTTTGCAGCGCGTCCATCAGCAGCCGCCTCACCCCGCGCCCCGCCCAACAAAAAAGCGCCTCACGCTTTTCAGCGTGGGGCGCAATTTTTATGCTACCTTACAAATTACTTGTACAGGTCGACCAGCTTGGTCAGATGCTCGTAACGGGCATCGGCGGCAGCCTGGTTCTTCTCGAACAGAGCCTTGGCGCGATCCGGGAAGGCGCGAGCCAGACGGCTGTAACGAGTCTCGTTGGCCAGGAAGTCCTGATACTTGGACATATCGCCGGCCTTGGAGGTCAGGGTGAAGGGGTTCTTGCCCTCTGCCTTGGCAGCGGGGTTGAAGCTGAACATGTTCCAGTAACCGGCAGCAACAGCCTTCTTCATCTCGTTCTGGCAGTTGGTCATGCCGCCCTTGACACCGTGCAGCTCGCAGGGAGCGTAGCCGATGATCAGAGACGGGCCGGGATAAGCCTCAGCCTCGGCGATGACCTTGACAGCCTGAGCCATGTTGGCACCCAGAGCGATCTGAGCAACATAGATGTAGCCGTAGGTCATGCAGATCTCAGCCAGAGACTTCTTGCTGATCTCCTTACCGGCAGCAGCGAACTGGCAGACCTCACCGATGTTGGAGGCCTTGGAAGCCTGTCCGCCGGTGTTGGAGTACATCTCGGTGTCGAAGACCATGACATTGACATCGTGGCCGGAAGCCAGAACATGATCCAGACCGCCGTAACCGATGTCGTAAGCCCAGCCGTCACCGCCGAAGATCCAGAAGCTCTTCTTGGCCAGGTACTGCTTATCCTTCAGGATCTCCTTGGCCTCATCGCAGCCGCAGGCCTCGAGGGCAGCGACCAGAGCCTTGGCGGGCTCATCGTTGGCCTTGGTGTTGTTCTTGGTAGCGAGGAAGTTGTCGATGACAGCATCCAGCTCAGCATTCTTGCCCTTCAGGGCCTCAACCTTGGTGATCAGGTTGGCGCGGACGGTCTCGTAACCGATCTGCATGCCCAGACCGTGCTCAGCGTTATCCTCGAACAGAGAGTTGATCCAAGCGGGGCCGTGACCGGACTCTTTGTTGGTGGTGTAGGGGCTGATGGAAGCGGTACCACCCCAGATAGAGGAGCAGCCGGTGGCGTTGGAGATGAACATCTTCTCGCCGAACAGCTGGGTGATCAGGCGGGCGTAAGAGGTCTCGGCGCAGCCAGCGCAGGAGCCGGAGAACTCAAGCAGCGGCTGGTTGAACTGGGAGCCCTTGACGGAAACCTCGGAAACAACGCCGGGGACATTGTCCTTCTTGCGGATGTTCTCGACACAGTAGTCGAAAGCAGCCTGCTGCTCGGACTGGCTCTCCTGCGGCTTCATCTCGATAGCGGCAGTCGGGCAGACGGTGACGCACTCGCCGCAGCCCATGCAGTCCAGAGGAGACACGGCCATGGTGAACTTGTACTCGCTTGCCTTGGGCTTGGTGTCAGCCAGCTTGGTGGAGGCAGGTGCAGCCTCGGCCTCGGCAGCGGTCAGGCAGAAGGGACGAATGGTGGCGTGAGAGCAGACAAATGCACAGTTGTTGCACTGAATGCACTTCTCAGCGTTCCACTCGGGGACCATAACAGCCGTGCCGCGCTTCTCGTAAGCGGAAGCACCCTGCTCCCACTCGCCGTTGACGTTGCCCTCGAAGGCGGAAACAGGCAGGCTGTCGCCGTCCATACGGGAGATGGGCTCCATAACGTCACGGATCTGCTTGACCAGAGCCTCGGGTCCCTTCAGGGCCTTCGGGGCGGGATCAGCAGCGGGGTTGTGCCAGCTCTCAGGCACCTCGACCTTGTGGACAGCGTCCAGACCGGCGTCGATAGCCTTCCAGTTCATCTGGACAACAGCGTCGCCCTTCTTGCCGTAGCTCTTCTTGGCGGCGGCCTTCATGTACTCGACAGCATCGTCGATGGGCATGACATCAGCCAGCTTGAAGAAGGCAGACTGCAGGATGGTGTTGGTGCGCTTGCCCATGCCGATCTCGATAGCCTTATCGATAGCGTTGATGGTGTAGAGCTGAATGTTGTTGTCGGCAATGTACTTCTTGTCGGCAGCATTCAGATGCTCGTCCAGCTCGGCATCGGTCCACTGGCAGTTGATCATAAAGACGCCGCCGGGCTTAACGTCCTGCACCATCTTCATGCCCATGTGGATGTAGGCGGGGTTGTGGCAGGCAACGAAGTCAGCCTGATTGATGTAGTAGGGGCTGCGGATGGGCTTGTCGCCGAAGCGCAGGTGGCTGATGGTGACACCGCCGGTCTTCTTGGAGTCATACTGGAAGTAAGCCTGAATGTACTTGTCAGTATGGTCGCCGATGATCTTGGTGGAGTTCTTGTTGGCGCCGACAGTACCGTCACCGCCCAGACCCCAGAACTTGCACTCCTTGGTGCCGGGGGCGGAGGTGATGGGAGCGGGCTTGACCTCAGGCAGGCTGAGGTTGGTCACATCGTCGGTGATGCCGATGGTGAAGCGGGGCTTCGGGGCATCCTTCTCCAGCTCGGTGTAGATAGCAAAGACGCTGGACGGCGGGGTGTCCTTGGAGCCGAGGCCGTAGCGGCCGCCGGTCAGGACGACATCGTTCATGCCGGCCTCACGCAGGGTGGTGGCGACATCCAGATACAGGGGCTCGCCCAGAGAGCCGGGCTCCTTGGTGCGGTCCAGAACAGCGATCTTCTTGACCGTCTTGGGCAGGACCTTCAGCAGAGCGGAGGACACCCAGGGACGATACAGGCGGACCAGAACCAGACCGACCTTCTCGCCCTTGGCGGTCAGGTAGTCAACAACCTCCTCTGCGACATCGCAGATGGAGCCCATGGCGATGATGACGCGGTCAGCGTCCTCAGCGCCATAGTAGTTGAACAGGTCGTAGTTGGTGCCCAGCTTCTCGTTGATCTTGGCCATGTACTTCTCAACAACCGCGGGCAGAGCCTCGTAAGCGGGGTTGCAGGCCTCACGATGCTGGAAGAAGACGTCGCCGTTCTCGTGAGAACCGCGCATCTTGGGGTGCTCGGGGTTCAGTGCCTTGGCACGGAACTCCTCGACAGCCTCCATGTTGCACATTTCCTTCAGGTCCTCGTAGTCCCACTTCTCGATCTTCTGGATCTCGTGGGAGGTACGGAAACCGTCGAAGAAGTTCACGAAGGGAACGCGACCCTCGATAGCGGACAGGTGAGCAACAGGGGACAGGTCCATGACCTCCTGCGGGTTGCTCTCGGCCAGCATGGCAAAGCCGGTCTGACGGACGGCCATAACGTCGCTGTGGTCACCGAAGATGTTCAGGGACTGGGTAGCAACGGTACGGGCGGAAACGTCGAAGACGCAGGGCAGCTGCTCAGCTGCGATCTTGTACATGTTGGGGATCATCAGAAGAAGACCCTGAGAAGCGGTAAAGGTGGTGGTGATGGCACCGGTACCGAGAGAACCGTGCACGGCGCCTGCGGCACCGGCCTCGGACTCCATCTCAACAACCTTGACCTGGTTGCCGAAGATGTTCTTCAGGCCTGCAGCGCTCCACTGGTCAACGGTGTCGGCCATGGGGCTGGAGGGGGTGATGGGGTAGATGGCAGCCACATCGGTGAATGCATAAGCTACATGCGCCGCAGCGGTATTGCCGTCCATAGACTGTTTAGCTCTGGGCATTTTCTTTCCTCCGTTTTTATTAGAGTTTTGCATTATAGAGCTGTGCGGTTGTCAGGGCCGCACAAATCCCGCGCTGCCTGGCACGCGCCCCAAATTTGCTCCGGGCACAGTTCCAGATAAACGCTTTTGCATAGCTTTATTGTACCAAAAAACACCCCGTTTCGTAAAGGGGTTTTGTTCAGAAAGTTGCACAGATTTTTAAACTCGTTGTGTGCATTTTGACCACAATGACGAACAAGGCGGTTTTTAGGGTGTTTTGGGATACGGTTTATTGTACAGTGTTCCGGATGGTGGAATTTTTTAAGATAAGCCTTGCGGCAGGGCTAGTCTGCAAAGCCCCTCCGGCCTCGTAAACTCGGCCACCTCCCCGCTGCGCGAGGAGGCTTTCTGCGGACGGCTTTGCCGTCCGAAAAAAGGCCGGAGGGGCTTTGCCGCGCTGCCTATAAGATGTCAATAACCGTCAAATTCTCCCCGTCCACCGTAAATTTCACTTTATTGCAGCCGAAATCCAGCGCGTACACCCGCGCGGGGTCGTGCTGGTAGGCGGGGCGCGGGTCGTTTTTCAGCACACCCAACAAGGCGGGGCGCTTTTCTTCGGGCACTTTGCACAATAACGCATCGGGGCATATCACCTGCAGGGCGTACGCTCTGGTCGTATCCGTGAACCCGCCGCGCGCCTCGGGGTAGGCATCCACATAGGGCAGGTATGGCTTGATGTCAAAGATCGGCGTACCGTCCAAAAGGTCGGCGCCGCGGACGATCAGATCCCCGTTTTCCACGCCGGCCAGCTCCACGCAGGACAGCCCCAGCGCATTCGGCCGGTAGGGACTGCGGGTAGCAAAGACGCCGCGCCGCTCGTTGCCGCCCAAGCGCGGCGGGCGGACGGTGGGCCGCCAGCTTTTGCCGGCGGCGTACTCCGCCGCCACGGTCGAGAACTGCCAGATGAGCCAGAGCCGGTCATACCCCTCGATGCCGGTCAGGGCGTTGGGGTCGCGGTATTCCGGCGCAAAGACGATGCGGGCGGTCAGCTCCGGCACAAGACCGCTCTGCCGCGGGATGCCGAATTTATCCGTAAAATCACTGCGTATATACGCAATGGGGTGAATCGTGTAATCCATGGTAACATTTGCCCCCTTTTTGCGTTTATTATATAGGAAAGAGAGAAAAAAGGGAAGTAGGGCGGCCAGTCCTCTGGCCGCCGCGGGGCATTGCGGCGGGCGCAACATGCCCGGGAGGGATAAATCCCTCCCCTACGGTTGTAGGGGGCGGCGTCCTCGACGCCCCGCAGGGCAGCAGCTGCCTGCCGGGCGATTGTAGGGCGGCCTGCCCTCACCCCGCTCTACGGTTCAAAGGAAAGGGGTACCTGCCATACCCTTGCGGGCCGGGCAGGAATCCCTCCGCCTCGCTTACGCTCGGCACCTCCCTTTGACAAGGGAGACTTTTCGCCATTAATTTTACAATTTCCCCATCTTTTTTCTTTCTTCGCCATATGGTATAATGTAGGATATAACGATCAAAAAGGGGGTATGGTATTGGCGCCCATTATCCATACAGAAAAGCTGCGCAAGGTCTACGCCGTCGGCAAGGAGCGTGTCATCGCGCTGAACAATGTCGATCTGTCCATAGAAAAAGGGGAATTCTGCTGTATCGTTGGTCAGTCCGGCAGCGGCAAATCCACCCTGCTGAACCAGCTGGCCGGGCTGGAAAAGCCGACCTCGGGCAAGGTGTTCATCGGCAGGCATGAGATCAGCGCCATGACCGAGAACGAGCTGGCCGCGTTCCGCCAGCAGCATCTGGGGTTCATCTTCCAAAGCTACAATCTGCTGCCCACCATGACGGCGGCCGAAAATGTGGCCCTGCCGCTCATGTTCAAGGGCGTGGACAAAAAAACACGGCTGGCCCGCGCCCGTAAGGAGCTGAAGGCCATGGGCCTTTTGGGCCGCGCCAACCACCTGCCGACCGAGATGAGCGGCGGCCAGCAGCAGCGTGTCGGCATTGCCCGCGCATTCGTCAGCAGCCCCAAGGTCATTTTTGCCGATGAGCCGACCGGCAACCTCGACTCCCGCACCAGCAAGCAGGTGCTGTACCGGATGCTGGAGCTGTCCAAAAACAACCATGTCACCTTCGTCATGGTCACGCATGAGCCGGAGCTGGCCGAATGTGCCGACCGCATCGTGACGATATTGGACGGCAAGGTATGCTCCAATGTCGTGCAGGACGAGGAGACGAAGAAGAAAAACCGCGATGCCCTGTTTGCCGATCTGGAAGGGGATCTGGATATTGGCGGAGAGGCGGCGAAGGAACAGTCCGCAAAAAAGCCTTCCCCCAAGGGGGAAGGTGCCCGCAGGGCGGATGAGGGGCAGTGTTCCCGCAGCAACCCCGCAAAAGAGGAATAACGGCAGGCTTGCCCCTCATCAGTCACCTTCGGTGACAGCTTCCCCCTCAGGGGAAGCCTTTTGGGTGACGCCTATGTTAAAAAATTTGGAGGTACCACACTTGAAACGACTATTCACCTTACTTACCGCCCTGATGCTGGCGACGGCGCTCTGCGCACCGGTGCTGGCGGACGATGCCGCCGTGACCGACCCGACGCCCGACCCGACGCCCACCCCGACTGCCTCCATCGACACGAGCAACTCGGACGGCGTCTATGTGTCGGCCTACACCGTCACCAACGCAGCAGGCGGAGAGGTCACGACCGTTGAGGTCGGCGACAGGATCAACCTTGTGCTGAAGGTCGTTGACCACGCCTCGGCCCGGTACTGCGTCAAGCCGGAGGAGATCTCTGCCCGCATCAACTCGGCCGTGTTCACCTACACCGGCACCGGCGAGATCGGCCAGCTGTTCGACAGCAACGACGACCCCAACGCCACCCGCCTGCAGAATGTCCGCAACGGCTCTGCCACCGCAGAAGAGATTGCCCAGAACGCGCAGTACAACTACTACAGCTACGTCCTTTTGTTCCGCGATGTCATCTACAACGGCGGCGGCAATACTGTGCCGATCAATCTTTCTTATCTGGATACCTCGAAGCCGCTGCAGCAGTTCAGCGTAACGATCGGCCAGTGCGTGGACAAGGACCAGACCACCTCGCCGAATCTGCTCGTCCGCACCTCCAGCTATGGGGACAGCGTCGTTGCCGGCACGCCGTTCACCCTCTCGCTCGGCCTTTACGCCACGGACGGCAATGAGAATTTAAACGATGTCATTGTCTCGCTGACCCTGCCGGAGAATATCCTGCTCAACAGCGGCAGCCTTTCCAACTATGTCGGCACCATCGCCGCCAAGCAGACCCGCGATGTCACCTTTGAGGTCATGCCCTCGGCCGGGTTTACCGGCACGGTGGCCAACATCACCGTCAACATGACCGGCACAGGCTCGATCACCGGCAAGGAGGTCAGCGGCACAACGACGATCTCGGTCCCCGTCAGCCAGCCCAACCGGTTTGAGGTCGGCCAGCTGGAGCTGTCCAGCGATACGATCTATGTCGGCGATACCGGCAGCGTCTCCCTCTCCTACGTCAACAAAGGCAAGAACCCCGTCAGCAACCTTGAGGCCCGCCTGACCGGCACCAATCTGGGCGCAGGCAGCTACCAGTACCTCGGCAACCTGAACGCCGGCACCGAGGGCAGCGTGGATTTTGACATCACCCCCGATGCTGCGGGCGCGGTCAGCGGCGTCATCACGCTGAGCTATGAGGATGCCTCCGGCAACCCGCAGACCGTCTCCAAGGACTTTTCCGTCAGCGCCGAGGAGATGAACATGGACGACTTCTATGACCCCTCGATGGACGATGTGCAGCCCGAGCAGACCGGTATGCCGGTCTGGGCGTGGGTGCTGATCGGCGTCTGCGGCGCGGTAGTCGTTGTGGTGATTATCGTGGTTGTGGTCCGCAAGCGCAAGAAGGCCAAGGCACTGGCCGCACTGGAAGCAGAGGACAGCGATGAAGATCTCTGATGAAATCAGCCTGTCGGCGCGCAACCTGCTGCGCCGCAAGGGCCGCACGGCACTTACACTGGTGGGTGTTGTCATCGGCACCTGCATGGTCGTGCTGATGATCTCGCTGGGCATTGCCCAGACCAAAACGAATGAGGAAATGCTGCAGAGCTGGGGCGACCTGACCCAGGTGCAGATCTACGGCTACGGCATGATGCAGGGCAGCGATGGCAAGCCGCTGTATCTGGACGATGCCGCGATCGCCAACATCAAGCAGATTCCCCATGTGGCGGCGGCAACGCCCTACGCACAGGGGTACAATCTGGAGGGCACCATCACGGCGGGCCGCAACGACCGCTACACGATGGACATTTCTAATCTGATCGGCATTGACCCCACCGCGCTGGAGCCGATGGGCTTTACCCTGCAGAGCGGCAGCTGGCCGACCAACACCCCCGCCAGCGAGAAGGCCACCAAGCTGCAGGTGCTGGTGGGCAGTTCCACCGGGTACAACTTTGAGGATTCCCGCAAGAGCTACAACAGCCCCAAGCGCTACCGTTACGAGGGCCAGACCGATGCCTCCGGCAAGGAGCTGCCGCCCTTTGTGGACATCGACAAGGACAAGATGACCCTGACCATCAAGACCGGCGAAGGCTCGACCGAAAAAAGCCGCAGCTGGCAGCTGGAGATCGTGGGCGTGCTGACGCCTGACGGCGCCAAGGGCTACTGGACCCAGTCCGGTGTTGTGCTGCGCATACAGGATATGCAGATGCTGCAAAAGGTCTACTGCGACCTGACCAAAACCAAGCTTGAGGAGAAAAGCTACGAGCAGGTCTATGTCAAGGTCGATGACCTCTCCTATGTAACGGATGTGGAAAACGCCATCCACGAGCTGGGGTTCAGCAACACCTACTCGATGAACCAGCAGCGCGAGGAGATGCAGAAGCAGGTCATGAAGAGCCAGATGATCTTTGGCGGCATTGCGGCGGTCTCGCTGCTGGTGGCGGCCATCAACATCATCAACACCATGACAATGGCCATCTATGAGCGCACCCGCGAGATTGGCGTCATGAAGGTGCTGGGCTGCGAGCTGGGCAACATCCGCACGATGTTCCTGCTCGAAAGCTCGACCATCGGCTTCATCGGCGGGCTGATCGGGCTGATCATCAGCCTGATCGCCAGCTTTGTGCTGAACCATCTGTCGGTGCTGGGGCAGGGGTTTGACCTGTCCGGCATGATGGGCGGCGGCTACTACATGGGCGGCGACGGCAGCGCCGCAATTTCGATCATTCCGCCGTGGCTGATGCTGGCGGCGCTTGTGTTCGCCACGCTGGTCGGCCTTGTGGCCGGTATCCTGCCCGCAAACAAGGCAGTCAAAATCAGCGCCCTCGAAGCGATCCGGCACGATTAAAAAAACTGTCTATAAAAACAGCGGCCCGCCCGGCAGGGGTGGACCGCTGTTTTTTGTGCGGAATTGTTTTTCTTCCGCTTACACCTGTGTTTTTAACAACATTTCGGACTTTTCAACCGTGTATTTTCACAACTAAAGGCAGTTTTCAACATTTTCCACAGGAAAACCCCTGCTGCGGGAAGTTTTCCACCGCGGTTGAAAGCCATTTTATTCGTATAATCGTTATTTTATAGTTTTCAACAGTTTTCACGAGTTTTCCACAGGGAAAACCCCGGGAAATGGTGGAAAACCGGTTTTCCGGTGGAAAATGTGTATTAGTAGTGGAGCAGCCCTGTATTTACGCCTAGATATTGTTTGCAGCCGGGCTTTTGCACCCCCTGTATAGCCGGTTGTAGTCTGTGGAAAAATAAGAGTTTTCAACACGCATGTGGAAAACGATGTGGAAAGTGGGGAAAGCCCCTCAGGCCTGCTTCGCGGCCAGCTCCCCACTTCGTGGGGCGCCTTTTTGCGCGGGCTTTGCCCGCGTGAAAGCCTCCCCATTCTTGGGGAGGTGGCCGAGCCTGCGAGGCCGGAGGGGCTTTGCACATCCACCTCGCCCCCCACCAAAAAAAGCAGCCCGGCTTTACAGTCAGGCTGCTTTTTTCAACAATTCTGTTTAAAACTCGATCTTGCCAAAGGCGAAATCATCACCGTCGTGGATACGCTCGGTGGTTTTGGGTGCCATCGGCTTTGCATCGGGGTCACGCGGGCGGTCGGCAAACTCACGGCCGGGCACGCTGGAGCGGGGGCCGCCGTAGCGCGGGCCGCGGTCATTGCGGTCGCGGCGGGGTGCGCCGTAGCGGGGCCCACGGCCGCCCTCACGCGGGGCTCTGGGGCCGCGCGGGCCGCGGTTGTCGCGGCGGGGGCCACGCTGGCCGTCACGGCGGGGGCCGCGCTGGTTGCGGGCATTGTCGCGGTCAGGCAGGTTGCAGGCGTCGGGGTCGGTGGAGTACAGCACCACATGGCGGGCCGGGCCTTCGCCCTTGCTCTCACTGCGCACGCCCTCCATACCGGCGATGGCGGTGTGGATGATGTGGCGCTCGTAGGGGTTCATCGGCTCCATCTCATAGAAGCAGCCGGTGCGGATAACGCGGTCAGCAATGCGTCTGGCAAGGGCAGAGAGGTCGTCCTCGCGCTTGTTGCGGTAGCCGCCGACATCCAGCCCCAGTTTGACATAGGGGCCTTCCATGCGGTTCACAACGAGGCTGGCGAGGTAGGACAGTGACTCCATCGTCTCGCCGCGGCGGCCGATGAGCGCGCCCATATGCTCGCCGGAGACCTTCAGGATCGTGGCAGCGCCCTTCTTGACGGCGCTTATAGTGAAGTTTTCAACACCCATCAGGTTAAAGATGGGGCTCAGGTAGTCAACCGCAGCCTGCAGGCGGGGGTCCGCCTCGATGTCGAGGGGGATCTCGGTCTCATCGTCAGCCTCGGCAACCATCTCGTCCACGACCTCCTGCTCCAGAGCAGGGGCGGTCTCGTCAGAGATCTCAACGACCTCGGCAGGCTCAGCGGCTTCGGCGGGCTTTACCTCCTCCACGGGGGCAGGCTCCGGCTCCTCGACCTTTACAAGGACCTTGGCAGGGATGGTCTTAAACAGCTTGCGGGCGGGGAATTCCAGTACCTCGTAGCTGACATGGATGTCATCGCGGTCAACGCCCAGCGCCTCGCAGGCGGCCTCTACGGCGGCCTCTACGGTCTTGGCGCTCATTTCCATACTGCGCATAAAAGGGAACCTCCTTCTTATTTCTTATCGTTACGTTCATCACAAAGGGGAGCGGGGCGGGCGCATATAGAATGCGCCCCTACGGCGGCAGGGGATACACTCCCTCACAGCCGCCAACGGCGCGGGCGAGCAATGCTCGCCCCTACGGTTGCGCGGCGTCTTTTCTTAGTCTTTGTTCAGCGGGGTGGTGCGCTCGTCCTTGTAGAGCTCGGCCTCGCGCTGGCGGGCCAGCTCCAGACGCAGCTTGTTGGCCTCGCCGAGGGTGACCTCCTTCTGGATCTTTTCACCGTTCTGCTCAACCGTGACGGTGCGCTTTTTCTTACGCTCGGCACGCTTGGCAGCCAGCTCGGCCTCATACTGGGCCTTGAACTTTTCGGGGCTGTAGATCTTGTAGGTGACATAGGACTGGCCGATCTGCAGCAGGTTGGACACGCCGTAGTACAGCGAGAAGCCGACCGGGGCGTTGAAACAGAAGGTAACGAACATCAGGTTCATGACCAGCATCATGACCTTCATGCTGCCCTGCATCTGGGCGTCCATGCCGGAGAGCTTCTGGGTGACGAAGTAGCTGACGAACATCGTGACCGCTGCGATGGCCGGGAAGATGGCGATGGGCACAAAGCGGAAGCCGGGGACATCACACATATCCATGCCGAAGAAGCTGGTGTTGAAGTTCTGGATCTCTGCCACGATGTTGGCGGGGATGATGGACGGGTCGATCACAGCGCCGTTGTGGATGGCCTGAATCAGCGCGGTCTGCATCGTGGAGGTGTTGGCGGTGGCAATGCCGATCGCCTCACAGGCGGCCTTGACGGCGGCGTTGTCCACACCAAAGATGTAATGCACGGGGTAGTACACAACGCCGAGGAAGCCGAACAGCACCAGCATCGTCAGCAGCATGGGCATGCAGCCGCCCATGGGGTTGAAGCCGTGCTCCTGCTGGAGCTTCATCAGCTCCTCCTGCTGTTTCTGGGGGTCGTTTTTGTACTTCTGCTGGATCTCATTCATCAGCGGCTGAAAAACAGCCATCTTTGCCGAGGATTTCTGCTGATGGATGCTCAGGGGGAAGAGCAGCAGCTTGAGGAGTAGGGTGGCAACGACCATCGTTACCGCGTAGTTGCCGATGAAGCTGTACAGGATCTTCACCAGCGGGCCAATCAATATGGCCAGGAAGTACATAAAGTTCATAGCCTTTCCTTCTGCCCCGTCTGCGCCCGGGACCATTATTTTTATGTAGGTCTCTGCTGCGCAGTGCAAAGACATGAGAAGCAAGGTTAAAAAGCCTTCTCCCTTGGGAGAAGGTGGCCGAAGGCCGGATGAGGGGCGGGCTTGCCCGGCCAACCCTTTGCGGGGCGGCGATGGGAGGTTCTCCCCTCATCAGTCCGCTTTGCGGACAGCTTCTCCCCCAAGGGAGAAGCCTTTCAGCGGCTGCGCGTCAGCCTGCGGTCCGGGCTGACCCACCTCCCTTTCGGGGGGACCGGGTCATAGCCGAACCGGGCAAACGGCTGGCAGCGGAGAAGCCGCCAGACCGTCAGCAGCAGGCCCTTGAGCAGGCCGTGCGTGGCAAGGGCCTGCATGGCGTACTCGCTGCAGGTGGGCACAAAGCGGCAGTGATGCCCGAGGTGCGGGCTGATATACCGCTTATACCCCCGCAGCAGCGCGATCAGCGCCCGGGCGATCATTGCTGTGCGGCGTCCTCAGCCGGGGCGGTCAGGTCGGGCAGGCCGGCCTTGGCAAACAGCCGGCCGAGCGTTTTGCTCAGCTGGGTGCTTTTCAGGCGGGGGGTCTGGCCGCGCGCCACCAGAATAATGTCATACCCGCCGATATTCTGGGCCAGATGCTCCGACAGGGCGGCGCGCATGATGCGGCGGGCGCGGTTGCGCTGCACCGCATGCCCGACCTTTTTGGTGGCGGTCAGCCCGATGCGGGTATAGCCCAGCCGGTTTTTGGCCACATACAGCACACAGTGCGGGTGTACATAGCTTTTGCCCCGGCCATATACCCGGTTGAACTGCCAGTTTTTATTTAAAGTGCGGTAACGCATAGATCTCCTTCCTAAAGGCTTCCCCCTCAGGGGGGGAAGCTGCCGCCCGCAGGCGGCTGATGAGGGGCGCGCCTGCCCCTGCCGGCCCTGTACCGAACAGCTGCGGGGCACTTTTCCCTCATCCGTCCGCGGTCGGGGCCGCGGACACCTTCCCCCAAGGGGGAAGGCATTTTATTTTTTCCTATTCTTCTATATTATAATGAATCCCGTTTTCTGTAAAGCCATTATTTGAAAAAAGGGCTGCTGATTTTACAATCAGCAACCCTTTTGTTCACATAATCTCTGAAACAAATCAGACAGTCAGGCTCTTGCGGCCCTTTGCACGGCGGCGGGCGATGACCTTGCGGCCGTTCTTGGTAGCCATGCGGTTCAGGAAACCGTGGACGCGGCTGCGCTGACGCTTCTTGGGCTGGAAAGTACGCTTCATTTTTCATTCCTCCTGTTGAAATCCCGGTATGGGCTGTTTGCTCAGGGCTTCGCCCATACACTGGGGCAGCCTTGCAGAGTTAGATTATACGCGATAAGCACCCCTTTTGTCAAGAGGTTTTTTGCAGAATTTTTCGTCTGCGCGTCAAACAATCTTCCGCTACAAACAGTTATCCACTACATTTTGTACTATTCACTGTTGAAAAACACACTTTCTGTGGAAAACTTTCAAGAATACCTTTTCTGCGGGAAAATTTTCAACATTTCCACGCCGTAAAAAAATTCCTACTTTATTATAATATAGGTGTTGTTTAAAACATGATTTTGTGGTATACTGTATGCAGTGTTTTTGCGCCCTTGTAAAAGGCGTTGATTTATAACAGGAAGTGGGGAGTATCGAGTTTCATGGATTCCATCAATGAGGTAATGGAAGCGGTCAAGGCCTACTGCAAAGAAAAGACCTCCGACGCTACCTACGCATTTTACATCAAGGACATCAAGGCTGTCAGCTTTGAAAATTCCAAGACCGTCACGCTGGAGCTGCGCAGTGACTTCGTGATGGGCATTGTTTCGGACCGCTACACAGCACTTTTGCAGGATGCGTTCAAGGCCATTCTGGGCTTTGATGTAGAGATCCGCTATGTGGTCGCCCCGCCGGAGGACGGCGTGAAGCCCGGCGACAGCGAAAACCAGATGGACGAAAAATCCCTGCCCAGCGGCCGGTATGAATTCACCTTTGAGAACTTCATCAAGGGCCCGTCCAACCAGTTTGCGTTTGCGGCCGCGCAGGCTGTTGCGGCCAACCCCTCCGGCGCATACAACCCGCTGTTCATCTATGGGCCGTCCGGCTTGGGCAAGACGCACCTTTTGAACGCCATCAAGATCGAGATCCAGAAAAACCATCCGGATTTCAACATTGTCTATGTGGATTGTGAAAAATTCACCAACGAGACGATCACCGCGATCAAAACCGCCACGATGGAGCAGTTCCGCCAGCGGTACCGCAAGGCCGATGTGCTGCTGATCGACGATATTCAGTTTCTGGCCGGCAAGGAGAGCACGCAGGAGGAGTTTTTCCACACCTTCAACACGCTGCACAACGACGGCCGCCAGATCGTAATTGCCTCCGACCGCCCCGCCAAGGAGATCAAATCGCTGGAGGAGCGTCTGCGCACCCGGTTTGAGTGGGGCCTGACCGCCGACATCCAGCCGCCGGATTTTGAGACCCGCGTGGCCATCGTCAAGCGCAAGGCCGAGCTGCTGAACCTTGACCTGCCCAATGATGTGGCCGAGTACATCGCCAACCATCTGAAGCAGAACATCCGCCAGTTGGAGGGCGCCGTCAAAAAGCTGAACGCCTACTATATGCTGGAGGGCATTGAGCCCTGCATCGGTGTGACGACCACCGCGATCAAGGATACGCTGAACGACAGCCAGCCGATCCCCGTCACGATTGAAAAGATCCTGAATGAGGTCGCCCGCACCTACAATGTAATGCCGGCGGACATTCGCGGCAAAAAGCGCAATGCAAATGTGAGCGCCGCGCGGCAGATGACGATGTACATTATCCGCGAGGTGACCGGCATGAGCATGGAGGCTATCGGTCAGGAGTTCCAGCGCGATCATTCCACCGTTGTCTATTCCATCAAGACGATGGAGGAAAACATCAACCGCGACCAGCACCTCAAGGAGATGTGCAGTGACATCATGAAGAATGTCCGCACCTAGCCTACTTTCTTGAAAGAAAGTAGGCAAAGAACTTTTAATGCCTTTTCCCGGTGACGGGAGAAAATAATGCACTCTATAGCGCGCATTACGGGTTATTATTTGAAAGTTTCTTTGTTTCTTTCTTTTCAAAGAAAGAAAAGCCTTTTTATCCACAAAGTTTTTAGTTTTCAACAGGCGGTATTCCACAGCGCGTGTTGAAAAACGGCGGTTTCCGGGTTTTCAACAAGAATCTCCACAGACTGTTCAAAAGTCTGAGCGGACGATTTTCCGCATCGCTATCGGGCGCGGCGGAGTTTTCCACAGAACTAACAGCCCCTACTACGACTACTACCATAGTTAATAGTTTCTGCGAACAGGGAAGCTCTGAAAGAGCAGCTTACCCCGGAAAATACCTGCCCCGATGGTGGAAAACCCGAACCAGAGAAAACAGAAAGAAAAAACAGACGCTTTTTGCCCCGCTTTGAACAAGCGGGCGGGAGAACAGAGTATGAAATTTGAATGTGAAAAGACCCTGCTGGCCAATGCCATCGACGGCGTTTCCCGCGCGATCACCAACCGCGCCGCCATCCCTGTGCTGGAGGGCATCTACCTGAAGGCTGAGGGCTTTACCCTGACGCTGACCGGCTATGATATGGAAATGGGCATCACGACCACCATTGAATGCAACGTACTTGTACCGGGTGAAACGGTACTTGATGCAAAGCTGCTCGGCTCGATGGTCAGCCGTATGCCGGCCGGTGACATCTGCATCGAGCTGACCGATGAGGGGCAGGCCAAGATCAGCGGCGGCGTGGCCGAGTTTGAGATTCCCGCGCTGAACGCCAGCGATTATCCCAGCCTGCCGGTGACCGGCGCTGACAACACAATGACCGTGAAATGCGGTATGCTGCGCGAGATGATCGAAAAAACGATCTACGCGGTCAGCCAAGACGACAAAAAGCCCGCCCACACCGGCGAGCTGTTCGTCATTGAGCCGGGCAGCCTGACCATCGTGGCGCTGGACGGCTACCGGCTGGCTATTATCCAGCGTGCCGTCGAGTGTACCCGCGACATCCGCATTATCATTCCGGCCAAGACGCTGCAGGAGCTGCTCAAAATCATGGGCGGTGCGGACGATGATGTCAAGATCGATGCAAACCGCCGCTATGTCGTGTTCACCTCCAACGGCTACACGATCATGAGCCGTTTGATCGAGGGGGACTTCCTCAATTATGAGAGCGTCATCCCGAAGGATAAAAAAACGCGCGTTGTCGTGGATTGCAAGACCTTCATCGACACGATCGAGCGCGCCTCCCTCATTATTACCGAGCGCTTGAAGAACCCGCTGCGCATCAATTTCGGCGAGGAGCGGGTGACTGTGCGCTGCCAGACTCCGCTGGGCAAGGTCGTGGACGAATTCTCCCCCGTGGAGATGACCGGCGACCCGGTCGAGATCGGCTTCAACAACCGGTATCTGCTCGATGCGCTGCGCTATTCCAAGTGTGAGCGGATGGTGCTGGAGATCAACGGCCCCCTGAGTCCGGTCAAGCTGCTGCCCGAGGACGGCAAGGACTTTATCTATCTGGTTTTGCCGGTACGGTTTAAGAACGAGGGCTGAAGCAATGCTGTGCTGTAGGGGCCGGGCATGCCCGGCCCTGCAGATAAAATCAGCCGCCCGGCTAAAGGGCTGCTGCAGCAAGGCTGAGGGTCGGACATGTCCGACCCCTACGGCCGAGGTTACGATAGAGGGATGTATATGGAAAAAATTCGTATTAACACCGACTTTATAAAGCTTGACGCTCTTTTGAAGTTCGCAGGGCTGTGTGAGACGGGCGGCGAGGCCAAGGAGCTGATCCAGGGCGGGGCCGTCAAGGTCAACGGCGAGGTCTGCACGATGCGCGGCAAAAAGTGCCGCGCCGGTGATACGGTCGAGCTGGAGGGCCAGACCGTGCAGGTCGCGGCGGGTGCGTAATGCGCCTGACCCACCTTGCACTGACTGACCACCGCAACATTGCCCATGCCGTGCTGGACCCCGACCCGCACCTGACCGTGCTGTGCGGCCCCAACGGGCAGGGCAAGACGAACCTGCTGGAGGCAATCTGGCTGCTGACCGGCGGCAAGAGCTTCCGCGGGTCCAAGGATGGCGAGCTGATCCGCCGCGGCTGTGACTTTTCTGTCATAGAGGGCGCGTTTGAGACACAGGACATCGAAAAAGAGATACGCCTGACGGTGGGCAGCAAGACGAGCCAGCGGCCCGGCCGCACCGGCAGGCTGAACGGCGCGGACATGGGCCGCGCTGCTGCGCTGGCGGGGAACTTTCAGGCCGTTGTGTTTGAGCCGGATCTGCTGGGGCTGGTCAAGAGCGGCCCCGAGGGACGCCGCCGGTTTCTGGATTCGGCGCTGTGTCAGGTATACCGGCCCTACCTTGTGGCGCTGCGGCGCTACATGCGGCTGACGGCCCAGAAGAACGCGCTGCTGAAAAGCTACGATATTACGCCAAACGGTGCCATACTGCTGGACACCTACGAGGAGCAGCTGGCAGAGTATGGCGCGCTGATCATGCAGCACCGCTGCAAGTTTCTGGAACAGGCTGCCCCGATCGCGGCGCAGAATTACCGCGATATATCCCACGGCGCCGAGGTGCTGGAGGTGCGCTACCAGATGTGTACCGATGCCCCCACCGCCGAGGCGCTGGCCGCAAAGATGCACGCCATGCGCACCGCAGAGCTGCGCGCCGGGTTCTGCCTGACAGGACCGCACCGGGAGGATTTGGAAATCCTGCTGGACGGCCAGCCCGCCCGGGTGTTTGGCAGTCAGGGGCAGCAGCGCAGCTGCGTGCTGGCCCTCAAGCTGGCCGAGGCCACCGTGGTCGGTGAGCTGTTCGGTGAGCATCCGGTGCTTTTGCTGGACGATGTATTGAGCGAGCTGGACGATGAGCGCCAGACCTATCTTTTGACCCGCATGGGGGAGCATCAAACGATCGTGACCACCTGCGACACTGCGGCATTTGCACGCACCAACGGGAAAATTGTGATGGTCAAGGGCGGAACCGTAGCAGAGCCGTAGGGGCCGGACATGTCCGGCCCGCAGCAGTAGGGCGGTTGCCCGCTGACGGGCAATGACGCAGAGTGGAGGGCCGGGCGTGCCCGGCCCCTACAGAGAGGTGCAGGAAATGTACTTTCACGCCGGGCAGGATTTTGTACTGAACACACGTGATGTGATCGGGGTGTTTGATCTGGATACAGCCGGGGCATCGCGGAGGACCGAGGAATATTTCCGCCATGCCGAGGCCGAGGGCGCCGTTGTGGACCTGTGCGCGCCGGGCACTCTGCCCAAAAGCTTTATGGTCACCGATTTCCCGGACGAGACCGTGTATATCAGCCAATTATCGCCCGCCGCATTGAAAAAGCGGGCGGAAAAATTAGAATTTTAAAATTATGGCTGCCGTTTATTTTTGATTTGTAGGGAGGGGTCTTGACCCCTCCGCATACAGGCAGCCGCGTAAACACGGAGGGGTCAAGACCCCTCCCTACAGAACATCCATAAAAGGGATGTATAGAGATACCCACCCACAACAGGAGGCTATCATTTCATGGCAGAAGAAATCATCACCGAAACCAACCGCGAAACGGCTACCGACCATGCCTACGGCGGTGCGCAGATTCAGGTCCTCGAGGGTCTGGAGGCTGTGCGCAAGCGCCCCGGCATGTATATCGGCTCCACCGGGCCTTCCGGTCTGCATCACCTCGTCTATGAGATCGTGGATAACGCCATTGACGAGGCACTGGCCGGCTACTGCACCCATATCGAGGTGACCATCAAGCCCGGCAATATCATTGAGGTATCGGACAACGGCCGCGGCATCCCCGTGGACATCCAGCCCAAGCTGGGCATCCCGGCTGTCACCGTTGTCTACACCGTGCTGCACGCCGGCGGCAAGTTCGGCGGCGAGGATTCCGGCTACAAGGTGGCCGGCGGTCTGCACGGCGTCGGTGCATCGGTCGTCAACGCCCTGTCGGAATGGCTGGTCGTTCGTGTCCGCCGCGATGGGGTAGAGTATGAGCAGAGCTTCAAGCGCGGCAAGCCCGACGGCGATTTGAAAAAGATCGGCGCGGCGGCTTCTACCGGAACGACAGTCACCTTCAAGCCCGACCCGGAGATGTTCCAGGAGACAACGCTCTACCACTATGAGACGCTGCTCAAGCGTCTGCGGGAGGAGGCGTTCCTGAACGCCGGTGTCCGCATCACCCTGACGGACGAGCGCGCCGATGCCGACCGCCCGCAGGAGGAGCAGAACGGCGAAGTCCGCACCGAGACGATGTGCTACGAGGGCGGCATCCGCTCCTTTGTCAGCTATCTGTGCGAGCGCCGCGACTTAACGCCCCTGCACCCGCAGGTCATGTATATGAAGGGCGAGGGACAGGGCGCTGTGGCCGAGGTAGCGCTGCAGTATTACGACAACAGCTACAATGAGCTGCTGCTCAGCTTTGCAAACAATGTCCACACCCCCGAGGGCGGCACCCACGAGGATGGCTTTAAGCTGGCCCTGACCCGTGTGCTGAACGAGTACGGCCGCGCCAAGGGCATTTTGAAGGATAAGGACGAGAACCTCTCCGGCTCCGATGCGCGCGAGGGCATTATTGCCGTGGTCAGCGTCAAGCTGCAGGAGGCCCAGTTCGAGGGCCAGACCAAGGCAAAGCTTGGCAATACCTTCATCAAGGGTCTGGTCAACAATGTGGTCTACAAGGCCCTGACCGAATTTTTTGAGGAAAACCCCGCTGTGGCGAAGGCTATCCTTGAAAAGGCTACGCAGGCGGCCCGCGCCCGCGCTGCCGCCAAAAAGGCCCGCGAGCTGGTCCGCCGCAAGAGCGCGCTGGAATCCAACCGTATGCCCGGCAAATTGGCCGACTGTCACGAAAAAGACCCCTCCAAGACCGAACTGTTCATCGTGGAGGGTGATTCTGCAGGCGGCTCGGCCAAGATGGGCCGAGACTCCAACATTCAGGCCATTCTGCCTTTGTGGGGCAAGATGCTGAATGTCGAAAAGGCACGCGCCGACCGCATCTACGGCAACGATAAGCTGATGCCTGTTGTGACCGCGCTGGGCACCGGTATCGGCGATGAGTTCGATATTTCCAAGGTGCGCTACCACAAGATCTTCATCATGGCCGATGCCGATGTTGATGGCTCGCATATCTGCACGCTGATGCTGACCTTCTTCTTCCGCTATATGCGGCCGCTGATCGACCACGGCTATGTCTATGTTGCCCAGCCGCCGCTGTTTAAGCTGCAGAAGGGCCAGAATGTCAAGTACGCCTACAACGATGAGGAAATGAAGCTGCTGAGCGCCGAGATGCCCGGCGCAAAGGTCAACCGCTACAAAGGCTTGGGTGAGATGAACCCCGACCAGCTGTGGGAGACCACCATGAACCCCGACAACCGTGTCATTGTCCAGATCAAGATCGAGGATGCCGAGCGCGCCGACGAGGCGTTCAGCATCCTGATGGGTGAGCAGGTCGAACCCCGCCGCCAGTTCATCGAGAAAAACGCCAAGTACGCGAATCTGGATGTGTGATACATCATACGCCGCCCGTGTAGGGGCCGGGCATGCCCGGCCCGCCGCATAAAAACCACCGCCCCGTTTATGGTGTATGAATCATGGATTATACGATTTTATGCCCGCGCAAAAATCCCCGTTTGCAAAATTATGATTATAGAAGAGAAAATTATTATTTTGTGACCGTATGTGCGCATCATAAACAATGTGTGTTTGGCGCGGCAGGAAAACCAAATGTCGTCGGACAAATGGCCGCACAAGGAATAAAGGATATTTCCAGACATTTTCCCGGTGTGGGTGTGGATGAATATGTGGTAATGCCAAATCATGTTCATATGATATTGGTTTTTCCGCAGGAACAATGTAATTTGTCCGCCGTAGTGGGAAGCTACAAGTCGTATGTGTCCAAAATGTTCCATGTGGAACATCCGGGTGTGACATTGTGGCAGCGTTCATTTTATGATCATATTATTCGTGATGAAAACGCGTATTGTGAAATTAAAAGATATATTCAGGAAAATCCGTTGAAATGGGATTTGGATGAATATAACCCACACGCATAGCGTAGGGGCCGGGCATGCCCGGCCCGCAGCGTACAAGCAACGATCCGTTTGTGGGCAATAACGCAAAGTTGAGGGCCGGGCATGCCCGGCCCCTACGGTGCAGTAAAATTAGTAAGTTCAAGTAAGATTGAGTTAAGGTGATACAATGGAAGAAAATATCATCATGGTGCCGGGGTCCGGTACCAAGGTCATTGTGCGCGATGTAAAGCAGGAGATCGAGACGGCGTTCCTTGATTACTCGATGTCCGTTATCGTGGCGCGCGCTCTGCCCGATGTGCGTGACGGCCTCAAGCCCGTGCATCGCCGCATTTTGTACACGATGCATGAGCGCGGCAATGACCCGCAGCATCCCTACCGCAAATCTGCCGATACGGTCGGTGCGGTGCTGGGTTCTTACCACCCGCACGGTGACGCTTCGGTCTACGATGCCATGGTGCGTCTGGCACAGGATTTCAGCCTGCGCTATCCGCTCGTTGACGGTCAGGGCAACTTCGGCTCTGTGGACGGCGACCCCCCGGCTGCCTACCGTTATACCGAGGCCCGCATGTCCAAGATGGCCTGCGAGATGCTGACCGATATTGAAAAGGACACCATCGACTGGGACCCCAACTTTGAAGAGACCAAAAAGGAGCCTCATGTTCTGCCCAGCCGCTTCCCGAACCTGCTGGTCAACGGCAGTCAGGGCATCGCGGTCGGCATGGCGACCAACATCCCGCCGCACAACCTGCGCGAGATCGTCAGCGGCATGATCGCCCTGATGGAGGACCCCGACATCGATCTGGCCGGTCTGATGGAGCATGTCAAGGGCCCGGACTTCCCGACCGGCGGCATCATCATGGGGCGCAGCGGCATCCGCGCTGCCTACGCCACCGGCCGCGGCAAGATCACGCTGCGCGGCCGCGCCGAGATCGTTGAGAAAAAGAACGGCCGCTATGAGATCCTGATCTCCGAAATCCCCTATATGGTCAACAAGACCCGCCTGATCGAGTCGATCGCCGACCTTGTCAAGAACAAGCGGATCGAGGGCATCAGCGATATGAATGACGAATCCTCGAGCCGCACCGGCATGAAGATCGTCATTGAGATCAAGAAGGACGCCAACCCGCAGGTCGTGCTGAACCAGCTTTACCGCTACACCCAGCTGCAGGACACGGTCGGCGTGATCATGCTGGCGCTTGATGACGGCGTGCCCAAGATCATGAGCCTCAAGACCATGATGGAGCGCTACATCGAGTTCCAGATGCAGGTCATCCGCCGCCGGACTGCCTTTGAGCTGAAAAAGGCGAAGGAGCGCGAGCATATTCTGGAGGGCCTGCACAAGGCCGTTGACATCGTGGACGAGATCATCGCCACGATCCGCGCCTGCAAGGGCGGCTTTGCCGAGGCGCGTCAGGCCGTGATGGATAACTTCGGCTTTGACGAGCTGCAGGCAGATGCCATCGTCAAGCTGCAGCTCGGCCGCTTGGCCGGTCTGGAAATCCTCAAGATCGAGCAGGAGTTGGGCGAGTTGCGCGCGGCCATTGCGGACTTTGAGGATATTCTGGCCAATGACGAGCATGTCAAGCGCATCGTCAAGACCGATCTGACCACGCTGGCCGACAAGTACGGCGATGAGCGCCGCACCTCCATCGAGGCTGTGTCCGGCGAGGTGGACATCGAGGATCTGATCCCCGAGGAGACCTGCGTCTTTACGCTGACCCACGAGGGGTACATCAAGCGCACAACGCTGGACACCTATCAGGCACAGAACCGCGGCGGCCGCGGTGTGCAGGGCATGACCCAGAAGGACGAGGACTTTACCGAGGAGATGTATGTCGGCTCGACGCATGACTACATGCTCTTCCTGACGAATCAGGGCCGAGTCTACCGCCTGAAGGGCTATCAGGTGCCGGAGGGCAGCCGTACCGCCAAGGGCAGCCATATCGTAAACCTGCTGCAGCTGCAGGAAGGAGAGAGCGTTACCCTGATGCTGCAGCAGAAGGCCGATGTCGATGAGGACAACACCTACGCAACGATGATCACCAAGCAGGGCCTCATCAAGCGCACGCCGCTGTCCCAGTTCCGCAACATCCGCAAGGCCGGCCTAATCGCCATTGCGCTCAACGAGGGCGACAGTCTGGTGTGGAGCCACCTGACCAAGGGCGATGATGAGATCATCGTTGCCACCCATGACGGCGCTGCCATCCACTTTACCGAGGAGGACGCCCGCTCGATGGGCCGTACCGGCCACGGCGTCCGCGTCATTAAGCTGCGCGAGGGCGACTATGTTGTCGGCGCCGGCGTCTGCCGCCCGGGTGCCACCCTGCTGACCATCAGCGAGGAGGGCAAGGGCCGCCGCAGCCGCATCGACGACTACCGCATCACGAAGCGCGGCGGCTTGGGCATCCGCAACTATTCCAACGGCAATGTGGCGGGCATCAAGATCGTGGACGACACCGATGACCTGATTCTGATCAGCCAGAACGGCATCCTGATCCGCATCCATGCATCGGACATCAATATCCAGAGCCGCTACGGCAGCGGCGTCCGCGTCATGCGTATGCTGGATGATGACCGCGTGGCCGTTGTGGCCCGCGTGGACCGCGACAACGATGCCGAGACCGCAAAGATCGAGGATACCGGCGAGAGCGACCCGACACCCGAGGAGCTGGCTGCCATCGAAGCCGAGGAGCTGGCCGCCGAAGCCGCCGAGGACGCAGCCCCCGAGAATAATGACGAAGAATAAATAAGCAACAGGGGAGAGGCCGCGCGTTGGCCTCTCCTTTTTGGTGGATTTGTAGGGAGCGGTCTTGACCGCTCCGGGAAGTTTGCCATGCCTTTCACGGGCACGGAGGGGTCAAGACCCCTCCCTACAAGCATTTGAAATTTTTTCGCCGAAGCCTTTTTTATAAAAAAGGCTGGAAAAACACCGCGTATTCATGGTATTCTAAAGTATTCCCATAAAAAAAGGAGCACCCACATGGAACTGCATACAACCATCTGCGCGCTGGCGACCCCACCGGGCGAGGGCGGCATTGCCACGGTCCGCGTTTCCGGCCTGAACGCCTACGCCATCGTCAGTAAAATTTTTGCGCCGGTGCGGCAGGGCAAAAGCGTTGCCGATGCCAAAGGCTACACAGCCATGCTGGGCCACTACCTGCTGCACGGGGCCGAGATGGACGAGTGTGTGGCGCTGTTTTTCCGGGCACCGCACTCCTACACCGGCGAGGATGTCATCGAACTGTCGGTACACGGCGGCACGGCGATGGCAGACGGCCTGCAGGAGGCACTGATCACGGCAGGCTGTGTACCGGCCGGGCCGGGGGAGTTTACCCGCCGCGCACTGGAAAACGGCCGAATGTCACTGACGCAGGCCGAGGCCGTGATGGAGGTTATTGCGGCGAACGGCCGGCAGGGAGCCGCGCTGGCAAAATCGGCACTGGACGGACGGCTGGCAAAGCGCATCGGCAAGATACAGACCGCGCTGCAAACGCTGAACGCCCACCTGACCGCATGGGTCGATTACCCGGAGGAGGATGTGCCGGAATTGTCCGATGAGGCGTTTGTGCGCACCCTGACCGCACAGAAAGCCGAACTGGACGCACTGATCAACGGCTACAGTGCCGGTGCGGTGCTGCGCCATGGTGTGGACTGCGTGCTGCTGGGCCGCCCCAATGTCGGCAAAAGCACGCTTTTGAACCTGCTGGCCGGCTTTGATCGCGCCATCGTCACGCCGGTGGCAGGCACGACCCGCGATATTGTCGAGCAGGCCGTCCAGCTGGGCAGCGTGCGGCTGAATCTGTTTGACACCGCCGGTGTGCGCGAGGTCGGCGCGGACGGGGATGCCATCGAGGCCGAGGGCATCCGCCGCAGCTGGAAAAAGCTGGACGAGGCGGGCCTTGTGCTGGCGGTGTTCGATGCCGCGCAGCCGCTGTCTGATGATGATCTGGAGCTGGCCCGCAGGTGTCAGGGCCGCCCCGCAATCGCCGTGCTGAACAAGCAGGATCTGGCAGGGGAGCAGGATGTTCCACATGGAACATTGGAGCCGTATTTTAAAAAGATCGTGCCGATGTGTGCGAAGGACGCCGTCGGCCTGCAGGCACTGACCGATGCCGTGGCCGACCTGCTGGGTACGGCACAGCTGGACCCGGGTGCAGCGCAGCTTTGCAGCGCGCGGCAGCTTTCAGCCGCGACGCGGGCAAGGAACGCGCTGGCCGAAGCCATCCGCGCAAGGCAGGACGGCTTTGGGCTGGACGCTGCCGCCGTCTGCCTGACGGACGCCCTGCAGGCGTTGTGCGATTTGACCGGTGAGGATGCGACAGCGGCAACGATTGATGAAGTGTTTGAAACCTTCTGCGTGGGCAAGTAAGTAAAAAATGGTGGAGCCTTCTCCCTCTGGGGGAAGGTGGCCGCAGGCCCCGCCCGCGGACGGATGAGGGGAGAGCCTGCGGGTGCTGCTCGTTAAAAGTGAGACCGCGCGAACTCCGCCCTCATCAGCCGCCTGCGGGCGGCAGCTTCTCCCGGGGGGGAGAAGCCTTTTGGGGAGAGCCTTCCCCCTCTGGGGGAAGGTGGCCACAGGCCGGATGAGGGGCGAGTTTCCGGCGGCAACTCGGTAAAGGGACAATAGAGTTAAAGTTGCCCCTCATCAGCCGCCTGCGGGCGGCAGCTTCTCCCGAAGGGAGAAGCCTTTTGTGGAGAGCCTTCCCCCTCTGGGGGAAGGTGGCCGCAGGCCGGATGAGGGGCGAGTTTCCGGCAGCAACTCAGTAAAAGGGTAATAGAGTCAAGCCGCCCCTCATCAGCCGCCTGCGGGCGGCAGCTTCTCCCGAAGGAGAAGCCTTTTGGGGAGAGCCTTCCCCCTCTGGGGGAAGGTGGCCGCAGGCCGGATGAGGGGCGAGTT
>OJAC01000139.1_pt1 | contig 69355 bp, 57 predicted proteins | sample 1588701 | NCBI WGS metagenome assembly OJAC01 (sample SAMN03283256) | human gut metagenome | biome: human-associated habitat; material: feces | host: Homo sapiens | place: USA | collected 2013 | reverse complement strand
ACCAATGACACGGGGATTTTCAGTCCCCTGCTCTACCGACTGAGCTACAGAGGCGGACAACGCATTAGATTATACCGGATACCGCCGCGATTGTCAAGCGTTTTTGACAAGTTTTTTCTGTAATTTCTGTAATAAAACGACCTGCAAAAATCCGCTGGAAAAGCTGCAGAAAATATGCTATAATTTTTCAAAATACTGACCGTTCCGCAGTACGACCCGCGCCGGCGGGCGGAGCTGTGCGCTGCGGCAGAAAAATCAACCTTGGAAGGAGCGACCCATGAACGAACCCAGACGACGCCTGACCAACCGCGCCCTGCACGGCAGAGAGGAATGGATCAAGCGCATTTTCCGTGATCAGATCGCCGAGGCCGCCGGCATATTGGAGGTCGTACTGTCGGGCATTGTGCTGATTGCCCTGCTGATGAGCATTGTGCCGCTGCTCAGGCTCATGCCGGGGCTTTTGACCGATGCCGACAGTATGGAGGTGCATACCTTCCTTGAACGGGCGCTGGATATTGTCATCGGCATAGAGTTTATCAAAATGCTTGCCAAGCACAGCCCCGGCAGCGTGCTGGAGGTGCTGCTCTACGCCATTGCCCGCCACATGATCGTTGGCCATGAGGATGCCGTTCAGAACCTCGTCAGTGTGGGGGCCATTGCGCTGATCTTCGTTATCCGCAAGTATTTCTTTGTGCCGTCCTTCGGGCATAAGATGCCGGGCGGTGGTACAGCCCCCGATATGGAACAGCAGGAAAAGCAGCAGGCAGAGCATACCGGCGAGGCATAAGGCTTAACGCTCCCCTGCCATATCCTGACCGTGCAAAGTAATACCCCCTTCGGGCAGCTGCGGAAGCAATGTCAACATTGCTTCCGCAGACCCGGAGGGGGTGTTTTGTATATGTACAGACGATCAGAACAGGCCGGTGATCTTGCCGTGGACATCTACATCAATGTCCATCGCAGCAGGGTGCTTGGGCAGGCCGGGCATCGTCATGATGCTGCCGCAGATCACGACCACGAATCCGGCACCGGCAGAGAGTCGAACCTCACGCACATTCAGCGTAAAGCCCTCGGGCGCACCGGTCAGCTTGGCATTGTCGCTGAAGGAATACTGCGTCTTGGCGATGCAGACCGGCAGATTGCCGTAGCCCTGCGCCGTCAACTCGTCCAGCGTCTTTTTCGCTGCGGCGGTGTAGCTTACCCCGCCCGCGCGGTAGATCTTTTTGGCAACCGCTTCGATCTTATCGGTCAGCGGTGCATCCAACTCATAAGTATAATGGACGCGCGCGCTGTCATCAAGAATAGACAGCACGGTCTCGGCCAGCGCCTTGCCGCCCTCGCCGCCCTTGGCAAAGACCTCGCTCAGTGCGCAGGGCACACCGGCCTTTTTGCAGACATCGTAAATGATGTCCATTTCCTCGTCTGTATCAGTGGGGAATGCGTTGATCGCCACGCAGACCGGCAGACCAAAGCCCTGCAGATTCTCGATATGGCGGGCCAGATTGACAGCACCCGCGCGCACGGCCTCGGCATTGGGCTTGCCCAGATCGGGCTTGGCCACGCCGCCGTGGGATTTCAGCGCACGGACGGTGGCCACCAGCACAACGGCAGCGGGGTTCAGGCCGGCATAGCGGCACTTGATGTCCAAAAATTTCTCAGCACCAAGGTCGGCACCGAAGCCTGCCTCGGTGACTACATAGTCAGCCAGCTTCAGGCTCAGCTTGGTGGCAATGGCGCTGTTGCAGCCGTGCGCAATGTTGGCGAACGGGCCGCCGTGGATGATGGCGGGGTTGTGCTCCAGCGTCTGGACCAGATTCGGATCGAGAGCGTCCTTCAGCAGGGCGGTCATGGCACCGGCAGCGCCGATCTGACCGGCTGTGACAGGCTGGCCGTCGTAGGTATAGGCACAGACAATGCGGGACAGCCGCGCCTTGAGGTCCTCAAGGTCGGTGGCAAGGCAGAACACCGCCATGACCTCGCTGGCGACCGTGATGTCAAAGCCGTCCTCACGCGGGGTGCCGTTGACCTTGCCGCCCAGACCGTCCACAAGGAAACGGAGCTGACGGTCGTTCATGTCCATGCAGCGCTTCCATGTGATGCGGCGGGGGTCGATGTTCAGCGGGTTGCCCTGCTGGATCGAGTTGTCGATCATGGCGGCCAGCAGGTTGTTGGCGGTGCCGATGGCGTGGATGTCACCGGTGAAATGCAGGTTGATGTCCTCCATGGGCACGACCTGTGCATAGCCGCCGCCGGCCGCGCCGCCCTTAATGCCGAACACAGGTCCCAGAGAGGGCTCACGCAGGCAGAGCATCGTCTTTTTGCCAAGGGCATTCATGGCATCGGCCAGACCCACGCTGGTCGTGGTCTTGCCCTCACCGGCGGGCGTGGGGCTGATGGCGGTGACGAGAATCAGCTTGCCCTCGGGCTTGTCGCTTTTGGCCAGCTTATGGTTGAGCTTGGCCTTGTAATGGCCGTAAGGGATGATGTCCTCGCCCTGCAGGCCCAGCTTGCCCGCAATCTCCGTGATGGGCTTCATTTCGGCGGCCTGTGCAATTTCGATGTCGCTCAGCATAACGATACCTCCATGTTAAACAAAAATGGGCTGCACACACCATACACCAGTGTATGCAGCCCAGACGGTCGGCTTAAAAAGCAAGCTGTTATGCCGCGTCCCCCGTGGTAAACCCCACGCTATTCCGTCGGTCGGCGGCCTTGCATAGTGTTACTGTACCACACTACCAACAGGTTTGTCAAGGGCGACTTTCTTTATTGCAACGGCAGCGTGACGGCACGGCTTTCGTCCGCATGGTATCCGCTGCCGAACAGATACCGGAACTCGCTGATTTTCGCCACCTGCGCGGGGTCGGCGGTGTAGTAGTCGATGCGGCAGCTGATGATGCCGGTGGTCGGGTCCACGGTGCTGCTGCGCATGGCATAGGAATTGGTGTTCGTGTCGATATATTCCTCGTCCTGCGGCGTCAGCTCACAGCTCTGCGCATAGCCGTAGGGTACCATCTGCCACGTCAGTGCCCGCCCCTGCACGGCAAAGTTCTGCAGGGTGTAGCCGCCCGCATCGCTGGTGGCAATTTTCACGCCCTGCTGCATTTCGTCCACGGTCACGGTGCGCTCCTCGTATTCGTACACACCGCTGTGGTACACGGGGGTAAAGGTGATGCTTTGGGCATTTTCGGCCGGCACGGTATAGGCAACAGCACCGCCGGACACGCCGTCCGGGTAGCTGGGCAGAAGCTCGCGCCCGGTATCGTCGGTCAGGATCATTCCGCCGTTGAAGATCACAGGGTTGTCTGCATCCTCGCCACGCAGCTTCTTTTCCTCATCCTCGCTTACCACACCATTGGGATGCGTTTCGGCGAATTTCTCATCTGCCTCGGAATGTTTCACAAGGCTGCCGCTGCCGGTGCCGAAACACAGGCTGTCCAGCGTGATGGGGTTTTCGCCCAGCAGGGCATCGGCAATGCCGAAATCCAGCACCGTCGGCGCAACGCGGCGCGCCCCGGCACGCACCTGCTCGCCGTTCAGCTCCATTGTGTAGTTAAGCCCCGGTTCGCCCGCAGCAGCGTGGGAATCGAGCAGGCGCAGCATAACGGTATCGCCCTGCGGCTCCTCCGGCAGCTGGTAGTGCAGCCACAGCCGGAAGGTATCGTCACCTTGCCGGTAGAAATCACTTTGCATCGTGTAAATTTCCTCGCCGCCGTTGATTTGCGCCGCCATCCACGGCGTATTGCTGCTGAGCTGTTCCCATTCGGGGTAGATACTGTCGGCGTCCAGAAATTTCGACACCACATTCTCACCGCTTACAGTAAAGAAGCAATCCAGCGTGGCGGCGTCCATGGACACCTTATCCAGCGTGTAGTTGACGCCGTCCAGCGTCTGCGTCTGGCCGATTTCGGTATTGTGGCCTTCCGTATCGGACTGCTGCCCGCCATACTCACCGCGCGGGGCGTCCAGCACATTCTGCACCTGTGCCTGCGATTTGGCATCGGTGAAAAACCCGATTTTCCCGCCGGCCAGTTCCTTGATATACGGCGCTGCGGCAATGCCTGCCGAGAGCACGCAGGTGGCAGCCACGGCAGCGGCCACGCACACGGGTACACGGCGGTGCTTTTTCAGCTTAGGCGGCGTATAGCTGCCCGCTTTCTCTATTTTTTTCAGCGCCATGTCATAGATGCGCTTTTCTTCCTGCTTGCTCAGCGGCACGGTTTTTGTGGGATACTGTTCCAACAGGGAATCAGCGTTTTCTGTATAGTTACGCATAAGTTGCAGCCCCCTCTTAATAAGTATTGCGCAGCGCGGCAAACTGTTTGCGCAGCTTTTCGCGCCCGCGGGAAAGTCGGACATTGACGGTATGTTCCTGCATGTTCAGCCTGCGGCCGATTTCGCGGCAGGACTCCCTGTAATAATAGCGGCGGAAAAATATCTCCCTGTCCGGTTCCGGCAGTTCGGTCAGCAGTTGGGCAATCAGTTCCTCCGCCTCGGTGGAGCGGCGCTCGGTCATCCAGTCCTGCGCCAGTTCGTCGTTCAGCTCACATTCCTGTTGTCGGGGCCGCAGCGCCCGCCAACGGTCGATGGCTGCATTGCGCGCCGTCACGCACAGCCAGGCGCGCAGCAGACGGTTTTGCTGCTTAAATTCGGCTGCGTGTTTCCATGCTGCCACCAGAACATCGGCGGCGCACTCCTCGGCATCCTGCGGGTTGTTGGGCAGAATACGGCAAATGACGGTATGGATCAGCCCGCCGTACTGTGTCAGCAACAACTGCAGCCCCGTTTCGGGTTCTGCCAGCAGGGCATCTATGATTCTGTTATCCTCCATGGCGTTGTGATTCTTCCTTTCTGATTCAAGGCCTTGTACCCACTAAACGGCCGCACGGCAGGAAATGTCACAATAGCCGCGCAAAAAAACTACAACCACCCGCAAAAACGGGTGGTTGCACAATTTTCATTTGTTTTGCAATGCTGGTATCAAACCTTGCCTTTCCCGCAGCCCCACTTTTTGAAATACCGCCCCATGCTGACAAGCTGCATCTTGAACTTGCCTGCATCGCGCATCGGGGCGCGGTGCCATGCATGGATGGCGGAAAACTGCGGGGCCAGCCAGACGGTGCCCTTCTGCAGCACCTTCTGGGTCAGGTCGGCGTCCTCCACATACATGAAATACGCGGGGTCAAAGCCGCCGATCTCCTTAAAAACATCGGTGCGCACCGCCATAAAGCTGCCGGTGCAGAATTCGATGCGGCGCGGCGCGCTCAGGTCCTCGTCCTGCATTGTGTAGTGGTCATCGGCCTTGGCAAAGCAGCCGCCAAAGCGCGGGGCCAGCTGGCGCGCCAGCAGCAGCCAGGGGGTGGGCTTGCGGCGGGGCAGGTGCTGCAGCCGTCCGTCCGGATAGCGCAGCTGCGGCGTGGCCATGGCAGCGCCCTTCCGGGCCAGCAGCCAGTCGGCCATCGGCTCAAGCACATCCCCGGTCAAAAGAATGTCCGGGTTCAGGATGAAATGCACCGCACTGTCCAGCCGCGGGATGACCGCGTTGTGACCCTTGCCGAAGCCGAGATTCTGCGCCAGCGGCAAAACGGTAACGCGGGCGTCACCAAAATCGGTCTCAGCCAGCCGTTGGCCGCAGCCGTCAGGGCTGCCGTTATCGACAACATACAGGGAAAAATCAGGGGCGGGGGTATGCTGCAGAATGCTGCGCACCGCGGCGCATACCTCCTCATAATCGCAGTACGCCACAATACAGGCGCTGATTTTCGGCATAATTATTTCTCCAATGCTTCCAGATGGGTCAGGTCATACGGCGTATCCTGATACACATAGTAGTTGAGCCAGTTTGTGTAGAGCAGGTAGCCGTGGGCGCGCCAGCGGAACAGCGGGTCGCGGTCCGGGTCATCCTCGGGATAGTAGTTGCAGGGAATGTTGATGGGCTTGCCGGCCTTCACATCGCGCTTGTATTCCTTGTCCAGCGTGTACTTGTCATACTCTGGGTGGCCGATGACAAAGATCTGCCGCCCCGACTCGGTCGAGAGCAGCATCGGGCCTGCCGTATCGCTCTCCGCCAGAATGCGCAGATCACCGCAGGCATCAATGGCGGCGCGGTCCAGCCCGGCCCAGCGGCTGTGCGGGGCATAGAACACCTCATCAAAGCCGCGCACCAGCGGGTTGGACGGGCGGGTGACGCGATGCTCAAACACGCCGAACATCTTTTTGTCCAGATGCACCTTGGGGATGCCAAAATGGTAGTACAGGCCCGCCAGCGCACCCCAGCAAAGGTGGATCGTCGAGTAGACATTTTCCTTGGTGTAGTCCATGATCCGGCAAAGCTCGTCCCAGTAGTCCACGGCCTCATAGTCCAGATCCTCAATGGGGGCACCGGTGATGATCATGCCGTCAAAGCGCTCGTTCCGGATCTCATCAAAGGTCTTGTAAAAAGCCTTCATATGCTCGGGTGCGGTGTGGGTCGTGCTGTGGGTGGCAGTCTGCAAAAAGGTGACCTGCACCTGCAGCGGGCTGTTTGCCAGCAGGCGGGCCAGCTGGGTCTCTGTCACGATCTTGGTCGGCATCAGGTTGAGGATCAGGATGCGCAGCGGGCGGATGTGCTGGCTCATGGCGCGCTCCTGGTGCATGACAAAGACATTTTCCTGCTGCAGCTCGTCATAGGCGGGCAGGTTTTTCGGGATGATCAGCGGCATGGGAGAAGACTCCTTACTAACTCAGAATCCGGGTGCGGCGGCGGTGCCGGCCCGTTTGGATGGTACTATTATATAGACTTTTGCGGCAAAAAGCAAGAAAAATGCCCCCGGCGGGTGTCGGGGGCATGGGGCGGTCAAAACCGCTTACTCATATTTGACATTGTCGATGAGGTTCTGCATCACATCGCTCTGCAGCACATTCATCTTGACATAGTTCTCGCCATAGGCGGTCACATACTGGGTGGGGTCGGTCGTGCCGTAGTAGCGGCCGAAATCGGCGTTCATCGTTGCGGTGTCACAGCGGAAGCCCATCTTCTCGGCCACGGCCTGCATGAGCAGGGCCTGCTGGGTGATGGAGCGGATGCTGTCGTGCGCATCCTTGAGGTAGGCGTCTACATTGTCATAGCTGCTGCCCATCATGCCGGAGGCAAGCAGGGCGTCCATGGTGGTGCCGTAGTTCTGCGCGTAGGTGTAGATGCGGTACAGCAGCACATCGCGGTAGTAGTCCAGCGCAATTTGGGGCAGCTCATCGGTGTAGCTGACCTTATCGTGCAGGGCGGAGTAGACCTCGCTGGACTGATTGTCATAGAGCATCGTGCTCTTGACAAACGCCTTCAGCTCGTCAATGCTGTTCAGGTTCATCGTGGCGGAGAGATTCTCCTTCACCCAGTCGTCGGTCAGCTCCGGGGTGACGGACTCCTTGATGTAGTGCAGGGTTGTCTCAAAGACAGCCTCCTTGCCGCTCAGGTCCGCGTTGCCGTAGTTTTCGGGGAAGGTGACGGTGACATCAAAGGTCTCGCCGGGGGTGTGGCCGACGATCTGATCCTCAAAGCCGTCGATAAAGGTACCGCTGCCGAGGGTCAGGTCGTAGCCCTTGCCCTGACTGTCGCCGCCGTCAAAGGCAACGCCGTCGATGCGGCCCACATAGTCGATGTTGACGGTATCGCCGTCCGCCGCGGCGCGGTCGGTGACCTGCGTGTCGGTGGCAAAGCTGGCAAGGACATTCGTATTGATATAGTTGGTGATGTCGTCCTCACTGACCTGACCGAGATCAGCGCTGATCGTGATGTCGGCGTAGTCATCGGGCAGATTTACATAGTCGGCAGCGGTCACGCCCTTGAGGTAGCCGTTCTCATCAAACGCATCGGAAAAGCTGAAGTCAGCCAGATAAGCGTAGGCGGAATCATCAGCGGTCTCGCCGGTGGCGGCGGTGTCGGAGGTTGCAGCCGTCTCAGCGGTGGAGGCAGCTGCCTCGTCCTTGCCCTTGCCGCAGGCGGTCAGGGCAGCGGTCATGCCGACAGCCAGACCAAGGGCCGTCAGACGATGGATATGAGTCAGTTTCATGGGTATCTCCTGTTTCTTTATAAAATTGCATACCACAACATTATACACTCTTTTTTGAAAAAGTAAAATGAAAATCTGATGAAAACCCCGCCGCCGGAAAACGATGCCGCGAAATCTTGTACAAAAAGGCTATAGCAATCCCTTGACTACTATGTTATAATAGAAGACGGCAGCGGATCCCGGGGATTCCGGAAAAGGCTGAAATGCCTATTTACTTACAAAAGAGGTAGAAACGTATGCTTACTTCCATTACCGGCATCAACTGGGGCGACGAGGGCAAGGGCCGCATGGTCGACCTGCTCAGCCAGAACTATGACATTGTTGCGCGCTATCAGGGCGGCGACAATGCAGGCCACACCGTCAAGAACGAGCGCGGCAAATTCGTCCTGAACCTGATTCCCTCCGGCATTCTGCGCCCCGACGTTGTCTGCGTTATGGGCGGCGGCATGGTCATCGACCCCGAGCACCTCGAGAAGGAGATCGCCTCCCTGACCGAGAAGGGTGTTGAGATCAGCCCCAAGAACCTGAAGATTTCCGACCGCGCGACCATCACCATGCCCTTCCATGTGGCACAGGACGGTCTGGAGGAGGAGCGCCTGTCCAAGACCGGCGCTCAGTTCGGCTCCACCAAGCGCGGCATCGCCTACAGCTACGGCGACAAGTACATGAAAAAGACCCTGCGCATGGGCGACCTCGTCCATATGGACGCCGGTGTCAAGAAGCGTCTGGAGACCATCGTCGAGTCCAAGAACCTGACCATGGAGAAGATCTACGGCCAGAAGCCCGTCAGCGTTGACGAGATGTGGGCATGGTGCGAGAAATATTCCAAGCTGTTTGCCCCCTACATCTGCGATGTGGGCGATTACCTCGACAAGGCCGACCGCGAGGGCAAGAAGATCATGTTTGAGGCCCAGCTCGGCGCGCTGCGCGACATCGATTTCGGCATCTATCCCTACACCTCCTCCTCCAACACCGTGTCTGCCTACGCCCCCATCGGCGCCGGCATCCCGGGCCACAAGCTGAACCTCTCCATCGGCATCATGAAGGCTTACTCCTCCTGTGTCGGCGAGGGTCCCTTCACCACCGAGCTGGCTATGTCCGAGGCTGACAAGGATGTCCTGCGTGAGCACGGCCACGAGTACGGCGCTGCCACTGGCCGTCCCCGCCGCGTCGGCCCGTTTGACGCTGTGGCAAGCCGCTACGGCGTACAGTGCCAGGGCTGCGATGAACTGGCCCTGACCCTGCTTGATGTCCTCGACTATATGGAGCAGGTGCCCATCGTCACTGCCTACAAGCTGACCGACGGCACCACCACGACCCGTTTCCCGATGGGCAAGGCGCTGGACGATGCCCAGCCTGTTGTGGAGACCGTGCCCGGCTGGCACTGCGACATTACCGGCGTGCGCAAGTTTGAGGACCTGCCCAAGGCTGCTCAGGACTATGTAAAGCGTCTGGAGGAGCTGGTCGGCTGCAAGATCAAGTACATCTCTGTCGGACCCGAGCGCGACGCCTGCATCGTCCGCGACTAAATCGCGCCCGATCAATACTATCCATACAAACGGCAGACCCTGACACGGTCTGCCGTTTTCTAAAAAGGGGCGTTTCTGTTTGATACAATTTCTGATAAAAACCTTTATCAAAAACCATGAAAAGACCGAGGACCGCGCCGTCCGCACGGCCTACGGCAATCTGGCCTGCATCGTCAGCGTGGTATGCAACCTGCTTTTGGCAGGCGGCAAGATCGCTGTCGGCGTATTGACCGGCAGTGTGGCCGTGACCGCCGACGGTATGAACAACCTGTCTGATGCAAGCTCCAACATCGTCAGTTTGCTGGGCTTCAAGCTTGGCGCACGCCCGGCCGACTCAGAGCATCCCTACGGCCACGCCCGGTATGAGTATCTGGCCGGGCTGGCCGTCTCAGTCATGATCCTCGTCATCGGCGTTGAGCTGCTGAAGGAGAGCTTTGCAAAGGTGCTGCACCCCACAGCCGTGGACTTCAACTGGGTCATGGTCGCGGTGCTGGCGGCCTCCATCCTTGTCAAGCTCTGGATGGCAAGGCTCAACCACAAAATCGGCACGGACATCGAGTCTGAGACCCTGCTGGCCACCGCCGCCGATGCCCGCAACGATGTCATCACCACAGCCGCGGTCCTTGCTGCCACAGTGCTGACAAAGCTGTCCGGCTTTACCCGTCTGGACGGTTTGATGGGCCTTGGTGTGGCGGCGTTCATCCTGTACAGCGGCGCTTCACTTGTGCGCGATACCATCAATCCGCTGCTCGGTGCGGCACCCGACCCGGAGTTGGTCGAGCATATCGAAAAAAAGGCAATGAGCTACCCCGGTGTGTTGGGCGTACACGATCTGATGATCCACGATTACGGCCCCGGCAGCCGGTTGGTCAGCTTCCATCTGGAAATGGATTCCAAGGATGATGTCATGCACAGCCATGATGTCATTGACCGCATTGAGCGCGACCTGCTGGTGCAGGACGGCCTGATTGCCACGATACACTTTGACCCGGTCGTGACCGGCGACCCCCATGCGGACGAGCTGAAGGCGTTCTTGCAGCAGGAGATCCGCAAGCTTGAGCCGCTGGCGAACATTCACGACCTGCGCATCGTGCCCGGCCCGACCCATACCAATGTAATCTTTGACTGCGCCGTGCCTGCCGAGTACATGACCGACAAGCAGCACCGCGGTGTCAGGCTTGTCAGCGCTCTGCGCAATTCCGTGCAGGAAAAATGGCCGGATCATTTCTGCGTCATAAAACTGGAACCGGACTATGCGCCGGTACACCATGAATAAAAGAAGTAACTCTGTAGGGGCAGGGCATGCCCTGCCCTCAACATAAAATCCATAGCGATTTGGCGGCAAGGCTGCGGGCCGGACATGTCCGGCCCCTACCGAGCACCATTACGGAAAGTAAAATTATATAGTAAGGAGAGGCATCCCCATGGACTATAACAAAGCAGCGCTTGAACTCCACAGCAAATTTCCCGGCAAGATCGCCGTACAGAGCCTTTGCGAATGTAAGGACCGCGATGCGCTGTCCACCGCCTACACCCCCGGCGTGGCTGAGCCCTGCCGCAAGATCAAGGCGAATCCCGACGATGTATACACCTACACGATGAAGGGCCGCACCGTGGCCGTAGTCACCAACGGCACCGCCGTGCTGGGGCTTGGCAATATCGGCCCCGAGGCCGGTCTGCCAGTCATGGAGGGAAAGTGCGTCCTGTTCAAGGAGTTCGGCGGTGTCGATGCGTTCCCCATCTGCCTGAACGCCAAGACAAAGGAGGAGGTCATCGCAGCGGTCAAGGCCATTGCGCCGACCTTCGGCGGCATCAACCTTGAGGATATCCGCAGCCCGGAGTGCTTTGAGATCGAGGCAGAGCTTGAACGCGACCTTGATATTCCCGTGTTCCACGACGATCAGCACGGCACCGCCATTATCGTGCTGGCAGGTGTGCTCAACGCGCTGAAGGTCGTCGGCAAGCGCATCGAGGATGTCAAGATCGTCCAGAACGGCCCCGGCGCCGCCGGCACAGCCATCATCCACATGCTGCAGGTCGCGGGTGCCAGAAACATCATCGCGGTCGATGAGCATGGCATTCTGCTGCCCGGCCGCCCCGCCGGGCTGGAGGGTCACAAGGGCAAGCTGGCCGAGGAAACAAACCCCGAAAAGTTGTCCGGCGGTCTGGCGGAGGCCATACGGGACGCTGACATCTTTATCGGCACCTCCATTGCGGGGGCACTTACCCCCGAGCTGGCCGCCACAATGGCAAAGGATGCCATCGTCTTTGCCATGGCCAACCCCACGCCCGAGATCATGCCTGACCTTGCCAAACAGGCGGGTGTCCGGGTCATCGGCACCGGCCGCTCCGACTTCCCGAATCAGGTCAACAATGTGCTGGCGTTCCCCGGCATCTTCAAGGGTGCGCTCTCGGTCCGCGCCCGGGACATCAACCCCGCCATGAAGATGGCAGCCGCCAAGGCCATTGCGGGCCTCATCCCTGACGATGAGCTGAGCGAGGAAAACATTCTGCCCAAGGCGTTCGACCCGCGTGTAGCCGATGCTGTAGCCGCAGCCGTTGCACAGGCTGCACGGGAAAGCGGCGTGGCGCGCGTATGAGCATCCGTGAAATTTCTGCTGCTGCCATCACCGATGCGGTGGAGGCACTCTGCATAGAAGCAAACACAAAGCTGCCCGCCGATGTGAAGGCGGCGCTCGATCAGGCTGAGGTTGCCGAGCCGTGGCCGCTTGCCCGCGAGACACTCGGTCTGCTGCAGCAAAATCTGGTCGTGGCAGCCGATAAGGAACTGCCCATCTGTCAGGACACCGGCATGGCCTGTGTCTTTATCGAATTAGGACAGGATGCCCACATCAGCGGCGATCTGACGGAGGCCGTCAACGAGGGCGTGCGCCGCGGCTATGAAAAGGCATTTCTGCGCAAGTCCATCACAGCGGACCCGCTGCAGCGCGTCAACACGGGAGATAATACGCCGGCGTTCCTGACCGTGCATCTCGTCCCCGGCAACGGCTGCAGGATCACCGTTGCCCCCAAGGGTGCCGGCAGTGAGAACATGAGCCGTCTTGCCATGCTCAAGCCTGCCGATGGCGTGGAGGGCGTAAAAAAATTCGTGCTGGATACGGTGGAGCAGGCAGGGGCCAACCCCTGCCCGCCCATTGTGCTGGGCATCGGCATCGGCGGCAGCTTTGACCATTGCGCAGCCCTTGCCAAAAAGGCGCTGCTGCGCCCGCTGGACAAACCGAACGCCGACCCGTATTATGCTGCGCTGGAAAAAGAGCTGCTGGACGCCATCAACGCGACCGGCTTCGGCCCGCAGGGCTTTGGCGGTGCCACGACCTGTCTGGGCGTTGCCATTGAGCAGAAGCCCACCCATGTGGCCTGCCTGCCGGTCGCAGTCAACATCAGCTGCCATGTGACCCGCCGCGCCAGCCGGGAGGTGTAACCGATGCCGAAACCGACCATTGATATTCCGCTGGACGAAACGGAGGAAAAGGCACAACCTGCGCAGGAACGAAAAGCCTCCCGCATAGACATCCCGCTGGATGAGGACGGCAAACGCGCCGAGCCGCTCGACATTACGATGGCAGAGTTGGAATTTGTCAACCGCCACCATGAGGAATACAAGGAGCTGCGCCGCCGTGCGCGGGAACAGGAGGGCCGCTGATGCAATACATTTTACAAACACCGCTTTCCAAGGCGGATCTGGCCCCGCTGCGGGCCGGAGATACCGTGCTGCTGTCCGGGGTGGTCTACACCGCCCGCGATGCCGCCCATGCCCGCATGATGGAGCTGCTCGATCAGGGCAAGCCGCTGCCGTTCCCCATCGAGGGCGCAGCAATCTACTATGTCGGCCCCACGCCGGAGCGCCCGGGCTGTGCCATCGGTGCTGCCGGGCCAACGACTTCGGGCCGGATGGATGCCTACACCCCGCGGCTGCTCGATCTTGGCCTTGCCTGTATGATCGGCAAGGGCAAGCGCAGCGAGGCCGTCAAGCAGTCAGTCGTGCAGAACGGCGCAGTCTATCTGGCGGCCATCGGCGGGGCCGGTGCCCTTATGGCCAACAGCGTCCAGAGCTGCGAGGTTATCGCATGGCCTGATCTGGGCTGCGAGGCTGTGCGTAGGCTGGTCGTCCGGGATTTCCCGCTGACCGTTCTGCTGGACGCCCACGGCGGCGATCTCTACCAGAGCGGCCCTGCCGCCTACCTTGCCGCTCGGGAGAGCCGCACATGAACCCCCGGCTGACGAGATGTCTTGCCCTCTGCGCGCTGGCGCTGGCGGTCTGCATCGGCATCGGTGCGGCGCTGGTCCTCTCCAAGAATCGGCAGAGGGAGGCCGAGGCGGCTGCCGCTGCGGCCAGTCAGGCAGCAGCCAGTGAGGCTGCCGCAAAAGCAGCCTCGCTGGCAGCCCGCGCTGCCAGCGAGGCTGCAAGCGCCGCAGAGGCGGAGCGTCTGGCAGCGGAGGCAGCCGCCGCAAAGCGGCAGGAGCAGGTCGATGCCGCGCAGGCCGCGCATGACACAGTTGCTTACGGGGACAAATTGGGCCGCATCTGGGTCGAGGGCACCAAGGTGGACTGTGCGCTCTACTGGGGCGACAGCGAGTGCCAGTTCAGCCGGGGCGCCGGCTGCCGCGCAGAGAGCGACTGCGTACTGCCCGGCGAGAACGGCACCGTTCTTATCGGTGCGCATACCGGTACCTACTTCTCAGACCTCGGCTCCGTTCAGCTTGGGGCAATAATCCATCTGGAAACCGACTGGGGCGATTTCACCTATCAGGTGACCGACATGCAGGTCATTCTGGAAACCGACATCGACAAGGTGCGTCTGGGGGCAACAGAGCCCAGCGTTATCCTGTACACCTGCTACCCCTTCGGTATCCTGACCCACACGACCCAGCGCTATGCCGTTTATGCCGACCCTGTCAGCGCTGATGCAAGCGGTGTCATTCCGGCAGATACGGCGGAATAAGACCATTGACAAAACACGCCAAAGTTGCTACACTAATACTGCTGTGCAGCCATGGCGGAATTGGCAGACGCGCTGGTTTTAGGGTCCAGTGTCCAAGACGTGCAGGTTCAAGTCCTGTTGGCTGCACCATAAAAAAACAGCGCAGATGGGCGTAATTGCTTATCTGCGCTGTTTTTTGTTGTCTAGTGAAGAATAGCCGACATAATCCGCCTGTTGTCTGCACATGCTATCCCAAAGTGAGGGATGCAGATGCAAAGAAAATGGCGGTTGGCGGCGGCAGCGGCGGCGCTGCTGGCACTGCTGGGAGCGGCAGTCATTGCCGGGCTGGCGGCGGCTTTGCCGGATACACTTTACACCGATGAACCGGCAGCAGAGCTGCGCATCGCTTCGCTGCCGTATCTTTCTGCCCGCAAAAAACAGGGCGCTGTGCCTGCGGACAGCACAGCGCCCGACGCAAGCAGCAATGTTACGCTGGCACTGTTCGGGGTGGTTCCTGTCAAGACGGTGCGTGCAGTCACCACGGCGCGGCGCACGGTGCAGCTGTGCGGTACCCCCTTCGGGGTCAAGCTGTTTTCCGATGGCGCACTGGTCGTGGCATTCTCCGACCGGTACACGGCGCTGGGCAGCGAGAATCCCGCCAAGGCGGCGGGGCTGCGGCTGGGGGATCTCATCATCTCGGCAAATGGGCAGCCGGTGCGCAGCAATGAGGATCTGACCAGCGCCATACAGGCGGCGGGCAGTGCGCCGCTGACTGTGCTTTACAGACGCGGCGAAAGCCAATGTACGGCGGTGCTGACGCCGACTCTGGACGAGAACGGCTGTTACAAGGCGGGCATCTGGGTGCGGGATTCGGGGGCGGGTATCGGAACGCTCAGCTTTATCGACCCCCTGCACGGCACCTTTGCCGGGCTGGGCCATTCCATCAGCGATGCCGACACCGGTGCAGAATTGACACTGCTATCCGGTGAGATCGTGCCGGTGACGGTAACGGGCTGTGTCCGCGGCGCTGCCGGCAGCCCGGGCGAGCTGCGCGGGGAGTTTGCAGCATCGCCGGTCGGCAGAGTGCTGGCCAACGATACCGCGGGGGTGTACGGCAGCTACAGCGGCCCGGCAGCAGGGCAAAGCGTGGAAGTCGCCAACCTGCAGGAGGTCACCACAGGCCCCGCCGAGCTTTGGGCTACCGTGGAGGGAACGGCCGCCAAAGCCTATGCAGTGCGCATTGAGCGGGTGACTATGACCGGAACAGACCCAAACCGCAATCTGCTGATCCGCGTAACCGATCAGACGCTGCTCGAAAAAACAGGCGGTATCGTACAGGGAATGAGCGGCTCACCGATTGTGCAGAACGGCCGCCTTGCCGCAGTGCTGACCCATGTGCTGGTAAACGACCCCGCGAAGGGGTATGCGATCTTTGCGGCTACGATGCTGGAAAAGGCAGACGCTGCCGCCTGACTTCACCGCCGGGAAAAACAGAAAAAGGCCTGACCGCCGCGCCCTGCAGCCGACAGCGTGCAAAAAGCGTAAAAGCGAGAGGGATTATGTAAATCCGTGCCGAAATACGGCGAAATAGAGAGAAAGCTGTCGAACGAAAGTTTGCTTAAATAAGAGAAAAGTCGTGTCGAACCACTTGCGAAAGCTGGTAATTTATGGTAAAATTTCCATTGTAAACGAGGAGCCCATCAAAACGGGGTCGATGCGCGGACAACGCGCAACTCAGAAAGTATGGAGGATATGTGACGATGGAAAAGATCAAATTTGTAATGACCGACACGGACCCGCAGGTGTCTGCACTTTGCCGCCATGTTCTGGAGGAAAAGGGCGTCTCAGTGACCATCTGCGAAAAGAACGGTGCCAAAGCGCTGGAGACCCTGCTGACGATCCATCCGCAGGCTGTGCTGCTGGATGCCTTTATGCCGGACTTGGACGCCATAACTGTCAAGCAGCGCTACGAGGCTCAGAACACCAGCAGCACCCGCACGACCTTCTTCGTTACCGGGGCCTTCCAGAGCGAGGAGATCGAGCAGGAGCTGCTGGACAGCGGATTTTCGTTCTTCTTCGTCAAGCCGTTTGACGAGACCGTGCTGGTCAGCCGTGTGCTGAAGGCGGCAGGCAACACGGCCCGCCCGCAGCTTACCTCGCTCGACAGTGACGAGCTGACGGTCACCGAGATCCTGCACCAGATCGGTGTGCCGGCCCACATCAAGGGCTATCAGTTCCTGCGCGATGCCATCCTGCTGACCATTGCGGACCACGGCTACATCAATGCAGTCACAAAACGACTTTATCCGGAGATTGCCAAGCGCAACATGACCACCGCCAGCCGCGTGGAGCGTGCCATCCGCCACGCCATTGAGGTAGCATGGGATCGCGGTGATGTGGACACGCTGAACAGCTACTTTGGCTATACGATCCACAATCTCCGCGGCAAGCCCACGAACTCGGAATTTATTGCCATGATTTCGGACAAGATCCGTCTGGATAAAAAGCGCCATGCATAAGGGGCGCAAACTCGGCCGCGCAGTCTTTACCAAAGCTGCACAGACAGGAAAACACCTGCCTGCGCAGCTTTTTTGATGCAGGGCGACATTTGCGCCGAATATTACAGGAAACTTATTCAGCAGGTTCTGCCGCATAGCTTCCGGCGTATCGGCAGACAGGATTTCGCGGTATTATACAAAGTATGACATTTGCCCTAAAGAACCCATCAAAAACGACAAAAAGTACCGTTTAAAACCCGGCCGGGTGGTAGTTTGGCTGAAATGTCCGCGGGGTGCTTGCATTTTCTTTTCCCAGAGTTTACACTTAAAGCACAGGACAATATCTTACTTTATATAAAGGAGGATCTTCCGTGGCAATTGCAATGCAGCAGCTTGGTTTTGGCGCGGGCGTTCTGTACCATCATACCCTTTTCACATTATGACCGCAGCGCAGTGTACCCTGACAGGCCACTGCGCTGTTTTGCTTTGTAAGGGAGGTTATTAACCGCATGAAAAAAGTTGCGATCATCATGGGCTCTGACAGCGATTGGCCGGTAGTCAAGTCCGCCTGCACGGTACTGAAGGAATTCGGCGTGCCGTATGAGGCCCACATTCTTTCCGCCCACCGCACGCCGGAGGCTGCCGCCGCCTTTGCGAAGTCGGCCCGCGCCAACGGGTACGGCGTCATCCTGTGCGCAGCCGGTATGGCTGCCCATCTGGCCGGGGCCTTTGCCGCCAACACCACGCTGCCCGTTGTGGGCATCCCGATGAAGGGCGGTGCCATGGACGGTCTGGATGCCCTGCTGGCCACCGTGCAGATGCCCAGCGGGTTCCCCGTTGCGACCGTGGCGCTGAACGGTGCCAAAAATGCAGCCTATCTGGCTGTGGCGATCCTCGCCGTGGCTGATGACGCGCTGGCTGAAAAGCTGGATGCGTTCCGGGCTGACACCGCCGCCGCCATTGCAAAAAAGGACGCAGCCATCGCCGCTGAGGCCGCCGCGCTGTAAGTCCGTCACACTTGTTTATCCATCATCAATCTTTAAAAGGAGCGTTTATCATGAACTACGAAGTCAAAGAGCAGCTGTACGAGGGCAAGGCAAAGCAGGTTTTCTCCACCAATGATCCCGAGATCGTCATGGTCCACTATAAGGACGATGCCACCGCCGGTGACGGCGAGAAGAAGGGCACCATCCGCGACAAGGGCATCGTCAACAACAAGCTGTCCAACGCTCTGATGCAGAAGCTGGAAAAAGAGGGCATCCCCACCCATTATGTCGAGGAAGTCAACGACCGCGACACCTTCGTGAAGAAGGTCGAGATCGTTCCTCTGGAGGTCATCGTCCGCAATGTTGCCGCCGGTCATTTCAGCCTGCGCATGGGCGTGCCCGAGGGCAAGGTTTTCAAGACCCCCATTCTCGAGTACAGCTACAAGAACGATGATCTGCATGATCCGTTCATCAACCACTACTACGCCCTGGCCCTTGACCTGGCCACTCAGGAGGAGCTGGACACCATCGCCAAGTACGCCTTCAAGGTCAACGAAGTGCTGAAGAAGATCATGCTGGACGCCAACATCCGTCTGGTTGACTTCAAGCTCGAATTCGGCCGCCTGCCTGACGGCACCATCATTCTGGCAGATGAGATCAGCCCCGACACCTGCCGCTTCTGGGATGCCACCACCGGTGCCCATCTGGACAAGGACCTCTTCCGCCGCAACATGGGCGGTGAGGCCGACGCCTATCAGGAGGTCATGAAGCGCCTGCTGGGCTAAGTCATTTTTACAGGTGAGGTGCAGCGTGGCCTGCCCTCAGGCTGCCGCACATTCCATTATGCGCCTTTTCCGTAGGGGTGCATTCCATATGCGCCCGCAAGAGGCATGTTTCCCCGGGCGGATATAGAATCCGCCCCTACGGTATTTTACATTCCGATAAATGGAGCAAAAGATGAGCGAATTTTCCCATTATGCCGAGGGCCTGCACGAGGAGTGCGGCGTCTTTGGTATCTACGATAAAACCGGCGCGACCGATATGGTCAGCGCCGTCTACAGCGCATTGTACGCGCTGCAGCACCGCGGGCAGGAGAGCTGCGGCATCGCCCTGAATGTGGACGGTGTGCTTTCCGGCTACCGCGATCTGGGCCTTGTCAGCGAGGTTTTCACCAAGCGCGTGCTGGAGGAGCTGCCGCATGGTGCCAAGATGGCTACCGGCCATGTGCGCTATGCCACCGCCGGTCAGCGCAGCCGGTCCAACGCGCAGCCGATGATCCTGCATCACTGCAAGGGCGCCATGGCTGTCTGCCACAACGGCAATCTGGTCAACGCCCCCAAGCTGCGCCGCAAGCTGGAAATGAGCGGTTCTATCTTCCACGGCACCTCCGACACCGAGGTAATTGCCTACCTGCTGACCCAGAACCGTCTGCTGACCCCCAATATTGAGATGGCTGTCAGCCGCACGATGGATGACATTGAGGGTGCTTACAGTCTGGTCATCATGACCCACACCAAGCTTATCGCCGCGCGCGACCCGCACGGCTTCCGCCCGCTCTGCATCGGCGAGCTGCCCGATGGCTCCGGCTGGGCCTTTGCCAGTGAGAGCTGCGCGCTGGATGCAGTGGGTGCCAAGTTTGTGCGCGATGTCAAGCCCGGTGAGATCGTGATTGCCGACCACGAGGGTCTGCGCAGCATCGAGGATCACTGCGGCACCGCCCCCCACACCCTGTGCGTGTTTGAGTACATCTACTTTGCCCGCCCCGATTCCATCATCGAGGGCACCTGCGTGCATGAGGCCCGCCTGCAGGCCGGTCGTTTCCTTGCGCAGGAGCATCCTGTAGAGGCCGATGTTGTCATCGGCGCACCGGATTCCGGCCTGGACGCCGCGCTCGGCTATGCGCAGGAGAGCGGTATCCCCTACGGCGTTGGCTTTATCAAGAACAAATATGTCGGCCGCACCTTTATCCAGTCCACTCAGGCCCAGCGTGAGAGCAGCGTGCGCATCAAGCTGAACGCCATCTCCGCCACCGTCAAGGGCAAGCGCGTTGTGCTGGTCGATGACTCGATCGTGCGCGGCACGACCAGCGCCCGCACCATTCGCCTGCTGCGCGAGGCCGGTGCCAAGGAAGTGCATTACCGCATCAGCGCCCCTCCCTTTGCCCACCCCTGCTACTTCGGCACCGACATTCCCGATGAAAAAGACCTGATTGCCACCGGCCACACGGTCGAGGAGATCAACGAGATGGTCGGCTCTGATTCGCTGGGCTACCTGAGCATTGAGCATGTTCAGCAGCTGGGCATCCACAGCAGCTGCGGCTACTGCACCGGCTGCTTTACCGGCAAATATCCGGTCAACCCGCCCACCGAGACGATGGAGATCATCTACGACAAGCCGTTGAGCGTGTCGAACCCGAATAAGAAATTGTAACCGCAGGAGCGCATTTCCTATGCGCCTGCAAACGGCAATCTCACCCACGGGCGGATAGGGAATCCGCCCCTACGAATCCATTCGCAAGGGAGATATTTCGATTATGGAAAAAAGTTATTCTGCCAGCTACGCCGCTGCGGGCGTGGATATTACCGCCGGATACCGCTCGGTAGAGCTGATGAAGCAGTATGTTGCCCGCACGATGACGGAGAACTGCATTGGCGGTCTGGGCGGCTTCGGCGGTCTGTTTGAGCTGGACTGCACCGGCATCGAGCATCCTGTCCTGATCTCCGGCACGGACGGCGTCGGCACCAAGCTGCGCATCGCCATGCTGCTGGACAAGCATGACACCATCGGCATCGACTGCGTGGCCATGTGCGTCAATGATGTCATCTGCGCCGGTGCCAAGCCGCTGGTCTTTTTGGATTACATTGCCTGCGGCAAGAACATCCCTGAGAAGATTGCCGAGATCGTCAAGGGCGTAGCCGAGGGCTGCGTGCAGGCGGGCTGCTCTCTGGTAGGCGGCGAGACCGCCGAGCATCCCGGCATGATGCCGGAGGAGGAGTACGATCTGGCCGGCTTCACGGTTGGCGTTGTGGATAAGGCCAAGATCCTTGACAACTCCACGATGCAGCCCGGTGATGTCATAATTGCCCTGCCCTCCACCGGTGTACACTCCAACGGTTTCTCGCTGGTGCGCAAAATTTTTGACATCGACAATGACCCCGATGTACTGAAAAAGACCTTTGACGGCATGGACAAGCCGCTGGGCGAGGCCCTGCTGGCCCCCACCAAGATCTATGTCAAGCCGGTTCTGGCTGTCATGGAGCAGGTCACGGTCAAGGGTGTGTCCCACATCACGGGCGGCGGCTTCTATGAGAATATCCCCCGCAGCCTGAAGAAGGGCTGTGCAGCCCGCATCGCCAAGGCCGATGTGCGCACCCCTGCCCTGTTTGAGGTAATGCAGCGTGAGGGCGGCATCACCGAGCATGACATGTTCAACACCTTCAACATGGGTGTCGGCATGGTGCTGACCGTCGCCGCTGAGGATGCAGACAAGACCATCGAGATTCTGCAGGCCAACGGTCAGGACGCCTACCGTCTGGGCACCATTGTTGAGGGTGACGGGGTCGAGCTGGTATGAAGCGTGTAGCGGTACTGGTATCGGGCGGCGGCACCAACCTGCAGGCCCTGCTGGAAAGTGAGCGCCGCGGCGAAAACCCTGACGGAAAAATCACGCTGGTCATTGCCAGCAAGCCCGGCGTATACGCGCTGGAGCGGGCCGCCAATTTCGGCGTGGAGAGCGCTGTTGTCAGCCGTAAGGAGTATGCAGACAGCGCTGCCTTTGATGCTGCCCTGCTGGAGGAGCTGCAGCGCCACAGCATTGATGTTGTGGTGCTGGCCGGCTTCCTGAGCGTGCTGGGCGAAAAGGTCATTGCGGCCTACCGCAACCGGATCCTGAATGTCCACCCGAGCCTGATCCCCAGCTTCTGCGGGCCGGGCTTCTACGGGCTGAAAGTGCATGAGGCTGCGCTGGCCCGCGGCGTCAAGCTGACCGGTGCCACCGTCCATCTTGTCAACGAGGAATGCGATGGCGGGCCGATCCTGCTGCAGAAGGCTGTGGCTGTACAGCCCGGCGACACCCCCGAGACTTTGCAGAAGCGCGTCATGGTCGAGGCCGAGTGGCAGCTATTGCCCAAGGCGCTGGCCATGGTGTGCAGTGACGAGGTATAAACCATGAAAAAGAACATCTATAAATATCTTGCCGGGAACGACTACCCCGGCCGCGGCATTGTGCTGGGGCAGAGCCCCGATGGCCAGAAAGCATTTGTTGCCTATTGGATCATGGGCCGCAGCGCCAACAGCCGCAACCGCGTGTTTGAGCCGATCACGGGCGGCATCCGCACGGTAGCCGCCGATCCCGCCAAGCTGGAGGATCCGCATCTGATCATCTACAATGCGGTGCTGACCCTGCGGGAGACCACCGTTGTGACCAACGGCGACCAGACCGACACGATTGCACAGTTCATGAACGGCAATCTCTTCCCCGGCTACAGCTTTGAGGCAGCGCTGGCCACCCGCACCTATGAGGATGATGCCCCCAATTTTACGCCGCGCATCTCCGGCGTGGTGGATATGCGCCGCGGCGGCTACAAGCTCTCCATTGTCAAATCCAACGAGGGCAACGCCGCCAGCGTCCAGCGCCAGACCTTCGACTACCCCCAGCCTGTGGCCGGTGAGGGACATTTCATCAGCACCTATGTCAAGAACGGTGCACCCATCCCCAGCTTTGCGGGGGAGCCGCTGCGCGTTGCCATCGACACGAACGATGCCGACCAGTTTGCCAAGCAGCTGTGGGCCAGCCTGAACGATGACAACAAGGTCAGCCTCTTTGTGCGCAGCATTGCACTGGAGACCGGCAGCTATGAGGATATTATTCTGAACAAATACACCGCTGTGGAGGGCTAACATGAACGAATTTCAGCTGAAATACGGCACCAACCCCAACCAGAAGCCTGCCCGCATCTATATGGCTGACGGCTCCGAGCTGCCGGTTCAGATTTTGAACGGCCGCCCCGGCTACATCAACTTTCTGGATGCCTTCAACTCCTGGCAGCTGGTGCGCGACCTGAAGAAGGCGCTGGGCCTGCCCGCCGCTGCCAGCTTCAAGCATGTCTCCCCCGCCGGTGCGGCCATCGGCCTGCCTCTGGATGACACGCTGCGCGCCATGTACCACATTGCGCCCGAGACCGAGCTTTCCCCGCTGGCCTGCGCCTATGCCCGCGCCCGCGGTGCCGACCGGATGTCCAGCTTCGGCGACTGGATCGCACTTTCCGATGTCTGCGATCTGGCCACCGCCAAGCTCATTCAGCATGAGGTTTCCGACGGCATCATTGCCCCCGGCTACGATGCCGATGCCCTCGAGGTCCTCAAGGGCAAGAAGAAGGGCAACTACAACATCGTTGCCATCGACCCCGGCTATGAACCGCAGCCTCTTGAGACCCGCACCGTCTTTGGCGTGACCTTTGAGCAGGGCCGTCAGGATCTGGAAATCTCCGATGCCACGATGCTGCAGAACCTCGTCACCGAGAACAAGACTCTGAGCGCCGAGCAGCGCCGTGATCTTATTATCAGCCTGATCGTGCTGAAATACACCCAGTCCAACAGCGTCTGCTATGTGCAGGACGGCCAGACCATCGGTGTGGGCGCCGGCCAGCAGAGTCGCGTACACTGCACCCGTCTGGCAGGCCAGAAGGCCGACAACTGGCAGCTGCGCCACATGCCGAAGGTGCTGGGCCTGCCCTTCCGCGAGGATATTGCCAAGCCCAACCGCGACAACGCCATTGATGTCTATATCGGCGAAACGCCGGAGGATGTCATCGGTGATGATGTGTGGGCTGAGACCTTTACCGAGCAGCCCGCCCCGCTGACTGCTGAGGAGAAGCGCGCATGGCTGGATGCTGTGACCGGTGTCAGCCTTGGCAGCGATGCCTTCTTCCCATTCGGCGACAACATTGAGCGCGCACGCCGCAGCGGCGTGACTGCCATTGTGCAGCCGGGCGGCTCCATCCGCGACGCACAGGTAATTGACACCTGCAACAAGTACGGCATTGCGATGGCGTTCTGCGGCATCCGCTTGTTCCACCACTAAGCCTTTTTCAACGCGCCTGCGGCGTTTTGTCGTCGCGGGCTGTTGATGTTTGTAAGAGGTGTGCCTTCCCCTGCGGGGGAAGGTGGCCGAGGCTCCGACCGAGGCCGGATGAGGGGCAGCAGTATTGCAGCCACCCGCACATGGGATATTGCGGCAAGACCGCCCCTCATCAGTCACCTTCGGTGACAGCTTCCCCCTAGGGGGAAGCCTTATGTTAGGAGGTCACATCATGAAAATTCTGGTTGTAGGCGGCGGCGGGCGTGAGCACGCCATCATCCGCGCGCTGAAAAAAAGCCCCCGCTGCACCGAGATCTGGTGCGCACCCGGCAACGGCGGCATCAGCTATGATGCCCGCTGCAAGGCTATCCCCGCCACCGATGTGGACGCCATGGTGCAGTTTGCCAAGGATGAAGCCTTTGACTATGTGGTCGTTGCACAGGACGACCCGCTGGCGCTGGGCATGGTGGACGCACTGGCCGCTGTCGGCATTCCCGCGTTCGGCCCGGACAAGGCTGCGGCGCGCATCGAGGCCAGCAAGGTATTCAGCAAGGATTTAATGAAGAAGTACGGCATCCCCACCGCCAAATATGAGACATTCGATGATCCTGAAAAGGTCATGGACTACATCAAGGCCGAGGGCAAGTACCCCGTTGTCATCAAGGCAGACGGTCTGGCGCTCGGCAAGGGCGTGCTGATCTGCCAGAGCGAGCAGGAGGCTGCTGACGGCGTCAAGGAGATCATGCTGGACAAAAAGTTCGGTGCCTCCGGCAACCATGTCGTTGTTGAGGAGTTTTTGACCGGCCCCGAGGTCAGTGTGCTGTCCTTCTGCGACGGCAAGATCGTCAAGCCGATGGTTTCCAGCATGGACCACAAGCGCGCGCTGGATCATGACGAGGGTCTGAACACCGGCGGCATGGGCACTGTGGCCCCGAACCCCTACTACACGCCCGAGATGGCCGACCGCTGCATGAAGGAGATCTTCCTGCCCACAGTGGCCGCCATGCAGGCTGAGGGCTGCCCCTTCAAGGGTTGTCTCTACTTCGGCCTGATGCTGACGCCCGACGGCCCCAAGGTCATCGAGTACAACTGTCGCTTCGGCGACCCCGAGACGCAGGTCGTGCTGCCCCTGCTGGAGAGCGATCTGCTGACCGTGATGGAGGCAACGACGAACGGCACGCTGGCCGACACCGAGGTCAAATTCCGCGACGGCGCGGCGGCCTGTGTCATCCTCGCCAGCGGCGGGTATCCCCTTTCTTACGAGAAGGGCAAGGAGATCACCGGTCTTGACAACGGCCAGCTGGACGCCGCCGATGTGACCGTCTACCACGCCGGCACCGCCGTCAAGGAGGGCCGCCTTGTCACGAACGGCGGCCGTGTGCTGGGCGTAACGGCCACTGCCGACACCCTGCCCGAGGCCCTGAAAAAGGCTTACGCCGCAACCGAGAGCATCCACTTTGACAAGCTGCACAAGCGCAGCGACATCGGCGCACGGGCATTGGCCGCAATGCAGTAAAAAGCTTTCCCATCGGGGGAAGCTGTCACCGAAGGTGACTGATGAGGGCAAACTTTCCGCAGCAATCCGTCAACGGGATATAGCGGTACACCTTCCCCTCATCCGGCCTCGGACGGGGCCTCGGCCACCTTCCCCCAAGGGGGAAGGCTTTCCGTCCGTCACTTCCTGCAAAATCAACTCTCAGGAGGAAATAGTATGGTATATCGTATTTATGTCGAGAAGAAGCCCGGCTTTGATGGCGAAGCGCAGGGTCTGCTCCATGAGCTTGTCGATCTGGTCGGCATCAAAAATCTGACCGGCCTGCGTCTTTTGAACCGCTATGATGTCGAGGGTATCGACAGTACACTGTTCCAGCAGGCCATCCCCACTGTGTTCTGCGAGCCGCCGGTGGATGTGACCTACGACACCCTGCCCGAGGCCAAAACGGTCTTTGCGGTCGAGTACCTGCCCGGTCAGTTTGACCAGCGCGCCGACTCTGCCAGCCAGTGCATCCAGCTGCTGAGTCAGGGCGAGCGCCCGGATGTCCGCTCTGCCCGCGTCTATCTGCTGGACGGCGAGCTGACTGCCGATGATCTGGCCGCTATTAAAAAGTATGTCATCAACCCGGTCGAGGCCCGCGAGGCCGCCCTTGAAGAGCGCGCCACCCTGAAGATGGAGTTCGCCATCCCCACCGAGGTCGAGACGCTGAACGGATTCACCGCGCTGGACGATGACGCGCTGGAGGCATTCCGCACCGAGAAGGGTCTGGCTATGGATCACGCCGACATCGTGTTCTGCCAGGATTACTTCAAATCCGAGCATCGTGACCCCACCATCACCGAGATCCGGCTGATCGACACCTACTGGTCTGACCACTGCCGCCACACCACCTTCGGCACGATCATTGACGATGTCAAGATCGATGACGAGCTGGTACAGGCCGCCTTTGACCGTTATATGGCGCTGCGCGCCGAGACCGGCCGCGACAAGAAGAACCGCACCCTGATGGACTGCGCCACGATCGGTGCCAAGGCCCTGAAGCAGCGCGGTATTCTCAAGAATCTGGACGAGAGCGAGGAGATCAACGCCTGCACCGTCAAAATCAAGTGCGATGTGGACGGCGAGCAGCAGGACTGGCTCTTCCTCTTCAAGAACGAGACCCATAACCACCCCACCGAGATCGAGCCGTTCGGCGGTGCAGCAACCTGCATCGGCGGTGCCATCCGCGACCCGCTGTCCGGCCGCAGCTATGTCTATCAGGCTATGCGCGTGACCGGCGCAGCCGACCCGCTGAAGCCCGTCTCTGAAACGATGCCCGGCAAGCTGCCCCAGCGCAAGCTGGTCACGACCGCTGCCGCCGGTTATTCCAGCTACGGCAACCAGATTGGTCTTGCCACAGGTCAGGTTGCAGAGTTGTATCACCCCGGCTACGCCGCTAAGCGCATGGAGATCGGCGCCGTCGTGGGTGCCACCCCGGCCAGCCATGTCCGCCGCGAGGAACCCGCCCCCGGCGATGTGGTCATCCTGCTGGGCGGCCGCACCGGCCGTGACGGCGTGGGCGGTGCAACCGGCTCCTCCAAGGCGCACAAGCTGACAAGCCTTGAGACCTGCGGTGCCGAGGTCCAGAAGGGCAACGCCCCCATCGAGCGCAAGCTGCAGCGCCTGTTCCGCCGCGAGGACGCCTGCCGCCTGATCAAGCGCTGCAACGACTTCGGTGCGGGCGGTGTGTCCGTTGCCATCGGCGAGCTGGCTGACGGCCTGCACATCGACCTGAACAAGGTCACCCGCAAATACGAGGGTCTGGACGGCACCGAGCTGGCGATCTCCGAAAGCCAGGAGCGCATGGCTGTGGCCGTGGCTTCTGAGGATGCCGAGACCTTTATGAAGTACGCCGCCGAGGAAAACCTTGAGGCGACCATCGTTGCCACCGTGACCGAGGAGAAGCGGATGCGCGAGGTCTGGAACGGCAAGACCATCGTTGACCTTTCCCGTGAGTTCCTGAACTCCAACGGTGCCGAGCGCCACGCCAGCGCACATATTCTGCCCGGCCATGTCTGGCAGCCGCAGTTTGCCGGCGCAACGTTTGAGCAGAAGCTGGAATCCATGGTCAGCGACCTGAATGTCTGCAGCCAGAAGGGTCTGGGCGAGCGCTTTGACTCCACCATCGGCGCCGCGACCGTGCTGATGCCCTACGGCGGCAAGTACCAGCTGACCCCGACGATGGCTATGGCCGCCAAGCTGCCCGTTGACGGCGAAACCACCACCTGCAGCGGCATGGCCTGGGGCTTTAACCCCTATCTGACTGAGGCCGACCCCTACCGCGGCGCCTATCTGGCCGTGGTCGAGAGCGTGACCAAGCTGGTCTGCGCCGGTTTCCACCACAAGGATATGTACCTGACCTTTCAGGAATATTTCGAGCACATGAACAACCAGCCCGAGCGCTGGGGCAAGCCGATGGCCGCCCTGCTTGGTGCGCTGGATGCCCAGATGGGTCTGGGCATCGCCTCGATCGGCGGCAAGGACTCGATGTCCGGCAGCTTTGAGGGGCTGGATGTGCCCCCGACGCTGGTCAGCTTTGCCACTGCCATCGGCAACACCCGCGATGTGCAGAGCCCTGAGTTCAAGAAGGCGAACAGTTCTGTTGTTATTCTGCGCCCCAACTACAAGAACGGCCTGCCTGAGATCGGCAGCCTGATTGCGATCTACAAGACCGTCGAGCAGATGATCGACGAGGGCAAGGTGCTGGCCGCTGCCACCCCCGGCTACGGCGGTGTGGCCGAGGCACTGTTCAAGATGTGTGTCGGCAACCATGTCGGCCTGCAGTTGTCCAATGACATTGACCTGAACAGCCTGTTCAAGCCTGCCTACGGTGCGGTCATTCTGGAGCTGCTGGACGCTTCCGCCGGCGAGTTCCTCGGCTTTACCACCGTGGATTATACGCTGGAGGCCGAGGGCAGCAACATTGACCTGTCCCGCCTGCAGGAGCTGTGGGAGGCCAAGCTTGAGCCTGTTTTCCCCTACCGCAAGGCCGGTGAGTTTGTGCCTGCACTTGAGCATGACTGCCCCGCCAACAAGCGCGTGGCTCCCGCCGTGCGTCTGGCAACGCCGCGGGTCATCATTCCTGTCTTCCCCGGCACCAACTGCGAGTACGACACGGCCCGTGCCTTCCGCCGTGCAGGCGGTGACCCGCACATTCTTGTGCTGAAGAACCTGTCCCCCGCCGATGTCGCCGAGAGCTGCGAGGCACTTGTCCGTGAGCTTGATAAGGCGCAGATCCTGATGCTGCCGGGCGGCTTCTCCGGCGGTGACGAGCCTGATGGCTCTGCCAAGTTCATTGCCTCCTTCTTCCGCAATCCGGCCGTGGCCGATGCGGTCAACCGGCTGCTGAACCAGCGTGACGGTCTGGCCTTAGGTATCTGCAACGGCTTCCAGGCACTCATCAAGCTGGGCCTTGTCCCCTACGGCGAGATCCGTCCCATCACGGAGGAGGACCCGACGCTGACCTTCAACACGATTCATCGCCATCAGAGCATGCTGGTGCGTACCCGCGTTGCCAGCAACAAGAGCCCATGGCTGAGCCGCTGCGACATCAATGATGAGCATCTGATCGCCATCAGCCACGGCGAAGGCCGCTTTGTCTGCAACGAAAAGCTGCTGAACCAGCTGATTGAAAATGGTCAGGTCGCAACGCAGTATGTGGACCTGACCTGCCGCCCGACGATGGACATGCGCTACAACCCGAACGGCTCTGTGCTGGCCATCGAGGGTATCACCAGCCCGGACGGCCGCGTCTTTGGCAAGATGGGCCACAGTGAGCGCAGCGGCGAGCAGCTTTACAAAAATGTCACCGGTGACAAATACCAGCCGATCTTTGAGGGCGGCGTAAACTACTTTAAACTTTGATATTTCGGAATGATTCTGCTATACTGAAACTATAAGTTTTAAAGATTGTGAGGATTTGACCCTATGGCACAACACAACCGTTACATTTCCCCCTTCTCTACCCGGTATGCTTCGGATGAGATGCAGTATATTTTCTCGGACGACAACAAGTTCAAGACATGGCGCAGGCTGTGGATCGCACTGGCTAAGGCGGAAAAGGCTCAGGGCCTTGCCATCACCGATGAGCAGATCGCCGAGCTGGAGGCCCACAAGGACGATATCAACTATGAGGACGCCATCGCCCGCGAAAAGCTCGTCCGCCATGATGTTATGAGCCATGTCTATGCCTACGGCCTGCAGTGCCCCAAGGCAAAGGGCATCATCCATCTGGGTGCTACCAGCTGCTATGTCGGTGACAATACCGATGTCATCGTCATGCGCGAGGCACTGCAGCTTGTGCGCAAGAAGATCATCGGCGTGCTGGCCAATCTGGCCAAGTTTGCCGAGGAGTACAAGGCCATGCCCTGTCTGGCCTATACCCACTGCCAGCCCGCGCAGCTGACCACCGTTGGTAAGCGTGCCACCCTTTGGATGAACGAGCTGTACATGGATCTGGAGGAGATCGACCACCAGATCAGCCAGCTGGCCCTGCGAGGCGTCAAGGGTACGACCGGCACTCAGGCCAGCTTTGTGGAGCTGTTCAGCGGCGATTCCGCCAAGATCAAGGCCGTTGAGGCCGATGTCTGCGCCCAGATGGGCTTTGCCAAGGTCGTGCCGGTTTGTGGCCAGACCTACAGCCGCAAGGTGGATTACAATGTTCTGTCCGCTGTGGCCGGCCTCGGCCAGAGCGCTATGAAGATGGCCACCGACATCCGCCTGCTTGCCAACTTCAAGGAGATGGAGGAGCCGTTTGAGAAGAACCAGATCGGTTCCTCCGCCATGCCGTACAAGCGCAACCCGATGCGCTGCGAGCGTATCTGCGCGCTGAGCCGCTACCTGATGGTGGATGTGCTGAACCCCGCCATGACCAGCGGTACCCAGTGGTTCGAGCGCACGCTGGACGACTCTGCCAACAAGCGCATTGCGATGGCAGAGGGCTTCCTTGCGGCAGACGCCATCCTGAACATTCTGCTGAATGTCTCTGACGGTCTGGTCGTCTACCCGAAGGTCGTGCGCGCCCGCGTTATGGCCGAGCTTCCCTTCATGGCCAGCGAGAACATCATGATGAAGGCCGTCAAGAAGGGCGGCGACCGTCAGGAGCTGCACGAGCGCCTGCGCGAGCATGCCGTGGCTGCTGCCGCCGTTGTCAAGCAGGAGGGCAAGCCCAACGACATGATTGCCCGTGTCGAGGCTGATCCCGCCTTCGGCCTGAGCCGCGAGGAAATTGAGGCTGAGCTCAGTCCCGAGGCCTTCACCGGCCGCAGTGCCGAGCAGGTCACCGAGTTCCTGCGCGATGTTATTCAGCCTGTTCTGGACGCCAATGCCGAGGATGTTGGCCAGCACGTCGAGCTGAATGTCTGATTCAGCCTGTACACACCACTAAAAGCTGCATAAAAAAGCACCGTCTGCTTACGATTGAAAGCAGGCGGTGCCTTTTTTATTGATTTTCTTCCGATTCTTCCGGAGGCGGTGTCTCGGCCGGTACGGGCGTGGGCGTGGGTGCAGGGTCATCGGGCGAGAAATACGCGCGGATATCACCGTTGCTCTGCTGGTTGGAGATGTCCAGCACACCCTTATCGCTGGCAGAAAGGCCCTTTTCGGGGTCGGCCAGCGCCGCAGCCGCCAGCCGCAGCTTGTAGGCAAGGTTCATCTCACTGCCAAGGCGCACCTGTATGCGGTTCTGATAGGTAAACTGAATATCACTCAGGTCGCGTATGTCCAGCGCGGTCGCGCCGTCAAACAGTCCGTTTGAGAGCAGACCGTCCCGCAGCTCTTTGAGCGTCTGTGCAGCCGAGGCCTGCAGACCTGCTGTTTCCGCGGTGGCCTGCTCCCCGCCGAGCAGCGAGTTGTAGCTTTCCGGCACGATGCTCTGCCCAACTGCCGGTGCAAAGTCCGCAGGCAATGTCAGTGACAGCAGGATCAGTCCCTCGGGCTGGCTCACCTCGGTGCGCAGGATCTTGAGGGAATCGCTCAGTACCATCCAGCCGCCCGCGTACATGCAGGCAAACCGCTCGACTGCCGGTTCTACCTTGATAACGACCGTTGCCGGGAGTTGGATCTCAACGCCGACCTGCTCCAGATACGGGAACTGCTGCGCAAGCTGTGCAGTTTTTTCTGCGGTGGAGAAGCCAAAAAGATTGGAGTTTTTCTCAATGCCGAGGGCGTTGACCAGCTCTTCTTCCGTGTAGATGCCGGTGTCGGCCGGGGTGGTGCGGTCGAAATTCTCGACACGGAAGATCGTGACCTTGAACAGCAGATTGACGGACACGAATGCGCCCACGGCCAATACGGCCAATACACCCAGAATACCCAGCGCGCGGCGGCGGTTGCGCTGGCGGATCAGCTCTGCCTGCGTTACGCGCCGCTGCTTTCTGGGGCTGCCGGGGCGGTAGCCGGCCTTTTGCGGATTGATCTGCTGGGTCGCCTGCGGGCGCCTAGCGCGTGGCTCGCGGGGCTGTCCGTTGGGTGGCTCCCTGCGGGGTGCCTCCCTCTTTTCCAGTCCCATGCGGCTGCCGAGGCTGCGGCGGTTGCTCTGCGCACCGGAGCCGCTCACGGTTCTCTGCCTGCGGCTGCGCTGGTCGTTCCCCATATGAGCGGCTCCTTTCGCTTGGGATTTGGCATACAGAGCAGGGCACTATAAATACTGCCTGCCTTTTCAGTTCTTCATCAGTTCCATCAGCTTTTCGGTGATGAGGTCCAGACTGTGGGGGTTGCCCAGCGTCTTGGCGTTGGCACCCATCTCGGCCAGCTTGCCGGGGGTGTTCAGCAGCTCCTCCACCGTCTTGACCAGCCCTTCCCCGGTCAGGTTCTTTTCCTCAATGACAACAGCAGCACCGGCCTTCTGCAGCTCCAGCGCATTATAATACTGGTGATTTTCGGCTACATTGGGGCTGGGGATCAGCACCGAGGCGCGGCCCACGGCCTCCAGCTCTGCCAGCGTCAGCGCACCGGAGCGGGCAGTGACGAGATCGGCCGCTGCCAGCAGCTGGGGCATGTTGTTGATGTACTCAGTCACGATCAGGTTTTCGCCGGGGGCAAAGCCCTTCTCCTTTTCAAGATCCTCAAACAGCTTGACGCCGCGGCTGCCGGTGGCGTGCAGATGCAGCGTGTTCCGGCCGGTTTGCTTTTCCCATGCGCAGAGATCCGCCACGACCTGATTGATGCGGTCGGCACCCAGACTGCCGCCAAAGCTGAGGATGACTGTGCGGTCCCCGGCGTTCAGCTTGGCGCGGGCAGCGGCGCGGTCTGCCGTCAGGACCTCGGGGCGGACCGGGTTGCCGACAACGGTTGTTTTATCCGGTGCGCCGAGCTTTTCGACTGCATCGGCACTGGCGGCCAGCACGATGTTGACCTCTCTGGCAAGCAGCTTGTTCGTCACACCGGGGAAGGCATTCTGCTCATGGATGGCCGTCTTGATGCCGCGGCGCGCGGCGGCGCGGACGATTGGCCCGCTGACATAGCCGCCGCAGCCGATGACTAGATCGGGGCAGACCTGATTCAGGATCTTCTGGGTGCGCGGACCGGACAGTGCCAGATGCCAGATCGCGACAAGGTTGCGGCCGATGTTTTCCAGATTGAGTCTGCGCTGAAAGCCGTTGATTTCAATATGATGGAACGGGTAGCCGGCCTTCGTCACAAGGCCGTACTCCATCCCCTCACGCCGGCCCGCAAAGTGGATCTCTGCCGTTGGGTCCGCCGCCTTCAGGGCGCCGGCGATGGCCAGCGCCGGGTTGATATGACCGGCGGTGCCGCCGGCAGCAATTAAAACACGCATGATTGGCCTCCGTATATAAAAATCTGCCGCAAAGATGCAAACCGTTACACCGTGGTTTTGCGGTAGCGGCTGTGCTGCAGTATACGCTCCGTCTCGGCGCGGTGCTGGTCGGCAAGGCGCTTTTCCCGCGCATTGCCCGCGCGGGAGATACTGAGCATAACGCCCATCTCGCCAAGCAGGAGCAGCAGGCTTGTGCCGCCGGACGAGAAGAACGGCAGGCTGATGCCGGTGTTGGGCAGCAGCGCCGTGCCAACGCCGATATGCAGAAATACCTGCCACCCCACCTGAGAGATGATGCCGATGCCCAGCAGGGTGCCGTACAAATCAGGGGCGCGCAGCGCAATGCAGACCCCCTGCACCAGAAGCGCCGCAAAGAGAGCGATCAGCGCCAGCGCACCGACAAAGCCCAGTTCCTCACCGATCACGGCAAAGATAAAGTCGTTTTCGGCATAAGGCAGCCACTGGTGCTTCTGGACACTGTTGCCGATGCCGACACCGAACAGCCCGCCGGTGCAGATCGCATAGATGCTCTGCAAAGTTTGCCACTGCATGCCGGCTGTGTTTGTGGGGGTCAGACCCCAGACGCCGCCCAGACGGCCGGCTGCATAGCCATCTCCGCTGGCGAGGTGCTTTAAGAATGCAATCACGCCTGCCACACCCGCCGCACCGACCATCGGCCACCATCGCATGGCGGAGCCGTTGCAGAGGATCATCGTGCCGAAGATCGCGCAGAGCAGCAGGATCGCCGAGTTGTGCGGCTCAAGCTTGAGCAGGATAAGGATCGGCACAAGCGGCAGTGCAGGCTTGAGAAGGCCGTACCAGATTGATGTTTTATGCGCATGGTCGCGGTCCAGCATATCAGCCGTCCAGAGCATCACAGAAAACTTGGCCAGCTCAGACGGCTGCAGCGAGAAGGAACCGCCTGCAAAGTAGACCCAGCGGTAGGTGCCGTTGGTATCCTCCGGGCTGAGCAGCGCCGCGATGAGCAGCACAACGGTAATGATGTAGAAGCTTTCGTTCATATACCGCAGGGCGCGATAGTTGATGTTTGAGATGATGAACATTGCCACAATGCCCAGCACCGCAATGACGCCCTGCGGGCGGATGAAGTGGTAGACATCCCCGTAGTTCGCATAGCCGCTGGAATAGCTGGCCGAAAACAGCATGACAAGGCCGTAGCCCATAATGACGATGAGCGTTGCCACAAACCCGTGGGAGACCGGCCCACGCTCCAGCTTAGGCAGGCGGATGACCGCCAGCATGCGCAGAATGTTGCCGATGGTATGATCAAATAAAAGCCCCAAAAGGCTGGTTGCCGTATTCACGGGCCGTCACCTCCCCTTCTAAAATCAAAAAGCAAAGGCCGGGGGCTGCCCCGGCCCTGTGTTATGCCACGCAGATGTACAGCATGCCCATCGCCACACCGATGGCGGCGATCAGGGCAAAAAAGCCATCGATCTTGACCTCACGCCAGCCGCGCATCTCAAAGGCGTGATGGATCGGCGTCATGCGGAAGATACGCTTGCCGTGCGTTGCCTTGAAGTAGGCGCGCTGGATCACGACCGTCATGGCATCCCAGATGTAAACGATGCCGAAGAAAAGCACCAGCTCAGGGCGCTGCATCACAAAGGCCAGCGCCGTCACGATGCCGCCGAAGAACATGCTGCCGGTGTCCCCCATGAACACCTTGGCCGGGTAGAAGTTCCATACCAGAAAGCCCGCGCAGGCGCCCGCCGTGACAGCCGCAACAAGCGAAACATGGACAAAGCCCAGCAGGCTGCCCGCCAGCAGATAGCCGATCATTGACACAAAGGTCACGCCGGTGCAAAGGCCGTCCAGACCATCGGTCAGGTTGACGGCGTTCACCAAAAAGATGATGCCGAAAAACGCAATAGGATAGTAGAGCAGACCCATATCCACAAGCCCGAAGATCGGCAGCTGCACCTCGGTTGTAAGCAGGCCCAGACTGTTAAGGCCAAGCATAAACCCAAAGGTCAGCGCGATCTGCAGGATCATCTTCTGTGCCTCGGTCAGGCCGAGGTTGCGGTGCCGGATGACCTTGATAAAGTCATCCAAAAAGCCGATCAGCCCCGAGCCGAACGCCAAAAACAGCACCAGCAGCACCGCCTGCATCTGGGGCAGGCCCAGTGTGTCGGGCAGTTTGGGGCGGAACATGGCCCAAGTAAGGCCCAATGTCGCCAGAATGCCCAGAATAAAGCAGAGACCGCCCATGGTGGGGGTGCCGTTTTTCTTGTTGTGCCAGGTGGGACCCTCCTCCCGGATGGTCTGCCCAAAGTGCAGACGGTGCAGCACCGGGATCATAAATTTGCCCGCCACCGCCGTGATGGCAAAGCCGCCGACAGCCCCTGCCGCCAGCAGGTATGAGATTTGCTCCATGCAATGATTCCTCCGATCAATAGGTACAGGGGGGATCGCTCTGCGCGATCCCATAGGTGCCCCTGCGGAGGAGCCCTTTTGTTTTTTTACCCCTGCGGCAATTCCTTGTAGAAATCCTGCAGCAGCTGCTCCAGGCCCATGGCGTGGCTGGCCTTTGCCAGTACAGCGTCACCGGGGCGCACGAATTGCCGTAAATATTGTAGCACTTCTGCTGCCGTTTGGCAATGCACAGTTGCAACACCGTGCGCCTTGGCGGCCTCGGCCATGGCTGCGCTGCAGGGGCCATAGGCGATCAGCTGATTGACCCCTGCGTCTGCGGCCCATGCACCGGTGCTGCGGTGGCCTTCCTCACTGGCGGTGCCCAGTTCCAGCATATCACCCAGCAGGGCGATCTTGCGGGGGTTGGGCAGCTCCTTCAGCACCGAGAGCGCTGCCCGCATACTGTCAGGGCTGGCGTTGTAGCAATCCTCGATGAAGGTCACGCCGCCGTGCTCCACAATATGCTGGCGCATACCGGTCGTTTGGTAGTCGGCCAAGGCTGCCGCGCAGCGGGCCGCATCCAAGCCCATGCGGGTAGCGGCGGCATAGGCTGCCAGCGCATCATAGACTGTGTGAAGCCCCACCGTGGGGATGGTTGCCGCAAAGCTGCCGTATTCACGGTCCACGATACGGAACGCCGTGCCGTTGGCCCCGGCCGTGATGTCCGTTGCGCGGACATCGGCGTTCTCGGCCTCAATGCCGAACCAGACAGCCAGCAGACGGGACGGAACCTGTGCGGCAGGCAGCAGATCATTGTCGGCGTTCAGCACCAGCGGGGCGCCGTCCGGCAGACCGGTGCAGATTTCCATCTTTGCCTTCAGTATATTCTCCCGGGTGCCGAGATTTTCCAGATGCGAGACACCGATCATCGTGATAATACCTGCGGACGGACGGGCGCAGCGGCTCAGCCGCTCGATCTCGCCCGCATGGTCCATCCCCATTTCAACCACGGCATACTCGGTGGCATCGTCCAGCCGGAACAGTGTGTTGGGCACACCGATGTCGTTGTTCTGGTTACCTTCGGTCTTGAGTGTGGTGCCGAACGCAGACAGCACCGCGTAGCAAAATTCCTTGGTCGTGGTCTTGCCTACGCTGCCGGTAACGCCGATCATTTTGGGGCTGAAAAGCATCCGGTAGTTGGCGGCCATACGGATCATGGCACGGGCGCTGTCCGGCACGATAACGGTGCGATCCGCCGGGACACCTTCGACCGGGTGGTTGGCGATGATATAGGCGGCACCGTCACGGTAGGCACCGGCGGCAAAATCGTGTCCATCGACACGCTCGCCGGGGAAGCAGACAAAGACGCAGCCCGGCTCGACCTTACGGCTGTCCGTAACGACTGCATGAATGCTGACAGGCTCGGCCAGCGTTAGGCCGGCCAGCAGCTCATTGGCAGGAATCTTTTGCATGAAAAAGGACCTCCTTGGATGGGTTTACTGGTATAGATGGTGCAGCCGCAGCAGGCGGGTCACCCCTCCTCGTTTGCAGGGTCGATGTTCTCCTCCACGGCGGGAGCTTCCTCGGCGGGGGCTTCGGCCCCGGTGTCCATCGTCAGGGTCACAATGGTGCCGTAAGCGGCGGTCGTGCCGGACTGAACATCCTGCGCCACGACCTTGCCGCTGCTGTCCCCGCTGAACTGCACATTCAGGTTGGCTGCGCGGAGCATCTGCTCGGCAAAGGTACCGGTCTTGCCGGTCACATCGGGGACTGTGGTCATTGCGTTCTGATCGGTGGCAGTGTACAGATAGACGGTCGAGCCTGCAGGGACCACGCTGCCGCCCACCGGGTACTGGTAGACGATGGTGCCGCTGCTCGGGCCGATGAGCTTGTGCTTGAGACCGAGACGGTTCAGGGTGACCTGTGCATTCGTCCATGTGTACTCCAGACAGGTCTGCACCTTTACGGTGCCGGTCGGGTTGTAGGCGGCGTCCTGCTCGATGCCCAGATAGGGTGCGATCTCGCTGATGATGTTGCCTACGACCGGTGCCACGACCTGACTGGCATAGTCCTTGAACCAACGCGGGTCGTCCAGCAGAACGAACACCTCGATCTCCGGATCATCGATGGGCAGTACAGCAGCAAAGCTCATCATCTTATAATAGTCGCCGTCACCGCGCAGGTGGCGGTCGGTGCGCTCTGCTGTGCCGGACTTGCCGCCGATGCGGTAGCCCGCCACATAGGCGTTGGCGCAGGAGTGGTAGTTCCCTTCCCCGTGGACATTGTTCTCCATCATGGAAAGCAGCTGGCGGCTGACCTCCTCGGAGATGACCTGACGGCGGATATTTGTCTCGGTCTGGGTGACGATGTTGCCGTCCTTATCGGTGACGGAATCCACCACATAGGGGGTGACCAGATAGCCGCCGTTGGCAATGGCCGCCACGGCCGTGGCCATCTGCATCGGGGTGATGGACTCGTTCTGGCCGAAGGCTGCCGTATAGAGGTTTGTATCGACCTCTGCCATCTGCTCGGCGTTGTAGACGCTTGTCCAGCGGGTCTCATTGGGCAGGTCGATGCCGGTGGGCTGGGTGAAGCCGAACGCCTGAATGTAGTCGTAGAAGATCTGCGGCTTCAGTGTTTCGGCCGCCTGAATGAACCAGAGGTTGCAGCTGTGGTTCAGCGCGCCCGCCATGTCCTGTTCATAGTGGACCTCACCGTTGGCGCAGCGGTAGGTATGCTCCCACAGCTCGCTGCCCTCATTGACGGTCAGGCTGCCGCCGCAGTAGAAGGTCTGGCTCGTGCTCATGATGCCGGAGTCCAGTCCTGCAGATGCGGTGATGAGCTTAAAGACAGAGCCGGGCATATACAGCTCGGTGATGTTCTTATTCTTCCACTGGGCCTCGCGCATCATACCCTGCAGCTGAGTGTATTCGCTGGCGACCTCATTGCCGTCCTCATCAACCGTTTTATCACGGCTGATCTTGCCGTCAGCGATGATGTCCTTGACCGCCTTTTCCCCAAGGCGGCCCTCCAGCCAGTCGATGTCCTCGGCGTCGATCTCCTCTTTATCCAGTATGGCCGTCATCTTGGCGTCCGTGATTTTGTAGGGGTCGTTGGGGTCAAACTGCTCGATGGATGCCATAGCCAGAATTGCGCCGGTCTTGACATTCATGACGATGGCGCTGCCGCGGCCGTGTACCGTGAAGGTGTTCATTGCCTCGATCAGGTACTGCTCGACGATGGCCTGCACATTTTCGTCAATGGTCAGGTACAGATCGTTGCCGTCAATGGCCTCGTGCAGATCAGACTGGCCTGACGCAAGAGCATTGCCGTTGACATCGGTTTCGGCCACGCTGCGGCCGGGCGTTCCGGCCAGCGTTTCATTGTAGTATTTTTCCAGACCGTAGGCACCCTCGCCGTCGCTGTTGCAGAAGCCCAGCACCGATGCAAGGAATTCTCCGTAGGGGTAGCTGCGCGTACTGGCCTGCTCAGTAGAAAGATAGAGGATGCGCTTGCCGGTCGTTCCATCCTTCTCCGGCTCCATGCGGTAGGTATCAGCATAGCTTACAATGGCATCTGCCACCGGCTTTTCCACGCCCTTGGCCAGCATACGGTACTGGTACGGCGTCCCGTTTGCATTCTTGGCGGTCAGGATCTCATACAGAGCGTCCGCCGTGGTGCCATCGCCGAGCAGATCCGCAAGCCCCTGTGCGGCGGTACGCAACTGTGCCTCAGTGGCACCGCTCTTTGCAATGGAGGACGGGTCGGCAACAATGTTCCATACCGTGTTGCTCTTAGCCAGCAGCTTGCCGTTCACGCTGTAGATTGACCCGCGCAGCGCCGGCAGCGTAATGTCCTTCATCTGCTGGGTCACAGCCTCGGTGCGGTACAGCTCGGCATCGCGCAGCTGCAGCGCATAAAGCTGATAGATCAGCAGGCCGAACCCGGCAATGATGAACACCGCCACGCAGAACATGGTGCGGGCCTTCATGCCGCTGTCCGCGCGGGCGCGGCGTCTTCTGGGCGGAATGTTTGGTTGATTCGTTGGTTGTGGCATCGGCATTCCCCTGTTTGGTGGGTGCAGGATTTCAAAAAGCCTTTTTGCCGTCGGCTGTCGCGCCGCGCAGCAAAAAGGCTCATAGCTGCATATTTTTTGTTACGGGTTCAGATTGTTCAGCAGGCTCAGTGCCGCAGTGCGCACCTCACCCAGCAACTTGCCTGCCGTGTTGGTGCTTTTCTGGATCACACTCTCGTCCTCCAGCTGGACATAGGTGATCTGGCTGGGATCAAGCTTGACAAGGCCCAGCTGACCCTCGGCCACCTCCTGCAGACTGGCGCGGCTTGTGATATCACTCATGCGGGTGCTGAGATAATCATACTCGCTGCGGGCAGCAGCCAACTGGGTGTTGACCTCGTTGATCTCGCCGCTCAGCTCCGTCAGCTTGGCATGGCTGTACAGCACACTGATAACCAGCCCCAGCACAATGGCCAGCGCAAGCACGCGCGCCACCATGCGGGCAAAGCGGCGGGCACGGTTCAGCCCGTAATCACCGCCGCGCACTACTTTAACAGCGGGCTGCGGGCGCTCCAGCCGGGGCGCGGCTGCACCGTCATGCAGCATAACAGTTGTCATGGTTCTTGCCTCTTATACTTTCTCCAACACTCTCAATTTGGCGCTGCGGCTGCGGCGGTTGGCCTCCAGCTCCGCAGCGTCTGCTTCGATGGGCTTGCGGGTGATCAGCTTTGCCTTGGCCACACCCCCGCAGGTGCAGACAGGCTGTTCCGGCGGGCAGGTGCAGCGCTGCGCCCAGCGGCGGAACTTATTCTTGACAAGACGGTCCTCCAGACTGTGGAAGGTGATGACGCAGAGTCGCCCGCCCGGAGCCAGACAGTCAAAGATGGCGTCGAGGCCCTCATTCAGTGCATCCAGCTCGGAGTTTACGGCGATGCGGATGGCCTGGAAGGTACGGCGCGCCGGGTTCTTTGCCTTGCGGCGCTCAGCCGGGGGCACAGCGGAGGCTACGATCTCCGCCAGCTGCATCGTTGTGGTGATGGGCTTTTCTGCGCGGGCGGATACGATCCTGCCGGCGATCTGCCATGCGTAGGGTTCCTCGCCGTAGTCACGCAGGATGCGGGTCAGCTCCTCACGGTCAAGGGTGTTGACCAGATCCGCGGCGGTGGGGCCCTGCTGGCTCATGCGCATGTCAAGCGGTGCATCGGCATGATAGGAGAAGCCGCGCGCCGCATCATCCAGCTGATGGCTGGATACGCCGAGGTCTAGCAGGGCCCCGTTGACCGCCGGGATGCCAAGCTCCGCAAGGACACGGGCTGCCTCACGGAAATTGACCTGTACCACCTGCGCCGGCAGACCCTTGAGCCTTTCGGTGGCCACTGCCACCGCATCCGGGTCCTGATCGAGCGAGATCAGGCGTCCTGTGGTCAGGCGTTTTGCGATCTCTCTGCTGTGGCCTGCGCCGCCGGCGGTGCCGTCCAGATAAATGCCGGCGGGGTCAATGTTCAACCCATCCAGACAGGGCTGCAGCAGTACGGGGATATGTGAAAATTCCATGTTCTATCGTCCTATAATATCAGAAATCAAGATCTTCCATCGCGGCGGTGAAATCCTCATCGCTCGTTTCCTGATTGGCGTTCCACGCCTCGGTGTTCCAGATCTCAGCAAAGCTGCGGCTGCCGATGATCGTCACATCATGGTCAAGGCCTGCATACTCCCGCAGCTTGGCGGGCAGCTGGATGCGGCCCTGCTTGTCCGGGCTGACCTCCACCGCAGAAGCGTAGAGCATACGGCTGACCTTGCGGCCCTTGACAAGGCCCTTTTCCTCGATTTTGGCAGCGACCTTTTCAAATTCCTCGGCCGGGAAGGCGGCCAGACAGTGGTCCAGCCAGCGGGTGACGATGAAGGTCTCCCCCATCGCATCGCGGAAGCGGGCGGGGAAATTCAGACGACCCTTGGCGTCGATGGCGTAATCATACTGACCGACCAGCATCTGTCCTTTCCCTCCCTTCGTCAGGCTGCACAAATTTACGGCAAGATTTTTTACGATGCCGCGTTCTCTTTGTGGATAACTCTGTGGATAACGTGGAAAACTACCCACGCTTAACCACTTTTGTTGTTATTCTCACCACAATTACCCACCTGTGGTAAGATAATAGTACCATTTTATCCTGCAAAAAGCAAGGGCAGACGGGGAAAAACTGCGCCGCAAACTGATTTTTCACAGTTTGTACAAAGGGGCGCTGGCTGCACACAGCGGTTTGCAGCAAATGCGCAGCCGCTGCGCTTTTTCGCCCATAGGCGCAAAAAAGCCGCACCGTTTTACACGGTGCGGCGTCTATTTTGTAAAGATATGGATTTTTTCAGCGGAATTGTGCCGTAAATAACAACAGTGATTACTTTTGCTGTCCGCGGTTCGGGCGGGCGGCGCTGCGCAGGTTCATGCGGACATTCTTGATGTCTGCCACACTGCGGGCCAGCACCTCCTCAGAGTTTTTCAAAATGCCCTCACAGTAGACGGTTGCATTGCGGCTCAGCTCCTTGGCCTGCGCCTGCGCTTTGGTAACGATCTCCGCCGCATACTGCTGGCTGCGGCGGACGATCTCCTGCTCACTGGTCAGGTTGCGGGCTTTTTCCTCGGCCTGCTGAATGATACTTTCCGATTCGATACGGGCGTTTTTCATGATCTGCTCGCGGTCATTGACGATTTTCTTGCTTTCGCGGACTTCATCAGGGAGGTTGTTGCGCACCTCGTCAATAATATCGCGCATACGGTCCACATCGACCACCCGCTTAGATGCGGCGAACGGCACAGCCGTACCTGCCTCCAGCGTTTCCTCCATCAATTCCAGCAATTCTTCTACGTTCATGCCTCTTCCCCTCTCTCATAGCGGCTGACCTTGATCTTGCCGTAGTTGTATTGCTTTACCAAAGTCAGTGCCCCGGCCTGCTCGGGCAGGTCGGCCTCCCGCTCTGTTTCGCAGAGGACCACACCGCCGGGGGCCATCTTAGCGGCCAGCAGCGGCAGCACAGCGGCCACGGTATTCTGGTAGAACGGCGGGTCGAGCAGCGCCAGCTCAAACGGGCCGCGAATGTTAGCCAAAAAGCCTTCGGCCTCACTCTGGCGGATATCACTCTGGCGCTCGACCCCTGCTGTCTTGCAGTTGGCCCTGACTACAGCCAGTGCCTCGGCAGAGCGGTCTACAAAAAGGCAGCTTTTAGCGCCGCGGGACAGTGCCTCAATACCCAGCTGCCCACTGCCCGCAAACAGATCCAGCACCCGTGCCCCCGGCACAAGGAACTGCACGCTGGAGAACATAGCCTCCTTCACACGGTTGATGGTCGGGCGGGTAATATCCTCGCCCGGCAGTGCCTGCAGATTCTTACCGCGGGCTGTTCCGGCAATCACGCGCATGGTGCCGCACCTCTTTCCTTTCAAATTACACAGATTCAGTATTTATTATGGGGCTTTCCCGCGCCCTTGTCAAGAGCGCAAAATGTAAAATAAAGTGGCAAAAATGTTACAGCAAGTCCAAAACAAAACTCCCAAACCGTATCCCGGTTTGGGAGCTTTGTTTTGGAGCGGCTGATGGGAGTCGAACCCACGTCCTCAGCTTGGAAGGCTGATGTACTAGCCGTTGTACGACAGCCGCGCAACAACTAGTATTATATCGTTCTCCCCGCCATTTGTCAAGTGGGCAGCTTACAGCTTCATCAGTTCTGCCTTCAGGTTTTTCAGCTCTTTTTCAAGACGGTCTTTTTCTTTGTTGTAGTCCTGATAGGCCTGCAGCCGGGCTTCTACGGCGGGATCCTCGGCGCTGAGGTAGCCGCTGTTCATCGAGGCCGTGTAGCTGAACTTTTTCAGTGTGCCGTTGAAGTCGATGACCATGAACTGTCCCTCTGCGGGCTGCACGGTGCCGGCACCGAACATTCTGTGGGTGATCTTGCAGCCGGTCAGATCGGGCAGCTCGGCAGGGCTGGCCAGCAGCTCCTGCAAGGTCTGCTCGCACTCGCCGATGCGGATGCACAGCTCGGCGCGGGTATTTTTCTCCTTGACAGCCTTGGCGCGTTCCTTGGTGGTGGCGCTGCGGGCGTAGCCCTTGGGGTAAAACTGCTCGGTGTAGGCTGTGTGCAGGATGTCGTAGACCAGCAAATGGAGGCTGTCCTCTATGCCGCCCAGTTCCTGCGCCGCATACGCCTTGTGCAGGGCGATCAGCTCGGGGTAGTTTTCCAGCTCCCGCAGCAGGTCATTGCACATGGTATAGTAACGGGGCAGATCCAGCGCTGCACCGCCGCCGAAATCGGCCTCATAGTCAAAATACTCTGCCCACGCCTTGGCTTCGGCCGCATGGTAAAAGTAGTTGTCGTGCGGCTCCCACAGGTTCAGGAAAAAGAGCGCGTTCGCGGCATTCATTGTGTATTTGCTCAACCGCGGAAACACACGGCGGAAGCGGCCGTTGATCTGATCCGCAAACAGCTCGGCGCGGCCGCGGCGCTTTGCAATATCGCCGTCATCCTCTTTAAAGAGCCAGCGGAAGCACTCGCGCACAAGCTCCACCTCTGCATCGCGCAGCATCAGGTCCTGCAGACCGCCGACAGGCTGCAGCGCCGGATTGTCCAGCGCCTGCTTTGCCTGCTGCATTGCATCGCCGAACATGACAGGAAAGTCACTGTCATCTATATCCCAGTTTACGCCAAAGCAGTCCACCGCGCGCCAGATCGTACCCTCATCCGCCGCCATGCGGCTTTTGCAGTGCTGGATGTATTGTGCAAGAATTCCATTGAGATTTTCCGTGTTCAAACCAATTCCTCCTATAAAAAGTCAGCCTTCCTATTATAAAGGGCAGAGCACGGAGCGTCAACCGATAAAAAGCAACAAAAAGCCCCCTCCTTCGAGGGGGCAAAATCGTCACAAACTTACAGACTGGAATAGCCGAAGCTGTTGACAAGGGCATCAATTTTCTTGCCCTGCCTGCACCAGGGGCAGTTGTGGGCGTCATAGGTCTCATAGTCGGGCAGGTCATGGGGGTCAAAGATGCTTGCCACCGGATAGTCCGCGCACTCCTTGACTGAGGCAAAAATTGCCGCGATGCCGACCGGGTCACCGCCGTAGTAGCGGATGGCCTCGACCGCGCCCTGCACCGTATAGCCGGTGGTGACCGAGGCTGCCAGCACAAGTACATGCTTGCCCGCGATCATAGGGGCCGTGTTTTCACGGAAAAGAAGCTGGCTGCCGGTGGTATGCTCCGGCGTGACCACATAGATCGTCTGGTGCGCGTTCATATTCGTATAGCCGGCCTTGGTCAGCTCACTTGCCATGCAGGCACCGATGACCTCGGTACCGTCCAGACAAAGGATGGTATCCACGATGGTCGTCGATTTATAGGCCCGCACCAGCTCCGCTGCGGCCGCGCGTGCCTCCGACAGGCGGAACTTTGTCAGCGTGACATCAATATAATAGTTGATATGGCTGTGGCTGGTGGCATAATGCCCCTTGCTGACGCGCAGCTGCAGGTTCGGCTTACCGGTGGGCAGTTTTACAAGATTCATCGCCATGGTGGAATCCCCCTTAATGCTTAAACTGTTTATGGTATTATTGTACAAATTTTTGCATCAAAAAACAAGAAACGCATTACCCAAAATCACAGTCTGATTTTTGGGCAGTTTTTCGGGCAAAAGTGGACAAATCGGCTGCCGCGTGGTATAATTATTAAATTATTAAAGTGGGGAGGTTTGCGGATATGGGCTACCGATTGGCGGACAACACCGGCGATACCCTTGCGGTGCCGCAGCTTGTGCTGACACACCTGTGCCAGACTGACGGCGATACAATCCGGGCGGCGCTGTATATTTTGCAGACCCGCGACACCGACCCCCGCACAATGGCCCGGGCGCTGGCGCTGCCCAGTATCGAGGCCGCCAAGCGCGCGCTGCAGTACTGGGCGGGTGCCGGGCTGCTGGTGAACGAGCGCAGCGCAGCCACCGCCCCGGCCGAGCCTGCCCATGTGGACTTAGCCAGCGCGATCAACGACCCCTATGTAGCGGTGCTGTGTCAGGAGGCGCAGAACGCCTTCGGCAAGACGCTGAGCCGGAGCGAGCTGCAGCGGCTTGTTGACCTATATCTGGCTGACGGCTGGAAGCCCGATGTGATTCTGCTCTGCTGCGCCGAGGTAACGCGCATCGGTCGGCGCAGCGTTGCCGCCGTGGCGCATCTTCTGGCCCGCTGGCGTGAGGACGGTGTGGAAAACGGCGAGGACGCCGAGCGCTGGCTCAAGCGCGCCAAGCAGCGCGAGGACTGGTGTGCTGACGCCGCCGCCCAGTTTGGTGTTGAGCCGCGCGCCCTGACAAATTGGGAGCGCCGCGCGATTGCCCGCTGGCATGAGGAAATGGGCATCGGCCACGAGATGATCGACGAGGCGCTGCTGCGGGCCAACGGCAAAAACACGGTGCGGTATGTGGACGGCATCCTGCGCGCATGGCGCGCGCAGGGCATCACGACCATCGATGCCGCCCGCAAGCAGGGCCAGCTGGAGGGCAGCAACATTGTCATGACTGAGCGCCCCGGCGCCCAGCCGCCCGCCGCCAGTGCCCAGAAGGACCTGTTCAACCGCGACTGGGCTGCGATGTTTGACGAGGAGGGATGATCCATGCGCACAAAAGACGAACTGTTCCGCGCCGCGCAGCGCGAGGTAGCCGCCCGCCGTCAGCAGGCTGTCATGCAGGCTGAGACTGCCCGCCGCGCCGCCTATGCCGCCCACCCGGCACTGGCCGAGGCTGACAACGCCCACATGCGGGCCGGGCTGGGCCTTGCCAAGGCTGCCGCGCTGGGGGGCAGCATCGAGGCCGCCCGCGCCGCGCTGACCCGCGCGGACGAGGCACTGGCCGCCGCCGTAAGGGAGGCCGGCTATGAGGAGAACGCCTTTACCCCCGCCTACCGCTGCCCCCTGTGTGAGGACACCGGCATGCGGGGCGGTATCCCCTGCAGCTGCGTGGCCGAGGCAGCCCGCCGCCTGCGCCGCGAGGAGATCAACGCCGCCAGTCCGCTCGGGCTTTGCCAGTTTGCCAGCTTTGAGGTTGCGCGCTACAGCGAAACTGTTGAGCCGGAGCTTGGCATCTCCCCGCGCGAGTATATGGGCAAGCTGCTGAATTACTGCCAGACCTACGCCGCACGGTTCAGCCAGAACAGCCCGAACCTGCTTTTTATGGGGCACACGGGGCTTGGCAAAACGCATCTGGCATTGGCCATTGCCGATGCTGTGCTGGAGGGCGGCCACGATGTACTGTACACCAGCGCCGCTGCACTGGCAGCCCAGCTGGGCCGGGAGCATTTCGACTACTCCACCAAGGATGAATGGCTGGCCGCCTGCCAGGAGGCCGACCTGCTGATCCTTGATGATCTGGGCACAGAGTACATCACGCCGCTGACCATCAGTGTACTGTATGAGCTGATCAACACCCGTATGCTGACCCACCGCCCCACGATCTACACGACCAACATCACGGATCAGACCGTTTTTATGGCCCGTTACACCGAAAAGGTCGCCAGCCGTATGCTGGGCGGCTGCAAGATGTTCAAATTCTTCGGTGCTGACCAGCGATTGAAATAAACAAAAAGGATGCGAACCGCTGCGGTTCGCATCCTTTTATTTTATTGCCGTATCGTCAAAATCTTGCATAAAGGAAGCTGCCGCCGCCGAGGAAGCGCCCCATAAAGAGAAAGGCAAAAACAGCTGCCTCATAAACCGCCCAGCGGGCCGGAACGGGCAGCGCGGCGATTTTTTCCCGCAGCGAGATACCGCGCTCATGCAGCATATCCACCGCCAACAGACAGACAATGCCCGCGTAGAGAGTCAGCTGCTCCTGCATGCTGGTCAGGCCCAGCTCCCAATAGTTGCTGAACACAGCATGCCCGCCGTTGCAGAGTATGCCGCGGAAGATCTGTGCGGCATTGCCAAGACTGCTGGCGCGGAAGATGACAAACGCCCCCACCAGAACACCGAAAGCCCCTGCCATGCGCAAGGCATGCCGGATACGCCCACCGCGCCGAGGCGGGAGGTGATTTTCCGCCGCCTGACACAGGCCGTGCAGCCCGCCCCAGACAAGGTAGGTCCACCCTGCACCGTGCCACAGGCCGCTGACCAAAAAGGTAAGCAGCAGGTTGCGGTCCTTTTGTGCTTTGGTGCAGCGGCTGCCGCCCAGCGGGATATAGACATAATCCCGCAGCCAGCGGGAGAGGCTGATATGCCACCGCGCCCAGATATCCTTGACTGAATCCGCAAAGAAGGGCTGGCGGAAGTTTTCGGGCAGCGTCAGGCCCAGCACCTCACCGACGCCGAGAACGATGTCCGTATAGCCGGAGAAATCCGCGTAGAGCTGCACTGTAAACAGCACAGACCCCAGCAAAAGCTGGGTGCGGTCATAGGCGGCGGGGTTCGCAAACACCGCATCTACCACAACCGCGGCACGGTCAGCCACCGCCAGCTTTTTGAAGTATCCCCATGCGCTGCGCTGCACGCCGCGCCAGACGCGGGCGGTGTCCCATCGTGCAGGGCGGTCCATCTGGGGCATCAGTTCGTCGTAGCGGTTGAAGGGGCCCTGCGTGATAGAAAGAAAAAACGAGGCATAGCACAGCAGCCGCGCATACTGTTCCTCCGGCAGAAGCTTGCCGCGGCGCACATCACAGAGATAGCTTATAAGCTGCAGCGTAAAGTAGCCGATGCCCAGCGCATTGGCCAGCTTGCCCTGCCACCCGAAGGCCGCAGGCAGATATTTGAGCAGCAGCAGCGGAAAAAGCGCAGCCGCCAGCCCTGCATAAAAGGTGCCCTTCGCGGCCGTTCTGCGCCCGCACCACCAGACCAGAAAGGTGCAGGCCAGCAGTACCGGCAATACCTGCCAGCACAGCACGGCATAAAAGACAAGGTTTGCCCCCAGCATCAGCTGCCAGCGGCGCGGCGGCGGGCAGACATACCAAAGCCCCGCCAACAGCGCTGCAAACAGCACAAAGCCGGGTGATGTCACAGCAATCATGGCGGGGCCTCCTTCGTATCAGTGTACATCCTTCATCAGGATGGATTCATCCGGCGTCAGCGTCAGCTTATCTTCGACCGTATCATAAAACAGGTCGGCGACATTCTCCCCTGCCGCATCGCGGCGGATAGTATCACAGAGAACAGCGGTAAATTTATCCGCACCTGCACCGTTCAGGTGGTGCGCATCGGAATAATCGCCCACCGTAAGGTGCAGCGTGTCCCAGTCGCGCCAGAGAGAGAAATCCCAGTAGACAAGTCCGTCCCGCGCCGCGCAGAAGGTGTTGAGGGCATCAACATAGGACTGATAATTGTCGGTGTTATACAGATAACCACTGGGCAGCGGCGCCGTAAAGAGGACGAGCCGTATGCCGTTTTCCTCGCAGAAATCCGCGATTTTGTTCAGATACTCCCAGCCGAAGTCGGACAGCGGCGCATCGGCGTCCAGGTTCAGCAGCGTGCCGAAGCCGTCCTTCGGCACACCCTGCGTGTAGACAAAGCCGCGGCCGCGGTAGGCCTCCCCGCTGTCGGGATAGCTGACATAGGCATAGCTGCCCGGGTCGTAGCCGTCCGTCAGCTTGGCCCGCCACAGGGCGGGCATCGCCCTTGGCGAGGCAATGCCGTGCCGCGCCGGCAGCAGCAGGTCGGCAAAGCCCGCAAGGCCGCCCATCTCCCACAGGTATTCATACCGGTTGGGGGAGGCAGCGCTCATGTGGTCTGTAAGCAGGTAGCAGGCCATCGGCACATTGGCGGACCGGCTCTCGTTATAACCGGTGTAGAACATCTCAAGGTAGACCGTTTTAAGGTCGTTTTCGGCAGCAGCCTCACGCAGCATGTAGTAGGAGCCATCCGGCAGCTGCTGAGACGACCCGGCGTTGAAGCTGTGGGTGCCGAGCGCTGCGTCCACAGCGGCCGGGTCTACGCTGCGGTAGCAGTGAGACGAGCCGAGGAACAGGGTGTCGATATTGCCCGCGTCCGCATACAGCTCCTGCAGCATGACCCGGGAGTAGGAATGTACATCGTCCACCAGCAGAAAATCCGCAGCCGCCAGCAGTGCCGCCGTCAGCAGCACAAACAGCGCGGCAGCCGCCGCTTTTTGCAGGATGGTTCGTTTCATAGCATCTTCCCTGTCGTATCAGCGTTCGATCTTCATGTGGGGGTGCTTCGGCTCATAGCCGGAGACCTCCAGTCTCCACTCGGTGTTGCCCTCGGCATCCTCTGCCGTTTTGGCAAAGCCGAACCGTGCGTAAAAATCACGCACCATAGCATTTTTGGCTGTGGGGTAATAGTGGCCCACAACGGTTTTCACACCGGCGACGGCAGCCTGCGCCATGAGGGTGTCCATCATGGCATCCTCCATACCGCGCTTAAGCACGCGGCAGCTCATGAGCCAGAGCGTCAGGTCGAGCAGATCACCCTGACGCCTGCCCGCCACCACCGTGACAATGCCGTTGTCGCCGAATTTATCCACCAGCTTGCCGCACAGGCAGAGCGCATCGGCATCCGCCGCCATTGCGCGGATGTCATCCTCGCTGCAGCGCAGCGTTGTGAGGTTGAACTGGTTGGATTTGTTGGTCAGCTGGGCGATGCGCTGGATGTAAAGCGGCTCAAAGCCGTGGATCGTGGCCGTCATCTCCAGACTGTCCAGATATTGGCCGTAATCGGTAAAGGCCGCCTGTGCTTTGGCCCGCTCGGCATTCTGGTGGTAAAGCTCGGTCTTTTTCAGATCCTCTTTAGAGAGAGCCGTGACCTCAAAATAACCGCCGTGGTCCAGCGTCTTGATATAGTTCTCGGCACCGTCGAGCGCGGGCACCGCCACGCCCGGCACCTGCGCAGCCACGATGGCGCGCTCAGCCGGGTTGTCATCGGCAAAGACGAAGCTGTCCGCACCAAGGCTCAGTTCTGCGGCGATTGCCTTCAGATTGAGATCCTTCGGCTCCCAGTTGGCCTTGATAGCGACAAAATCATCGGGACGCAGCACGCCGTCCGGGTGGTTGAGGCCTGCAATCGCGTTGGCCTCCTCATTTTTGGAATCGACCGCCAGAATCACACCGATGGATTTCAGCGCCTTGCAGTAGCTTTGGAACTCGGCAAAGACCTGCCCCTCCGGCACCTCGGGGCCGATGGCAAGGCCGTCCACACCATCGTCCCCCACAATGCCGCCCCAGAGCGTATTGTCCAGATCGAGGACCAGCGCCTTTTTGTTGCGGCCGTACAAAGACTTGATGATATTGGCCACGCTGTTGGCCAGTGACGGGATCGCGTCCAGACACATGGCATATTTGTACATATGCCAGAAGAAGGCATCGCCCCATGCGGTCAGGCCGTAGTCCGCCGACAGATAGTCGATGTCATTGATATAAAAATGCTCATGTGCGGCCGCGTAGGCATAGAACCGCTGGTTCAGGCGGCTGATAAAGTTGGAGCGGCCGTGGGGGTCCCAGATGTCGCGGTTGCCCATCAGGCGGTAGTTGGGCCGGTCAAAGTTGTTCTGGATGACCGGGCAGGCAAATTTCTGCTCCAGCGCCTGCCACATGGTTTCAAAGTGAGCATACTGCTCGTCCAGCATGGCGTCAATGTCTGCCTCGCTGTCGGCAGTCGTGGGCAGCGCGGTCAGGTTGCGCCAGCTTGTGTGGATATAGATAACATCCGGGTGGAACTCGTCCAGCTCCGGCGTGCCGAACATGGCATCCTGCCAGTATTGGGCGTATTCACTTTGGTAAAATTCCGCTTCGATGCCGTACTGCAGCAGAAACAGCCCCAGCTGGTCGGCCACCTCATTGGTGGTAGAGCCGCCGAGGATGGCGATTTTTTTGTGCAGCGGGTGCGGGTTCTGGGCCAGCAGCTCGCGGCGCAGTCTGCGCTTTTTGCGCAGCAGGGTCTCGGTATCAAGCGGATACTGGAAGCAGTCCATGGGAAGCTCCTTTTATAGTAATAAGCCTTGTGGGCAAAATGTAGGGGCGCATTCTATATGCGCCCGCAAGGTGTGCGGCTGCCGCAGACGGCCCGGGCGGATATGGAATCCGCCCCTACGGACCTTTATCAGCCCATCTCCGCCAGCGCGCCCTTGAGCGCCTGAGCGATCTGGTCGGGGCAGCTGGTGGGCTTGCGGCCGCAGGTCGTGCCCTCCATGCGGGCAATGGCGTCCTCGGCCTTCATGCCGGGCAGCAGCTTGGCGATGCCCTTCAGGTTGCCGTCACAGCCGCCCATGACCTGAACGCTCTTGATGGTGTGGTCATCGTTCAGCTCAACGATGGTGCGGACGGAACAGGTGCCTTTATTGTTGTAGGTGTATGTCATTTTATTTGCTCCTTATTTTTTTCTCTTGTAGGTCGATTTGCGCGCCTTGGCAATATCGCCGATGCGCGCAATCATTTCGTCACTGGTGGAGAATGCTCCCACCGGGCGCGGGGTCACGGTGTTGATGCCGTGGTAGTCCGTGCCGCCGGTAACGATCAATCCGTTTTCTTTTGCCAGGCGGGCAAGCTCGGCCTTGTCCCCCGGCGTGTTGCGGGGGTGGTCGATCTCCACACCGTCCAACCGCCCGGCGGCGATCAGCTCCCGCGCAAGCTCCATGCTGTGGTAGACGCTGGGGTGTGCCAGCACGACCACCGCGCGGCTTGCCTTGATGACATCCAGCACCGTGTCGACCGGCTCATACCGCGGCGTGTGCAGGATGCGCCCGCGCACAGGCTTCAGCCCGAACAGCGACTTATAGACGGTATTGTACATGCCGTCCGCCAAGCCGTACTGCCACAGCACCCGCATGACATGGGCCTTGAACAGCGTACCGCTGTCCTTCGCAAGGGCAAGCGCCTCCTCGGTGCAAAACTGCGGGCAGATCGCCTCCAGCTCCTTGCAGCTCTGCAGCATGGCGGTCAGACGGCGCTCCGCCATCATGGCGGAAAAGTCCGCCAGTGCGGCGCAGTCGTCCGGCCAATAGCAGAGCAAATGCACGCGGTGGGCGCGCTCATAGTCGTAGGCGGTCAGCTCGGTGGCCGGGATGAGGTGGACGCCGTTCTGCAGCGGATGGTCGTGGGCATAGCGCACACTCTGGATGGAATCGTGGTCAGAGATTGCCAGATGCGTCATTCCCGCGCAGGCCGCCAGAAACGGCAGCTTGTCCGCCGGGGTAGAGCCATCGGAAAATGTCGTATGTGTATGCAGGTCACCGGGCATAAGCGTCACCTCACTTGCGAATGTGGATACTATGGGACATATTATTATACTACAAGTCGAGGGAGGATTGCAAGTAGGGGCGGGCAGTGCCCGCCCGCAAAGCCGGTGCAACCAGCAAGGCTCCCGGGCGGATATAGAATCCGCCCCTACGCTGTAGGGATCGATGCTCGTCATCGACCCTGGAACCATGCAGAGACCGGGACATTTGCGGGCGAGCAATGCTCGCCCCTACAAATTTTACTCTATTTTCGTTCTTTTTTCAGTTCCTCCAGATATGCCGCCAACTCGTCGATGTCGGCATCGGTGAGGGTATCGGTTTCGGCAAGGGCGGCTACAAAGCTGCGGGGGCTGCCGCCGAACAGGCGGTGCCACACGCTTTTGCTCTCGGCGGGCAGATACTCGTTCCGCGTCAGAGCGACTCCTTTTTAAGACAGGCTGCGGCCCGACACGCAAACGGTGCGGGCATCAAATTCCAATTTGGCGTCACCGTTGTAGACATTGAATACATATTCCTGTACACCCGGCCACTCGGCAAACAGATACGCACCCTCTCGTGTAAAGCTCCAGACGCCGGGGTCATCGCTTTCGAGGCTTTCCGGCGATGGGAAGCCCGGTATGGCGGCTGTCTTTGGTTCCGAAAAGTCCAGCGCGTTCAGTTCGTCATAGGTCAGATAGACCGGCAGGCGGTTCCAGTCCATTGTATCGCTGAAATCCGTATTCAGCATCAGCAGGGCGTCCGCCTGACCGCTGTAATACCGGCTGCGATAATAGAGGTAGGTTTCCAACTCATCCTGCGGCCAGTCGCCGGGGTTGCCAAAGTCCCGCGCCCCCGCCTGTGCCAGCGTGTTGCACTGGTGCAGCAGCATGCGGTACTGGTTGTTGGTTAGATCCAACTCCCGCGCCATGGGCAGGATCTCAAAATGAGCCGATTGATTCGGATCGTTGGCCGACTGCCAGCCGCTGATGACCTCACAGGGCTGCGCTTCATCGAACGGCACAATCAGATAAACATGGAAACGCCCCTCTCCATATTGCGGCCCCCTATACCATGCCTCGGGCGAAAGTTCGACCTCAAAGGTTGCCTTGACCAGCGCGCCCTTGCCATCGTTCAGATAGTCACGCCAGTTCGTGCCGTCCGTGCGCGGTGCATCCAGCAGAGCGGCGATTTCTTCGCTGTCGTAATCTGCAGGCTCCACAAGGCCGCACGCACCGCTGTGGTGGTAGTAGCCGTTTCCGTCGATCAGGTACTCGCTCCAAAGGAAGTCCGCACCGCGGCGAACGGCTGTGGCCCCCGCCTCCATCGAAACAGGCGGCGGCTCCGGTGTCACAACGGGGGTGTCCGTTTCGGACGGTGCCGACACGGCGGTTGTTGGTTCCTCCGGGAGCGGTTCCACCGTCTTGCAGGCCACCATACCGCCCGCGCAGCAGACGGTCAGGGCCAGCACAGCCAGTTTGGTCCACAGCCGGCAGAAACACTGCGGGCCGTACCGCTTTTGCAGCCTGAGCGCGGCAGCCAGCAGCACCAGCGCGGCCAGACCGAGCAGCAGGCCTTGTGTTAAGTAGGCGATAAAAACAGCTTGATACACAGGTAAGCCCCCTTTTTATTCTACAGATGTAGAGGATAGTTTTATTCTACAAGTGTAGAATTTCATTATCAAGTAGCGTAGGCGACGAATTTTGCGGGGAGTTTTTAGGGAAAGTGCGCGGTGGCGGAGAGCCGCCAAAGTCCCTCAGGCCTCGCAAGCTCGGCCAGCTCCCCTGAAAGGGGCGCCTTTTTACGCGGGCAGTGCCCGCGAGGATGCCTCCCCATTCTGGGGAGGTGGTCGAGCGCCAGCGATGCCCGGAGGGGCTTTTCCCGTTTGCCGTCAGGATAAACAAAAAGACGCACCGCATCCAAAAGCGGACACGGTGCGTTTGCTTATGCTATGCTAAATTTTACGCCAGCAGCGGCTTGCAGGCCTCGGCCAGCTTTTCCTTCTGGGCTTCGGCCTCGGCGAGGTCCTTGCCCTTGGTGGTAAAGTAGGTCTTGATCTTCGGCTCGGTACCGGAGGGGCGCACGACAACCGTGGCACCGCTTTCCAGCGTATAGATCAGGACATTGGCAGCGGGCAGGCCGGTCTCCTCAGGCTTCTTGTAGTCCACGACCTTGACGACCTTGTCACCGGCAAAGTCCTTCGGCGGGTTGTCGCGCAGGTTCTGCATGATGCTGGCCATCTTATCCATGCCGGACAGGCCCGGGAACTCAAAGCTGTCCACCTTGTTCAGGTAGCGGCCATATTCGGTGTAGATACGCTCCAGCTCTTCCTTGATGGAGGAGCCCTTGGCGCGGTAGTAGGCGGCCATCTCGCAGATCAGCATCGAGCCGATGATAGCGTCCTTATCGCGGACGTAGGGACCGGCCAGATAGCCGTAGCTTTCCTCAAAGCCGAAGATAAAGCGGTCAACCTCGCCGTCAGCCTCCAGCTTGGCGATCTGATCGCCGATCCATTTAAAGCCGGTCAGCACATTGCGGCACTCGACACCGTAATGCTCAGCGACCTTGTCAGCCAGCGGCGTGGAGACGATAGACTTGCACATGACGGGGTTCTTGGGCATCGTGCCCTGCTCGATGCGGCCCGCGCAGATGTAGTCAAGCAGCAGAACGCCAACCTCATTGCCGGAGAGCAGCTCATAGCTGCCGTCCTTGCACTTGACGGCGATGCCAACGCGGTCCGCGTCGGGGTCGGTGGCCAGCATCAGGTCAGCGCCGGACTTTTCGGCCAGCTCAAGGCCGAGGCGCAGAGCCTCAAAGATCTCGGGGTTGGGATACGGGCAGGTCGGGAAGTTGCCGTCCGGGTCCTTCTGCTCGGGCACGACGGTGATGTCGGTGATGCCGATGTCCCCCAGAACATGGGTGACGGGCACAAGGCCGGAGCCGTTCAGCGGGCTGTAGACCAGCTTGAGGCCAGCAGTCTTGCAGATGCCCGGGCGGATGGAGCGCGCCTCGATGGCGGCATACAGCGCGTTGATGCAGTCGTCACCGACATACTCGATCAGGCCCTGCGCCAGACCGTCCTCAAAGGAGATAAGCTTGGCACCGGTCAGGATGTCGGTTTTCTGAATTTCGGCGTAGACGATGTCGGCAGCCTCATCGGTCATCTGGCAGCCGTCCGGGCCGTAGGCCTTGTAGCCGTTGTACTTGGCAGGGTTGTGGCTGGCGGTGACCATGATACCCGCGTTGCAGTTGTAATAGCGGGTGGCAAAGCTCAGCGCGGGAACAGGCATCAGAGCCTTGTAGATACGGACCTTAATGCCGTTGGCAGCCAGCACCTCGGCGGCCGTTTTGGCAAACAAATCGCTCTTGATGCGGCTGTCATAGCTGATGGCAACGGTCTGGCTGCCGCCCTGCGTCTTGACCCAGTTGGCAAGGCCCTGTGTTGCCTGACGGACAACATAAATATTCATGCGGTTGGTGCCCGCGCCGATGACGCCGCGCAGACCGGCGGTGCCGAACTTCAGGGCCACGGCAAAGCGGTCCTGAATGGCGGCATCGTCCCCCTTAACGCTTTCCAGCTCGGGCTTGAGGTCTGCATCGTCCAGCTCGGCAGCCAGCCAACGCTCATACATATCCTGATACATAAGTAAAACACCTTCACTTTCCATAGGAAATACTAACTAGGCATACTCTAAATATACCAACTTTGCCGTAGCCTGTCAATCGAATTTTGTTTATTTTTGCCTGATTTTTACAGTTTCTTTCGCCTTTTGCCCTTGCCAAACGGCGTTTTCCAGTGTATAGTGAAGGTATCTGCTCTGCACCTCGATGATTGTATCCAAGGAAAGCCGTGGACCTATATGAAACATACGCCTGAACTCATCGTCATGCTGACTCACAACGATGTCACTGTGCCCGATGCCGCCGCAGTCTTTGCCCGGTGTCAGCACACCCGCGCCCGGTATTGGGGCTTTAAAGAGGAAGGGCTTCCCTTCGCCGAGATGCAGGCCCTGTTTGCCCGGATGAAAGTCTGCGGCAAGACGACCTGTTTGGAGGTCGTCGCCTACACCGAGCCTGAATGCCTGCACGGGGCCGAAATGGCCGCTGCCTGCGGGTGTGATATCCTGATGGGTACGGTCTACTCTGACGCCGTCCATGCTTATTGTCGCGCCCATGGGCTGCGGTATATGCCCTTCGTTGGGCAAATTTCTGGCCGTCCCTCTATCCTGCACGGCACCCCGGCGGGGATGATCTGCGAGGCCGAGGGCTATTTAGCCAAGGGCGTGGATGGCATTGATCTGCTGGGCTACCGCTATACCGGCGACGCGGCGGCGCTGAACCGTGCGTTCATCGCGGCGGTCCATGCGCCGATCTGCCTGGCGGGCAGTGTGAACAGCTTTGCCCGGTTGGATGAAATCAAAGCTGCCGGGGCCGCGTATTTCACCATCGGCAGTGCCTTTTTTGCGCACGCTTTTGGCGGGGATATCGCCGACCAGATCAACACCGTCTGCGACTATATGGAGGCCCCGCATGCTTAAGCGTTGGTACCCCACGGCCCATGTTCCCAGCGTATTTGCCATCGACTATGAAAAGCTGGCCGCGCTGGGCTACAAAGGCATTCTGTTTGACATTGACAACACGCTTGTCCACCACGGCGACGATTCCACGCCCGAGGTGGACGCGCTGTTCCGCCATATCCACAGCCTGGGGCTGAAAACACTGCTGCTCTCCGACAATTCTGCCGCGCGCATTGAGCGATTCAACCGCAATATCCGCACGCTTTTTATTGCCGAGGCGGGCAAGCCCGACCCCGCTGCCTACCGCCGGGCCTGCGCCATGCTGGGCCTGCCGCCCGAGCAGGTCGTCTGCGTCGGCGACCAGCTGTTCCGGGATATCCGCGGCGCGAACCGCGCCGGGCTGGACAGCATTCTGGTGGATTTCATCCGGCTGCCCGGCGAGACGCACTATGGCAAAAAGCGTGTGCTGGAAAAAGCCATCCTCTGGTTTTACCACCGTGACCCGCGCCGCCGGGGCCGTTTGGACGGCATAGGAAAGTGAGGCAGTTTCATGTTCTGCGATATCAGCCCGACCTGTTACAAAATTGCGCTGCAAAAGGAAATCTGCAAGCGCCATATCAAGAATTTTTTCGCACAGGAAAACTATGCCGACACGCAGGATACCGCGCCTCTGCCCTGCATAGTGGCGCAGTACAGTTCGCACCTCATCAAGCGCGGCAAGGGCATCGACCCAGTCTTGCAGGAGAACAAGGCCGTCAACATCCGCCTTGCCAATGAAAGGCTCAACGGCATTCTCATCCGCCCGGGCGAGACGTTTTCCTTCTGGCATCGGGTGGGCAAGACGACCAAGCACAAGGGCTACCGGGATGGGCGGATTTTGGTGCGTAATCATATTCTGCCGGGCATCGGCGGCGGGCTGTGCAACCTGGCAAACACGATTCACCGCGTTGTGCTGGTAAGCCCTCTGACCGTGACCGAGTTCCACAAGCACTCCGACGCGCTGGCCACCGACGAGGGGCTGCGGGTGCCGTTCAGTTCCGGCACGTCGGTGTTTTACAATAACGGCGACTACCGTTTTAAAAATGAGACGGACCAGACGTTCCAGCTGCTGTTGTGGTGCGATGAGGACAACCTCTACGCCGAGCTGCGCTGTGAGCGCCCCCTGCCCTGCCGCTACCGCATTGTGGAGGAAGGGCACCACTTCCAAAAAGAGGGCGGCAAATATTACCGTGTGTCGAAGATTTACAAGGAGACACTGGACGCACAGACCGGGCAGCTGCTGCATCGGGAGCTTGTACTGGACAACCATTCCGAAGTCATGTATGACCCCGCGCTGATTCCCGGCGTGGAAAAACTGTAAAGGGAGCCGCCTATGTATGCAAAAGTGACAAGCCTTGGTGTAACCGGGCTGGCGGGGTATCTTGTGCAGGTCGAGGCTGATCTTGCGGGCGGGCTGCCGCAGTTCAATCTGGTCGGCCTGCCGGACTCCGCCGTCAAGGAGAGCAGCGAGCGGGTACGCAGCGCCGTGAAAAACCTGCACTATGCGTGGCCCGCCAGCCGCATCACGATCAATCTGGCCCCCGCCGATGTGCGCAAGACCGGGCCGGTATATGACCTGCCGGTATTTGTGGGGATACTGGCCGCGCAGGGCAAGCTGCCCGCCCCCGGCGGCGAGCGGGCATTTCTGGGTGAGCTGGGGCTGGACGGCACACTGCGCCCCGTGACCGGTGTGCTGCCGATGGCCCTTGCCGCTGTGCAAAACGGCGTAAAGGAGCTGTTTTTGCCCGCCGAGAACGCCGCCGAGGCTGCCGTAGCGGAGGGGCTGACCGTCTATCCCGCGCGCAGTGCGCAGGATGTTGTGCTGCACCTCTGCGGCGCGGAACCCATCACCCCCGCCGCACCCGATGGGTACGATGAAAACGGCGTCTGGCTCGGGCCTGACATGGCCGATGTGCGCGGGCAGAGCGAGGCCCGCCGTGCCATGGAGGTTGCAGCGGCCGGCGGGCATAACCTTTTACTCGTAGGCCCGCCGGGGACCGGAAAATCGATGCTTGCCAAGCGGCTACCGGGTATTCTGCCGCCGCTGAGCTATGAGGAAGCGTTGGAAACAAGCGCGATTTATTCAGTGGCCGGGCTTTTGCGGGGCGGCGCCGGGCTTATCCGGGAGCGGCCGTTCCGCAGCCCGCACCACAGTGTCAGCTCCACGGCCATCGTGGGCGGTGGGTCCGTACCCCGCCCCGGCGAGGTCAGTCTGGCCCACAACGGCGTGCTGTTCTTGGATGAGCTGCCGGAGTTTGCCCGCGACACACTGGAGGTGCTGCGCCAGCCGCTGGAGGATGGCAAGGTCACCGTCAGCCGCGTACACGGCAGTGCGTCCTACCCCTGCAAGTTTATGCTGGTGGCCGCCATGAACCCCTGCAAATGCGGGTATCTCGGCCACCCGACACGAGAGTGTACCTGCACGCCCAGCGCCGTGGACGCCTACCGGCGGCGCATTTCAGGGCCGCTGCTGGACCGCATCGACCTGCATGTGGAGGCACTTCCGGTCGAATATGACGATCTCGCGTCTGAGCAGGGCGGCGAGTCCAGCGCCGATGTGCGCGCCCGGGTCATTGCTGCCCGCGCCCTGCAGCGGGAGCGCTACCAAGCCCTGCCCGGTGTGCGGTGCAATGCGCAGCTGCCCTCGGCCGCGCTGCGGCGGTACTGCCGCATGACCCCCGCCGCCGAAAAGATCCTGCGCGGCGCGTTTGAGCGTCTGGGCTACAGCGCCCGCGCCTATGACCGCATTTTGCGGGTAGCCCGCACCGTGGCCGATTTGGACGGCAGTGAACTGCTTGACACCGCCCATCTTTCGGAGGCACTGCAGTACCGGAGCCTTGACCGGAAATTTGGGATGCGATAAAACCGATACCGCCCGCAGCTTTCCAGTGGAAAGCGGCGGGCGGCCTTTTGCTGCGCGGGGCAGCGTTTGGAACAGTGTGGTTACACCGTAAGGATCTGCAGCAGCTTTTCTGCACTGCGGTCCCAGCTGTAGCGGGCCAGCACGGCGGCGGCGGGTGCCTGCGCGGGGGTGATGCTGTCAACATCGCCGTGGTTGACGGCAAGGTCGATATAGGCGGCACTGGGGCCGTAGACCTCGCGCATACAGGGGGTATCGCTGACAATGATCTCGGGCGCACCGCAGGCGGCAGCCTCAAGCGGGGGGATGCCGAAGCCCTCATACAGGGTTGGGAACAAAAATGCACGGCAGCGGGCCATCAACGCCTTGGCCGCACCGTCCGACACATAGCCCAGATACAGCACATTCGGCAGATCGGCAAGCCCGAGGCGCTCTGCCTGGGCCGCAAGGCTGCCGCCGCCTGCAATGGCAAACACCGCATCGGGCCGGGCCTTGGCTGCACGCAGCACCCACGGGAAATTCTTGTTCTTGAGCAGATTCGCCATGCTGAAATAATACGTGCCTGCTTTCAGCTGCGGGTAGGCTGCAAAGATGCTGTCATCGGGCGTGATGCGCTCCATCTGCTGCCAGGCGTTGTAGACGACCTCTATTTCGGACGCAGGCACGCCGTAATATTTGGTGATCTCGCTTTTGGAGAACTCCGATACCGTGATGATGCGCTCGGCCATTTTGGCAATGCGGCGATACTGCAGGCGGTGCCACGCCGCACTCAGCCGGCCGCGCGGATCGGTATAGAAGTCCGGACGGGCGCGGTAGCAAACATCGTGTACGACCGCAATGCCCCGAAAGCCGAACAGCGGAATGACATTGCAGGTGGCAAGCCCCTTGGCATCGCGCTGCTTCAGATAACGCGGATAATCCAGCTGCTGCCATACGCCGCCCTTGTGCGTGCCGAAGGGCACGGTCTTTATGTTTGTATACGGCGGTGTCTCAACCCCCTGCGGGGTGACGATCTCCACAAGGCCGGGCGGCACAATGCGGTCGAGTGCTGCGAGCAGCTCGATGGAATACCGCTGGATTCCGGAAAGGCGCTGGGCAAAAAAGGAGCCGTCAACGGCCCAGACAGTTTCAGACATGAGCAAATACCTCTTTATAGCGCAGAATTTTGTTGACGCTTTGGTCAAGGCGCTCCTGCGTGATCGTGCCGTTTTGTACGGCCTCCAGCACGGCAGCGTAGGCCTCCGGCAGGGAGTTTGGCATCAAAAGTACATCACAGCCCGCCTGCAGGGCCAGTACAGCAGCCTCACCGGGGGTGTAGGCATCGGCGATGGCATCCATCGCCAGCGAATCGGTGATGATCAGCGTGTCTTCGGCGTTCGGAATCATTGCGACCAGCTGCGGCGAGAGTGTGGCCGGGGTATCGCTGCCTGTCACATTCGGCGCAGCAATATGCCCCACCATAACGGCGTGCAGGCCGGTGTCTGCCCCAAAGGGCAGCAGCTCGCAGCTTGCCAGCTCCTCCTGCGTTTTGTAGGTCACGGCCAGCGCTGTGTGGCTGTCCTCGGCGGTGTCGCCGTGGCCGGGGAAATGCTTGAGGGTCGGCAGAATGCCGTTCTGCCGCAGTCCGTCTGCCATAGCGGCGGCCATGGCAGCAGCGGTACCGGCATCGGACGAGAAGGCGCGGGTGCCGATGATCGGGTTATCCGGGTTGGTGTTCACATCGGCATCGGGCGCAAAGTCCATAGTAAAGCCGTATTCCTTCAGATAAGCACCGATGGTCTGCCCCATAGCGCGGGCATCCTCGGGGTCGCCGCTTGCGCCCACGGCTGCGGCGCTGGCGTAGCGGGGCAGCGTAAACGCATCGCTATTCGCCAGACGGGCGATAAGGCCGCCCTCCTCATCCACCGTGATAAACAGCGGCGTGGCGCTTGCGTCCTGCAACTCTTTATTAAAACGCGCCAGCTGGGACGGCGATTCGATGTTTTTGCCAAACTGGCAGATGCCGCCCACGGGGTATTGCTGCAGCGCCCTGCGCATATCGTTCGTCACAGTGGTCACGCCATCGGCCTTGGCATCGTTGATCGTTTCCTGCGAAAGGCTCAGATCGAGCGCATCCGGGCGGACGATGAAAAGCTGGCCGACCTTTTCTTCCAGCGTCAGCGCATCGGCGGGCTGCGCTTCTACAGCCGGTGTTGCTGTCGGGGCGGGCATCGGGGTAGGCGTTGGCACAGCCGCATTGCAGGCGCAGAGAGCCGCCAGCAGAACGGGCAGAAAAAAGCGCTTTTTCATGGAATACCGCCTTTCCGGGGGGAGCGGGCGAGCAATGCTCGCCCCTACAAGAGTTTTTTGACAGCCTGATTATATAGTAGCATATTTCCCGGCCGCGGGCAAGAAAAATGCGCTGCCCGACGCGGGGCAGCGCATTGTATCTTCATTCCGGCAAACTGTCGGCGTAGTCATCCTCCCCGCCGACGGGGTACTGCGCCACCGGGTCGCTGGCGGCGGTCTCGGCGGTGGCCGTTTCCTCGTATAAGCTTTCCTTTGTCACCGCGTAGGCAAGCTTGGAATCGGCGTTGACCTCATACACAACAGTCGGTGCGGCATCGCTGGCAAGATAGCACAGGCTGTCCCCGTCACTGCCGTCCGCAGCAGCGGCCACCGCATTGCCGAACCGCACGGTCAGGCTTGTGCCGTCAGTGAAGGTCAGCACAGCCGTGACATCGGGGCTGTCCAAACCGTAGGCGGTATCGGCCTCAGGCGCGGTGACGGTCCACACCGTCTGCATCTGCAAAATCGTGCTGGCCATCTTTTTGATGCTGCTCTGGCTCACGGGATAGTCCGGGTCATCGGTCAGCGTCCAGCTGCCGTCCGTCTGGGTAAACTGCAGGTCGTTCACCTGCATCGCCGCCACATCGCTCAGCGTCTTGTCAGTCAGCGTCTGCGCCTTGTAGAGATCCCGCGGGGACTTGCTCAGGGTCGCAAGGTCGCTGCGCATAACGGTATACGCTGCACCACTTTCATCGTAGATATAGTAGACATCGGCAACGGTGTTCAGCTGGTCCACCGTCAAGGCAAGGGTCTTTTCCCCCGCGCCGATGGTGATGGTCATCTGGGGTGCAGCGCTCTTTTCGGGCAGCTCGGCAAGGTCGCTGCCCTCCAGCTTGCGCAGCGCCGCCAGCGCGGCATACTGCTCCACAAGGCTCGTGACCTTTGCCTGATCCAGCGGCAGGGCCGGGTCGGAATCCAGCATCCAGTCCCCTGTGCTGCCCTTGAGCAGCGTCACATCCATATTATTGCCGGAGTAGGCCAGCCGGTCGATCTCCTCTGCCGTAAAGCCGCACAGCGGGATCGTTGTATCTGCGGCATCCGTGCTGCTGCGGGTCAGCACCGCCAGCAGGATGCCCAGCAGGGCGGCTGCGGCAAGCAGCACGGCCAACGGCAGCAGCTTTTTTGTTTTTTTTGCGTTGTTCTTCATGGCTCTCCTTTATCTGCGGCGGCGCACCACGCAAATCACCGCACCCGCGATCAGACAGACGATGGGCAGCACCAGCGTAAACAGCACGCCCAGCGGCACAGCCGCCGAGACCGGCACATTCAGCGAGGCGGCGCTCATGCTCTTGGCATTGATGACTGCCGTGGTCTGCGCACCGTTCAGCCAGTTGACGGCACTGCCCAGCAGCTGTGCATTGCCGCCCGACACCTGCTGGTTGATGCTGCTCAACAGCAGGTTCGGGCAGTTGACCCAGACGACCCGCGCCCCGGTCGCGGCATTCTCAGCCGCAACGGCCACGGCAAAGCTGCCCTCGGGGTCGGTGTCAGCCTTCTGGGCGGTCTCGGCAGTGGCGTAGTTTTCCATCGCGTAGGCTGTATCACCGGTGGTCAACAGCTGGGTAAAGGTAAATTCACTGTCCTCATCGGTGGTGATGCCCTGCGCGATGGGGGTGTAGACCATCATGCTCTGCGACACGCCCGCCGTGATTTCATTGCTGACCACCGTGGGCAGCAGGTAGGTCTGCGGGTAACCGTAGGGGTAACGGTCGGCGTCCGTTTCGATCAGCAGACCGGGCTGGCGGTTCATGCCGCAGGCGGCCAGCACAGAATCCAGCTTCGGCGTTGCGGTCGTAAAATCGGTGGTCACAAACAGCTTGCCGCCGTTTGCAACATACTCGTTCAGCAGCGCTGCCTCGGCATCGGTCAGGTCTGCCCCCGGCGCGTTGATGAGCAGTGCGCCGGCGTCGGCCGGGATGCTGCCGCTCGTCACAAGGTTCAGCTCTGTCACCGTGACGCCGGCGTTGTTCAGAGTCTCGGTAAAATCGCTGGTCAGAGCCGTCTCCCCATGGCCGGTCAGCTCATACAGCTGGTAAGCCTCGGTGCGGGTGACCTTGGCGATGCCGGAGGTGATGGCGTTTTCCGCCTGAAAGCTGTAGTTTGCCGTGCCGGTGGTGTAGTAGCTTTCAAGGTCCATCTCATACATGTCATTGTAGGAAAGGACGGTGTTGTTTTCCCCGCTGACCAGCACAACACTGCCGGTGGAGGCACCGTCATACTGCTGGGCAAAGGTCGGGTAAAGCACCGGATCCCGCTGCTGCCAGCTAAAGTGGCTGCTCTCGCCCGCATAGCGGTCAAGCAGGCGGGTGATGTTGGCGTCCTCCTGCCCGCTCTCGGCCAGATAGTAGGCGGTCACATCGGTGTTCAGCTCATGCAGCAGGTTCTCGGTCGTATCGCTCAAGGTAAAGAGTGCGGTCGTGGAGATGTCATACTGCGTATATTTGGTAGGCAGTGCGCGGACGACAAGGTTCAGCAGCACGACCACCGCCAGCACGACCGCTGCCAGCACACTGGCGTACAGGCCGCTGTGCAGGGTGCGCTTGCTGCCGCCCTGCCAAATACCATTCTGTTTTTTCATGCTCAGTGTACCTCCTCAGTTCCAACGGCGGCGTGCAAGCGCCTGCCCGGTCAAAAAGAGGAACAGCCCCATGACCGACAGATAGTAGACAATGGCCGGGATACTGAACATCCCGCCCACAATGTCCTTGAACGGCTCAAACAGGGCCAGCGCGGACAGCACCGCATTGAAGGCTGTCAAAAGCCATGCCGGGCGCAGCTGAAACAGCACAAACAGCACCACCGCGCCCGCACAGAATACTACAGCGCCTGCCGCCAGCCGTTTGCAGATGACGCCCACCAGAACAGACGCCACCAGCAGCACGATCATAAAGACAATAAACGCCAGCAGGTTGCCAGTCGTGAACATCGTCTGGATGCCGTTCATCAGGTAGGCCACCAGCAGCGCGCCGAAGGTAGCAAGATAGGCCAGTATCTGGTTTTCGGTCAGAGCGGAGATCCATGTGCCCACAGCCAGACAGGCGCCGCCCAGCAGCAGATAGCCCAGCAGGGCGCTGTAGGCCGCCACCAGCGACACCGTGCCGAATGCCTGCAGCAGCAGGGGCATTACCACAGCCGCCGCCAGCGGCAGCGCAAAAACAGCGAGTTCTGCCAGAAACTTACCCGCCACAATGGCCGGGATGCTGACCGGGCTGGTCAAAAGCAGCTGGTCGGTCTTGTTTTTGCGTTCCTCAGCAAAGCTGCGCATGCTGATGGCCGGCAGCAGGAACAGCAGGATCATCGTCATGGTGTAGAGCACCGAGGCGAAATCAGACGAAGCATAGAGAAGATTTCGATTTGTAAAGTACAAACCCAGAAAGAAAAGGCTGACGGCGGCAATGACCCAGCCGATCATACCGGTAAAGCAGCTCTTGAATTCGCGCTTGAAAATAGCTGTCATTGCTCGTCACCCTCCTTTGTATGGTCCTGCTGCGAGGTCTGCTGGGTCTCGGTCAGCTGCAGGAATACATCCTCCAGACTCATCGTCTCGGCGCGCAGGTCCAGCACCGGGCAGCCTGCCCCGGCCAACGCCTGTGAAAGCGCACCGCGCAGGTCGGTGCCCTCGGTGCTGACGGCAGTAAAGCTGACCTCGCCGTCCTTTTCCTCGGTCACGGTCAGGTTCGTCAGGCCCGGCACGGTGCCCGCCGCCGCAAGGATCTCCTCCCGGCTGCCTTGAGCCGTAGCGGTGATGGTTCCCTTCGCGGTCAGCCTGGCGGCCAGCTCCTCCGGTGTGCCCTGCGCCACCAGCCTGCCGTGGGCAATGATCAGCACCCGATCACAAACGGACTGCACCTCGCTCAAAATATGGCTGGACAAAATGACCGTGTGGGTTTTGCCCAGATCCCGGATCAGGGAGCGGATCTCGATCATCTGCGCGGGGTCAAGGCCGACGGTCGGCTCGTCCAGAATGATGACCTTGGGTGTGCCCAGCAGCGCGGCGGCAATGCCGACACGCTGGCGGTAGCCCTTGGAAAGGTTGCGGATGAGCCGCTGCTCCATCCCCTGCAGACCCGCGCGGGCAGCGGCATGCTCTACCGCCGCAATGCGTTCTGCCTTTTTGCGGGTGCCCTTCAGCTCGGCCACAAAAAGCAGATACTCCCGCGTGGTCATCTCCGGATAGAGCGGCGGCAGCTCCGGCAGGTAGCCGATGCAGGCCTTAGCCTCAGCGGGTTCCTCTGCAATATCATGGCCGTCGATTCGCACGGTGCCGTCTGTGGCGGAAATATAGCCGGTTATGATATTCATCGTGGTGGACTTGCCTGCCCCGTTGGGACCCAGCAGCCCGTAAATGCAGCCGTCCTCCACGGTGAAGCTGATATCCTCCACCGCGGTGTGGCCGCCGTAGCGCTTTGTCAGATGCTCTACCTCAATCAAAGTGCGCACTCTCCTTTATCACTTGGGTTCAAGGGCATTGCTGCAGTGCAGAAATTGTGCAGGGATGCCCAGACTTTTATTATAATTTGAAAATGTGAAAAAATTGCGTGAATGGTTTGAAGAAGTGTGAAATCCTGCGCACCGATACAGCAAAAAGCGCCGCGAAATACAGGCAGCTGCCCGTTTTCGCGGCGTTTCTTTAAGTAAGCTCAGAAGGTATCGTGGCGCACAAAGCCGCCCAGCTCCTCGGTGGTGGTCATGCCTGCAGCCAGCGCCTTGCTGCGCATAGCGGCATAAAACTCCGCATAGGTGGCCTGCATGTACGGCTCCAGAAAGAAGCCGCCGATGCCGAAGGTGAACGCGCAGAGCAGCAGCCAGCCAAAGAAGGACAGCTGCAGGACGAAGTAATTCCACTTTTCGCCTTCCATCATTTCCTTGCTCAGCTCCATGGCGCGGGTAGCGGACATGTAGGGATTTTCGGCCAGCAGATAAGGTACGAGCGTGTAGCAGTAGTCCCAATAAATTCCCGGCACAATGAGCAGAAGGAAGCCCAGAAAAACCTTTAAGTTGGTGAGCAGCTGCACGAGGATGGGGTTGCCGTAGGGCTGACGGAAGGTGCTGACAACGGTGGAGGCCGGGGTCAGGGATTGGCGGCTCTCCATAAAATAGCGGCAGCGGCCGACCTTGAGCGGATACAAGACGAACAACACCCAACAGATGCTGATAATAGCACCAATAAACGCACCGACTGCGAGTGCCGCAAGCATATTATCCGGGATGTTGCTGAACATATCATAAATCGAGGCTGTGTCCCCACCGGCGGTATCCACGGTCTGCCGCGCCGCGCTGCCGCTGCTGGCACTGGCCCCGCCCAGCCCGACAAAGCTCAGCACAAGGCAGACCCAAAAGCTGCGCCAGTACCGTCCCTGCAGTGCCTGCTTGGCGTTGGATTTTAAAAGTTCGCGTGTCCACATAAGCGTTTACCTCCCTATTTCATACAGCATATTCCCTGCGTTGTAAGCACCACAAGGCGGGAATTGTGCAGAATATTGTATTTATATTATAGCAGTTTATGGCGCAAAAGCAAGTATTGCGCCGCATCTCTTTGTCGATTCAGCGTCATCTTTTGAGTTTGTTCACAAAAATATAAAAAAGTTCTGTTTTTTTGCAAAAAGCGCTTGACATTTACCGGTTGTTTGGCTATAATAATATCTGTCGTCAGGCCAACGGCCAAGACGAAAACAAAATATGCGGATGTGGCGGAACTGGCAGACGCGCTAGATTCAGGTTCTAGTTCCCTTAAAAGAGTGTGGGTTCAAATCCCTTCATCCGCACCAAAGAAACCACCTAGAAACGAAAGTTTTTAGGTGGTTTCTTTTTTTGTCTGAGAAGCTTTCTGTATTATAGCTGTACCGGGGAGTTTGGCAATATTATAATGTAAGAGCCGTACAGGGTAAATTTCTCCATCTCGTTCAAGCATATCTTTGTAGGGGTGCAGTGTCTGCACACACCCGCAGTATATGTGAATAGCCTTTCCGGGAGGGCGGTACCGAATCAAGCTTGCGGGCAATCCATGTTCGCCGCAGGCTGTCAAAAAACTCTTGTAGGGGCGAGCATTGCTCGCCCCTGCCCGTTTATCTGCGAAAAAAGCTTTCCCGGAAAGCGCGTGGTTCCGCCAAGTTGGCGGGCGACCAATGGTCGCCCCTACACCTTCATTAGGCCAAGGAACTTCCTTGCTATCCAACAGAAAAGACCGCTTGCCAGACTTGATGATTCGGGTCGTCCCATAGCCAAAGCACCAAACGAAAAGCCCCGAACCTAAGTTCGGGGCTTCCGTTTGGTGCGAGTAGTGATACAGCATTTTTCGAAAACCATCGTATTACAATTCGTTTTTAATACCATCGAATAGCAACTTGCTTGTATCGCACCCCGATGGGCGGCTGTATTGAAAAAACAGTTGCCTTTTATATACCACACAACCTAAAAATTATCAAGTACGCGCAGCGTTCACTTCTCCCATCACCGGGATCAAATGGACGCTGCTTTTTTGTTTGCAACGAAAGGAGGCATCCGTGAAATGGCAGTTTTTCGTGTAGAAAAGAACAGCGGCTACACGGTCATGTCGAACCATCACCTGCGGAACCGAGCCTTGTCCCTGAAAGCCAAAGGCTTACTCTCCCAAATGCTCTCCCTGCCGGAAGATTGGGACTACACCCTGCAAG